>Ga0302140_10000806_pt1 | contig 41325 bp, 37 predicted proteins | sample I_Bog_E1_1_FD_202095 | JGI IMG/M metagenome (GOLD analysis project Ga0302140, IMG submission 202095) | Peat permafrost microbial communities from Stordalen Mire near Abisko, Sweden - I_Bog_E1_1 | ecosystem: Environmental > Terrestrial > Soil > Wetlands > Peat | place: Sweden: Abisko, Stordalen...
CTGGTAAACCGCCGGGGCCTCCTGCGTCCCGTGGATCAGCGTAAGCTTCTCCTCCAGCGTCATCTGGCTGAGCAGTTTGTCTACGCGTGCGTCGCCTGTAACCACCGGCGCCTGTTGAGCCGCTGCCAGCGATGCACACACCAGCAACGCAGCTCCACCTGCCAGCCAACCCCTTCCGTTGGCGCAATTTGCCTTCCCTGCAAGAACCTTCATGCGGATCACTCCTACCATTCCTGTGGACGGTCCAGGCCGCGCGCAAGACCCAAACAAACGGCCCGACCCCCGCTTCACGATCCAGTCCAAAAGAAACAGACAATTTCAACGCCATGAAGTCTACCCCATCAGTCCAATGGTTGTATGCACACCCCCGCACGCCAGTCCACATGAACGCCAATTTTGACCAGCACGTTCATTACCACCACACTGTCATCCCGACCGAAGTGGAGGGATCTGCGGTTGCCTTTCGGGTTTTCTTCCTTAGGACCGAAGCGCTTTTCAGCGGGGAAAAAACCTGCCTGAACAAAGTCGAAAGGGAGCTGCATCACCCACCGGCAAAAAACATTCCCAAAGCCTCAATGCTATTCACCCCGAAACGCGCACAATCCCCCTATGCCCACCCTCTGCCCACACCAATCCAGCAGTCCAGAACGGGGAAAAAGCCAGTCTCAAGCTGCCACATAGCCCCCACACCCCCTCCGTGTTTCGCTCCACCCCAATGAAAACAAGAGCGTTACGGGCAAAAACCCCCCTCTGCCCAATCGAAACAAAGGAGTTACACACGCCCCGCCTCATGCTATAGTTTCGATACTGGATGGGGTATTCTCGTCTATTTAAACGCTATCCGGTCCATCCCAACGAGTGTGGTGTCCATTTGCGGTCCAATCGAGTTTGGCTCAATCCATTCAGCCTTTGCCGCCCCGCAACTCCCAGAGCCGGCATCGTACAGTACGCCCTGCTCCCAACCCTGGTCGCAGTCTGCCTACTCGCTTCCCAGTCCGCCCTCTCCCAGGAAGCCTCGGTCCCTGAGACTGCCGCCCCGACCGCATCTCCGCTCACCGAGTCCACTTCCACCCTCGACGCCAGTCTCCAGCCACCCACCCAGCCCCAGTCTCTAGCCCAGCCCCAGCCCGCCCCACAGACCACTCAGCCCAGCTTCTTCCGGCGCCCCGTCCGCAGCGAACTCATAGTCGAAGGCCTCGTCTCCTACGGCAACTACAAAATCTTCGCCTCCGGCTACGACGAAAAGCTCTTCACCGGCGGCGTCGAATACGACCGCCACTCCTGGGGCTATCTCCTCGGCGCCCAAATGGACTACGTCGCCGAGTTCCTGCCCTTCGTCCTCCTCGACAAGCCGCTCAATGTTGACGTCTTTGGCAACCCTGATTTCTGTTCCTACTGCAAGCCTCCCATTACACGCGCGGGAAGCAAGGCGGTCCGCCAGTTCGTCCCCGGCATCGGAATCTCCCCCATCGGCTTCCGCCTTTTGTGGCGTCCCAGCAAGAAAATTCAGCCCTACCTTGAAGCCAAGGGCGGCGTCCTCGTCTTCGACAAGAAGGTCCCGTCAAATGAGGCAACTTACCTCAATTTCAGCCTTCAGTCCGCGGGCGGCGCTGAAGTCAAAATCAGTCCGCGCTGGGGCCTGCGCCTCGGCATCTTCAGCGACTTCCACTTCTCCAATGCCTTCATCGTGCCCGTCAACCCAGGCCTCGATGTCATGAACGCCAACCTCGGCATCAGCTACCACTTCGGCCCTCAAAAGTAGTCTTCGCTGGCTGCAGGCGGGGCACACGTTGCGGAAAAACTCACACCGGGGGCTTGGTTCATGCTCCCCCACGTTACGGAAGCGGCAACTCCCCCGAATACCCCGCCGTAACCAGATCCGCCCGCAGCTTCGCCACGCTCCAAAACTGGATCGCCTTCATCCCCAGCGCCCGCGCAGCTTCAATGTTCACCAGCTTGTCGTCCACGAACAATGCCTCCTCCGCCCCAATGCCAAGCTCCTTCACCACATGCTGGTAAATCGCCGCCTCAGGCTTCGCCATCCGCAACTGGTAGCTCCAAACCAGCACGTCAAACCTTGAAAGCCAGTCAAACTCCCGCTTCATGTTTTCCAGCACATTGTCGCCCATGTTTGACAGAATGGCCGTCAAAAACCCGCGCCGTTTCAGCTCCAGTTGCCACCTCAGCATCTCCGGGTTCTCCGTCGTCCACATCCGCGCGTCCCACAGGTTCAGTTCCTCCGCCGTTCCCTCCGCAACCTCCAGCCCAGCCGCCCTCAGCAGCTTCTGCCAGAATTCCAGCCCGGTCAGCTTGCCCTCGTCATAAGCGTGCCTGTCCGCCCAATAGAGCGCTTCAAACCGCTCCGCCGGAAGCCCCGTAATTTCCCTCAGCTTTGCATGCGCTACCGGCTCCTGCGCGTCCGTCAGCACCATTCCGTAGTCGAAGACAACTGCCCGTATTGCCAAGGTTCCTCCCCGTCGCGCCCGTGTATCGTTGAAAAGGACGCCTGCTCCTATTGTGCATGACCTCACTCCATCGCCCAATTTCAGAGCAGCCACTTCCTGATTGAGTTGCATCCATGCGTTTCTCCGAGCGTACAAACTGGAATACCGAGGAAAGCCTCCTGGCCGGCGCCCATCGCCTCCGCGCCCAGGCCGGCCTGCCCATTGCCGACCTCACAGCCTCCAATCCCACCCGCTGCGGATTCCGCTATCCACCTGACCTGCTCGCCGCCCTCACCCAACCCCAGGCCTTCGACTACGATCCCCAGCCCCGCGGAACCCTCCACGCAAGACAAGCAGTCTGCCGCTACTATCAGGACCACGGCGCCCTCGTCCATCCCGATCAGGTCATCCTCACCACCAGCACAAGTGAGGCATACAGCTTCCTCTTCCGCCTCTTATGCGATCCAGGCAGCGAAATCCTCGCCCTCCAGCCCGGATACCCCCTCTTCGAATTCCTCGCCGTCCTCGACGACGTAGCCCTCAAACCCGCCCTCCTGGTCTACGATCACGGATGGCAAATCGACCCCGAAGGCATTCGCCGCGCCATTACCCCCTCCACCCGCGCCATCGTCCTCGTCCATCCCAACAACCCCACCGGTCACTTCACCATGCCCTGGGAGGCCGCAGAACTCGGCACCCTATGCCGTGAATTCGACCTGTCCCTCATCGTCGACGAAGTCTTTCTCGACTACAGCCATGCCGGTCCTCACCCCACATTCGCCGCCGGTCTCCTCGATGTCCCCGTCTTCGTTGTCAGTGGCCTCAGCAAAATCGCCGGCCTGCCCCAAATGAAGGCCGGCTGGATTGTCGCCACCGGCCCTCACGCTCCGGCAGCCCTCGACCGCCTCGAAGTCATCGCCGACACCTTCCTCTCCATGAATGCCCCCATCCAATGCGCCCTCCCTCCCTGGCTTCAGCAGCGCAGCATCATCCAAACCCAGATCCAAGATCGCGTCCTGGCGAATCTTTCTGACCTGGACCGCCAACTGGCCCACACCCCTGATGTCACCCGCCTTCGCCTCCAGGGCGGCTGGTACGCCGTCCTGCGCATCCCCGCCCTCCAGCCAGACGACCAAACCGTTCTCAATCTCCTGGATTGCGGCGTCTGGGTCCACCCAGGCCACTTCTTCGGCTTCCCTCAGGCCGGCTGGCTCGTCGTAAGCCTGCTAGCTGCCAGTGCTGAATTCAGCACTGGCGTAACCGCCTTGGTTAACTACTTACGAACGCATCAAGCTGGTAACAATAACTGATCGGAACCTAAAGCAGTGGTTGAGAAAGCATCTCATAAGATATTGAAATATATAGATAAAAATTAAGAGATTATCGAATTTACACTGACAGGGACCTCTGAAAGAATCGACGCTTTGAAAGCGCGCCTCTTCAATAGCCCGCCCTGACCGAAGTCGAAGAGTGCCGCAAAGGGACAAAAAGAGCCCGGGCTTTACAGGCTCCGGAAAAACTCCTTCGTGCGGTAGGCCGGGGATTTAGAACTTATCCGCAAATTGGTAACGCTGACCTCCAGGTCCGCCCCTAACGCAAGAACGGATTGCTCCTCCGCTCCACCCCAATTGTCGTCATCGGTCCGTGCCCCGGCAGCACCCGCGTCTCATCCGGAAGCGCCATCAGTCTCGACTCAATCGAGTCGATGATCTGCGCCGAGTTCCCACCCGGCAAATCCGTCCGCCCTATGCTCCCGGCAAACAGCGTATCCCCGGCAATCAGCAGCTTCATGGGCGCAAAATGCAAACAGACCGACCCCTGTGTATGCCCCGGTGTATGAATCACCCGGGCCGGAAACTTCTCCAGCCCCACCGTCAGTCCGTCCGCCAGGTTCTCATCCGGCGGTGCCGTCTCCGGAGTAGCAATCCCCAGCCATCCCGCCTGGCTTTCCATCATCTCCAGCAGAGCCAGGTCATTCTCGTTCAGCAGAATCGGCGCCCCCGTCCTCCGCTTCAACCGCAACGCCCCGCCCACATGGTCAATGTGCGCATGGGTCACCAGAATCTGCTTCACTTTGAGCCCGAGTTCCGTCAGCCGCCGATGAATGCGCCCCACCTCGTCGCCCGGATCGATAACAATCGCCTCACCCGTCGCCTCATCCCCCAAAATCGTGCAATTACACTGCAGCGGCCCCACCGGAAACGTCTCAATGATCATGCCTCAATCCTATTTCCCCCAACGGCCTTCGGTCGAACGCCATAGGCTTCAGTTGAAGGGTACGGGCTTCACAGGCTGCGCAAAAACTCCTCGTGGAGCCCATTCTTGAACGCTTTGTATCAGGGCATGACCGGGGTACCGGGGAACCCTCTGGGTCGGGGTCGCGTGCCGATAAAGCCAATCAAATCATCGTCGGGCTTTACCCCCTGCAAAACTCCAGGTCCGATTTGCCCTCACACAACCCTTTTTCCGCAGCCTCTTTAGCCCCCGAGGGAACGCATACCTTACTCTGCATCCCCACTTCCCCCCGCCGGCTTCCGAAACGTAATCGCATAAAACTTCCCATCCTTCAGCATGTCCAGGTGAATATCCTCCATCTCCGGCGGCACCAGATCTATGGGGACGGTGACCACATCTTTGCGATCCTTGTAAAAGCTGTTCGTAAACGGGATATTTTCATAGGTCCCTTTCACGTACTCTTCGGTTTCATCCTCGATCATCAGATGCCCGCCCGGCTTGGCCACACGAATCATTTCGCGGATCGCTCTGGGCCGATCCGTAAAGAAATTGAATGCTCCCGCTGTATAAACAACGTCGAAGCTCGCATCGGCGAAGGGCAGCCTCTCGGCATTACCCAGGTAGAGGTCGGCTTCCAATCCCCAACGGCTCATGTTTCCCTGGCAGTTGGTCAGCATTTCCTGGGAGAGATCCAGGCCCGTCAGCTTCACGCCATCCCGCAGATACTTGAAGTTGAGACCGGTGCCTACCGAGGTTTCCAGCACAGAGTCGCCGGGCTTTACTTCCAGCAGGTCCATGTAGTTCCGGAAATACGAGTCAAGAACAATTCCTCGAAAAGCGCTGAAGATGCGCTGTGTGTCGTCGTAAAAACCACCAATCGTCTCATACATGTGGTTGTATTTGCCGTTATCGCCGATAAAGTCCGCTTGCTTCAGGAAAACTGGAATTCCGTTGCGAACCGGGAACTGCTCGCCGCAGGTGCTGGCGAGTGTTTCGCGGCCGTGGTCGGTCACCACATGCAATGCTTCGGCCGTAAATGGGCTTCGCAGCACGGCGACAGAGTCTTGCCGCTCCGCCCACGGGCGGCTTTGGTCCCGATCCAAAAGCGCAAATAAGGTCAGGGCCGTTGCGCCGGCAACACAGGTCCAGGCGAAGGCAATTCCAATCGGAGGCTGCTGCAACATTCGATTCCCGCTCATTCGGAAGGAGATCAACAGACCCTCGGCTGAGAAGAAAATCGTCGCGAACCAGGTCAATCCCGCTCGGATTCTCTCGGCCCGAAATTCCAGGTTCCACATCCAGACAAGAACCGCTGCAAGCCATACGGTGAGCAATGTTTGAATTCCGGTCCCAGCTGCAGGTGAGCCATGCAGTCGCGGCTCGACAAACATCTGAAATACAACGGCCGCAAGGGGCAGCGGCAGCGTGGCCAGCAAACCCGGCAAGCGTGGACTGGTGAGCCGATGAAACGTAAACGGCAGAACGCCAAGTGCGACGGCTACCAGGCTCCAACCAAGATACTCTATGGCGGGAATCGGGCCGGTGAGCGGAAAGCTGCGCCAATGGAACTGGAGACCCGGAATGTAGTCGATAACCACCATCCACAGGAATCCGCGCAACGGGCGTTGTGTCAGGACAAACCAGACGGGCAGAATCGGGCCCGTCCAAACGCCAATGCCCGGCAAGAAAAAGCCGGCAATGAAAAGCCCTGCGACAATCCATGCGACAATCTGCGACCAGTGGCTCGAACGAACTTCAGTAGGCATCTTGCTTTGCTCCTTGGTGCGCGCATGCGTTCCTGCACCCATGTTGAGGACCTCTCAGGCTGTTTCGGATTTTCCGCAAGGGGGAATCGATTCCGGAGTCGCCGCTATTTGCTGTTTCTCCATTTCCGTCAGCATGGCCAGTGCGGCTTCGCTCCATTCCAGCGAAGAGCGGAGATGGGCAACCCCGTATTTCAGCGTCAGCATCCAGAACGGAAAGCCGGGATAGTTCCGGCTGTTGGCGCTGCCAAGATGCTCTAACTCCAGCAAGCTGGCCAGCATGTTGCGGTTATTCTCCTGGAATTTCTGGATGTGAGCGATAGATGCCCTGGGTGCTGCCTCATTGCCGAAAAACAGTTTCAGCAGAAACTCGTCCCGCGGAGGACTCTCGCGATAGGGAACTGCCAGCCACTCCTTCAGGCAGGCCTCGCCGGCTGCGGTAATCGAGTACTCCTGCCGCGTCGTCCTCCCGCCCGCCAACGACGAAACTGCCTCGATCAACCCCGCCGCAGCCAGCGCCTTCAGCGTCGGATAGATCTGCCCATAGCTCTCGCCCCAGAAAAATCCCACGCTCTGCTGCACTGTCTTGCGGATCTCGTACCCCGATTGGCGCGGATGGATAGCGAGAATTCCAAGAATCACGTATGCTGTCGGTTTCAATTCCATATATCTATGAGATATATCTTTAAGATATAAATGTCAACAGATTTCTTTGCCCGGCCTCCTACTCCAGCCCCTTTCGCGCAGCAAAAACGGCAAGCCCAAAGGCCTGCCGCTCGTCTGAAACCCGAAAATCGAAGAAGCTTACTTGCCGGACTTCGCCGGTGCCGAAATCGGAGCCGTCTTCGTCCCCGACAACACCGATTGGCTATTCGTTGTCCGGTCGTAAAGCACAGTCAATCCCAGCGAAGTCACCATGAAAATCACCGCCGACCAAGCCGTCAGCCGCGTCAGCACGTTGGCCGCCGCTCGCGGTCCAAATGCGGTTTGCGAACCCTGCCCGCCGAACGCCCCTGCCAAGTCAGCCGACTTGCCCTGCTGAAGAAGAACCACCGCAATCAGGAATAGGCACACCAGCACATGGATCACGATCACGAAATAAAAGAGAATCTGCATTTTCTAAGCTGCTTTCCGAGTCTCCCCCGGTTGACCCAAGGGACGTTCTGGTGCGGAGGAGGGGACTTGAACCCCTATGCCTTGCGGCGCCAGCACCTCAAGCTGGTGCGTCTGCCAATTTCGCCACCTCCGCTTGAGGTGAACTCTGTGAGTATACCAAACGACGACCCATTTAAGAAAGGTCTCCGCCGTCAATCCAGGAATGTCTCCAACCGGTCAACTCATGGAAAAGCCCGCCCCGATGCCGCCATCTTTGCCCGCATCCGCTTTTCCGCGTCCGCACCCCAGTATCGGCAGTCCAGCGTAATAAAAACGGAGGTATATGGCACCGTCATCGTCGTCTTCAAAATCAGCACGTTGTAGTGCGCGCTTGTCCGGTCCACCATCCCAAGCAGCGCTTCGTGCGGCAAACTCTGCATCGGATACGGCCGCAGAATATCCGCAATCTCTGTCCGATAGGCGGTCACCCCCGGAGCATCGTCCTCCGCCACATACGGCAGTTCCGCATCCATCGATATCAGCGGCCGCACATGCACCGAATGCTCGATCGCATTCAACACATGGTGCAACACCTCAAGCTGCGACGCATTTGTCTCAATCGTCTCAATTCCCGTCGAGGACTGCAGCGGATACGCCGAGTCCACCACCAGGATCATGTTGCGATGTCCCAGCAGCGGCATCGCCTCCGCCACCTTCTCTCTCCATGTAGGCAAAGCCGGTGCCGCCGCCGGCACCGCCTGCCCGCCAAGCATGCAGCAACTTGCCAAAAGCAAACTGAACACAATCAAGGTCTTTCGCATGTCGATGATCCTACATTCCTGACGCGCCTTCGCGCAGCAACGCTCAGCCAAAACCCGCCCTCACCCAATCAGCCGCTTCATCCATGCCGCCAACTCCCGCTCGTCCGCCGTCCCCGCCGCGTGTGCCGCCTGCACATTCCCCCGCTCTTCCGGCAGCCGATTCTGGCTGATCTTGAACTTGCCCTCAATCCGCGCAATCGGTATCCGAAACCCCTGAATCCCAGCCAGCATCGTCCGCCTGAACCCCTCCGGCATCGCATTCCAGCGTTCCGCAAACCCCGGTTCATTCGCCGCAATCAGCCCCGCCAGCAGCGCATCCTTGCCCGCCTCGTCTTCCACCAGTTCCATCGTTCCATAGGCGTGAACCGCAATGTAGTTCCACGTCGGAACCGACAACTCCTCCACATAAAACGTCGGCGAAACATAGCTGTGCGGCCCCGGAAACACCACCAGCGTCTCCCGTCCCGCCAACGCCTGCCAGTGCTTGTTTGCCTTCGCAAAATGCCCTTCCAGCACCCCGTGCGGCCCGTCATCCTTCACCACCAACGGCAGATGCGTCGCCACCATCCCACACTGGTCCGCCCCGCCCTGCGGCCCAAACAAAATCGCAAATGAGTCAGCCCGCATCGCCTCCATCAGCACAGCGCGGTCCGTAACCAGATTGAACTTCGGCGAATACATAATCCTCCTACTGAATCCGCTCAAACCGGAACCCAGCTTCGCGCAACGCATGGCTGATCGCCGTAATATGTGCCGCCCCGCGCGTCTCAATCGTCACATCGATCACGGTCTCGCCCAAACTCACCCCGTAGTAAGCCCGATTGTGCACCGTCTCCACAATATTGGCCCGCTCCCGCGCCAGAATCTGCGTCAACTGCAGCAGCGCTCCCGGCCGGTCCTGCAAATATACCCGCATCCGCAGCAGACGCCCGTCCTTCACCAGGCCGCGTTCAATAATCTTCGCCAGCAGCGTCACGTCAATATTGCCGCCGCACACCAGCACCACCGTCCGCCGATGCCGCAAGTTGGTCTTCGACTGCACCACCGCTGCCAGCGCCGCCGCGCCCGCTCCCTCGGCCAGCGTCTTCTCCTGCTCCAGCAGCAGCAGAATCGCGCTCGCAATCTCCTCGTCATCCACCGTCACAATCTCGTCCACATACCGCGAAACCAGCGGCAGTGTCAGATCCCCCGCCCTCCGCACCGCAATGCCGTCCGCAATCGTCGCCTCCGCCGCAATCGTCACCGGATGCCCAGCCTCCCGCGCCCGCAGCATCGACGGCAGCTTCTCCGGCTCAACCCCAATCACCCGAATCCGCGGATTGGTCTCCTTCAGCGCACAGGCAATGCCCCCAATCAGCCCGCCCCCGCCAATTGGAACCACCACCGCCTCCATATCCGGCACCTGCTCCAGCAACTCCAATCCAATCGTCCCCTGCCCGCTGATCACTTCCGGATCATCGAACGGGTGAATGAAAGTCCGCCCCTCCTCCACTCTTCGCCGCAGCGCCTCGTCGCAAGCCTCGTCGTAGCTGGCTCCAAACAGAATCACCTCAGCCCCATACCCCCGCGTCGCCGCCACCTTGATCTGCGGAGTCGCCAGCGGCATCACAATCTGCGCCCGAATCCCCCGCGCCGTCGCATGAAACGCCACCCCCTGCGCATGGTTTCCCGCGCTCGCCGCAATCACCCCACGCTTCCGCTCCGTCTCGCTCAGCGTCAGCAGCTTGTTCAGCGCCCCCCGCTCTTTGAACGACCCCGTCCGCTGCAGGTTCTCAAGCTTCAAATGCAGCGGCAACCCCGTCAACTCCGACAAATGGTGCGAAAGCTGGCACGGCGATACATGAATGCTGTCGCCAATCCGCGCGCGCGCTGTCTGAATACTCGTAAGACTCACTGCTTCCAATGGGCGATCTCCTGATTTCAACTGAGTCGATCCGGCTCCAAATGCAGAGGAAAAAGGTCCGGAAGGCAACTCGTATAGGCACTGTAACAGGGCATGACTTCAGTCATGCCGAAAACAGCTGAAGAGAGACTTGGGCTTTAGCCCCTGCTGAACTCCTTCGTCATTCCAACTCAAAACACAGCCGCCAGCTTAGCAAACGAATCCAACTCCAGCAGCCGCTGCCCCTCCGGCGCCGCACTCAACGCCGCATGCTCCAGCACCCACGTGTCCTTGTGAAACAAAAAAACCGCATGCAGCCCCGCCGCCAATGCCGGATTGATATCGCTCTTGATACTGTTCCCAATCATCCAGGTCCTATGCAGCTTCAATTCATGCCGTGCAATCACCGCCCCGTACATCGCCGCATCCTTCTCCGCCACAATCTCCACTGCGGAAAAATACTTCGCCAGCCCCGACCTGGCCAACTTGTCCGCCTGCTCCGCCTGGTCGCCCTTGGTCATCAAAATCAGCCTGTGTCGCCCAGCCAACTCCGCCAGCGTCTCCGCCACGCCCGGCAGCAGTTCAATCTCCTGCTCCGCCACTGACCGCGCAAAACTCCGCACCCGCTTGATGTTGTGCTCGGTGACCGGCCCTGTGCTCAGCTTCTCATAAACCGCCACCAGCGACCGCGTAAAACTCGCCAGCCCATACCCATGCGCCGCAATCGTCGCGTGCTCCTGCTCATTCAGCGCCTTCCGCACCTCGGCCGGCGAGTAAGTGTGATGGTCAAGATAGCTGATAAATCCAGCAATGGCCCGCTCAAAGTAAACGTTGTTCTCCCACAACGTATCGTCCGCATCAATCAAAAGTGTCTGTCCAGCAGGGAATTGAGGCATATCCTCATCTTATCCAATCAGTACAACAGCACAGAGAGACTCCCAACTCAGGGAGGAGGCTTCTTTGAAGGGGACGGGCTTCAGCCCGTACATCAACACCCAAAGAACGGCCTGGGCTTCACAGGCTGCGGAAAAACTACCAAATGGCCGAAGTTTTGAAAGGGCACGGCTTCAGCCGTGCCGCAAGTGGCTGAAAATAAACGCTGGGCTTTAGCCCCCGAGGGATGTTCTTTGTGAATCTTGACTCAAAACCCGACTTTTTCCGCAGCCTCTTCAGCCCCCGAGGGAATGCGTCTCTAAACTGATCCGCTACTTTCATTCCAAATGCAAATCTGTCGAATCGCTCTTAAAACCAGTTGGCTCCTTGTCAGGCGTCTCTGGAACTTCGGTCGTTTCCGCAAAATAAGTCGACACCCAAATCGACGCGAGCATTACCACAACAGCAATTCCACGAATTGTCCACGACGCCGTCTTTCCATCTACGATAAAGCTCCAACCGAACAGATTGAATCCGATCCAAAGTCCGAAGAATTGTGCAATCAGCGCTCTTGGGCCATCATCGGAAGGGTCTTCGCCCTTTCGCAAAGCGTCACGAAAAATCAGGGCAGCGGCAAACACCGCCGAACAATACCGCAATCCCTACAAGCTTCAAAACCGAGAAATGCAAAGTTACTCCTCTTCTATTCCGCTCCAGCCAGCGTGTAATCCAGCCGATACGAATGTTTCCCGCCCGCGATAATAATCTCCATCGTCCCAGAAATCCCCTTCAACTCCCCTGACCCCGACCCCGGAACCACCACCACAGAAAGCTTGTACGCCCCATTCTCCATCAACCCAATATGCTGCAGCGCAAACGATCCCGCATGTCCGTTCACAGTCCCCTTCATCTCTTCAATCGCCACATATCCCGCATTGCCAGACTTCGGATCGCCTGCCGCCAACATCTCGCCCTTCGACGTCCCCTCCAGATCCCCGTGATACTCCTTCACCAGTTGGTAGCGCCCCAGCAGCGTCCCTGCCAGCGCCTCGTCTCCCGCCAGCGGCGTAGTCTTCGCTTCAAAGGTCCCTTCCGCGTGTCTGCTCATCACCGGCCCCTTTCCAGGCATCTTCAGTTGAGGTGTTTGCCCCTCCATCGAACAGAGGAATACAGCGCAGCAGGCGAGGATAAGAACGCTCGGGAATTGTCGCATCATGTTGGCCTTTAACCTACCATTCCCCCTCGCCCCACCACAAAACAAATTCGAAAACCGCATGGAATCTGTTCGTCCCGAGCCCGTCCCCCTTGCATCCCAGCTCACGCTTCTGTTAGAACGAGCGCAAGCAGTGTCCCCGCCCCAGGAGGTTCCCCCATGAGCGTCGCACTTCACCCCCCGCAGGCGTCTGAACCGTTAGCCCAGCTCGATCAGTGGGACGACTTCATCGAGGGCCGTTATCGCGAAGGCAAATCGCAGGAGGAGTTCCGCGTCTACGATGCCGCCGCCACTCCCGGCGTCGCCGAGTTCTATCGCCTCAACCACCAGGGCCAGACCGTCGCCTACGTCCTTGAGAAAGAGAAGCAGTACTTCGGCCTCAACAAAGGCATCAAGACCATCTGGGAGGCGGCCGAGTTCCTCAACACCCTGGTCGACGACAGCGACCCCGACACCGACCTCACCCAGATCGAGCACCTGCTCCAAACCTCCGAGGCCATTCGCCGCGACAACCATCCCCGCTGGATGGTGCTCACCGGCTTCCTCCACGACTTGGGCAAGTGTCTCTGCCTCTATGGTGAGCCGCAGTGGGCCGTTGTTGGCGACACCTTCCCCGTAGGCTGCGCATGGTCCAAAGACATTGTCTTTCCTGAGTACTTCTCCGCCAACCCCGATCGACTCGTCCCCGAGTATCAAACCCGGTACGGAATCTACCAGCCCAACTGCGGCCTCGAAAATCTCCACATGTCCTTCGGCCACGATGGCTACATCGCCGAAGTCATGAAGCCCTACATGCCCATCGCAGCGCTCTACATGCTGCGCTTCCACTCCTTCTATCCCTGGCATCGCCACGGCGCTTATGACCACCTCGCCAATGCGCAAGACCGCGCCATGATGCAGTGGGTCCTCAAATTCAATCAATACGACCTCTACTCAAAAGGCCACGCCAAGCCTGACCTCAAGCAGATCAAGCCCTACTACGACGACCTCTTCGCCGAGTTCCTCCCCGAAAGAATCGCCTGGTGAAAAACTACAGGCACAAGCTGTAGCGCCGGCACCGTTCCCCCTTGAAAGCACTGTCATCCCGAGCAACCGACTCGCTTTAGCGAGTTACAAAATAAGTGAACTGTCATCCTGAGCGAAAGGGGCCCCAAACGCTTTTCATTTCCGGGGTCCCCGGCGACAGGTCTTCGTCGCTGGGGTGGAGGTGGGGGGTGGTGAGTCGAAGGACCTGCATTTGCTTTTCGGGTATTGTTGATCGGGACCGCAGCCGAGGGATCTGCGGTTGCTCTTCGGCCCTTGTTCATAGGGAGCATCATGACTCGCCTCGCAAGTTACATCTAGACTGAACAACACCTCAGAGAGTAGCGCCGGTCTCCAGACCGGCTGTCGTGCGGGTCTCCAGACCCGCGCCTCACATCTTTTGTTCATGGGGAGCGAACCGGGCCCCAATCGCCTTGTCATCCTGCGGGTCGTGAGTCGAACGCCCGCCCTGAGCGAAGTCGAATGGGGACCTGTAATTGCGCCTATGAAGGTATGCCACCAACTCCGGAGGCGGGACGCGAACGAATGAAAACAAAGAAAACAGCCGTCCAGAAACTTCCTGGACGGCCATTCTCTCTACCACCTAACCAAGCTGTTACATCTTCCCCTCGGCAGCCATCCACTTCTCCAGGTTCGGCTCCTGCAACTGCCGCATCTCAATGCACCCGTTGATGCTCTCCACCGCATGCTTCAACGCCCGCTCCGCATCTGGAACCCGGTGAGCCGCATAGAACGCCTGCACATCGTCCCTATCCGCCGCCGAGCAAAACGCCCCCGACGAACCCACCAGAGCATTGCCCAACTCCGGCGTCAGCAGCTTCTGGATCGTGTCCCAATGGCCCTTCACATACGCCCATGCCGCCGACCGTGTCGCATCCACCTGCAAAGCAATCGCAAACTGGATCAGCGCATCCTGGCTGCGCACCTTGTCTGACGCCGCATAATTCAGCGACCGCTCCACCAGCGCCGGGTCCTCAAACTGCGCCAGCAGCCGCAGCGCGCCCTCCTGGAACTCAGGATTGGTCGAAGTCTCGGCCACTTTCTGCAACTGGTCAAACAGCGCCGCATCCCCATTCCGCGCGGCAATGCTCAGTGCCGTCTGTCCCATCGTCGCATCCACACTCGCCGGATCAGACAGGTATTTCTCCGTGATCTCATGCGCATCCGCCAGCACCTTCGGGTCCTTGCCATAGTAGCCAAGCAGTCCAAAAAGGCTGGCCCGCATCTCCTTCTTGTTTGCAGAGTCATCTGCCGAAGGCGCACCCAGCTTCGCATACACCGGGGAGAACGTCGTCCGCAGCCATGCGCCCACGGCAGCCTTCTCTCCCGGCGTCCCCGCCACCCGTGCATAAATCGTGTTCACGCCGCTCAGCGCGGTTCCCACCACCTCGACGTTCGAGTCGTCCTTCAACGCCGTCACCAGGTTCAGATAGTCGCCCACCGTCGCCTTGTTTGCCCGCACCTGCGCCCACTCGTCCCCCGTCAGGCTGATCCGCTCCGTCGGGCTTAGCCCCGTTTCAATTTTTGCCACCAAAGCCCCATAAACATCCGCCGGGTAAGCGCTCCGGTAATAACCCTTGCCACCCGCGTTCGCAAAAAACAGGCTCGTCGCCGGCACCTTCAACTTCGTATCATCCGGGCTCAGCACTTCGCACTCCTGCTTGTCCGTTCCCGTCTTGAAACACACCGGAATCGTCCACTTCTGCGCAGGGTCGGGCACTATCGAAGGGCTCACGAAGAACCGCTTCTGTGAAACCGCAACACTCCCATGCGACGGCTCGCCAAACGTCAACAGCGGTTCGCCCGCCTGGGCCACCAGCGAAGCCATAATCTTGTCCACCGGCTTGCCGCTGGTCGTCGTCTGCGCTCCCCAAAAGTCCTCCGCCGTCGCATTCGAGTACTCGTGCGCCGACAAATACGCATGCACTCCCTTGCGAAACGTCTCCGGCCCAAGGTAGTTCTCAATCGCCAGCAGCACATCGCTCGCCTTGCCATACGAGATGCCGTCAAACATCTCCTCAATCTCTTCCCGCGTATCCGCCTTGGCGCGAATCGCATGCGTCGTCGGCTGAGCATCCAGATTCAGCGTTCCGTTCTCATCCCCTGCTACCGCCTGGTCAATGTCCCACTCCGGATGCATTGCCTCCACCGGCTTGTTCTCCATCCAGGTCGCAAACCCCTCGTTCAGCCAAATGTTGTCCCACCACTTCATCGTTACCAGGTCGCCAAACCACTGGTGCGCCATCTCGTGCGCAATCACCAGCGCCACTTCCTTCTTTGCTCCCACCGACGCAGTCTTGGGATCGATCAGCATCGCCGTCTCGCGATAAGTAATCGCACCAAAGTTCTCCATCGCGCCCGCTTCAAAATCCGGCAGCGCAATCAAGTCCAGCTTCTTCAGCGGATAGTGAATCCCAAAGTAAGTGTCGTAGTAGTGCAGCACATACTTGGCAATCTCCACGCTATAAGGCGTCAGCGCAACCTTGTCCGGCGTAGCGCATCCGCGAATCGCAACCCCATCCGCCTCGCCCGATGTGCACTGGAAATCCCCCACCAGAAACGCCACCAGGTAAGTCGACATCTTCGGCGTCGTCAAAAACTTCAGCGTATGCTTCCCCTCGCCCGGCCCCGGCGTGTCGCTCACAATCGGCCCATTCGAAATCGCCGTGTCCCCCGCGTCAATCACCAGCGAAACATCGAACGTCGCCTTGAACGCCGGCTCGTCAAACGAAGCAAACGCCCTCCGCGCATCCGTCGACTCAAACTGCGTCACCGCATAATTCCGCTTCGCCGTCTTCGATAAATAAAACCCGCGCAGCTTGTCGTTCAAAATCCCCGTATAAGCCACGGAGATCGTCGCCTTCCCCGCCGCCATCTGCTCCGGCACCGTGAACGTCGTCTGCTCCAGCTTCTCGTCTGACGTCACAGTCGCCGTCTGGGTCTTCCCGCCCGCTGCAATCGTCACCGACTGAAACGCAATCTCCGCCGAATTCAGCGTCACATGATCCGCCGCCTCAACCAGCGTCACATCAATCGTCTCCACCCCCGAAAACGTGGCAGCCTTCAAATCCGGCGTAAGCACAAGCGAATAATGCTCCGGAATCACATCCTGCGAGAGCCTCTGCGCCTCAGCAATGCCGGCCGCAAAAAAAAGACCGCAGCCCACGGCCGCAGTCACACAAACCACACCAAACGACGCGCGAAAACAGGAAAACTTCATGCATACCTCAATAGGGGTTAAAGTGTTTGTCTTAACTCATTCTCAATCGGAAGTGGGTGCCCCCGGTCTCGCCTTTGAGACCGGGAAACTCAGAAAACTCAACAACGCATCGGTCGAAGACCGAGCCAGACTCGAATCATTCACAAAATTGGCATACCCTGTATCAATTACGAGCCACAAAGCCTTTAAGTTCCACACGGGTCCGGTTGAAGGGTACGGGCTTCAGCCCGTACATCAACAGCCATAAAATGAATTGGGCTTTAGTCCCCCAGGGAATGTGCATTTCAAATTCCCCCACCCCTCATCCCCCCCGGTCTCAACCTCAACCCGCTCCCGCCCTCCGCGGCAGCACTGACTCCAGCAGCAGCAACCCCGCCCCAATCACAATCGACGAGTCCGCCACATTAAAGTCGGGAAAGTGATAGCTGAAAATGTGCACCTCAATAAAATCCACCACCGACCCATACAGAATCCGGTCGTGCACATTCCCCAGCGCCCCCGCCAACACCAGCGCCAGCGCCACCGTCGTCAGAGAAATCCGGTCCCCCATCCGCACCAGAGCCACCAGCACCGCCGCCGCCGCCAGCAACGAAAACCCCACCAGCGCCCACCTCACCAGATGCGGCGATGCCGACTCGGCAAACATCGAGAACGCAGCCCCATCATTCGTCCAGTGCGATATCCGCAGCACCCGCGGAATCACCGGAATCGCCCCGCCCAGTGGAATATGTTTCCCCACCCAGACCTTGGTCACGCGATCAATCAAAAACACCAGCGCCGATATCCCCAACAACCACGGCAGCCGCTTCGGAAGTCCAATACTCACTCAATAACCCCTTATTAGATCGATGCTTTGAAAGGGCGCGACTTCAGTCGTGCCAATAACGCCCATAAGAAACTGTCGGGCTTCAGCCCCTGCAAAAGCTCATCCCACACTTCATCTCAAGCAAATTCTCTGCGCCGCCGCTGCCTCTCCCAGAGGGAGAGAGTGATAATAGCCCCGGGTGAAACCCGGGGTCCCAAGTCCCCCAATGCCACTCCGTCCCGTAGGGACGGATTGAGCGAACGCCGAAACTGCCCTAAGCCGCCTCCCCTGCATCCGCCTGCGGCCGCGCAATCCCCATCTCCGTCAGCGCCCCCTGGCACCGCGTACACACGTTCTCCCAGATCCCGTAGTTAGAAACTTCAGGCATAAAATTCCAGCACCGCGCGCATTTTTGCCCCCTAGCCGGCAAGACTGTGTAAAAGACATCTGCACCGCGCCGATCAACCTCCGAGCCATCCAGAACTGTGACGCGGGAGACATTCAGAATCTCCTTTAATCCGTCCGCATGGGAACGCAAGAGTTCCAATGTCTTTCCCGTCGCTCGAATCTCGACATCGGCCTCAAGGGCCTTCCCGATCTTCTTCTCCTGCCGTGCGGCTTCAAGGGCCTGCAGGGCCGCGTCTCGCACCGCAAAAATCTGCCTCCACTCCTCCAGCAGCCCCCCCGGCTCCTCCGAAAAAATCTCCCTCGGCTCAGGAAACAAAGCCAAATGCACGCTAGCCTCGCGCCCCTGCACAACCGGCAAATACTCCCAAACCTCATCCGCCGTAAAGCTCAATATCGGCGCCACCAGCCTTACCAGCGTCTCCGTAATCGTCCACAACACCGTCTGCGCCGATCTCCTGGCCTGCGAAGTCGGCGCAAACGTGTACATCCGATCCTTCAGCACATCCAGATAAAACGAGCTCAAATCGATCACCGCGAAATCGTTCACCGCGTGATACACCCGATGAAACTCAAACCCCTCATACCATCCGCGAACCTTCTCCGTCAGCTCCCGTGTCCGCGCCAGCATATACCGGTCCAGCGGCAGCAAATCCTTCTCCGCCACCCCATCCTGCGCCGGATCAAACCCGTTCAAATTTCCCAGCAAAAACCTGAAAGTATTCCGCAGCTTGCGATAGATATCCGCGCACCGCTGCATCAAATTTTCGCTAGCCGCCATGTCTTCTCTGAAATCAATGGAAGCCACCCAAAGCCGCACAATCTCCCCGCCCAGCCGGTTCGCAATGTCCACCGGATCGACGCCATTCCCCAGCGACTTCGACATCGCCCGACCCTGTTCGTCCAGCGTCCATCCCGCCGTCGACACATGCGAGTACGGAGCATGCCCCCGCAGCGCAACCGACGTCAGCAGGGAACTGTGGAACCACCCCCGATGCTGATCCCCGCCCTCAAGATAAAGAACCTGCGTCCCCTTACCATTCTCAAAATCCGAGTAAGCATCCTTCAGCTCCCGGTCGCTCTCCGCCACCGCAAACCAGCTCGTCCCCGAGTCAAACCACACATCCAGAATGTCAAATTCCTTGCGAAATTTCGTCCCTCCGCAGCCCGCGCACTCCGTCCCTTCCGCCAGCAGCCCATCCGTCGCCGCCGTATGCCACGCCTCCGCGCCCTGCTCGTCAAACAGCTTCACAATCCGCCGATTCAGCCCCGCATCCATCACCGGCTGGTTGCACCCCTCGCACAGGAAAACCGCAATCGGAACGCCCCAGATCCGCTGCCGGCTGATGCACCAGTCCGGCCGTGTCGCAATCATGTTCGTGATCCGCTCCTTGCCCCACGCCGGATCCCAAACCACCTTGTCAATCTCTTCAATCGACAGTTGACGGAACGTGGTCTTCGTCCCGTCCTCGCGCTCCACCTCAGTCTCCAGGCTGATAAACCACTGCTCAGTAGCCCTGAAGATCACCGGCTTATGGCACCGCCAGCAATGCGGATACGAGTGCTCCAGCGGCGCAGAAGCCATCAGCGCGCCCCGCTCTTTCAGCATCTCGATAATGATCGGATTAGCCGCCCAAACCTTCTTCCCCTCAAAAGGCGGCAGTTCTTCTCCCGGCCACGCATCCCGGTCCACATGAATAAATCCACCCGCATCCACCCGGCAAACTGGGTCCAGCCCATACTTCTGCCCTGTATAAAAATCGTCCGCGCCATGGCTAGGCGCCGTATGCACCGCACCCGTGCCTGTGTCAGCAGTCACGTACGTTGCATTCACGCCCAGAACCGTCCGCTCCAGAAACGGATGCTGGAATGTCACTCGATCCAGCTTCGCGCCCTTGAACCGAGCAACCTCCGTCGTCTCCCCCAGCCCGCAAGCCACCGCCACTGCCGCAGCCAACTCCGCCGCCACAATATAAACCGGCCCGCCGTTTTCAGATTCAATCGCCACATACTCAAAATCCGGATGAAATGCCACCGCCAAACTCGCCGGCAGCGTCCACGGCGTAGTCGTCCAGATAATCGTGTAAACCCCTCTGCCCGCCAACGCCGCATCAATATCCGCCGCGTCCGAAGTCAGCTTGTACCGCACATACACGCTCGGGCTAGTATGGTTCTCATACTCCACCTCCGCCTCCGCCAGCGCCGTCCTATCATTGATGCACCAGTACACCGGCTTCAGCCCGCGATACACAAACCCCTTCTCCAGAAACCCGTAAAACGCCTCCAGCGTCCGCGCCTCGTAGTCCCGCGACATCGTCTTGTAGGGATCGTTCCACCGCCCAAACACGCCAAGTCGCTCAAACTGCGAAGTCTGCAGGTCCACATACTTCTGCGCGTAGGCCCGGCAGGCATCCAGCACCGCCGCCGCCGGCAACTCCAGCTTCTTCCGCCCAAGTTGCTCGTCCACCTTGATCTCAATCGGCAGCCCATGGCAGTCAAACCCCGGCACATACGGCGAGTCAAACCCGGCCATGGTCTTCGACTTCACCACGAAATCCTTCAGGCCCTTATTCAGCGCATGCCCCAGGTGCAGCGGCCCATTCGCATAAGGCGGCCCGTCGTGCAGCAGGTAGGCAGGCCGTCCCTCACCCGCCTTGCGCAGCTGGTCGTAAAGCCGCATTTCGGCCCAGCGATCCAGCCGAAGCGGCTCATTCTGTGGCAGATTGGCCTTCATCGGAAAGGCGGTCTGGGGCAAGCTGAGCGTCGCCTTCAATTCGGGCGCTAAAGACATCGAAACTCCCTTCATTGCAAGTACTTGGGCAGACCGCGCGGATCGGATCAGCCTTGAATTGTCACGCACCGGAGGTGCAGAGTTATTTAGCCCCGCGCTTCAGCGTGGGGAAGCCTTCAATTCGGGCGCTAAAGACATCGGTACTCCCTTCAGGAATTTCGCATGAGTAGGTCTTGTTGACCAATTTGGTTCGGGTTTCCGACGCGCCGGAGGCGCAACGTTTACTAGCCCCGCGCTTCAGCGTGGGGAAAGAGACCAGCAAGAGCCGGTCAGCCCCGTAGGGGCGGCGCGAAATGCCAAATTACCATCAAAAACACCCTCATGCGATTTCCTGCATACTCCCTGGAAATCTGAAAAGTTGGTCCAATCGTTATTGTAATGTCTCGGGCAAACAAATTCCCGGTAACAACTCGGCCCCATCCCACGTCTATTGATTATGGGAGCCGTGTGCCTCGCAAAATACGAAAGCACCAATCACGCCACGTCCCCATCCAAGACAAAGACCGCCTTTGTCGAGCATAATAGTACGACGGTCCGGGGGGGCAAAACACACACACTCCGACCGTGCTGAACCAACAACGCAGCCGCAACAATGGAAAACCAAGAACCTATGTCAGATACGGAATCGCAGGCCGCTGCCCTAACCGGCGGACATGAATTCGATGGATTTATCGGCAAGGCATTCGAAGAAAAGCCGATATGGGTCGGGCTCTATGAGAGCATCCGTGACGTCTTCTTTCCCGTCAAACTCCCGCCCCTCCAGCTCACCTCAACGCCCATCCCGGTCCCTGACCGAATGGCCGTCAAGCCCAATCTCTGGGCCTGGGGCACCGCAAGCGCTATATGCACCTCCATTGTCCTGGTCCTGCTCTTCTTCGTTGGCAAAAAAATCATTGAAGAAGTCACAGCGCCCAAGACCGATGTCCCAGTCGATGTCAGCCTCTGGCAACCCAAGGCGCCTAAGGCCGGAATTTCCAACGGCGGCGGCGGAGGAGGAGGAGAGCACAGCATCGTCGACCCCATCAAAGGGCATCTCCCCAAGATTGAAAAGCAGCCCATCGCCCCTCCACAGGTTGAAGTGGTTGACAAGCCCAAACTTGCCGTCGATCCTGCTATCAACGTTCAAAAGAACATCACCCTGCCTGACAACCCAACGCTCCCCATGATCGGCGTTTCCAAGTCGCCCAACGTCACGCTGGCCTCCGGCGGACAAGGTTCCGGCAGTGGCATCGGAACCGGCCGCGGCGGCGGGCTTGGCTCGGGCAACGGCAACGGCTACGGCCCTGGAACCGGCGGCGGCGCAGGCGGCGGCCTCTACCGCATCGGCGGCGGAGTCTCCGCACCCGTGGCCTTGAATCAAGTCGAAGCTGAATTCTCCGACGAAGCCCGTCGCGCCAAGTACCAGGGCGTCTGCCTCATCTCCCTCATCGTCGATGCCCAGGGCAATCCCCAGGACCCCCGCGTAGTTCGAGCCCTCGGCATGGGACTCGATGAAAAGGCTCTCGAAGCCGTCCGTAAATACAAGTTCAAGCCCGCCTTGAAAGACGGCCACACCCCAGTCCCCGTCATGATCACCGTCGAGGTCAACTTCCGCCTCTACTAAATCCCGATTCATGCTCCTAACCCGACTTTCTCAAAGGTCGCGGAAAGCTGTAGCGCCCATCTCCAGATCGGCTGTCCTGAGGGTCTCCAGACCCTCAGAGGCCTCAATCGACGCGCTTAAGGAACCTCTGATCAAGTCGAAGTTTTGAAAGGGCACGACTTCAATAGCCTGCCCTGAGCGAAGTCGAAGGGTGCCGCAAGTGCCGCAAAATCAACTGGGCTTTAGAACTTATCCGCAAATTGGTAGCGCCGATCTCCAGATCGGCTGTCCTGAGGGTCTCCAGACCCTCAGAAACCCTGCCCGGCCCTGAAATGCAGGGTTTCGAGGTGTCTGTCAGAAATCCATGCTAGGGACGATGCGTATCCCGCATCGCCCTTTTCACTTACTCAGTTCGGAGGGAGCAGGCTCTTGACCCTCAAATCCAAACAAAATACGAGTCTTCCCGCGGCCCTGCGCTCCGGCTCCATCTCTCCCCAAAAAACCTCCCCAGACTTTGCATGCAATTAACCCCCAAACGCGCACAATAAATATCAGGGATGTCCTCCAGACCAGTTCGGTCCCGGCAGATCCGCCCCTCACCGTCACCAGCGCAATCTCGGTTCATTCCGCCGCTTTGCGCACTTCCTGACGCACCGACTGGCGGCCAAACTGCCCTAAGACTCTGCTGAATCCGAGACAGACCCCACCCCCCCCTCTCGGAAAGTGCCCCGATTTGGGTGCGTCGTCTTACGCAAGGCGTTTGGAATGAACGCGTTGCATTTTCGTTCTATGTACTTGTTAGTAAACATAACCCCTCAAAAACAGCCCTTTTTTACCCCAAAAATGCCATTGTTACCCTCAAAATCTTCCAAATAGCCCTCAATTTGTAGCTTCTGCTCCCATCCATCCCGCCCAATCGCTCAACCGATTTACCTCAGGGCAAAAGGTGCCCTCGTATGGTAATCTTCGCTGTTCTGAATCTGGAGGGTCTGAGAATGAATCTGCGGAGCTTTACCGGGAAGCTGGCGGGCTGGCTGTTGATGCTGGCGATGGTTACAGGGTGGGCACGGTTCACAGTCGCGCAAGCGGATTATCCCTTCCGCGACACCAAACTCGGCGACGACGCGCGCATCGCCGACCTGCTCGGCCGCCTCACGCTGGAAGAGAAGGTCAGCCTCATGACCGACCACCCCAAAATCCCCCGCCTCGGCCTCGTCTTCTCCGGCCAGGTCGAAGGCCTCCACGGACTCGCCCTCGGCGGCCCCGGCGGCTGGGGCGGTCGCGGCCGCACTCCTCTCCCCACAACAACTTTCCCCCAGGAAAAAGGCCTCGGCGCCACCTGGGACCCCGAATTGCTCAAGAAGCTCGGCGCAGTCGAAGGCTACGAAGCCCGCTACGACTACCAGAATCCCCTCTACGACCGCGGCGGCCTCGTCATCCGCGCTCCCAACGCCGACCTCAGCCGCGACCCCCGCTGGGGCCGCACCGAGGAATCCATGGGAGAAGACCCCTACCTCGTCGGAACCATGACCGTCGCCTTCGCCCAGGGCCTCCAGGGCCCCGACCCCAACCACTGGCTCAGCGCCTCCCTCATGAAGCACTTCCTCGCCAACGAGAACGAAGACACCCGCTCCTCTTCCTCCTCCAACTTCGACGAACGCCTCTTCCGCGAATACTATTCGGTCCCCTTCCGCATGGGCTTCCAGCAGGGCGGCTCCCGCGCCGTAATGGCCTCCTACAACGCCTGGAACGGCACCACCATGATGGTCAACCCGGTTCTCAAATCCGTCATGATCAACGAGTGGGGCAACAACGGCATCATTTGCACCGACGGCGGCGCACTCGGCCTCCTCATCACCGCCCAGCACGCCTTCCCTGACAAGGAGCACGGTGTCGCCGCCGCCATCAAAGCCGGCATCAACCACTTCCTCGACACCTACAAAGACGACCTCAACAAGGCCCTCAAAGACGGTCTGGTTACCGAAGCCGACATCGACGCCGTAGAGAAGAACTCCCTCCGCGTCTACCTCAAACTGGGCGAACTGGACCCGGCAGGATCAGATCCCTACAGCGACATCGGCAAACAAACCACCGGACCCAATGTCCACCCCGCCGACGCCATCGCTCCACCCTGGGACCAGGAAGCAAGCCGCCAGCTAGCCCGGCTCGCCACCGACGAGTCCATCGTCCTGCTCAAGAACGACAACCACACCCTGCCACTTGACCGCACCAGGCTCAAAACCATCGCCGTCATCGGCCCCTGGGCCGACCAGGTGCTCCTCGATTGGTACAGCGGCACCCCGCCCTACTTCGTCAGCATCGATCAAGGCATCCGCGAAGCCGTCGGCAATGGCGTAAAAGTTCTGTTCAGCGACGGAACAAACATCCCCGAAGCTCAGCAGATGGCCAAGCAAGCCGATGTCGCAATCGTTGTAGTCGGCAACCATCCCGAATGCAACGCCGGCTGGAACCAGTGCCCCACGCCCTCAAACGGCAAAGAATCCGTCGACCGCAAAACTATTTCCCTTGAACAGGAAGAGCTGGTCAAGCAGATCTTCTCCGCCAACCCCCGCACCATTGAAGTTCTCCGCTCCAGCTTCCCCTACGCCATCGACTGGAGCCAGCAGAACCTCCCCGCCATCGTCCACATCACCCACAACAGCCAGGAAGAAGGCCACGGCCTTGCCGACGTTCTCTTCGGCGCCTACAACCCCGCCGGCCGTCTCACCCAGACCTGGAACACCGGCGACGCCCAGCTTCTCCCCCTCATGGACTACAACCTGCTCCACGGCCGCACCTACATGTACAGCAAAGACAAGCCGCTCTACGCCTTCGGCTACGGCCTGAGCTACACGACATTCGAGTACAAAGACATACATCTGGATGCATCCAGCGTCGCCCCCGACGGCCAGGTCAATGTCACCGTCAAGGTCCGCAACACCGGAAAAAAGGCAGGGGATGAAGTGGTCCAGATCTATGTCCAACACCTCGGCTCCTCCGTTGAACGTCCCCAGCTTGAGCTCGAAGGATTCAAGCGTGTCCACATAGAGGCAAACGTCGATCAGGAAGTGCATTTCATCATCAAGCCGCACAATCTGGCCTACTGGGACACAGCCGCCCACATGTGGCGCGTCGAAAAAGAAAAAGTCCGCCTGCTGGTCGGCGGCTCCAGCGACAACCTTCCCATCCACGCCGACATTCAGGTAGAAACGGCAGGCGAATACAAGCCGTAACGCGCAGCTAGATCGTAGCGCCGATCTGGACGCGCTTAAGGAGTCTTTGATCAAGTCGAAGTCTTGAAAGGGCACGACTTCAATAGCCTGCCCTGAGCGAAGTCGAAGGGTGCCGCAAGTGCCGCAAAATCCACTGGGCTTTAGAACTTATCCGCAAATTGGTAGCGCCGATCTCCAGATCGGCTGTCCTGAGGGTCTCCAGACCCTCAGAGGCCTCAATCGACGCGCTTAAGGAACCTCTGATCAAGTCGAAGTCTTGAAAGTGCACGACTTCAGTCGGGCCGACAAAGCCAATTGAATCAGCGTTGGGCTTTAGCCCCTGCTAAAGCTCCTGGTTGCGGTCAACCTTCTTGATGGCCTTTTTCCGCAGCCTCTTTAGCCCCCGAGGCATGCCTTCGTTGAGAACTGACACTGATGCAGACGTTCCTAAAAGAGGGAATTGTCAGGGGAAGATATGGTGCGCCCGGAGAGATTCGAACTCCCGACCCTTTGGTTCGTAGCCAAATACTCTATCCAGCTGAGCTACGGGCGCACACAGGTGGTCTCAACCAAAACCATACTTAGATTATCAGGGTTTTCCACCGGGCGCAATTGCTGCGTGCGGCCGTCAAAGCTTGAGCTTACCCAGCCGTTGCCGGCTCGGCTGCCTCAACTGCCGGAAGCAGCGTGAGTTCCGCTGCGCTCTCGAGGCCGCTCTCAAGAACGAGCTTGGTTACGGCGGCTGGCGTCAGCCTGGTTGCGTCGTACTCAACCCGCAGAGTGTGCGCGGCATGGTCAAACTTGAGGCCGCGGATGCCGTAAACGTCTTTTGCGCTCGACAGGGCTAGAACTATTTGCTCTGTCGGCGGAGTGGTAAAGGAAAAGAGGATATCCACCGTGGTCATAGCTGAATCATACCAATCTCGGCCTTGCTCGTCAGTCCACCTCAACTAGAGGCTGTTGAGGTAGGAGCGAATTTCCGGGTTCGACCAGTCCGGGTCGCCAACGAGCTTGCGCCGAATGACTCCTTGCCTGTCGATGATGTAGGTCTCCGGCCACGCCTCGGAGTGGTAAAGCTTGGCTGCCGTCTCGTTCGGGTCGCGAACCGTGATCAGGTTAACGTGCCGCTCACTGATAAAGGTGGAGTAAGCATCCGCATCCTCGTCAACGCTCACTGCAACAATGGCAATGTCCGGCCTTTCGCGATGGAGTTGAAGCAGGCCAGGCATCTCCTGAACACAGGGAGCGCACCAGGTTGCCCAGAAGTTCAGCAGGACAATTTTGCCGCGGTAGTCAGCCAGGTGGACTGTCGAGGTGCCGTCAGAGATCGTGAAGTCCGGTGCAACCTTGCCGGTTTGAGCGGGACGGGCACCGCGATTGCAGGCCGAAATAAGGGCGAGCGGCGGAAGGACAAAAATGAGTAAGAACCGAGAGAATCGCACATCTCTATAATACGAGCGAAAGGTCTATTCGTCATGGCAATCAGTCCGCCCAATAGGAATCCCGGCCCCGGTGAGGAGATGCAGGCCAAAGCGTTCAAGCCGGTTCTGGGGCTTTCCGACACTCCCGGCGAGCTTGCCACCCTTCCCACTCGCTGGGGAACCGTATATGACCAGCCGGAGCCGGACCAACTGCTTGAGCTAACGGTAATTATTCCCGCTCGCAACGAAGAAGACTGTCTTGGAGCCTGTATTCAGTCGCTTGCCAACCAGTCTGAAGACATCTTCGAACTCGGCAAGGACTGGGAACTCGTCGTAGTCGATGACCATTCCACAGACAAAACGCAGGATATCGCCCGCAGCTTCCCAAACGTAACCGTTCTCCAGGCCGGCAAACTCGAAAAAGGCTGGACAGGCAAGGCAAACGCAATCTGGACCGCTGCCAGAAAGGCGCGCGGCCGCTGGTTGCTGTTTACCGACGCCGACACTGTCCATGAGCCGGGCAACCTGCGTCGCGCCATCCACGAGGCCATACGCCACAAAGTTGGCATGATGAGCTATTCGCCACGGCAGATTGTCCGCGGACTGGCGCAACGCACGCTCATGCCGCTGGTTTTCTGCGAACTGGCCCTCGCCTACCCGCCGGCCAAAGTTTCCGATCCTGCGCAGCGCATTGCCGCTGCCAACGGCCAGTTTCTCCTCGTCGAGCGCGAGGCCTACCGCCGCCTCGGTGGGCACGGTTCGGTTTCTGACCGTGTTCTTGAAGACGTCGAGCTTGCTTTCCTCGCCAAGCGCCGCAAAATCGGCCTGCGCTTCCGCTATGCCGACGACGCTGTCTCCACCCGCATGTATCGCTCCACCGCAGCCATGATCGAGGGCTGGAACAAGAATCTCGCTCTGCTTTTTGACAACACACTTAGCCTGGCCGTTTGGCGCGCGCTCGACATCGTCCTGCTTTTCGCCCTGCCCGCCCTCGCAGTGGAGCTTTGGAGCGCGCGACTCGGCGTGCACTCCCTGGAATGGCTGGGCGCAGGCTGGGCGCTCGCTCTGCTCTGGGTGCGGACCGTGGTCCGGTTTTATATGCGCGTCGCCAAGTCAAACTTCCCATTTATCGATTGCCTTCTGGCGCCGTTAGGACTCCCATTATTCGTAGTTCTGCTCTACCGCAGCTGGTTTCAGCATCGAATCCTGAAGAGAGTGAGTTGGAAGGGTCGCGAATATACAGGTTAGCTGCGAGACTCAATTAGGGTCTTGCATCCATTTCCGCGCGTGTTATTTGATGAGATAAAGAGCAACTGTATCCAATGAAACTTCAGCCGGGTCTGACGCATCTGTTCAAACTGTGAGGCGAGAATGATTTTTCTGACGCGGCGGGCTACGTTTTCGGCTTCGCACTACTACTGGAACGAGGCCTGGAGCGCGGAGCGGAACGTGAAGGTATTCGGCCGCTGCGCGCGTCGGAGTGGGCATGGGCACAACTACACGCTGGAGGTCACAGTGGCGGGTGAACCGGACCCGGTGACGGGGTTCGTCGTCGATCTGAAGTGGCTCAAGGCTGTGATTGAGGAGCAGATTCTTGCCGCCTACGATCATCGCCACTTGAATATGGAGGTTCCGGAGTTTGCGGCCGGCAAGATGATCCCAACCACCGAGAATATAGCGATCGCCGCCTGGAACCGCCTGGAAACAATTGTCAACACCGCCGGCGGAGCCCGCCTCACCGCAGTGCGCATTTACGAAACGCCGGAGATCTTCGCCGAATACAGGGGTGAACTGTGAGGGGCTACTTTGGCCGCCGATACATGTTCAGCGCCAGTCATCGGCTGCACAGCGATGCACTGTCAGACGACCAGAACAGGGCAGCCTTTGGAAAGTGCAACAACCCGCACGGTCACGGCCACAACTACATAGTCCAGGTCCTGGTCGGCGGTCTCGTAGCTCCCGACACCGGAATGGTCATCAACATGGTAGATCTTGACAAGCTGGTCCAAGACCAGGTCCTGGACCGTTTTGATCACACCAACCTCAACCTCGATCCGCTCTTTGTGAATCGCGTTCCGACCACAGAGAATCTCTGTAGGGCACTCTACGAGCTGCTCCATGGGAAATTGAGCCCTGGGGAACTCGAACAGGTGAGAGTAGAAGAGACCGAGAACAACTTCTTCGAATACTGCGGCGAAAGCCGCTGAAAATACAAAGGACGCCCGAATCCCCCGGGTCAAAGGACAAGCATCATGGCGCAGCCGATAGCAGTGAGCAAGGCAGTTCGCAGGGCGGTTGGGATTGAAGAAGGTCTGAACGAGTTCACAACCCAGGAGATGTACCGCGAGATTCTGAGCCGTTTGGGCGAAGACCCAAGCCGCGACGGGCTGGTGTCGACGCCGAGCCGGGTTGAAAAGTCGATGGCCTTTTTGACCAAGGGCTACGATGAGGACCCGACCAAGATCCTGCGTGGCGCTATGTTCGATGTCGACTACGACGAGATGGTGATCGTAAAGGATATTGAGATGTTTTCCCTCTGCGAGCACCACATGTTGCCCTTTTTTGGCAGAGTTCACGTGGCCTACATTCCCAAAGGCAAGGTCATTGGACTGAGCAAGATTCCTCGCCTGGTGGAAGTGTTTGCGCGCCGGTTGCAGGTTCAGGAGCGGCTGACCCGCCAGATTGCCGACGCCATCCAGGGAGCCATTGAGCCCCAGGGAGTAGGTGTGGTGATCGAAGCGCGCCATCTGTGCATGATGATGCGGGGCATTGAAAAACAGAACTCCTCCACGGTTACCAGTGCCATGGTGGGCTGCTTCCGCCAAAAGGAAACTCGCTCAGAATTTCTGTCCCTGGTTCGGCAGCAGGGAACTGGCTCAATGTGAGGCACCAGCCCGGTCGACTAAAGTAGTTAGGGTGAACGGGCTTCTGGTCGTAGACAAACCGAGCGGCATGACAAGCCACGATGTGGTAGGAAAGCTGCGCAGAATCACTGGCGAGAAGTCCATCGGGCATCTGGGCACGCTTGACCCCATGGCGACCGGGGTTCTTCCACTCCTTCTGGGGAAATATACCCGCCTGGCTCAATACTTTTCCTCCGCTGAGAAAAGCTACACGGGGACGATCCGATTTGGATTTGCGACGGATACTTACGATGCGGAAGGCGAGGCTGCCGGGCCGGATTCGGCTCCGGAGCTGAGCCTGGCGCAAGTGCGTGCTGCTGCTTCACGATTCAACGGCGAAATGCAGCAGATGCCGCCCGCCTACTCCGCGAAGAAAATTGCGGGCAAGCCAGCCTACAAGCTTGCACGCGAAGGGCTACCTGTGGTGCTGAAGACAGCCACCGTGCATATTACCGACTTTACGATCACCAACCTCGAAGGCGCGGCCGCCAGTTTTGCCATGAGCATCAGCGCCGGCGGCTATGTGCGGTCCATCGCCCATGAACTTGGCCAGGACCTGGGTTGCGGGGCGCATCTGAGCGCACTGCGCCGCACCCAGGCCGGGGCGTTTACGCTCAGCGAAGCCCACGCGCTGAATGAACTGGAGGCGCTGGCCGGAAATCTAGACGCACTGGAACTGTTGTCGGTGCATCCACGCCTTCTACTGCCTCAGATGCCCTCAGTAACCGGCGACGCGATGGCGTTGGGAAGGCTGCGCAACGGAGCGCAGGCGAATTTGCCCGAATTTTCGCGTGCTCCGATGGTCAAGGTGTTTGCCGGGCAGCGGGAGTTGGTGGGGATTGCGAAAAGGATTGCGGGAACGCTATTTCAACCTGTTGTTGTGATGGGGTGAAGCTGGTTGCGGCGGACTACTTATGCAACAGCGGCTTAAGTCCGGCAAGCATGGTGTCGGCCAGGATATTGGAGCCTTTCGCGGTTGGATGAATGCCGTCCTGCTGGATGGTGTCCGGCACATGGATGAGGTCTTTGTAGATCATGGGGATAAAAGCCGCGTGGTGTTTTGCGGCCACGTCGCGGAAGACTTGATCGAAAGAATGGATGTAGTCAGGGCCGTAATTGGGCGGAAGCGTGATGCCAGCCAACAACAGCTTGATGTGCGCGCCTTCAAGTGTTGTGAGCACCTGGTCTAGGTTGCGGCGGGTCTGTTCGAGGGGCAGGCCGCGCAATCCGTCGTTGCCTCCGAATTCGACAACGACGATTTCAGGCCGGATGCGCAGGATCGTTGGGAGGCTGGCAACTGCGTCCTTGGTGGTGGCGCCGCTGGTGCCTTGATTGTTGACCGTGTAGTGATAGCCATGGGTGTCCAGCTTTTTCTGAAGGAAATCCGCATAGGACTGGCCCCGTTGCAAGCCGTATCCTGCAGTAATACTGTCGCCGAAGCAGACCAGAACGGGGCGGTTTTGCGCTGACGCACTGGCGCCGCCGATCAACAGGGCCGGAAGCAGCAAGAGTCCGATTGAAACAACGAGCTTGCGGAAAACGTACACATGACTAGTGTAGCGAAGCGGGCAGACCAGGAACCAGGTTCAGGAGGAAGAGTGATCGAAGTACGGGACGCGAAGAAGTGGATACAAAACGGCACGCGCCGGGTTGAGATTCTCAAAGGGATTACGCTGACCATTCCCGCGGGGCAGTTTGTGGCCATTGTGGGCGCGAGCGGGAGCGGCAAGAGCACGCTGCTGGGGCTGCTGGCGGGGCTGGACACGCCCAGTTCGGGAGAGATCTGGCTCGACGGGGTGCCCATCCACAACCTGGTAGAAGCGGAGTTGGCTTCGGTACGCGGCAGCAAGATTGGCTTTGTTTTCCAGTCCTACCAATTGATTCAGACGCTCACTGCCCTTGAGAACGTGCTGCTTCCGTTCGAGTTGAACAAGCAGGGCAGCGGATTGAGCCGGGCACGCATGTTGCTGGCAGAAGTGGGCCTTGCTGAGCGGATAGACCACTATCCGGTCCAACTGTCTGGCGGGGAACAGCAACGCGTAGCGCTGGCGAGGGCGTTTGTTGTGGAGCCGCCGATTGTGATGGCCGATGAGCCGACCGGGAACCTTGACTCAGTGAACGGAAAGCTGGTGCTCGAACTGCTGCTGAACCGCAATCGCAAAGCCGGGACCACGCTGGTGCTGGTGACGCATGACCCGGAAGTCGCGGCGATGGCAGACCGGAAGATCGTGCTGAGGGATGGAATGGTGGTGGAGGATTCGCTGCCGTTTTCCGCGCCAGTTAGCGAAGCCGTAGTGGAGCGGGGCGCGAATGGCTAAGCGAGCCTTGAGTTGGAAGCGCGCGGCGGATATAGGCTGGCGCGATTTGAAGTCCGCGCCGGGCAAGTTTGCGTTTGTTGTGCTGTCTGTCGCGGTGGGAGTTGCTGCGCTGGTGGGGGTGCGTGGATTCAGCGAGAGCTTCCGCAAGACGCTGGGGACGGAGTCTAGGTCGCTGATGGCGGGCGATCTGAGCGCAAGACTGTTCCACGAACCGACGGCGGATGACAAGGGGAAGCTCGCGGCGCTTCTGAAAAAGGACGGTGCCGGGATTAGTTCGACGTGGGTGACGGAGACGATCTCTATGGCATCGGTTCCGCCTGACCCGGTGCCGTTGCTGGTTTCGCTGAAGGCGGTCGATCCGGCGGAGTATCCGTTCTATGGGACCGCTGAACTGGAACCCGCGATGAGCCTGCAACAGGCTTTAAAGGGAGATTCAGCTGTGGTTGCGGAAGAGTTTTTGATTCGGCTCAATGCACATGTGGGCCAAACTCTGCGCTTGGGCGGACGCGAGTTTAGAATCTCCGCTGTTCTCGCGCAAGAGCCTGATCGCATGATGGCCGGGGCGGGCATGGGGCCGCGGGTCATGATTTCGCAGGCGGCCCTAAGCGAGACCGGGCTCATTGCGCCTGGCAGCCGGGCGAGCCAGAGGCTGCTCTTCAAGCTGCCCGCAACCACTGACCCGGTGGCCATGCGCAAGAGTGTGGAGCAGGCGCTCCCGGACGCGCAGGTGATGGACTTCAAGGAAGGGAATCCGGCGCTCGCGCAAGGGTTGGATAATTCCACCGCCATTTTGAGCCTGATTTGCCTGGTGGCGATGGTTTTGGGGGCGATTGGCGTGGCCATGGCCATGCACGCCCATCTCGAACAGCGCATGGACATGCTGGCGATTCTGAAGGCTGTGGGCGCGGGATCGAGCGATTTGCTGCGCATTTTTCTGCTGCAAACGCTGGGGCTGGGGCTGGCTGGCGCTATGCTGGGCGTAGCGGCGGGCGTGGGCGTGATGGCGGCGCTTCCTGCGGTGTTTGGGAACTTGCTACCGGTGCATGCGTCGCTGGAGTTTCCATGGCGATCGGCACTCGCCGGCCTGGGAACGGGGCTGCTGACAACGCTGCTGTTCTGTTTGCCGCCGCTGCTCGATGTGCGCGGCGTGAGGCCGGTGCTCGTGCTGCGAAGGCTCGTGGAGCCCGGACCGCAAGGGGTTGGCGGATGGTTTGCACGGTGGTGGTCGCGACGCTTGCAACTGGGAATCTCGGTGCTGGTGATTGCTGCTTTGGGTGGAATCGCATGGGGGTTGTCTGATTCTGCCAAGGTGGGCGGATGGTTTGCGTTCCTGTTTACCGTAGCCTTGATCGTTTTGCTGGTCTTGGCTGCTGTTGCGTTGTGGTTCCTGCGGTTTCTGTTGAATCGTGTGCGCCTGAGGCTGCCATCGTTTCTGCGGCAGGGGTTGGCAAACCTTTACCGGCCGGGCAACCAATCGGCGGCTGTGCTGGCGGCTCTGGGGCTGGGAGTGATGCTGATTCTGGCTGTCTATCTCATGCAGGCGGCGCTGCTGAGGGATCTGCGTGAGACGGCATCTCCGAATCTGCCGAATATCTTTCTGATTGACGTGACTACGGATGAGGTCGCCGGGGTGAAGGACTTCTTCACTCATCAACCGGGCGTAAAGCAGGCTCTGGACCTGATGCCGGTTGTGACGGGGCGTTTTGTTTCCCTGAACGGCAAGACGCTTGACCAACTCAAAGAAGCGCATTTCCCCAGGCGAATGCTTGAGAATGCGGAACTGAGCTGGGCCGATTCTGCTCCGGAAGGCGACAAGGTAACGCAGGGGAAATGGTGGACTGATCCGCGAGGCGCAAATCTGGCCATCGGCTCAGGGGTGGCGGAGAGGCTTCACCTTGGCGTTGGCTCCACGGTGGAACTGGAAACCGGTGGGGTGGTGCACACCCTCAAGGTGGCTGCCATCTATCGTTCGGATGGACAGCACCTGGCCTCGCGCGTTTCCTTTGAGCTGCCTTCGGGACTGCTCAAAGACCAGTCGGCGACTTGGTACGGTGGTGCGCACATCGATCCGAAGCAAGTGCCTGCGCTCGAGCGCGCGCTCTTCCAGGCTTATCCAACCATCACCGTTATCAACCTTGCCGATGTACTCGATCGGATTGAATCGGTTGTGGACCAGATCACTTTTGTGGTGCGGTTCCTGGCAGGATTCTCGATCTTTGCCGGGCTGATGATTCTGGCTTCGAGCATTGCCAGCACGCGCTTTCGTCGCATGAGGGAAGCTGTGGTTCTGAAGACGCTTGGCGCGACCCGGATGAGAATCGTTCGCACGTTCAGCGTCGAGTTCAGTGTGCTTGGGCTGCTCGCCGGGTCTGTGGGCGTGGTGTTTGCCAACATACTTACCCGTGTGCTGCTGCACAGGCTCGAGGTCGGCTTCCACATTGAGTGGAGGGCGACAATTGTTGCTCTGCTGGGAACAGCCGTGCTTGCGACCGCTACGGGTTGGGTTGCCAGCTATCGGATTCTCGGGTTGCGGCCCCTTGAAGTGCTGCGCGAAGAGTAGTTCAGACTCAATCCACTGCAACCAGCCTGGCCCTCCGTACTGAGGCCTGGGCCGGTTGTTGTTCGAAGCTAGAAGCTCTCGCTGACATCGCTGGAAGGCAGGACATCGTTGTCGCGCGCAACCCACACATAGAGTGTTGGCAGCAGGAATACGCCTATGACCAGATTTGCCAGCAGGCCACCGACAATGACGATGGCAAAAGGACGCTGCGAGTCGGAACCGATCGCATGAGACAGCGCCGCCGGGAGCAGTCCAAGTGTGGCAACCAGCATGGTCATCATGACAGGCCGAAGTCTGAGCACCGCGCCTTCAACCGCCGCATCGACAATGTGTTCGTGCGTCGATTCTTCCATCCCCTTGCGCCTGGCTCGAAGCTGGTTGGTGAACTCGACCATGATTACGCCCGTTTCCACGGAGACTCCGAAAAGCGCAAGAAAGCCGACAGCCGAAGACACTGAAAAGTTGGTGTGTGTGAGGAAGAGCGCCAATGGTCCGCCAATGGATGCCATAACAACGGAGACCAGGATCAAGGTGGCCCATTTTGCCGACCGGAACATGGTGTAGAGAATTAGAAAGATGACCAGAACAGTAATGGGAACCACGAGCGCCATTCGCTTGTTGGCGCGTCTCTGACTTTCATATTCTCCCGCCCATTCCAGGTGATAGCCGGTGGGCAGTTCCACGTTCTTGTTCACTTTGCTGATCGCTTCTTCGACGGTTGAACCGAGGTCGCGTCCACGGACGGAATATTTGATGGCTATGTAGCGCTGGCCGGCCTCGCGATTGATTTCTTCCGCGCCATCGTCAGTGGAAGTCTTCGTGAGTTGCGCCAGAGAAACACGTTCACCGCTTGGCGAAACCAGGCGAATATCCTCAATGGCTTCGCGCGTGTCGCGATACTGCTTTTGATAGCGCAAGGTTACATCGAAGCGAGCCTCACCTTGTTGCAATTGAGTGACGGCATTCGCGCCGACAGCCGTCTGCACGGCGTCCTGAATATCGGCCACGTTGATGCCCCAACGCGCTGCCGCGTCGCGGTCAACCTGCAGGTTCAGGTTCGGCTGTCCGACGATACGGAAGATGCCCAGATCTTCAATTCCATTCACATTTTCCATCTGCGCCTGGATCTTCTCGGCGGTCTTCTCAAGCATGCGCAGGTCGGAGCCGTAAAGCTTCACGGCAAGTTCGCCTTTGACTCCGGAGACTGCTTCTTCCATGTTGTCGGAGATGGGCTGCGAGTAGTTCCAGATGACTCCGGGAAACTTCGACAACTCCTTATCGATTGCGGCGATCAACTCTTCCTTGTTTCGGTGGAATCCTGGTCGCCAATCCTCTTTCCGTTTCAAATCGACAAAGTATTCCGTATTAAAAAAGCCGGCAGTGTCGGTACCGTCGTCTGGCCGGCCGGTCTGGCTCACAACCTGGGTCACTTCAGGGAATGATGCCATTACAAGGCGGGCTTTGTTGGTGAAATCAATGCTTGCTGTCGGCCCTTCGCTGGGAGGCAGCGTGCCGCGAACCCAGATTGAGCCCTCATCCAGGTGGGGCAGGAACTCCGAGCCAATCGGTCCACCAACAGTGAGATAAACAGCGACGGCAAACAGAACGGTGCAGATGGCCAGGGTAAGGTTTCGGTGCTCAATCGCCGCTCGAACTGCGACTCTATAACGCCGAGTGAGCCAGTGGAGAAGAGGGTTTTCCCACTCCTTTGCACCTTTGGGAAAGACCATGCTGGCCATGACCGGCGCCACAATAATAGCGAACACAAGCGCACCGATCAGGGCGAAGGTGACAGTCCAGGCCATCGGTTTGAAGAGACGGCCCTCAACGGCCTGCAGCGTGAAGATCGGCAAGTATGAGGCGATGATGATGCCGCGGGCAAAGAAAACTGGCCGCTGCACTTCGTGAGCCGCCTCGCGAATTCTTTGTCCTGGCGTGCGTGTGTCGTCCTGGTAAGACAGATGCCGGACGATATTTTCGATCATGATCACCGAGCCATCCACAACCATCCCAAAGTCCAATGCCCCGAGCGAAAGAAGATTGGCTGGAATGTGGTTCAGGTCCAGACAGATTGCCGCGAACAAAAGCGCGAATGGAATGGTGAGCGCAACAATGATTGCTCCGCGCACGTTCCCGAGGAAGACAAAAAGAATGATCGAAACCAGGATCACACCCTCAGTCAGGTTGTGTTCCACCGTCTCAACCGTGTACTTCACCAGTTTGGACCGGTCAAGGAATGGCACAACCTTGACGCCCTTTGGCAGGATGCCATTGTTGAGCTTGTCTACCTCATCGTGAATGCCTTGCAAGACAGGGTCCGAGTCGTCGCCCTTCTGCAGCAGCACGATTCCTTCGACGGTGTCCGGGTTGTCGACGATTGTCCCGTCGGGGCGGTGCGTGGCCTTTCCTATTTGGCCGAGACGAATCCTCGGGCCCTGAACGACGGTGGCTATATCCCTCACTTTGATCGCTGCCCCGTTCGAATTCTTGATGACTGTATTTTCAATGTCCTGCACATTGGTAAACAGGCCCACCGACTGCACATTCATCTGTTGTGCGCCTTGCTCAATAAAGCTGCCGCCGCCATTTGTATTGTTGTTTGCAATTTGCTGTTCAACCTGGGCGATGGAGAGCCCATAAGAGACCAGCTTGTCCGGGTCGAGACGGATCTGAAACTCCTTGGTGGGCCCACCGAAACTCGACACATCGACGACACCTTGAACGCCTTTGAAAGACTTCTCGAGCAGCCAGTCTTCAAGCGATTTCTTCTCCATCACGTCGTACGACGGGTTCGTGCTCTCAAGCGTGTACCAGTAGATCTGCCCGACGGGGCTCCAATCTGTGCCCATCTGTGGAGTCAGATTCGCCGGCAAGCTGACCTGGCTTAGCCGCTCCACGACGTGTTCGCGATTGACGTCGCTGGTGGACTCATCGTCAAACACGAGCATGAGGCTTGAAAGCCCCGCAAGTGTTGTGGAGCGCAGATGCGTGAGGTGGGGAATGCCGGCCATCTGGATTTCAACGGGCACGGTGACCTGTCGCTCAATCTCCTCAGCGCTGCGGCCTGGCCACTGGGTGATGATCTGCACGTAGTTGTTGGCTACGTCCGGATAGGCTTCGATAGGCAGCGCCCGGAAGGAAATAACTCCCCAGGCTGTAATAACCACAACACCGCCGAGCACTAACCACCGACTCTTCAACGCAAAATCAACAAGGGCGCGGATCATTACTGATTCCCCGCAGTCTCAAGCAGCAGAGCGTCGTTGACGACTTGCTGGCCGGGTTGAATGCCGTCGAGAATCTCCTGGCGGTTTCCATCGAGCATTTTTCCGGCGTGAACCTCAGTGCGTTTGAACTGGTTGCCGCCAGCCGGCAGGTAGACCCAATCGCGGTCATGGAGGTGAAGCACCGCGTCGGCCGGCACAACTGCACGCGTCTGTTTGGTGTTGCTGGTGAAAGTGGCTGTGGCAAACATGCCGAGCTTGAGAAAGCCGGGATTGGGAACCTGAATCCGAACCTTCGCGGTGCGCAGCGTTGGATCGAGAATCGGACCGATGTCGCTGACTCGTCCCGTGATCGTGCGGTCAGGATACGCGTTGAGCTTGATGTGCGCTTCCTGCCCAAGGGCCAGTTTCTGGATGTCGTTTTCGAAGACATCGCATACGATCCAGACTTCAGAGAGATCGGCAAGGGTGAAGGCTGTTGCCGAGCCGGAAAGGGTCACGCCTGTTGCACCAGCGTTGGCGACATTCTGCGCGACGATTACGCCGGAGATTGGCGCGTAGACGTTGACGATTGGGCTGGGATGGTCCTTGTCGACACCGAGAGTCTGCAACTGCTGCTCGGCTGCGCTGAGGTCGGCCTTGGCGTCTTTCTCTGAGTCTTCGGCCTGCTCAAGCATGCTTTGTGCAATTGCGCCATGCTGGAAGAGGTCGTCGGCACGCAGGTAAGCCTTGTGTGCAAGTTGCTCGTCGGCAGAGGCTTTGATGTAGGTATCAAAGGCAGCGGTGATGTCGGGGCTTTGCACCTTGAGCAGCAGTTGCCCTTTCTTCACGTTGTCGTCGAGGCGAGCCTTGATGTCGACGACGCGGCCATTTGCAAGCGAGATGACGGGAATCTCGCGCGAAATATCGGGAAGAACTGTTCCAGTGGACGTCAATGCAGAGGAATCCTCAATCTGGCCGGCAGTGACAACAGCAAACTTCGCCACATCGTCTTTGTCGATCGTGATCAGATTCATGTCCGCGACCTGAATGACCTTCGCGGGCGGCGGTGCGGTTTCACCCTTGTCTTTTTCCTTGCACCCGGAGAGACAAAGACCGACGGATGCGACGATGCTCAATGCCAGCCACGATCTTCTGGACAACTTCAAGAAAGGAAGAACGTTCATTGGATCACCTCGCGGCCAACGGCCAGATTCAATTGCCCAGCAGCGGTTAGATAAGAGCCGATGAGTTGCACATAGGCGAGCTGTACGGTCCGAAAATCGCTCTGCGCGTTCAGAAAATCCATCAGGGAAGCACCGCCGTGCCGATAGGAATATGTGACCGTGTCGCGCACGCGGAGGGCTTGATCGTTGTACTGCGCTTTGTACGGCTTGAGCAGTGCAAGAGCGCTCTCCAACTGGACATAAGCGGAGTCCACGTCACTGAATACCTGGGCACGAGCCGCTTCGGTCAGTTGGCGGTTGCGGTCGATATCGATCTTGGTTCGCTGCTTTTCTCCCTGGTTGCGATCGAAGATGCGCAGCGGCACGCTCACGCTCAGCCCCAGAGTTTGCTGGTCGTTGGGATTGTTGAACGACGGGTTCCATGTGTACCAGGCGCTGAAGGTCGGGTCTGTGGAGCCGTTGGCGATGGCCAGTTTGTGATTCGTATCGGCCTGTTGGATGGATTGAAGCGCGGCGCGAAGGTCGGGACGTTCATCGACAGCAATCTGCCGGAAATCGTCAAGTGGTTTCAGGTCTGGAGAGAAGTCAAAAGGCCCAGTGACGTCGAACTGCTCCACCGACGTGCGGGAATTGAGCAGTTGCAGAAGCTGGATCTTCGAGGTGCGCAGGTTGACCATCGCGTTCTGGATTTCCACTTCGTATTGCACGCGCAGCAACTCGATGCGATCCAGGTCGATTTTGGCAAGGTCCCCTGCGTTGAAGCGGTCGCGGCTGATCTGGATGATTTTGTCGTAATACTCCATGTCTGCCTTGGCCAGATCGACTACAGCCTTTGCCTGCAGGGTCTGTACAAAAAGAGAGCGGAGATTGAAAAGAAGATTCCGCTCAAGGTCGGCATGCTCTGAAGCGAGAATCTGAGTGCCTTCTTTCGCGCTCTGCCGGCGAAGTTCCCGCTTTCGATCGCGTTCGTGGAGATAGCTGAAGGTGCCCTCAGCCTGGTTCCCGGATAGTGGTTGCCACACACCGTCATGGGGGAAAAGCTGCGTTCCGTCGGTGGCCGCCGTTAACTGCGGATTTGGACGAAGGAAGGCGGTAATCTCTTGTGCCTTCATTTCATCGACACCGAGCGCATCGGCTTTGAGAGCGGGGTTTGAGGACTCAAACTCTGCTTTGACCTGGTCCCATTCAAGGGGTTTTTGTGCCGGGGCAGCGACAGTTGCAAGCGCAACAACTGCTGCTGCGATGAACAGGGAAGCGAAGAAATGCCTCATAAGCAACCTTTGCGCCGTAGTCTGCACGGCGGACGCAGGATTAAGAGAAGCGGATGGCGTAAGTTAGATCAGGGGAAAGTTCAGGCAACCGGCGGGGGGCGGTTGAAGATGGGAGCCAGCTCAGGACGAGCGAACACCCTTGGTGCAATTCTCCCTGGAAGTGCAATCCGTTGTATGAAAGATTGCATTCCCGAGAATTCAGGGGGCGGCAGAGTTGCTGCGGTGCCGAAAGTCGGCCACACTGGGCCATGGAGATGGCTTCTCCGCTGGCAACAGTCTGTCTCCGCAGGATTCTGGACAGCCTGCAAGTCGTCTGTCACCGAAATCACGGGGAAAAGAATCAGGAGCAGTAGAGTCAGAGCAACAAACTGCATGCGCCTGTGTGTGCCCGTGAGCGATGTGCACCGCAGCCATGTGCACAGCATGAACGCGGCCAGCAGTACCCACGCGAGATTAAGAAACAACTCCATTCGCAATATCGATTCTATATCAGCAACAGTTGACGGCGACAATCGCTGCCCCGGTTCCAGGGTGTGGAGGTGTCAAAAAATGGGGTATGTGGCGTAAGTATCTGATAATTCAGTATTTGAATTGGAATAGTTTGTACATCTTCTGTGAGGGGATGGCGTTCTCCCTGCCAGGACGGCGTGAATGGCGCATGTAGTCTTTTCCAATCCAGGATTGAGCCTGAAGGGTTAGTTTGAGGCGGGCAGCTTCGGACGGCTCCTTTTTCGGGATTTTTCTATATATGTCTCGCAGTAGGCGTGGCGGTGGGAATGTGGAAATCGGTTTCATCGATTTCCAAGGTCCACTTCCACGAACGCCGAAGATCCCCCAGAAAGTTCATTACCACCACACTGTCATCCCGACCGCAGTGGAGGAATCTGCGCTTGCTTTTCGGCCTTGTTCATGGGGAGCATCATGACTTGCGTCGCAAGTTACATCTGGACTGAACAACACCTCAGAGAGTAGCGCCGGTCTCCAGACCGGCTGTCGTGCGGGTCTCCAGACCCGCGCCTCACATCCTTTGTTCATAGGGAGCAGCCCGACTCGCTTTAGCGAGTTACAAAATAAATG
>Ga0302140_10000810_pt1 | contig 41253 bp, 33 predicted proteins | sample I_Bog_E1_1_FD_202095 | JGI IMG/M metagenome (GOLD analysis project Ga0302140, IMG submission 202095) | Peat permafrost microbial communities from Stordalen Mire near Abisko, Sweden - I_Bog_E1_1 | ecosystem: Environmental > Terrestrial > Soil > Wetlands > Peat | place: Sweden: Abisko, Stordalen...
ACAGTCCGCCTTGGGTCGCCCGCCTCCCGCGGTTCTTTATTGCGCTGGTCCTGTTGTAACCGGCGCGCCATTGCCAAACACGGCCATCGGCTGCTGCTTGACGAAAAGACTCGTCATCGCCTCGTCCAACGTGGGCGCCATGACAACCCTATCACCGGTGACCGCGATGACACGCTTCAACTGTGGAAAATTCTCGCCCTTGGCCTGCAGGTAGATTGGGACGACATACAGAAAAGAGTTCTCGATCGGAGTGACGATCAGCTTGCCGCGCAGCACGTGCGAGCCCATCTGATCCCATAGCGTCAGTTGCTGGGAAATCGTCGGATTCTGATCGATCATCGCTTCGATCTGGCTTGGGCCGTAGGTTAGCTTGTCCTTCGGCAATTCGTAGAACAGCTTTTTGCCGTAGTCGGGGAAGTCGCAGCGCGCCGCCATCCAGGAAATCATGTTGCTGCGATTCTGCGGCGTGAACGGGGTCATCAGCAGATATTCCAGCGTGGTACTGCCGGGCAGCTTCATCAGTATGTAATAAGGCTGCATCGGCTGCTGCACGCCGTCATAGGTTTCGATCGGGGAAACCCACAGATCCTCGCGATTATAGAAGACCTGCGGATCGGTCATGTGGAAGGTCTTATATTCATCTGACTGGATGGCGAACAAATCCTCGGGGTAGCGCAGATGGGATTTTAGATCAGGCGATAATTCGTCCAGGTTTTGGAATACGCCAGGGAAGGCACGGCTATAAGCGGCGACGATCGGATCTGTGGGGTCCATGATGTAAAACTGCACGGTGCCGTCATACATGTTGACGATGACCTTCACGGAATTTCGGATGTAATTCAACGTGCCACCAAAACCCGCCTGATGCTGATCAGCATAGGGATACTGAGGCGACGTGGTGTAGGCGTCCTGAATCCAATACAATTTACCATCACTCAGCACAGCGTAGGGATCGCTGTCGAGACTCAGGAAGGGTGCTATCTCTGCAACCCGCTCCTGCACATTCCGCCAGATCTGAATCCGGCTCTGCGGCGTCAGATAGGTCGTCAGAAGAATGTTGATATCCGGCTGGGTCCAGGCGAACAGCAACCTGCGCCAAAAGCCATGCAGCGGAATGCCCCCGGCGCCGGCATAACTGGTGTAGACATTATCGTTGCCTTGGGGATAATCGAATTCCTTCGTGCCGGTGCCGACAATCCGGTATCCCGGCTGTGACTGGCCGTAGTAGATCGCAGGCTGGGTGATCGCGAGGCCATCAGTGGTCACAGGCGGAACGTTCTCGATAAGGTACTGTGGAAATCCGCCACCAACGGTCGTCGAAACGTAATTCATCACGAGGCCGTAGCCGTGCGTGAACTCCAGATCCTCATTGACCCAGGTCTGCGCCGCCACCGGCAGTTCCGGCGCAAGCTCGCGGGGGGCGAGCATCACCTGGTGATATCCATCCGCCAGATGGTATCGATCGACAGTAACGTTGTAGAATTGATAATACAAGCGTATCGCCTGGGTCTGCTGGTACATCTGCAACAGCGGCCGCTCGTCCCATAGCCTTATGTTCTCAATTGTATCCTGATTGCGCGCGAGCACGGCCGGCGTGAGATCTGACAGCGCCGGATAGGATGTCTCCTGAATTGTGTCGAGGTCATAGGCTTTGCGCGTGAATGCGATGTAGTGATTCAGGTAAGGCGTCTCGAACGCCAGTTCGCTTGGCACCACGACGAATTGCTGGAATAGCCCAGGGATCAGGATAACGCCGGCAACATACAAGCAAACGTAGACGCCAGCACCCACCGCCAGTAGCCGCAGGTGCGGCCGCAAGGCATTGAATACCAGCGCCACGCAGGCCACGACCGATAGGGCCGCCATGATCCACAGTGCGATCCTGGTTACATGGTCCGCGGTAAATCCGGCGCCGTACACGACACCCATGGTGGAGTAGACGAGTTCATAATGATCGAGCCAGAACCCAAGGCCGCAATCCGCAACCAGGATGAACAGCAGAATTGATATTTGGGGCGTAGCCTTGTGGAGCGAAGCGGCCGCGCCGCTGACGCCGGCTTGCAGCAAGTAAATACCGGCTACCCATATCATCGTCACGATCGCTATCAGCATCACGCTGGTTTGCAGCATCTGATAAAATGGCAAACAAAACACATAGAACCCAGCATCAATCCCAAACAGCGGATCCGCCACGCCGAACGGTCCGCCATAGCGAAAGCGTAGATACGTGTCCCACTGGCTGAAGAAGACCTCTGCCGCGAACCAGGAAACCAGCAGACTGACAATGACAATACCGGACCGCATCAGACTGCGGGACAGTTCGAATTCGAGCTGATCGGGATCGAACTTGCCGGACGCCTGCCCTCGATACGTTATTGGGGAACGCATCTTCCCGCCCGCGGTGGCGGCGCTCTGCAGGAGAGCCTGGCGAAGGTTAATCCACATGAAAAGAAAGACAATGATGAACGCAACGGCGAACATGATCCATTGCACGGCGAACAGCGTCCAGAAAATTCCCGTATAATGCAGTTGCCGCATCCACAGATATTTTTTCAGATAGTCCGTAACCAGGCTGGCGGCGATGAAGAGCAGGATCGCGGCTGGAAACAAAAGCTGAAACATATAATGCAGCAAGACATGGCTGCGTGGTGGGAGGCGCGGTTCATTCGCGGGCTGCCGCAGTCTGAGGCCGTCACGCGGAATCGTATCCATTTTTAATTGCTCCACAATTCCTGGAACGGGCTCTCCGCCAGGGTCCCGCCTATGGCCCGGAAAGTTTCCCTGGCCACAATAATGATACTTAGCGTGCAACTCTTCGTGTGGAAGAGTCGGAATATACTTAGTGACTAACGCTGCTGCAGCCGCGCTGGGCTCCGTTGCTCCAGCCGGCGTCGGGACGGCCTTCGAGGCTTCCAGCGACTTCTCCCAGCCGGGATGAAGCCACCCTCTATCGGCGGATTGCAATCTCTCGGGCTTTTATTGGCCAAACTATTTGACATCGGTTGCCACGCCTGCATGACAACTTCGGCAACTACGCTTGGGATGGAGTAAAACTGAGTAGATTCCGAGGCTTTTCCATCGCTGTGCTTGCGCTCAATTCCTATCTAATAGCAGCTGTTGCTCAGTAAGAATTGGCCGGAGGAAATGGAGATATAATGCCTCCCTTGGGGAAAGAGCATACTATTGCCGGCACGCTGGGCGCGATCGTTCCTTCCTGAATGATTTTGCCGCCGTCACCTAATTCGTCAGATCGTCAGGAAACACCATGTCTACCGCGACCCAATTCCGGATCCTCATTTGCAGCGCATCGTTGAACACCGATACCCCAGAATCAACCCATTTGCACGACATCTCCGAACAACTGAGTCAGCTTGGTTTTGGGCTAGTCCATGCTAACAGCATCGAAGATGGACAGGCCGCGATCCAGTCCGACGCAGCACTCGGTTGTCTGCTGATCGCTTGGGGCGACGGCGCCTGGCAGCATGACGCAACAGCGATGATCAAGAGGTTGCGCGGTCGTGGTATGGAGGCGCCTATCTTTGTCCTCGTCCGCCGGCACGTTTTCGCCGAAATCCCTGCCGATCTCCTTGAGAATATAACTGGCACAATTTTTCTCTTTGAGGACATACCAGACTTCATCGCGAAAAACCTCGCCAGCCATATCGCCACCTACGCGGACGCGCTGAAAACACCCTTCTTTGGCGCGATGGTAGATTACGCCGAGGCCGGAAACCAGCTATGGACCTGCCCCGGCCATAATGGCGGCATTTTCTATTGGAAGAGCCCGGTCGGGCGGTTGTTTGTCGAACATCTCGGCGAGGCTATCTTCCGCAACGACATCGATAACTCTGTCGTCGAAATGGGAGATCTTCTTACCCATGAGGGTCCGGCTTTGCGGGCTGAGCAGGAAGCCGCGGAGATTTTCGGAGCTGAACGCACCTATTTCGTGCTCAACGGCACCTCGACCTCCAACAAGATCGCGCTCGGCGCCATTATCGCACAGGGCGACCTGGTTCTGTTCGATAGAAACAACCACAAATCCATCCACCACGGCGCGCTGGTTCTCGCCGGTGGCATTCCGGTATATCTTGAGACCGCACGTAACCCGCAAGGTCTGATCGGTCCCATAGATATCGCAGCACTTGGTGAAGCGGCGCTGCGCCGCAAGATCAGCGCCAACCCCCTTGTCACGGACCGCGGGGCGGCGCAAGGCAATAAGCCGTTCCGCATCGCCGTTATCCAGCAATGCTCATATGATGGCACGATCTACAATGCCCGGATGATCTACGACAAATTGAGTCCTCTCTGTGATTACATTTTGTTTGACGAAGCCTGGGCCGGCTTCATGAAATTTCACCCGCTTTTCGCGGGCCATTTCGCGATGGGTCTAAACAAGCTTGGTCCCGAAGACGCAGGCATCATCGCCACGCAATCCACTCACAAGCAACTCGCAGGCTTTTCGCAGGCGAGCCAGATTCATGTCAAAGATGCGCACACGAAAGCAAATCGGCGCTATGTCTCGCACCAGCGCTTCAACGAGACCTTCATGCTGCACGCCTCAACGTCACCGTTTTATCCGCTGTTCGCCTCGCTCGATGTCGGCGCACAGATGATGAAGGGCAAGGCCGGTGAAGCATTATGGGATGACACGATCAGGCTGGGCGTGGAGTTGCGAAAAAAGCTGCGCGCGCTAGCCAACGAATTTTCCGCCGCTGCTAAAGCGCCCGAACAAGGCTGGTTTTTCGATCCGTTCGTGCCGGACGTTGTCGATGTACCGGATGCTGCTGGCAAGATGGTGTCAACAGCTTGGGAGACGCTGCCGACGGACGAGCTAGCAACAAAGATAGAATACTGGGCACTGAAGCCTGGGGCCAACTGGCATGGCTTCGGAAATCTGCCTTCCGGTTATGCGATGACCGACCCCAACAAGCTTACCCTGCTGACGCCGGGGATTAGCCGCGCAACCGGCGAATACGAGGCGCATGGCATACCTGCATCCATACTCGCCGAATATCTGCGCGAGAACCAGATTGTCCCCGAGAAGAACGATCTGAACAGTATTCTCTTTCTTCTCACGCCAGGCATGGAATCCAGCAAGGCCGGAACGCTTCTCAGCGCCCTTATCGGATTCAAGCGCCTGCACGATGGCAACGAGAAGCTCCACAAGGTGATCCCGCGCTTTACGGCCCGCTACGGCAGCCGCTACGCCGATATCGGCCTCTACGACCTTTGCCAGCAGATGCACGAGTTCTATCGCAAGCACAACGTATCGAGCATGCAGCGCTTGCAATTTCGCCCCGAGCATTTTCCGCTCATCGCCCTATCGCCTCAGGAGGCAACACAACGCTTTATTCGGAACGAGGTCGACTACCTCTCAATCCACGAGATAGGGAACCGCATCGCCGCCACGCTGGCTCTGGTTTATCCGCCCGGCATCGGCGTCATCGTTCCCGGCGAACGCTATGATGAACGTGCGAAACCGATGCTCGACTATCTGACCATGTTCGAGCGCGCCGCCAATAAATTTCCAGGCTTTGATAGCGAAATTCAAGGAATTTTTCGCGAGACAGCAGCCGATGGAAAGATCAGTTTTCATACCTACGTCGTACAGGAAAATCATTCATGAGCACGAAGCTTGGCGTCTATTCTGAAGTCGGCATCTTGCGCGAAGTGCTCGTCCACCGTCCGGATTTGAGCCTCACGCGTCTAACGCCGGGCAATTGCCATGAGCTGCTCTTCGATGACGTGATCTGGGTGAAGGAAGCACGGCAGGAACATGACGCCTTTGTCGATGCCATGCGGGACCGCGGCATCATCGTCCACGAATTCGGCGCGATGCTGGCAGAGACGATATCGACCCCAACGGCGCGAAAATGGATCCTCGATCACCGCGCCGATATCACGCATCTCGGCCATGGCGCGGCTGAGGAAATTCGCGCCTGGCTTGACGAAATGTCCGCCGTACAACTCGCAACCTATCTTATCGGCGGCATCGCCCGTTCAGAACTGCCCTTCACACCAAAAGGGTTGTTCAGCATCACGCGCGCTCCGCACGAATTCCTGCTGCCACCGCTGCCAAACCAGCTCTTCACGCGGGACAGTTCCTGCTGGGTTGGCGATGGCGTCTTCATCAACCGCATGTTCTGGCCAACCCGCCGGCCTGAAGCCATCAATCTTTCGGCAATGTACCGGTTCCATCCGCGCTTCAACGATACGGGTTTCACCCGCTATCTCGATACAACGGACGAGCACCTTGGTGATATGAGCCTGGAGGGCGGCGACGTGATGATGCTGACCGATGGTGTCGTACTTATTGGCATGGGGGAACGCTCAACGCCGCAGACGGTCACCGAATATGCCAAAAGGCTATTCAAGCATGGCGCCGCCAAGCGGGTGATCGCCGGGCAAATGCCGCCTGACCGCGGAAGTATGCATCTTGATACAGTCTTCTCATTTTGTGACCGGGACCTGGTCACGGTATTCCCAGATGTCATCGACCATATGCGGCCTTTTTCGCTGTATTCCACCGATGACGGTGGCCTGCGGACGGTCGCGGAAACGCGTTCCTTCGTCGATGTCGTCGGTGAGGCTATCGGTGTCAAAAAGCTCCGCACGGTCCCGACCGGCGGCGATAGTTTTGAGGCTGAGCGTGAACAATGGGATGACGGCAATAATGTGCTTGCACTCGCACCTGGCGTGGTGATGGGCTACGACCGCAACGTCTACACCAACACGCTGCTGCGCAAAGCCGGGATTGAGGTGATCACCATGCAGGGTGCCGAACTTGGCCGCGGCCGCGGCGGCAGCCATTGCATGAGCTGCCCGATTAGCCGCGACGCGATCTGAACAGGCGCGATCCACATGCCCGCAAACCTGCACGGCCGGAGCGTTCTTGCCCTTGATGATTTTGCGCCGGCAGAGTTGCATTACCTGCTCCAGCTGGCCAAGGAGCTGAAAGCCGCCAAACGCGATGGTACCGAGCGCCCGCAACTGTCCGGCAAAAACATCGCCCTGATTTTTGAGAAGGATTCTACCCGTACCCGCAGCGGCTTTGAAGTGGCGGCCCATGATCAAGGCGCTCATGTCACCTATATGGGCCCAAGCGGCAGCCATATCGGCCAATCCGAGACGGTGAAGGACACCGCGCGGGTGCTGGGCCGCATGTTCGACGCCATCGAATTTCGCGGATTTGCGCAATCCGATGTTGAGACGCTTTGCCATTTTGCCGGCGTGCCGGTTTATAACGGCCTGACGGAAATTTCCCACCCTACCCAGATTCTTGCGGATTTCATGACAATGCGGGAATACACGCACAAAGATCTGTCCGAGATCAAATTTGCGTTCATGGGCGATGGCCACAACAACATGGGGCGCTCTCTCGCCGTGGGCGCCGCCAAAATGGGGATGACGCTTACTATCGGCGCGCCGGCATCGCGCTGGCCGGCGGCCGAGTTTGTGGCGCATGCGGCGCAGATCGCCCAGGCGACAGGCGCGAAAATCGAATTTGAAGCCAGCGCCACGAAGGCGGTACTAGGGGCAGATTTTATCTACACGGATGTCTGGCTTTCAATGGGCGAAGATTCAACGCTGTGGGGCGAGCGAATTGAGCTTTTGAAACCATACCAGGTCAATGCCGCCCTCATGGCCGCCACCGGCAACCCCAGCACGAAATTCATGCACTGCCTCCCCTCTTTTCACAATGCCGAAACCACCATGGGCAAGGACATCGCCAAACGTTTCGGCATCTCAGCAATGGAAGTGACCGACGAGGTCTTTGAATCGCCGGCCTCCATCGTCTTCGAGCAGGCGGAGAACCGGATGCACTCCATTAAAGCGATCCTGGTCGCAACGTTGCGATAGACCTGATGCGCATAGTCATCGCGTTGGGCGGTAACGCCCTGCTCAAGCGTGGCCAGACCCTCTCGGCGGAGGCCCAGGAGAGAAATATTGCCGCGGCTTGTGCAGTGCTGGCGCGCGAGATCGTGGCCGGCCACCAGTTGATCATCACCCATGGCAACGGCCCGCAGGTTGGGCTACTGGCTTTGCAATCCGCCGCCGGCCCCAGCGCCTCAGACATGCCGCTGGACGTGCTGGGCGCCGAGAGCGAGGGTTGGATAGGCCACAGCATCGAACTGGCACTGCGCAACGCGCTTCCGGATGGGGCCAAAATAGTCACCTTGCTTACCCAGACTTTGGTTGACTCCGCTGATTTGGCGTTCCAGCACCCAAGCAAACCCATAGGGCCGATCTATGACGAGGCGACGGCCCAGCATCTAGCCATGCAAAACCATTGGACGGTCAAGCCCGATGGAGCGTCCTGGCGCCGCGTTGTCGCTTCGCCAACTCCCATTAACATCCTTGAACTCGACGCCATCAAAGTGCTCGTGCAGGCTGAGATCACGGTGATTTGCGGCGGTGGCGGTGGCATTCCCGTGATCCGGCGGACCGGGAATAAACTGGCGGGCATTGAAGCCGTCATCGACAAGGATGCGACCAGTGCGCTACTCGCCGAACAGCTTAGCGCGGATCTCTTCATTGTGCTCACCGACGTCGACGGTGTTTATCTGGATTTCGGCAAGCCCAATGCCCGCGTGATCACACAAAGCAGCCCAGATGAAATGCTCTCGCATGGTGCGGCCTTCGCGGCCGGATCAATGGGCCCAAAGACCGCCGCGGCCTGCGCCTTTGTTAGAGCCACCGCGAAGCGTAGCGTCATCGGCGCCACGCTGGCACTGCACCAATTAATCGCTGGGACTGCGGGCACCACAGTTCTACCCGACATCAGGGTTGCCCCATCCGAAGTTAATCAAGCGGCGCATTTTTAGAAAAGCGATTAATGCAATAGGTAGATTCCGATTCTGTTCGAGATAACCAAATTAAGCAATCACCGATTTCCATCCAGGACTGTCTCAAGACAGCTTTGTTTGGAACTGGTCAGAGGAAACGGCAAGATGAAAAGAGTCACTTTCGCGAGGACCGCGGCTGCGTCTTGCGATGTCTGCGCCGGCACACAAGGATCGGCATCGGCGGTGAAACTGGCTCAATGGTAACGGTTCCTGGCATTCTATTCAGCCGGCGCGTTCTCGTTGTCCACAGCGCCGGTGACAGCGCCTCCAGCCGAGCAATCCAGGCCCTCCTTGCTGACCTGCGGGATCGGGAGATCGACGTCTCTGAGGCGGTCTCGCTTGCCGAAGCGCAGACGCAGATTGCGATCCACGCCCTGTTGCAGGCGATTCTGGTGGATTGGGAACTGCCGGGCGGGCTTGATCACGATACGGCCAGGCAAGTCATCGCCGCGGTGCGTGCCCATGCGCCGACAAACCTTCCCATTTTCCTGTTAGCATCCCGTGGTTCGCTGGTCGAAATCCCGGCGGAGATTCTGGCGGCTGTTAATGAATATGTCTGGCTGTTTGAGGACATGCCGGATTTCATCGGCGGCCGCGTAATTACAGCAGTGGACCGTTACCGGGCCGATCTGTTGCCACCGATGTTCAAGGTGTTGGCAAAATTCGCTGGCACGTACGAATATTCCTGGCACACGCCAGGCCATGCCGGCGGCACGGCATTTCTAAAACACCCCGTTGGCCGTGCCTTCCTGGAATTCTTCGGCGAGGAATTGTTCCGCTCGGATCTGTCAATTTCAGTCGGCGCTCTCGGCTCTCTGCTCGATCACTCAGGGCCAATCGGTGAGGCCGAGCGCTACGCGGCGCGCGTCTTCGGCGCCGACCGCACCTATTTCGTCACCAACGGCTCATCCACTTCCAACCGCGTCATCCTGATGTCGAGCGTGACGCGCAATCAGATCGCGCTTTGCGACCGCAACTGCCACAAATCCGTAGAACATGCGATGACGCTGACAGGCGCGATTCCAACCTACCTAATGCCGTCACGCAACTATCTCGGCATCATTGGTCCGATCCGATCTGAACATCTGGAGCCCGCCGCCATCCAGCGGAGCATCGCGGCCAATGCGCTGGTCACCAAGGATATTAATCCAAGGCCCGTTCACGCGGTTATCACAAATTCGACGTATGACGGTCTGTGCTACAATGTAGCGCGCGTCGAATCGCTGATTGGCCAGACGGTCGACCGCCTGCATTTCGACGAAGCCTGGTACGGCTACGCGCGGTTCAACCCGATCTATGAAAAGCGCTTCGCCATGCACGGAGAACCCGGCGCATCCGGACCCAGCCGCCCGACCCTGTTCGCAACACAGTCAACACACAAGCTGCTGGCCGCCCTGTCGCAGGCCTCCTACATCCATATCCGCGACGGGCGCCGCCCCATCGATCACGCGCGCTTCAATGAAGCATTCATGATGCACGCCTCGACCTCGCCACAATATGCCATTATCGCCTCCAACGACGTCGCCGCCGCAATGATGGACGGCCCAGCGGGAAGAGCGTTGACAGAGGAGTCGATCCGCGAGGCCGTTGCCTTCCGGCAGGTGCTGGCCCGGCTCAATGCCGAGTTTGCAGCGAAGGGCACTTGGTTCTTCACCGCTTGGCAGCCCGATGCCATCACAGACCCGAAATCGCGCGAGAACACGCCGTTTCACCGAGCCGATCCGGCCCTACTCGCCGGCGACCCCGCCGCCTGGGTACTACACCCCGGCGCTGCCTGGCACGGGTTCGGCCCGCTGGAGGACGGCTATTGCATGCTGGATCCCATCAAAGTCTCGGTGGTTACCCCCGGAATGGGCCGTGACGGCGAGCTCGCCGCAACCGGCATCCCGGCCGCCCTGCTTTCCGCGTACCTCGCCGCCCAGGGTATCGTGGTTGAAAAGACCACCGACTTCACGGCTCTTTTTCTCTTCTCCCTGGGTATCACCCGCGGCAAATGGGGCACCCTGGTCAATGCGCTGCTCGGCTTTCATCGCGACATTCTGGCCAATAGACCGCTACGCGAAGCAATCCCGTCGCTCGCGGCCACCTATCCCGGCGCCTACGGCGAAACCGGTCTTGCCGACCTCGCTGCGAAAATGTTTGCCGCCACGAAAAAATACCGAACCACGGAATTTCTCGAGGCCGGCTTTAGCGTTCTACCCGCACCGGTTCTATCTCCGGTCGAAGCCTATGGCAGGCTTGTTAACAATGACATTGAATCTCTGACACTGGAGCAAATGGCCGGACGGACGGTCGCCACCGGCGTCGTACCCTATCCGCCTGGCATCCCGCTGCTGATGCCAGGGGAAAGTGCGGGCGTCATTGATGGCGCACTGCTTGGCTATCTGCGGGCGCTCGAAAATTTTGATAACGAAATGCCTGGCTTCGGGCACGACATCCACGGCGTCGAACTCATTGACGGGCGCTACCGCATTCTCTGCGTCAAGCCATAACACACTAGGAAACGATCATGGACATCAACACACCGGTTACCGCACCAAGGGCGCCCGCGGCGACGGGCGCTCACAAGCTTGGCCTGGTGGCGCTCACCCTGCTCGTGGTCAGCGCCATGGTCGGCGGCGGCGTGTTTAACCTGCCGCAGAACATGGCGCAATCCGCGGGGCTTATCGCTGTTCTTGCCTCATGGGTGATTTCCGGCCTGGGCGTGTTCTTCCTGGCGAGAACCTTTCAGGTGCTCTCGGACATCAAGCCTGAACTGAAGGCCGGTATCTACATGTATTCCCGGCAGGGCTTTGGCAAATACGCGGGGTTTCAGATCGCCTGGGGCTACTGGCTGTCTTCCGCCTTCGGCAATGTCGGTTTCGGCGTGCTGCTGATGGATACGATGAACTATTTCTTCCCGCCGATCTTCAAGGGTGGCAACACTTGGCAGGCGATCCTCGGCGCCTCGGTGGTTTTCTGGGTCATGAACTGGCTGGTCCTGCGCGGCATCAAGGGCGCCTCAGTCCTGAACGTCATCGGCACAGTGGCGAAATTCATTCCGATTGCCGTATTCATCGCGGTCGTCCTGATCGTGATGAAAGCCGGTATTTGGACCACCGCATTCTGGGGCAATGTCGCATCTCACGCCACCGGCACTGTGCCGCTCGGCAGCCTCCTCGACCAGGTAAAGAGCACGATGCTGGTCACCCTATGGGTCTATATCGGCATCGAAGGTGCTGTCGTGATGTCGGACAAGTCGGACGCCAAGACCGTCGGTCGCGCCACGCTAGTGGGGTTCTTGATCACCACGGTGCTCTATGTGCTCATTTCGGTACTACCTTTCGGGCTGGAATCGCAGGCGCAACTCTCCGTGCTTGCCCCGCCCTCAATGGCGGCGATCATGGGCTCGATCGTCGGAACTTGGGGCACATATTTCGTCAATGCCGGCGTCGTAATCTCAATTTTGTCGAGCTGGCTCGTCTGGACGCTACTGGTGGCGGAACTTCCCTGGGCCGGCGCCCGGGACGGCACCTATCCCAAGATCTTTGCAACAACGAACAAAAATGGCACCGCCTCTGTCTCCCTATGGGTCTCCATGGCCATCATGCAGGCGATGATGATCCTGGTCTACTTTTCCGACAATGCCTGGAACGTGATGCTTTCGATCACCGGCGTCATGATCCTGCCGGCCTATGTCGGCGCCACCGGCTATCTGTGGAAGCTGATCGTAACTAGGAAATATCCGGCGTATGCACAAATCGGCAAAATCCAAGCACTCATCTCCAGCGTCGTCGCTACCATCTATGGACTATGGCTCATCTACGCCGGTGGTTTGCAATACATGCTCTGCGGCACGGTCTTCTTCGCACTCGGCAACCTCGTCTTCATCTGGTCGCGCCGCGAGCATGCGCCCCAAGAATTCCCCTTCAGTAAGGCCGAACTCGCCGTCGCAGTCGCGCTCGTGGTCGTCGGCGTCATCGCGCTGTGGATGCTGTTTTCCGGCCAGCTCAAGCAGGTCTATACGCCATAAAAACCTTCAAACAACGCTCTACGCAAAAGGGACCACCCAATGCACATGCAGGACATCGTGAATGGCGCGGTCGGGGCATTTCCCGGCCATTGCGCTGGCTATCTAAATCCTGGTGCAAGCGGTGTTGGCTATATCGCGACCCTGACGCTCTCTGTTGGCAAGGTCGGGGCGGATATGGACATCGGGCTTGAAGGGATAGTCTCTTACGACCGCTGCGAGGCGGACGATGCGTATATCGGCCAGATCAACATGCTGACTGCCTCCTCCTTCTGCGGCCTGAACGGTGCGGTTTGGGGTTATGACCTCGCGCGGCCGGAAAATGTCACCGGAACAATTTTGAGCATGCTGCGCCGGCACGATGGAAGAGAGGTTCCGGTCTACTCGGCAGGCCCGCTGCTAGATGCCACCTATCGCCTGTTCGGCAGCAACGCGCAGAGGCGTTTCAATCCCCTGCCTGGTGCCATGGTGGTTTGCGCCAACAAGAGTTGGACCATGCGCGCACCGCCAGGCGGGACGAAAGTCTGGTGCGCGATCGCGCTGGCGATCGCGCAGGATCGTAGCCGAGACGCCAATCTGTTCATCGAGGATGCAGCTGATACTGTAACGACGCCAAACCGCGCGCTGGAAGGCCTGCTACTTAATATCGCTAAATCGATCCTGCGCTGCGGCGCCGACCAGGGCGTGCTCTACAAAGAGATTTTCGTCGCGCATAAATCGATAGACGTTGAGCATGGCATGGTCGGCTGCGCCCTCACCTGCGCGCCCTACGTGACCCTGGCGCAAAGCACGATCCCCACCGGAAAGCCGGCAAGCATTTTACTGGATATGACGCTGGCCGAATGGGAACGTGAATTGCAACTCCCAGCGCTATCACCATACACGGGCTTTCCGGGCTGATAACGGAAGCCATTGACATTGAGCGATCTTTTGAGCGGTCCCGTCATTGCGAACGCAGCGAAGCCATCGTTGCTTTCGTTGCATAAAGGGCGGACCAAGGTGACGCCAACCAATATCCCGCGACCCACGAAACACCCCAATGGTATGCTTTTCATCGGTGCTATTGGCGTCGTGTATGGCGATATCGGCACCTCACCGCTCTACACGGTTAGGCTTTGTTTTAATACGCTCGGCGGCTTCACGCGGCCTTCGGTCTTCGGGGTTCTCTCACTCATCGCCTGGGCCGTCTTCATCATCGTGACCCTCAAATATATCATTGTCATCATGCGCGCCGATAATGGCGGCGAAGGCGGCATTCTCGCTCTCACTGCGCTCGCCCTGCGCGTCCCACGTCCTGGCACCCGAACCGCCTGGTGCGTCCTGACCGCAGGCCTCCTCGGTGCGGCGCTATTCTATGGCGACGGCGTCATCACGCCGGCCATCTCCGTCCTGAGCGCCGTCGAAGGGTTGAAAGTCGCGACCAGAATTTTTGATCCCTTTGTCATTCCGATCACACTGATTATCCTGTTTGCACTTTTCCAGGTTCAGCGTTTCGGCACCGGCCGCATCGGCAGTTGTTTTGGGATCATCATGACCATCTGGTTCCTCCTGATCGGCGTGCTGGGGGTGATGCAAATTGCACGGCGGCCGGACATTCTGTTTGCCTTCAACCCCGTCTATGGGATCGAGCTCCTCGGCTCGGCCCCACGGAAAGGCTTTGTCCTGCTCGGATTCGTGGTGCTCGCAGTCACCGGGGCGGAAGCGCTCTATGCCGATATGGGGCAGTTCGGCACGCGGCCGATCCGCGTGGCCTGGCTCTCTCTGGTCTTTCCCTGTGTCATCCTCAACTACTTCGGCCAGGGTGGGCTGCTGCTGCATGATCATGCTGCATTACGAAACCCCTTCTTCCTGCTCGTCCCGAGCTGGGGACTCTACCCAATGGTCGGACTTGCCACTATTGCCACGGTGATCGCCGCTCAGGCCATCATCTCCGGCGCCTTCTCGATGACACGGCAGGCTGTTCTGCTTGGCTACCTGCCGCGGTTTGAAATCATTCATACCTCTTCTACGAAGCTGGGCCAGATTTTTGTTCCGGCGATCAATTTTCTGCTGATGCTGGCGGTGGTGGCCCTAGTGCTGATCTTCCGCAGCTCGGAACAGTTGGGCTCGGCCTATGGCATCGCCGTCACCGGCACGATGCTGCTCACCACCTTCCTTGCCTTCATCTACATGGTCGGCGGCGCGCACTGGAAACTGTGGCTGGCCATTCCCGTCTTCGCCGTTCTCCTCATCGTCGATGTGACGTTTTTTTCAGCCAATACGGTGAAAATCGCTGATGGTGGATGGTTTCCCATCGCGGTCGCCACCGCCATTTTCACCCTCATGGCGAGCTGGCAGCGCGGCATCCACGCTCTGGTTATGGCGCGCTGGCGGGAGGCGAAGAATCTGGAAAGTTTTCTCTCCACCTTGAAGCCGGATTTGCCCCTACGGGTACCAGGCACCGCCGTATTCATGGCCGCCCATGACCATCTAGTGCCGCCCGCTCTGCTGGCCAATCTTGAAGCCAATCATATCCTGCACGCGCGAATCCTGCTGATGCATATCACTACGCGTGACATTCCGCACGTCCCGGATGATCAGCGTATCAATATCCGGCACCTCAGCCATGAATTTCACGCGGTCGATGTCACGTTCGGCTTTATGGACGAGCCGGACATTCCGCGCGCCCTGGCACAGCTGCGCGTCACCGCGTTTCCTCTGGTGTTAAATGAAATGTCGTTCTTTGTCGGCCGCGACAAGATCATCCTCGCACCCGGCGGCGGCTTCTGGGCCTGGCGCAAGCGGCTATTCATTTTCATGCACCTCGTAATGCTCTCCGCCACGGAATATTACCGCATCCCCTCCGGCCGCGTGATCGAAATCGGCGGCGAAACCAAGATCTGAAATGCCATCAATCAAACCTCATAAAGCCTAACCCAATGTCGGGGCTTTAAGTATCAGACCAATTGGAGCGGCTCCGCACGTAACACAGTTTTGATTCTTAAATGTCCTGATCCGAAATTATTTTTCGCGTACGAGAAGAGCTGGTACTGTTAACGATTTGCTGAGTAGTTTCCGAGTCTGCTGTCCCCGCCGCGCCAAACCTATCTCTGAGCAACAGATCGTTAGGAGACCACCATGCCGGATGGGGCCATGTCAGCGGCCGTCTCGAAACCCGGCTCAGTGCCAACGGGCCCTGGTATGTCCGCTTGGCCAGAATACTTGGTCGATGCGTTCCAGCGGCGTGTGCTGTTCCTGGATTTGCTGCGCCAGCGCGGGAACGATGCGATCGAGATGGAATCGCGGCCGCTGGCGACAGTGCTCCGGTTTGAGCACGAGGTGATCATGAGCGGCAAAACACTGCGACGGCCGATGAATTACGCGCTCTCAAAGATCATCGCGCCGCCGGGTGTGGTGACCAATCCGAATAAACGGCCGGTGGTGGTGATTGATCCGCGGGCCGGAGAGGGACCCGGAATCGGCGGGTTCAAGGCCCATAGCGAGATCGGCGATGCGCTGAATGCCGGCCATCCGGTCTATTTCATCGGGTTTTCGGTAATACCCGAACCGGGCCAGCAATTCCTCGACGTGGTAGAGGGACAAGTGACGTTTCTCGAGCACGTGGTGGCGCTTCACCCCAACGCGCCGCCCCCATTCGCGATCGGCAACTGCCAGGCAGGCTACCAGACTCTGATGGTCGCAATGCTGCGGCCCGATCTTTTTGGGCCATGTCTCGTCGCCGGTTCGCCGCTGTCGTTCTGGCAGGGCGGCATGGCGAAAACCCGATGCGCTATGCCGGCGGGCTGAATGGCGGCAGCTGGCTAACTGCGCTGACCAGCGACTTGGGGGGCGGCAAGTTCGTCGGCACCTGGCTGGTGCTGAACTTCGACGCGCTGGGACCCGCGAACTGGCTGTGGGGCAAGCAGTATGAGGTCTATGCAAACATCGATACCGGGGGCCAGCGCTACCTTGAGTTCGAGAAATGGTGGGGCGATTTTATCCAGCTCAACGGCGATGAGTTGCAGTTTCTAGTTGATAATCTCTTCATCGGCGACAAGCAGACCCGCAACCAGCTGCGCGCGCATGACGGGACGGTGTTCGATACGCGTAACGTGACCTCGCCGATCATCGTGTTTACTTCCATGGGAGACAACATCAGCCCGCCGCAGGAGACTCTTGGGTGGATTCCTGATCTGTATGGAAGTGTCGATGATATCCGCGCCACGGAACAAACCATCATTTACTGCCTTGATAAGAAGATTGGGCACCTCGCTCTGTTCGTATCCACGAAAGTTGGAGCCAAGGAAGACGAGGAATTCGTTGAGTTGATGGATGTCATCGACTGCCTACCGCCGGGGCTGTTCGAAATGGTGATTTTGCCAAGCCCGCCGGACGCGCCGAAGGCTGGGTTCATCACCGGCGACTGGGAAGCGCGCTTCGAGGGCCGGTCGCTGGAGGATATTCGCAAAATCGGACGCAACAGCGCGGCGGACGATCGCGCATTCGCCACCGTGGCGCGGGTGTCGGCGCTGAACCTCGCTGCGTACAAGAGGTTCGTGCAGCCCTGGGTACGCACTGTATCCAGCCAGACGATGGCGGATATGGCCAAGGCGCTGAATCCGCTACGGCTCAGCTACACGATCTTCGCGGACCGCAACCCGTTGATGAAGCGTGTCGAGAAGCTGGCCGCTTCGGTGAGCGCCGCGCGCGAGCCGGTGGCGGCCGATAACCCGCTCCTTGCGCTCCAAACATGGGTCTCCGGGCAGATCACCACCGGCCTGAACAACTATCGCGACACACGTGACAAGATGCAGGAGAAAATATTTTTCGGTATCTACGGCTCGCCGCTTGTGCAGGCGATGGTTGGTCTCGACAGCCATAGCGAGATTCGCCCGCCGCCCACGACCTCGCCCAAAGCCCTGGCCGCACAACAGATTCGCAAGGCGGCGGCGCAAGCGCGGCTGCACACCGGCAGCTTTGATGAAGCGCTGGTCAGGGCCGTGCTTTATGTCACGTCGGATGACAAGGTGTTCGACCAGCAATCTGCTCTGGCATTGAATGTTGTACGCGCGAAACTCATGCATCTCTCGCTTGCCGCATTCAAGACGATGGTGCGTCAGCAGGCATTTGTGGTGCACCTGCAGCGTGACACCGCGGTGCAGGCCCTGGCGTCCATGGTGCCGGAGAAGGGCAAGCGGACGGCGTTGCTCAGCCAGGTCAACGCGATTGTTTCCGCTGGTGGCGACGTGACAGCGGAACAGGGCCGTCGGCTGGTTCGGCTCTCTGCGTTCTTAGCGATCACGCCTGCAAAGCCGGCCGCGCCGCTAGTGCCCCGCCGGACCCTGCCTATGGCAAAGATCGAAGACGCTGGAAAGCGGCGTCACCGTGCATAGTCCATCACCGTAACAAAAGGTGGGAGGAAGTCGTGCCCGAGGGTTCCGCAAGTACGTTCCGTCCGCTTGAAAATAAATTCATGGTGGTTGCCGCCGTCTTGGCGTTCTTGCTGGCGCTTGTGCTGAGCAACGGCAGTTTGTTCGTGGCGTTTGGTGCCTTGGGGCTGATCGCTGGGTTTGGTTGGGTTGCGCTCCGGCTTTTGCGCCCTGCCCCTGCCTGAACGTTGTCCAGTCCCAGTGTAGCATGTTCGCGCTAATTTATTGATGCCGCCGATTGCCGCTATTGAGAACGGCCGGCACATGGCTGCCCAGAATGCATCAAGTTTCTCAGCAGCACTAGGGACTCAGCTCGGCTTGACGACGCCGTCACGTCAGCGATGCCCGTCCCATAGTCGGCGTTCGTCGGGGCGCGGATCGTCATGCCGATGCGAAATCGTGTTGAAGTGTTGCGTCGTTCGATGTTCGAGGTCGTAGGCGGGCCAGCCAGGATTGCCAGTGGTTGCGAAAGCGATCCAGGCCGCGTGCATGGCCTCCGCGACGGCGCGCGGCGGCTCTGGGCCGAGCAACGGCGTCATCTGCTTGTTCGCAATGTTATTGAAGGCGAACGTAAATTCCGTGAAATGGCAGGCGCCGATGCGGCCGCCGAAGCTTGGAGGCCGCCAGCCAAACTCGTAGAGATATGTGGAACCTTTATGATGCTGGAGATGCGCCTCTGCCAGGCGAATGGCGGGAATTCGGTAGAACCAGTCAGTCGAGACCGCAGCCAGAAGGTCCCCCGAAGAGGCGTTCGGATGGCCGTTCCGGTATACCGGCAATGCAGAGTCCGGATCGAGGCCGTAGCTGATAACAGCATGGCAGAGAATACCGTCCGTTATGTGATCGATGGATCCATCCGGCACCAGGAAGAGGCGGAATTCGTCCATGTTGCTGCCGATAAGAATATCGACCCCGGCGCTAGCACCGGCCGCTATCATACCCTCTGGCGCAGCCGGCAGTACATCCCCGTCGATAATCGGCTCGAAGGCCATGAGATTGGCCGCGACGTCGCCATATTTCTGGACGTCCCCTGATGTGAAGGCATCACCGCAAAGCTGGCCCTGGGCGGCCAAGAGGGCGTTTAGCGGAACTTTCGAGATTGCCTCCAGTGTTGGTTTTACGCCAAGCATGTCCGCGAGCTGATGGGCGATGAGGTGCGCGGTCCTGCGATTTATGACGTGAGCAGCAGCGCCACTTTCCAAAATGGCGCGATGGAACAGGAAGCGGGCCCGCGGGATGGCCAACAAGGCGCCAATTGACATAGCGCCAGAGGATTCACCGACCACCGTGACATTTTTTGGGTCGCCGCCAAACGCGGCAATATTGTCTTGGACCCAGTGGAGGGCCGCGATCTGGTCAAGCAAGCCGAGGTTGGGCGTGACGTCGTCCAGGAGCAGGAACCCTTCAGCGCTCAAACGGTAATTGAGTGTCACGAGGACGATGCCGTCCTTGGCGAATTCAGCGCCGTCGTAGATCGAAACCGATCCGGCACCGCTGGTGAACGCGCCACCATGGATCCAGACCATGACAGGCCGGCTGCCGCCGGTGTCCGAGGTCCATACGTTCAGGTTCAGACAGTCATCGCCTGGAATGATGACATCGGGGACCAGAGAAACCAGGGCCTCGCCCATGCCGGATGCGCCCTTCAGCGCAGTTGCGCCGAAAGCGGATGCATCGCGCACTCCGCTCCATGGCGCAGGGGGCGCCGGCGGTTTGAAGCGATGCGCCCCGACCGGTGGGGCGGCGTAAGGGATGCCCCTGAAGACAACGATCCCGCCTGGTTGCGTCGTGCCACGGACGGCGCCGTCTCTGGTTGTTGCAGTGGTCTCCATGAGGGATCCTCCGGTTGGCGTTGTCAGGCTTTCTCAGCCAGACGGGCAGCTACAGGACGAACACCGTCCACGAACATCTGTCCGCTTCGAATCTTCAGAGTCGTCGTGAAGTTGAGCATATGACCACGTTGCGGCGCGGGGATGGTCGCTTGGAACGTGAAAATCCAACTGAATCGGATTCACGTAAGATAATTATGGAGACGCTGGTAAGGATAGACGCCGCGATGACAATGAGGGAAAGCGGATTGAATGACACGATGGAAGTAAGCACTGACTGATCCTTTTGGTACCTGCGCTATTGATGTTTAGCATTCGGCGGGTGTGCTGACAGAGACGGAAATTACCTAGTAGAACTAACAGCGCGCGCGCAGTTGAATGGTCTCTAGGCCACTTAGCCACTTCGAATAGCAGCGGAGAGCCATATAGCGGCGGTGCCGCGAACGCTTCGGGATTTACCTATGCGCAACACCAGTGATTGCTCCCGCTGCTTCGGCGGCGGGGATGGGTAATTTCCGACACTGTCACGACGGCGCATGGCGATGCAATGTCGCCCAAGGAACGAACGCCGCAGGAGGAACGCATGTCAAGTGCCGAGGGAATTTCGTTAATGCAAGGAAGCTCTAAAATCTATCTTGTCGGCGCTGGCATCGCCTCGATGGCCGCAGCCGTGTTCCTGATTCGTGACGGTGATGTTCTGGGACAGAATATTACTATATTCGAAGAGTCTGGCAAGATCGGCGGCAGCCTGGATGGCGACGGATCTGCGGAGACCGGGTACAGACTGCGCGGCGGCCGGATGCTGGAGAGCAAATACCTCTGCACGTTCGAGCTGTTCTCGTCGATCCCGACGCTCGATGAGAGCCGGACCGTGACGCAGGAAATATTTGCCTGGAACGAAACGCTGCAAACCTCATCGAAATCGCGCCTGTTCCATGACAGCGAAAGGCAGGTGGCGCCCAAATTCGGTCTGTATGAGCGCCATATCCTAGCGATTGAGCGGCTGGCGCTCGAACCGGAATTCATTCTTGGCAAGACGACAATCGCCGAGCAGTTTGATGCCGACTTCTTCAAAACCGATTTCTGGTTAATGTGGTGCACGACATTCGCCTTCCAACCCTGGCACAGCGCGGTTGAGTTCAAGCGATACCTGGTTCGATTTGCGCATATGGTCAGCGGCTTCAATCGGCTGCAAGGCATCATGCGCACGGTGTACAACCAGTACGACTCAATGGTCAGACCGCTGCACAAATGGCTGGCAGATCGCGGCGTCGTTTTCGCGCTAAATACGCGGGTGGACGATCTCGGCTTCAACGACGAGTCGGGGCACTCGGCCATAGCCAGTATCGCCACGAGCCAGAACGGCGTGAGTCAGAAGATACCGATCCGCCGCGAGGACCTCGTCTTCATCACACTCGGCTCGATGACCGAAGGATCCAGCTTTGGGACCATGGAGACAGCACCGGCCCTGAACGGCAAGACCACCGGCGGGGCTTGGACGTTGTGGGAGAAGATCGCTGCCAGAGGGGGCGAGTTTGGCCATCCTGAAGTTTTTGATAGCAACATTCGCGCATCGAAATGGGTCTCGTTCACGACGACGGTGCACGACCCCACCTTGCTCCGATTGGTCCGCGAGCGCACCGGCAACGTGCCTGGCGAAGGCGGGCTTATCACCTTTCAGGAATCGAGTTGGCTGACGTCGATCGTTATCCCACACCAGCCGCACTTCATCGGGCAGCCGGATGATGTGAACGTGCTGTGGGGCTATGGCTTATCGGTCGACAAACCGGGCGACTTCGTGGCCAAGCCGATGTCAGCCTGCTCAGGCCGCGAGATAATGATTGAGATACTCGGACAGCTTGGCATCCGAGACGAGGCGCATGGCATCCTAAAAGCATTGATCTGCATTCCGTGCATGATGCCCTTTATCACTAGCCAGTTCATGCCGCGGCAGAAGGGCGACCGACCGCAAATCATCCCACCGGGTGCCGTAAACTTTGCCTTCATCGGCCAATATTGCGAGCAGCCCGATGATGTCGTTTTCACGGTCGAATACTCAATCCGCTCCGCGCAGACAGCCGTATACAAATTGCTGGGGCTGAATCGCAAACCAAAATCCGTTTATCACGGAGCGTTCGATCCACGGGTTCTGTTCAATGCTTTCATGGCAATGCATGAACTGAGCGATTGATGCCCCACCAAGCCGGCGACTTGGATGGCACCAGGCCGCCTCCTGACCGTTATGGTAGCGCGATTAGCCATCGCAAAAGCGCCGTATCAGGCAAGGGAGATTCTGCAGGCTGCAAACAGCGTTTTACCGCTAGCCAACTAAGATTAGCTTTTGGAAAGGTTGAAATCATGTTGTGGAATGCAACTTCCCTGCGCGGCTTCGTCGTCGAGGCGACCGACGGCGCCATCGGTACTGTCAATGACCTGTTATTCGATGACCATAGTTGGACCACCAGATTGCTTGTCGTGGAAACCGGCTCATGGCTCTCCAACCGGAGGGTTCTTCTCCCGCTGTCGGCGCTCGACAAACCCAATGAAGCCTCCGGGCGTTTCAGTGTTTCGCTCAACCGTCAGCAGGTGCGGGACAGCCCGGATGTCAACACCGATCTGCCCGTCTCCCGCCATAAGGAGGCCCATGTTTACAACTATTTTGACAGTAACCCGTACTGGACCAGCGGCTTTGCCTCGATGAGCAACGCCATCGCCGCACCTCTCGTAATGCCATTTGGACGTGACGATGTCGAGCCGCGCTACCAGGATGATGGAACCGATGCAGTACAGGACGACGGCGATCCGCGTTTGCGCAGCGTGCGCGCCGTTATCGGCTACCATATTGCCGCGACAGATGGCGATATCGGGCATGTTGAAGATTTTTTGATCGACGACGAAACTTGGCAGCTTCTCTATATGACTGTTGATACGAAAAACTGGCTGCCGGGCGAGCGAGTCTTGCTGCCGGTGCGCATCATAAGAGAGATCGACTGGTTCAGCAAAATGATCAATGTGGGGATCGACCGCGAAAAGGTGAAGCACAGCCCGCCCTACGACCCGCAAATGACGAGCGACGGTCCGTTCAACGAGCGGTCGCATCAATACTTTGGACTGACGTTTCTGGATGGTGATGAATTGCGGACACTGAAAATCGGCAGATGATGCGCTTAGACGAGTTTTTGGTCCGCCCGAAAATAGCAAGCCAACCATCAAACCTTGAAATGCTAGGAGCTTAATTTATGCCATCATCCATCAACGCGCCAGAGACCGCGACCAAACCGGTTTGGCTCATCACCGGCTGTTCGACAGGACTTGGAAGAGCGTTGGCGGTTTATGTTCTTCAACTCGGCTATCGTGTTGTCGTAACGGCCCGAGAAACTGCCGAAATCGACATGCTGAAGGAACACGGGAACGCACTTATCGTCCAATTGGACGTGACAGACCAGCGAGAAATTCTCGCCGCCGTCACGGCGGCCGAGAAGGCTTTTGGGCAGATCGATGTATTGGTCAATAATGCAGGAATTGGATATTTTGCGGCCGTCGAAGAGAGCGAGAACAAAGCGGTGCGGCGGATGTTTGATATCAACGTGTTTGGGCTCGGCGACATGATCAAGGCTGTTTTGCCGGGAATGCGTGAGAGACGCTCCGGATTCATCATAAATATCTCGTCTATCGCCGGAATTCGTTCCTTCGCGGCAATGGGGTATTACTGTGCAACGAAAGCAGCAGTGGAGGGGCTGTCCGGATCGCTCGCACAGGAGGTCGAACCCTTGGGGATCAAGGTGATGGTCGTGGAGCCAAGTGGTTTCCGGACGGATTGGGCGGGCCGTTCGGCCGATGAAAGCAAAGCGCAGATCGTTGATTATTCGGATACGGCCGGCGAGGCACGGCATCATTTACGGACGAATTCCGGTCGGCAGGCGGGGGACCCGGTACTTGCCGCGCATGCCATCGTAGAGGCTGTGGAATCGGGACATGCGCCGCATCATTTACTGCTCGGCAATGAGGCTTATGAGCAGGCCGTCGCGAAGCTCGCCTTGCTTGGAGAGGAGTTTTCCGCGTGGCAAGCGGTCTCTCGGGGTACCGACGCGCCCCAGGCTGCGAAAACGATTCAATAGTAAATGCCGATTACATAGTTGGTGCTGGTGTTATCCGCGAAACCTAGGCAAGGGAACTCAAGGTGTCGGAGTTAACATTGGATGAACGAAACGCGCTACCTAACCGGTCATTTGGTCTGCCGGATCGGCGGCAATATCCCATGCCCGATGCGAGCCATGCGCGCGACGCCAAGGCAAGGGCGTCCGAAGAATTCGACCGTGGCATCCTATCGGCGGCCGAGAAGGCTCAGATCGATAAGAAAGCAGATAAAATCCTCAGGGCATAATGTCTCGGCATAGTCGAAGGCACCGGACCTGCAATAGAGCGAAGCGACCGGCCTCACGCGCAGATACGGCCGGCGGCGGTAATGTGCCATGAATGAGCCGTGAGTCGAGATGCTTATATACCCTATGCGCCATTCCAGACGATCAAGCCTTTCGCTGAGGAGGTATGAATCGCTCATGAGCCGCAAATCCTTATGCGCTGCTTGTGTGTCAAAATTCCCTTCCCAACACGAATGATGATTGTAAGGCGAGTCGATTGCCAACTTTGAGTGCATTCCCCGATCGCCTGGAGTGAAGGTTTAGGCGCGGCCATCAGTGCGCTTGGCTCAGTTTCCTATGTAATCGCGCCAAACTCATTGCACTATTGGTACTTGCCCGATTGGCACGGAGGGAGCCCTTCGTGAAGCGTGCAGTTATGGTCCACCTGGCCTGGCCGCCATACCGATGCGGCATCAGATCGACTGAGCGGATCAACCAGCGTACGTTTGAACACCATCGAGCTTCTATTCTGGAAAATACTGGTACCGAATCGGTCCCTGCCTTTGTTTGCCTTGCCATCGTATCAATGTACAGCAAGGGGTAACACTTATCGAGACCGGAGGAACTGGAACCACCCTCCGAATTACAGTTTCGTTACAACCAAGCCCATTACCGATGTATTAGCTTCATCCAATATTATCTGGATTAGCCGACGCTTATTCACGATCGCCCTCGTCGAGATCGGCGCAAGACAGTCCAAATTGCGAAAATGCCTCCTCCAGATAATCCGAGAGCAGCGGTATGCCGAGTATATAATCTGCGGTCCGGCTGGTATGGTCCCGCGTGGCTTCGTTACGAAGCGCGTCCCAGTTATCGACATTGTCGTCGCCACGGCCGAGCCAAGCCAGCGTAACCAGGTCAATTTGTTCGTCTTCATTCAACGCCCATATGACACTCGTAAGTTCGGCATCGACTGGGTCGTTACTATGGTCTTCAAACACGGAATGCATACCATCGTCTGTTGCGTTGGAGCTATCATCAGGATCGGTCAGTACATCCTTGGCACCAAACTGACGCGATTTTTCAATGATGAAGCACAGTTTTTCGAGGGGGATCGTAAGTTTTTCAACATCGATCATTTTTTCCAGCTCGGGCATTTTGATAGGCGCTAGGCGTCTAACGAGGCTGGAATTCTCTGCATTGTGGGATAGTCAGTATACCCGTGGGCACCCCCGCCATAGAGCGTTTCCTGAGCCATCATCTGATTTAGCGGCGCGTCTTCTTTCAAGCGTTCCACAAGATCGGGGTTGCCGATAAAGAGTCGGCCAAACGATACCAAATCCGCGCTGCCACTCGATACGGCAGCCATTGCCATGTTCCGGTCATAGCCGTTGTTGCACATCCAGACGCCTTGGAAACGGTCCCTAAGTGCAGCGTAGTCGAACGAAATGCTATCGCGGGCGCCGCCGGTCTCGCCTTCGACGACATGCAGATAGGCAAGACCGAGTGGGCTGAGACTTTCAGCAACATAATTGAAGAGCGCCTGCGGTTGGCTGTCATGTGAGTCACCAGCAGTCGAGACCGGGGAAATTCGAACGCCTAGGCGATCGGCGCCAATAGCGTCGGCACAAGCTATTGATACCTTAACGAGCAATTTTGCGCGGTTTGCGATAGAGCCGCCATAAGCATCGGTCCGCTGATTGGTGCCATCGCGCAAAAACGCATCCAGCAGGTAGCCATGGGCGCCGTGAAGCTCGACACCGTCAAACCCCGCGTCGCGGGCGCGCAGGCAGGCGCGGCGAAAATCTTCAATGATCCCAGGTAGTTCATCGAGCCTTAGTGCACGCGGCGTGGAAACATCGACAAAGCCTTTGCCGCCCAAAAACGTCTTGGCGTTGGCCCGGATTGCGCAAGGGCCTACGGGCGACTGGCCATCTTTTTGAAAACTTGCATGGGAAATGCGGCCGGTGTGCCAAAGTTGCACGACGATGGTCCCGCCCTTCGCATGCACGGCATCGGTGACGCATTTCCAGCCCTCAACTTGCTCATCACTGTAGCAACCCGGTGTGTCGGCATAGCCCTGAGCCTGCGCAGAAATCTGCGTGGCTTCGGCGATGATAAGGCCAGCCGTGGCGCGCTGGGCATAATATTCACACGCAAGTGGCCCGGGAACCAAGCCTGGACCCGCGCGGTTTCGCGTAAGTGGGGCCATAACGATGCGATTGGCAAGTTTTATCGCGCCGGCACGCGTAGGTTCGAACAGCGCTCGCGCGGAACGGTTTGGGTAATGCCGCTTCATACTATAACTCCTGATGTTCCGCTCCGGGACAAAGATGAAGGGTTGGGCCCCACCGGCAACTTGAAACGCCTCGCCGTAAATCTGGGCTTGCTCCGCTGCGGTTTGGTAAACACGCCGGTTCCGGACTTAGAATTCAAGGCGAAGTCCGGAAGTCATGCTCCGGCCCAGGCCGGGGAGTCACTGGCGGGGAATGATTCTAATCCAGCTTCGTCGACGGCGTCGATAATGGCAACTTGAGCTGGTTGAGCCAGGGGCTCACGCAATTGGATGAGGTGATGAGTATCTGACGCATCGATGACTTCGAGGCTCGTTAACTGATCATCCGTATCGTCGATGAATATTGTTTTTGGCTGGTGGATGATGTGCTCCAGCCCATCAAGCGAAACAACGATGATATCATCCTTATGGTCGTAATTGATGCCATAAATACGCACCCATTCGGCCGCAATCTGGCTACCTAATTTGAGCGACTCAACCATGACCTCAGCGACCTGAGCAGGCGAATGTGTGGAAAACTGATCGAGATATGGCCGCCAACGCTCTTTCTCCAGCTTTTTTATAGACATGGACTCTTCCTCTTCATTTCGAAAATAACGGGCATTGTGAAAGATGCCGGATTGCGGACCATCCGTGGGCCAAAAGCCGACGCCAACATAGAGCCGGATTCTACTTAGAGTCTGGTATGTTCCAGAGGCTGGCGCTGGTCACCGCATTGTGCAGTGTTAGAGTCCGGCGGGCAGCTTGGATTGCATCATTTTTTTCCGGTTGATCAAGCGTCCATCGGCGATGAAGGTGCCGTCGCCAATCGCGTGGATGGTTCTTTTTTCGTTGCGGGCGGTGTCGAAATAGGCGGCGATGCCTTCGAGCACGACGATGTTGTGCCGATCTATTATGTCGGCGACCCGGCATTCGATATTTGCCAGGCACTCCTGGATGAGCGGCGCCCGGACGTGTTTGGCTTTGACACGGGTGAGACCAAATTTCGCGAACTTGTCCGTATCCCTTCCTGAACAAGTTCCGATACCAATGGCGATGTCGATAAGATCGAGCGTGGGAACCGAAAGCACGCACGCCTTGCTGTCGCGAAGTGCCGCAAAGGAATGGTTCCAGGGCCCGGTGCTGATCGCAAAGGCGGGCGAGAAGTCCAGCACCATGGTCCAGGTGATGGTCATTATATTGTCTTTCCGGCCGTCATTTGTCGTGACCAGAATAACCGGTCCAGGCTCTATGAGGGTAAATGCCTTGCTGATCTGCATATGTTCCATAGGCCCGCCATTTGTTGTGTGCAAAATATTCCCGCAAGGCGGCGGGTTCATTTTGCCGCCGCCACGTTCTTTGCTACCACCCGCTCATGACCCTGATGATTTATGGCGCCAATGGCTATACCGGCGAGCTGATCGCGCGCGAGGCGCGGGCCCGTGGCTTGAGCGCCATCCTGGCCGGCCGCAGCACCGCCAAGCTCGCGCCACTTGCCGCGGAGCTCGCGTTTCCCACGCGCGCTTTCGCCCTCGCCACGCCGGCTGAGTGCCAATCGGGCCTCGCCTGGGTTACCGTTCTGCTCAATTGCGCGGGGCCGTTCTCTCGCACCGCGGCAGCGCTCATTGCCGCCTGCCTCGCCACGAAGACACATTATCTCGACATCACCGGTGAAATCCCCATTCTCGAATCCGCCCACGATCACCACATCGCGGCGCAGGCGGCCAACATTGTTATCTGCCCCGGCGCCGGTTTCGACGTTGTCCCCACAGACTGCCTGGCAGCGCAGCTGAAAAGTGCCCTGCCGGACGCTACCGAGCTTTGGCTTGGCTTCGACGCGGGCCAGCGCATGTCCCCCGGAACGGCTAATACGATGATCGAATACGCCGCACAGGGCGGCAAAATCCGCCGCGATGGCCGCATCGTCCCCATCCCCGCCGGTAGCGGCCTGCAAACGATTGATTTCGGCCGTGGCCCCACCACGGCCATGCCCGTCCCTTGGGGTGATGTCGCCTCCGCCTATCACACGACTCAGATCCCCAACATCACGGTCTTTACCCCCGCCCCGCTGACAATGCGCCTGGCCGCGAAAACCCTTGCCGTTCTCTGCCAGTCCGCCACGGTCTCATCCTTCATCACCGCGCGCATCACCGCCTCCGTTACCGGCCCGACGGCTGCCCAGCGCGATGCCAGCCCGGCCTTTCTCTATGGCCGCGTTACCGGGCCTGGCGGAAGCAGCCACGAACTCCGTTTCAAAACCCTCAACGGCTACAGCCTCACCGTGGTTTCGGCGCTGGCTATGGCGGAGCACCTGCTCAACCCCACCAATCAGGCCGGCGCCTTCACGCCCTCCGCCCTGATGGGGCAGGATTTCATCTATCGCCTCCGGGGTACGATACGCCTTTAAGAACGCGGACATTGCCAGCCGCTCAGGGCAGCAGAACGGCAGCGCCTTGGAAGCGGCCGGCACGCAAATCGGCCAGCGCTTCGTTCGCCTTTTGTAGCGGGTAGGTTGTGGTGTGCGTCACGATGCCCATTTGCGGCGCCTGCGCAAGAAATTCGATCCCATCCTGACGTGTGAGATTGGCGACGGATAGAAGCTCCCGTTCTTCCCAAAGCAATGCGTAAGGATAGCCGGGGATATCGCTCATATGGATGCCGGCGCAGACCACGCGGCCACCCTTGCGAACCGCCCGCAGCGCTGCCGGAACAAGATCTCCGGCCGGCGCGAAAATGATTGCCGCGTCGAGCGGTTCCGGCGGCATTTCGCCGGCCCCGCCGGCCCAGACCGCGCCGAGCGATCGGGCGAAGTCCTGCGTGGCAGAATCTCCCGGCCGAGTGAAGGCAAATACCGTTCGCCCCTGCCATAGCGCGACCTGCGCCACGATATGCGCGGCGGCGCCGAAACCATAGAGGCCCAACCGCCTGGCCTCGCCCGCGATCCCCAGCGATCGCCAGCCGATCAACCCGGCGCATAACAACGGCGCCAGCGAAACGTCGCTGCCGGATTCACCGAGAGGGAAGGCGAAGCGTGAATCGGCGATGGCCGCGGTGGCAAAGCCGCCATCGCGCGTGAACCCTGTAAAAATTGGGGAATCGCAAAGATTTTCCCGATTCATGCGGCAATACGGGCACACGCCGCAGGTAGCGCCGAGCCACGGAATCCCTACGCGCTCGCCAAGAGTCAGTCCTTCCACGCCGGGTCCGATCATATCTATCCGGCCGATGATCTCATGGCCGGGAATGATTGGAATTTTCGGGTTGGGGAGTTCGCCGTCGACCACATGCAGATCGGTCCGGCAAACGCCGCAGGCCAGAATTTCGACGCGAACCTGCCCCACCGCCGGCTGGCGGTCTGCAATCTCAGTCCATTCCAGGGGCGTCTTGAGTGCGTTCAGCACCATAGCGTGCACGATGTTGTCCTAAATTTCCGCGCCGTTGCGACGGTGGGCGTCATGGCGTTAGGGCGTCGATCTACGGCCAACGCAGCACCCATAAAAGGCTCGGAAAATACTCAGGGCTTTCGTCGGCGCCGCACGCATGGGTGTTTTCCGTCTCTCGAAATCCCCCCAACGGCGCATCATTTGTCGGCACGGAACGTCGCAAAACCGTCAGCATAGCCTGGAATAGATTCTTTGATCGAAATACTCCTCAGTTGCCTGGTCCCGGTCTGTTTCTGCGTTGCGATCGGTTGGGTTGCTGGATGGTTCAAAATTCTGGACACCGAGAAAATCCGTGCCATTTCGACCTACGTTGTCGTGTTCGCCTTGCCGGCATTGCTCTTCGTCGGCGTCTTCAAATTCTCAGTCGGCGAATTGTCGCAATGGCAGAATCTGGTGACGCTGGTGGTCGCCCTCCTCGGCACCTGGATCATCGGTTATGGCTTTGGGAGAACGGCGTTGCGGATCGCGTCCGGCGAAGCCGTCATCCTGGCCTTGACAGCGAGCTTTCCGAATATGGCGTATGTCGGTGTCGCCGTCCTGACGACGTTGTTCGCGGCGGTCGGCCTGCTACCTGTCATCCTTGGCAATTTCGTCTCAAGCTTTCTGCTCGTGCCGATCACCGTGCTGGTCCTGCATATGAGTTGTACAAATAAGGGTCTAAAATCAAGGCCCGCCTCCAGCCTTTCGAAAGACCTTGTGCACACGGTAACGCAACCGCTGGTGTGGGCGCCGTTCCTCGGCATCATTCTTGTCTGCGCGCATGTCACTCTGCCGGCGTTAGCCACTAAGTCCGTCGGCATGATCGGCGGGACGGCCGGCGGGGTCGCCCTGTTCGCGGTCGGCGTCATGCTGTACGGCTTCTCGTTTCGGGTCGATCGTGAAGTGGCAACTGTTTTCGTGCTGAAAAACATTGTGCAGCCAGCGATTGCCGCCGCATTAATCTTTGCATTTGGCCTGCATGGTCCCACCGCCGAGGGGATCGTGATTGTCGTCGCCTGCCCCTCCGCGACTGCCTGCCCCATGCTGGCTTCAAGCTACCGCGTTGGCGAAAAATCCGCCGCCGCCGCTGTTGCAGTTAGCACCTTGACCAGCCTGCTCACCCTTTCGGGTTGGATCGTTTTCAGCAAGGCCGCCTTTGGAAGCTGACCCGGCATCGCTTACGACAACAACGTGACCTGGAGACGACGATGGACATAAATGCCCCCGCCACACGAAAATTCCGCGAAGAAACCGATACAATGGGCCCGATCAAGGTTGAGTCCGACAAGCTATGGGGTGCTGAAACACAGCGCTCGCTTGAATTTTTTAGCATCGGCATCGATTTGATCCCGCGCGAGTTGATTCCTGCCTTTGCAATTCTGAAAAAAGCCGCCGCCAATGCCAACCTGGCCGGGGGCCGATTGAGTGCCGAGAAACACAAACTCATCGTCACCGTCTGCGACGAAATTCTTGGCGGTCAGCATGCTGACATGTTTCCGTTGCATGTGTGGATGACCGGCAGCGGCACGCAGTTCAACATGAATATCAACGAGGTAATCTCCAACCGCGCCTGCCAACTGGCCGGTACCGCGCTCGGCAGCAAGGCGCCGGTCCATCCGAACGACGATGCGAATATGTCGCAATCTTCCAATGATACCTTTCCATCTGCCATGTGCATCGCCGTGATGACCGGCGTGAAGGAACGCCTGGCGCCGGCGCTGAGCGCACTGCACACCGCCATCGCTGCAAAAGCCGAGGAATGGAAGGACATCGTAAAAATCGGCCGCACGCATATGCAGGACGCCGTACCCATCATGCTGGGGCAGGAATGGTCCGGCTATGCCAGCATGCTGGAGGATGACCTGGCGCGGCTGGAGGCCGCGCTGCAAGGCGTCTATCGGCTTGCACTCGGCGGCACGGCCGTCGGTACAGGCCTGGATGCGGCGCCCGGCTTCGGCGATGCGGCGGCGGTAGAGATTGCGAAGCTCACGAAACAGAATTTCGTAAGCGCCAAAAATAAATTTGCCGTTCAGGGCGCGCATGACGACATGGTACAACTCTCAGGAACGCTCCGGACCCTCGCCGCCTCGCTATACAAAATTGCCAACGACATAAGGCTAATGTCCTGCGGGCCGCGCGCGGGCTTCGCGGAATTGATTATCCCGGCCAATGAACCAGGTTCATCAATCATGCCAGGGAAAGTGAATCCAACGCAGTGCGAGGCGCTCGCGATGATATCCATCCAGGTCATGGCCAATGACGTCGCCGTGGGCTTCGGCAGCGCTAGCGGCTATTTGGAGATGAATGTCTATAAGACCGTCATCATCTACAACGTCATGCACTCATTGCGACTGCTGACAGACGGCTGCACGAATTTCCGGAAGTTCTTGGTCGAGGGCACCAAGCCCAACCTAAAAACAATCAAATCCTATGTCGAAAATTCACTGATGCTGGTGACCGCCCTGACGCCGGTCATCGGCTACGACAAAGCCGCCACACTCGCCAACTACGCCTCCGAACACGAGCTAACCCTAAAAGTGGCGGCATTAAAACTCAACATGGTCACCGAGGCCGAATTTGATCGCATCGTCGACCCCTCAAGAATGGTGCACCCGTACGTCGCCGCAAAAAGCTGAAGGAGTATTGATATGGACCAGAACGTACCGAAGCCCGGCATAACCCGCCATTGGGACGAGACCTTCGACATCGTCATTATCGGCTCCGGCTTTGCCGGCCTCGCCGCCGCAATCGAAGCCCATGATGCTGGCGCCACCGTAAAAATCATCGAAAAAATGGAAACGCCAGGCGGCAACTCCTGGATCAATGGCGGCCAGGTCGCAACCGCTGGATCCGCCTTGCAAAAGAAACAAGGCATCGTCGATTCCCCCGAGCTGATGTACCGAGACATGCTCACGGCCGGAATGCAACTGAACTATCCCGCCTTGGCCCGCGCCGTTGCGGAACAATCCAACGCAGCGGTCGAGTGGACAATGAAACGTCTGGGCGCCGAATACAAGGAGCACATCAATACCATGGGCGGCCATTCCGTGCCGCGCGTCCTGCAAACAGCCAACGGTCATGGCTCGGAAATCGTCGGCAAGCAGGTGAAGGCATTGAAGAAGGAAGGCATCAACATCGCGCTCAAGGTTCAGCTGACGAGAATTTTTCGTGAGCCGAAAGGCCGCGTGATGGGAATTGAAGTGCGTGACGGCTACCAGTATGGCCAGCCTGATTCGGGTACGATCAAGACCATCCGGGCCCTGAAGAGCGTGATCCTGGCTTCCGGCGGGTTCTCTGGCGATATCCGCTTTCGTATGACGCAGGATCCGGAACTCAATGAACAATTCAAAACCACCAACCACGAAGGCGCCAATTCCGAAGGTCTTATCGCGGCCCTGCGCATCGATGCCGCACCGATCCAGCTAGACCAGATCCAGCTTTTGCCGCTTACCAGCCCGGATGACGAAGGCTTCGGCGCCGCCAACGGTTTCATCGCCGGTGCCGGCATGCCGCTCGGTATCCTCATCGATCCGAAGACGGGCAAGCGCTTCGTCAGCGAACTCGCCAATCGCAAAACCCAGTCAGATGCCATCATCGCCTGCGGCCATCCGGCGATTTCCATCACGGACGGCCCAACCGCGTCCTTCGCACTCTGGGGACTGGCGCATGCGCTGAAAAGCGGTTCGGTAATGCAGTTCGACACGCTTGCAGCACTTGCCACGCACTACAAGATTGAGCCGAAAATGCTACAAACAAGCATTGATACCTTTAACGGCTACATCACGGCCAAGAAGGACCCCGAGTTCGGCAAGAAGATTCTCAAGGATGCCAAGCCGATCGCGGTTCCGCCCTTCCACGCCGCGCGAGTCTGGCCGAAAGTCCATTACATAATGGGCGGCGTCGAGATGAATGAACATGCGCAAGTTATCGATCTCGATGGCGCCGTCATCCCTGGCTTGCACGCTGCTGGCGAGATTGCCGGCGGCGTGCATGGCGCCTGCCGGCTGGGTGGTTCATCGATCATTGACTGCCTTGTCTTTGGCCGCATCGCGGGCAAGTCAGCAAGCGCGCAACAGGCCGCTCCGGCTTTGGCTCGGGCTGTCACGGCGCCCGCCTGAGTAGTTTCCGAGGCTGTCCGGCGCGCCTGCGAAAACGCACTATAATTTCAATTTTGGAAGCCCCGCGTTGCCGTTTGGAGGTTGAATGCCGATGTCAGCAGAGCCCGATCTGAAACTCCCCTCAATTCCACCGCCGCTTCTGTCCGGGTCGGACCGCAGGACGTATGAAGCGTTGTTTCATCACCCATCGTCGCATAATTTGAAATGGCGCGATGTTATTCATTTATTCGGGGAGCTTGGCACTGTTACAGAGAAAGCCAACCACGAATATGTCTTTGCCGTCGGCGATGTACAGCAAGTCTTGCGGCGCCCCCACAGCAAGGACCTGACCTCCGAGGAGATCCGAGACCTTCGGCATTTTCTGGCCGGCAGCATGGCGGTCCTTGACACGGAGGCGAGCGTCATCGATTCCGCGGCGGCGCAAGTGTCCGATCTGATGATCGTGATCGATCACCACGACGCCCGTATCTTCAACGTTGTAGCGCCCGCATCTGATGAGTCGAAACGCGATATTCGCCCCTATGATCCTCATCACTTTCTGCATCACCTGACCCACAAGGACCAGGCACGCGAGCGGGGCCAGCGCGCACATGAAGAAGCGACGTTTTACGAACGTATCGCGCAGGCGGCTGTCAACGCGCAACGCATTGTCATTGTCGGTCGGGGTACGGGAAAGAGCGATGCCGCGTATCATCTGGTGATATATCTTCACGAACATCATGCCGAAATGGCACAAAAGATACTCTTTGAGTTGACGGCCGATTTATCGCATATCACCGAGCCAGAATTGCTCGCCATGGGCCGCGAAGCTTTGGCTCAGCTTACCAACGCCCCGGGTGTCATCTGAACACACGCGCCGCCGAATTGGCGAACCCGAGCCGGCAATCCGCTCCACCGTGCGTGCGCGTATGGCTTGGCTCGGCATACAGCTGGATTCCGCCGCAAGCGCCATCGATGCCATGTGAATCAGCACCCAGACAGCCGCGCCGCCGTCCATGTCATCGCCGCCCACGAGGAGGCCATAACGGGCCGGCACACGCGAACAATCAACCTTAAGGAGACCCCGAAATGACTGAGGCAGACATATATTCAGCACTGAAAATGCGGATCAAAACCTTGGGCAGCCGCATCACGGCGCTCAAAAAAACGATGAGCGAAGCGACAGACTTGAAGCGGATCGACAGATTGGGCGAGCTCCAGGAATTGGAGAAGCGCCATAAGCAACTCGACGAACGACTTCACGAGGATGGCCCTGAAGGTCGAGGATTTCGGCAGGATGTGAACGCCAACCTCAGTCTTCTGGCCGATAACATTCAGGGTGGGCTTGATAGCCTTATGTTTTCAACGGAAGCCCATTACGTTGCCGATGAGCGCGCGGAGTCTGGACGAGCGTTGTAGATATGCCCCCGGCAGGACTTTTCATTCCTGATAATGATCTGACCCGCGCAGGATCGCGCATCCAGCACCGACCGCAAAATTTTGGACAGCATCATGCACACCAGTGACGAGAAGACATCAATCGCCTGAGGTAAGACAAACCGAAAGATGCATGATCATGCAACGAACAACCGCCCAGCCTCCAGCTTCCGAATCTAAGCCGAAACCAAAGCCAAATGCCCCGGAAGCAAAGGATGATCTAAAGACGCTTCCGCTGGCAGAAGTTGAAAGTCGGCTCGACTCCTCGGCGGACGGCCTCACCCAGGCCGAGGCGGAGAAGCGCCAAACAAAATACGGCCCCAACGAACTTGTTGAAGAAAAGCAGAATCCCCTCCTGAAATTCCTCGGCTATTTCTGGGGGCCTATTCCCTGGATGATCGAGGCCGCGGTGATCCTCTCGGGCGTTGTTCGCCACTGGCCAGATTTTTTTATTATTTTGCTCCTGCTCCTTGCCAATGCCGTTGTCGGGTTCTGGGAGGAGCACGAGGCTGGGAACGCTATCGCCGCGCTGAAAGCCAAGCTGGCGATCAAAGCGCGCGTAAAACGCGACGGCAAATGGATGAACCCGGCGGCGCGTGACTTGGTGCCTGGCGATATCATTCGGCTACGCCTGGGCGATATTGTGCCGGCGGATGCACGCTTGCTGGATGGCGACCCGGTGGAAGTGGACCAATCCGCACTCACGGGCGAATCTCTGCCGGCCGAACGGAAATCCGGCGAAGCGGTGTTTTCTGGCTCGATCATCCGCCAGGGTGAAATCGGCGCACTGGTCTATGCCACGGGTAAGAACACCTATTTCGGCAAAACCGCCCAGCTTGTGCAAACGGCCCATACTGTCAGCCATTTTCAGCGCGCGGTGCTGAAAATCGGCGATTACCTGATTGTTCTGGCATTGGCGATGGTCGCCGTCATCATCGGCATTTCGATTTACCGGGGCGACTCGATCCTCACCACATTGCAGTTTGCCTTGGTGCTCACCGTGGCGGCAATTCCAGTGGCCATGCCGACCGTGCTGTCCGTGACGATGGCGGTCGGGGCGCGTCTGCTCGCCAGAAAACAGGCCGTGGTGAGCCGGCTGGTGGCGATTGAGGAACTGGCGGGGGTGGATGTGCTGTGTGCCGATAAAACTGGCACGCTGACGCAGAACAAGCTGACCCTTGGAGATCCGTATTGCGCCAAAGATGTCCAGGCTGACCAGGTGATTCTTTTCGGCGCGCTCGCTTCCAGGGCAGATAACAATGACACCATCGATCTTGCCGTTCTAGCCGGCTTAAAAAGCAAAGACGCCCTGAAAGACTTTCAGCAAACCGAGTTCAAGCCGTTCGACCCGGTGCATAAGCGCACCGAGGCCAGCGTGAAGGACAAGGACGGCAAAACGTTTAAGGTCACCAAGGGCGCACCGCAGGTCATTCTTGCCCTGGTGGACGATGCCGGGGTGAAGGATGACGTTAATAAGGCAGTGAACGACTTTGCTGCGCGTGGCTTCCGCGCGCTTGGCGTTGCGCGTGCCGAGGGCGAAGGAAAATGGCAATTCATTGGCATTTTACCGTTATTTGACCCGCCGCGGGAAGATGCCAAGGCCACCATAGCGGCCGCGCTGAAAATGGGCGTAACGGTAAAAATGGTGACCGGAGATGCCCTGGCGATTGCCCAGGAAACCGCCATAAAGCTCGGAATGGGCACGCATATTCTCGACGCCAGCAGCCTTGGCGACGTAAAAAAACAGGAAAATCAGGCGGTCACCACATTGATCGAGAAGGCCGACGGTTTCGCCCAGGTATTCCCCGAACATAAATTTCACATTGTCGATGTGCTGCAAAAACACGGCCATATTGTCGGCATGACGGGCGACGGCGTGAATGATGCGCCGGCACTGAAAAAGGCTGATTGCGGCATCGCCGTTTCTGGTGCGACCGATGCTGCGCGCGCCGCCGCGGCGATCGTGTTGCTGACCCCCGGCCTTTCCGTGATGATCGATGCGATCAAGGAAAGCCGTCGAATTTTCCAGCGCATGAACAGCTACGCGATCTACCGTATTGCCGAGACGTTGCGTGTGCTTCTATTCATGACGGCCGCCATTCTGGTTTTCAATTTCTATCCGCTAACCGCGGTCATGATCGTGATGCTGGCGCTGCTCAACGACGGCGCCATTTTGTCCATCGCCTACGACAACGTGCAGTACAGGGACCAGCCCGAGGCGTGGGATATGCGCACGGTGCTGGGCATTGCCACGGTGCTCGGCCTTATCGGCCCGATCGCCGCGTTCGGGTTGTTCTATCTCGGGGACCAGGTGTTCCATCTCGGCCGACCGCATGTGCAAACCCTGATGTATCTGATGCTTTCCGTGGCGGGGCATCTCACGATTTTCCTCTCCCGCACGCGCGGCCCATTCTGGTCCATACGTCCCGCGAAAATTCTATTGGTCGCCGTGTTTGGCACCCAGACTGTTGCGACTCTGATTGCGGTTTATGGTCTGTTCATGACCCCGCTCGGCTGGAAATGGGCTGGCTTCGTCTGGGCCTACGCGGTGTTCTGGTTCCTGATAAATGACGGCTTGAAACTGCTTGCCTATAAAGTGCTCGATGCGACGAAGGGCGCGAGGAAGCCTATCATCAAAGCGGCAGCCAGGCGTCAGGACAAGGTAGAACCAGACGCCCAGGCCACGGCAAAGCCAGAACGCGAGACCAGTGGACCAGCCGAGGCCGTCACCAAGAAAAAATCGCAGCCTCAATCGGCGGCCGAACCCGAAATTGCCCGTAAAACTGGCGACAAAACCGCCACCGCGTCCCTGCTCAACACGACGCTGGGGGACGTCCTCTTGGCCGGCATCGTAAAGGACCCCGACGCCGCCGGCCATATCATTGCTAAGGCCCTCAGCGAAGCTGAAACACCGCGTGGTGCAGAAGGGCGAAAAGCCGCGACACAGGCTGTTCTGGAACCACTTTCGGACAGGCCCACAACGCCGCATGCGCCAGGTGATCTTACTGCCGAAGGTGTAAAAAAATGAAAATCGACTCAACCGAATACCGGGTGCATGAGGGCGCCGATGTCAATCTCGACAAATGGCCGACAAAGGGCAAGCCGGTTTGCGGATCCAAGGAGGATTACAAAGCACTGCTGGACGAACATGTCGAACAGTTGAGCGGCCTGCAGCGGCTGCATTACGCCTGCAACCGCCACGCCGTCCTGCTGATTTTTCAGGCCATGGATGCCGCCGGTAAAGACGGCGCCATCCGCCACGTAATGTCCGGTGTGAACCCGCAAGGTTGCCAGGTGTTCAGCTTCAAGCATCCTAGCGCGATCGAGCTTCAGCATGACTTTTTATGGCGTAGCACAAGGGATTTACCGGAGCGGGGCCGGATCGGCATTTTCAATCGATCGTATTACGAGGAAGTTTTGGTTGTCCGCGTACATGAGGATTTGCTGAAGGCCGAGGCGGTGGATCACACGCATGGCGAAGATAAGTCGATCTGGCATGACAGGTACCGTTCGATCAGAGACCTTGAAAAGCACCTGCACGCCAATGGAACCCATATCGTAAAAGTTTTCCTCCATCTTTCGAAGGATGAACAGAGAAAGCGGTTTCTCGAGCGAATCGACAACCCCGAGAAGAACTGGAAATTCAGCATGGCTGACATCAAGGAGCGAGGTTTCTGGAAGGATTACATGAAGGCCTACGAGAAATGCTTGAGCGCAACTAGCACCAAGGACTCACCCTGGTATGTGGTGCCCGCCGACGACAAGGAAAGTGCGCGGCTTATCGTATCACAAATCGTACTGGAAACCCTTAAAGACCTCAAAATGAGCTACCCAAAGACGAGCAAGGAACGTCAACAGGAATTACTGACGATACGACAGGAGCTTGCAACTTAAAATCCCGCAACCTATTCCCTCGATGGATTGGAGGACGAACCGGGTGCAGCCGGTACTTGGATAAGGAAGAGACGAGCATGTCAGAACATATAAGCCCGCTCGCCGGGAAACCGGCACCCATCGCCGTTCGGCCGCAATCGCTAGGCCGCAATAATGAGCGGTGGAAGCGTAAGTGAGAGCCCATCAAATTCAGTCTTTGCACAGCCGTCAAGAAGCGCGATCGTGCTCATATGCAAAGAAATTATTCCTGTTTTTGAGAAAAGAGACACAACTCTTTGATTCAGAATGGCTGTTTAGGAGTGTCCGGTTATGAACGACGAGGTACGCGAACATGGTCGACAACTGGCCAAAAACCTAGAAGAAGGTGGCCATGCGGACCACGCCGCACGAGTGCGCCATGTACTCTCCGGTAACCAGGTCGAGGACGCCTTTCTCTGGGCCCTCCGAGGTGTCTGCGACACCTTGTTGACGATGGTCGAAGCAATCGATCCGGTTTCCGAAATGGCCCTGGAGGGGTTGCGGAGCAAGTTGGACGCCAACTTGGGGCTGAAGGACAACGCTAAAAATTAGGACGCGGTGATCGGCCGCCCTTACCCAACTCCCGCAACGCGCGACGGACCGGCGTCCTCGCGGCACTCATTTGCCGCGGCATCGCGCGCAAATGTCCTACCATGCATTTCGGCTGGCTCTAGACGCTAAGATTACATGAGCTGGCCGAATTCCGCAGCCACGCATACCATGTTTCAAGCCCTGCCCCAGTTTTCGCCGACAATTGCAGAAGGCCGATATTGGGATTGACTTGACGCGCGTTCGCGACGGCCGCTGCCACGTCAAAGTCCACATGTGGTAGGAGGTCGATCTTGTTGAGGATCATCAATGCGGCGGCGCGAAACATGTGGGGATACTTGAGCGGTTTGTCCTCCCCCTCGGTCACCGAGAGGATAACGATTTTGGCGTGCTCGCCAAGGTCAAACATGGCCGGGCAGACGAGGTTGCCGACATTCTCGATCATCAGCAGCGTGCCAAAGCCCGGCTTCAAAAGTTTCAGACCGCGTGCCACCATATCGGCCTCCAAATGGCAACCAGTGCCGGTGTTTACTTGCACCGCCGTGGCGCCGGCTGCGCGAATCCGCTCACCGTCACGGGATGTGGCCTGGTCACCCTCGATGACGCAAATTCCACGCTCCTTGTGAAAATCACGAATCGTCCGTTCGAGGAGCGTCGTCTTGCCCGCGCCTGGTGAACTGACGAGGTTGAGGGCGAAAATTTCCCGGCCCTCGAACCAGGCCCGATTGGTCGCGGCGATGGCATCGTTCTTCGCGAGGATACGCGCGTCAATTGTCTCAACATTCTGGCCGGTTGGCGCATGATCGTGATGCGCATGCCTCGTGCCGTCGGCATGAACATGCTCGTGTTCATGCGCATGCGACATGGCGAATGCCTCTCCGGTTGCAAGGTTTAGCAATGTCGTATGGCTCTCACCGGAGCAGCCGCAATGGACGCACATCAGACCATCTCCAGATATGTCAGCGATTTGATATTCAGCTCCTGTCCCGACACCCAACTCAACTGGCGCGAGCCGCAGAGGCAGGCGGCGAGGAGGGTCGCTGCATTGAACAGCGCATCACAGTGAATGCAGCGCGCGAGGCCTGGAATTTCGACAATTTCCAGCCGC
>Ga0302140_10000814_pt1 | contig 41196 bp, 35 predicted proteins | sample I_Bog_E1_1_FD_202095 | JGI IMG/M metagenome (GOLD analysis project Ga0302140, IMG submission 202095) | Peat permafrost microbial communities from Stordalen Mire near Abisko, Sweden - I_Bog_E1_1 | ecosystem: Environmental > Terrestrial > Soil > Wetlands > Peat | place: Sweden: Abisko, Stordalen...
TAGGTCATATAACAGTTTCATTTAATGGTTCGACAGGACCTACTTTACCAGGAACCATTTGCGTAGAAAAAAAAGAAATGCCGAAGATTAAAATTGGAAGTGAAATTTCTATTCTAGCATAAAATTAAATAAGAGTTGAAATTATGATTATAAATTCTATAGAAATTTGGATCAATTAGGTGTCAGTTAAAGTGTGATTAAGTATTTATATAAACTAATATAAGAATATTAATTTAGGAGGAATTTTTTATGAATAAAACATGGCTTGGATTAGAAAAGAAGACAGTAATTGTAACAGGTGGTGCATCTGGTATCGGAAAGGCAGTTGTACAAGAATTTTTAAATAATGGTGCAAATGTAGTTGTTTGTGATATGAATCCTAACAAACCAGAATTTAATGAGGAAAACGGAAAAGTTGAATATGTGATTACAAATGTTGCAAATAAAGATAGTGTAGAAGAAATGATTGCAAAGGCAAAAGCGACGTTTGGTAGCATTGATATAATTGTAAATAATGCAGGTATCAATATTCCAAGATTATTGGTGGATACAAAAGAACCTAACGGTAAATTTGAGTTAGATGGATCAGTTTGGGATAAGGTTATGAACGTAAACTTAAAAGGTGTATTTATATGCTCACAATTAGCAGCTAGAGAAATGGCAAATCAAGGAGGAGGAGTTGTTATAAATATGTCTTCTGAAAGTGGTCTAGAAGGTTCAGAAGGGCAAAGTGTTTATGCGGCAAGTAAAAATGCAGTGAATTCATTAACTCGTTCATGGTCAAAGGAATTAGGCAAACTAGGAATAAGAGTTGTGGGTGTCGCACCAGGTATTTTAGAAGCCACAGGACTTAGAACATTAGAATATGAAACAGCATTAGCTTATACGAGAGGTATCACTGTAGAGGATTTGAGAACAGGATATAGTAAAACTTCAACTACTCCATTAGGTCGTTCTGGAAAACTTTCAGAAGTTGCAGATTTGGTATGCTATATAGCTAGTGATAGAGCAAGCTATATCCATGGAGTTACTTATAATATTGCAGGTGGTAAAACAAGAGGCTAATATTTAATATTTAGTAAACAGTACTTAGAATAAGTGAGTATATTAATTAGTTCAGTTAAGTTATTTAGGTGCTTGTCTGCAATAATTATTAAAAAGAAAGTTAAAAAATTATCAAACAAAGATGTTAAAAATTTTTTATAAATAAAATAGTATGATAAATATACTTAATAATACAATTAATTTGAAAACAAATAAGATGTATTAGTGGAAATGTTATAAATTGGGTAAGTAGAGGATATTTCATTATATATATAGTTAAATATTTAACTATATATATAATGAATGCACTTAAGTATAATATTTATAAAATCTAATTTAAAGGAAAACAGTTGTTTTCCTTTAAAATTAAAAAAGATTGATTGATATTTAACAAACGATGTTTTGTTGTCAAGTATAAGGTTTAGTGTTCAGTGAATTTCTTGAAATTTTAAAAGATGATAGATATTAAATTTGTTTAAAGGGGAGAATATTAATGAAAGTGACAAATACTCAGGAATTAATGGAGAAATTACAAGAAGTAAAAAATGCACAAAAAGAATTTTCAACTTATACACAAGAACAAGTTGATAATATTTTTAGAGAAGCAGCTATGGAAGTTTTTAAGCATAGAATTAGTTTAGCTAAAATGGCTGTAGAAGAAAGTGGAATGGGAATATTAGAAGATAAAATTATTAAAAACCATTTTGCTTCAGAGTATATTTATAATACGTACAAAGATGAAAAAACTTGCGGAGTTGTAGAAAGAGATGAAGCTTTTGGTATGACAAAAGTTGCGGAACCAATAGGTGTTGTTGCAGCTGTTATTCCAACAACGAATCCAACATCAACAGCGATTTTTAAAACATTAATAGCTTTAAAAACTAGAAACGGTATAATATTATCACCACATCCGAGGGCAAAAAAATGTACTATAGCTGCTGCTAAAATAGTACTCGATGCAGCAGTCAAAGCTGGTGCTCCAAAAGGAATAATAGGATGGATAGATGAACCAACAGTTGAGCTTTCACAAATTTTAATGAGAGAAGCTGATATAACCCTTGCTACAGGGGGACCAGCAATGGTTAAGGCTGCATATTCATCAGGTAAACCAGCTTTAGGTGTTGGTCCTGGAAATACACCAGTTATAATTGATGAAACTGCTCACATAAAGATGGCTGTAAATTCGATACTTCTTTCAAAAACTTTTGATAATGGTACTATTTGTGCTTCAGAGCAATCAATAATCGCATTAGATTCAGTATATGATAAGGTGAGAAGAGAGTTCAAAGAAAGAGGAGCATATATACTTAATGCTAATGAAATAGATAAAGTTAGAAAAGCAATATTTATAAATGGAAGTATAAATGGAAAAATAGTAGGTCAATCAGCTTATAAAATAGCTGAAATGGCAGGACTTAAGATCTCAGAAACAGCTAAAGTTCTTATTGGTGAAGTAGAATCAGTTGGGACAGAAGAACCTTTTGCTCATGAAAAATTATCTCCAGTACTTGCTATGTATAAAGCAAAGAATTTTGATGATGCAGTTGAAAAAGCAGAAGCACTTCTTGAATTGGGAGGCCTCGGACATACATCTGTACTATATGTAGATTCAATAATAGGCAAAGATAAGATAGCTAAGTTTGGTGCAGCTATGAAGACAGTAAGAACTTTCATTAATATGCCTGCAACACATGGTGCAAATGGTGATTTGTATAACTTTAAAATAGCTCCTTCATTTACTTTAGGTTGTGGTTCATGGGGTGGAAATTCTGTATCAGAAAATGTTGGACCTAAACATCTGTTAAATATTAAGAGTGTAGCTGAGAGGAGAGAGAATATGCTTTGGTTTAAAGTTCCAGAAAAAATCTACTTCAAATATGGATGTCTTGGATTTGCTTTAAGAGAATTAAAAGACATGAATAAAAAGAAAGCATTTATAGTAACTGATAAAGTCCTTGAAGAACTAGGATATGTTGATAATATTACAAAGGTTCTTGATGAAATCGGCGTTAGCTATAAGATATTCTCACAAGTGGAACCAGATCCAACACTAGCTACAGCTAAAAAAGGTGTAGCAGAAATGTTAAGCTTTAATCCAGATACTATTATATCAATTGGTGGTGGTTCGCCAATGGATGCTGCTAAAATTATGTGGGTATTATATGAACATCCAGAAGAAAAATTTGAAGATCTTGCTATGAAATTTATGGACATGAGAAAGAGGTTGTATCCATTCCCTAAATTAGGACAAAAGGCTATGATGATATCAATACCAACATCAGCTGGTACTGGTTCAGAAGTCACACCATTTGCGGTTATAACTGACGAAAAATCAGGTATTAAGTATCCACTAGCTGACTATGAATTAACTCCAGATATGGCTATAATTGATGCTGAATTAATGATGAATATGCCAAAGGGATTAACAGCAGCTTCAGGTATAGATGCATTAATTCATGGTATAGAAGCTTATGTATCAGTGCTTGCATCTGAGTATACTAATGGACTTGCATTAGAAGCAATAAGATTAATATTTAAATACTTACCGCAAGCGTATGAAGAAGGTTCAACCAATGTAAAAGCAAGAGAAAAGATGGCACATGCTTCAACTACAGCAGGGATGGCTTTTGCTAATGCGTTTTTAGGAGTATGTCACTCAATGGCACATAAGCTAGGTGCAGAACACCATATAGCACATGGAATTGCTAACGCACTATTGATTAATGAAGTTATAAGGTTTAATGCAGTAGAGGATCCAGTAAAACAAACTGCATACCCACAATATAAATATCCAAATGCTAAATTTAGATATGCTAGAATTGCTGACTATTTGAATTTAGGCGGAAACACAGAAGATGAAAAAGTTGAATTATTAATAAAAGCTATAGATGAGTTGAAAGAAAAATTGAATTTACCAAAGACTATTAAAGAAGCAGGAGTAACAGAAAAGAAATTTTATGCTAACCTTGATGAAATGTCAGAACAAGCTTTTGATGATCAATGTACTGGAGCAAATCCAAGATACCCATTAATAAGTGAAATTAAGCAAATGTTTATTAATGTTTTTGATGAAGCTGAATAAACGCAATTATAAAGGGGGGTATAAAATATGAATGGAGAAGAAAGTAAAGAAATACTGATCTTGAAAGATGAAGTGTTAGGTATAAAGGAAGAAATAATCAAGCTAAATAATTTGGCAGTTGATTTGATAAGAGAGATTAAAATTAATCTAGGCGTGAAGAGGGAAAGAGAAAATTCTAAAGAAATAGATGACCTATTAAAAAAATGTTTAAATAACTTTTAATATTATAATTAAGGGGCTGTCTCAAAATAGGAATTTAATTTCTATTTTAGGCGGCTTACTTTTTTATAAAAAGAAAAAAGCAGCCCCGTAGGGATCTGCTCTTTCGTGTATAATTTATTTATGCAAAACAACAAATTAACACAAAAGTAATATTAGTGAAGTTTATCAGTTGATTTTTCCAATTGAAATATAAAAATTAATTTTAAAAAAAGACAAAAGCTAATATATGATTTGGAAATTTATGATATAATCAAATGATGAAATAAATATTTTTAATGAATACGGAGGTAGAGAAGAAAATGAGTAAAGGGATATCATTAGATTTATCAAAAGTTGCACCATTTTTAGAAGAAACTGAGCTTAATAGCATGGAGAGTATGGTTAAAGCAGTTCATGAAGATTTGCATAATAGAACTGGAGCAGGTAATGACTTTTTGGGGTGGATTGACCTTCCGGTAAATTATGATAAAGAGGAATTTGCAAGAATTAAAAAAGCAGCAGAAAAGATTAAATCAGATTCAGATGTTTTAATAGTTATTGGAATAGGTGGGTCATATCTTGGTTCTAGAGCAGCAATAGAGATGTTAACAAATAATTTCCACAATGTGTTAGGAAATGATAAGAGAGAAGTTCCTCAAATATTCTTTGCTGGAAATAATATAAGTTCAACATATATGGCAGAGCTTTTACAAGTAATTGAAGGAAAAGATGTAAGTTTAAATGTAATTTCAAAATCAGGTACAACTACAGAACCAGCAATTGCATTTAGAATTTTAAAATCATATTTGGAAAAGAAATATGGAGTAGAAGAAGCAAGAAAGAGAATATATGCAACAACAGATAAAGCTAGAGGTGCTTTAAAAACATTAGCTGATACTGAAGGATACGAAAGCTTTGTAGTTCCGGATGATGTTGGAGGAAGATTTACAGTATTAACAGCAGTTGGATTATTACCAATAGCTGCAGCTGGAATTGATATTGATGAAATGATGAAAGGTGCTGCAGATGCAAGAGAAGCTTATTCAGTACCATCAATTAAAGATAATGATGCTTATAAATATGCAGCAGTTAGAAATGCGTTATATAATAAAGGAGCAGCAATTGAAGTATTAGTAAACTATGAACCTTCACTTCATTATTTTAATGAATGGTGGAAGCAATTATATGGAGAATCAGAAGGTAAAGATCATAAAGCATTATTCCCAGCAGCAGTTGATTTTAGTACGGATCTTCACTCAATGGGACAATATATTCAAGATGGAAGAAGAATACTTTTTGAAACAGTTATAAATGTAGAAAAGGCAAAATATGAAATAAATATAGAAGAAGCTGATAATGATTTAGATGGATTAAATTTCTTAGCTGGAAAGACTATGGATTTTGTTAATAAGAAAGCATTTGAAGGAACTTTATTAGCTCATAATGATGGAGGAGTTCCTAACATGATATTAAATGTACCAGAACTTTCAGCATATTATTTTGGATATATGGTTTACTTCTTCGAAAAAGCTTGTGGAATAAGTGGATACCTTTTAGCAATAAATCCATTTAACCAACCAGGAGTTGAAGCATACAAGAAAAACATGTTTGCTCTTTTAGGAAAGCCAGGATATGAAGATATTAAAGCAGAACTAGAAAAGAGACTTTAATTTAAATGAAAATTATAATTGATGGAGATGCCTGTCCAGGCATCTCCATCATTGAAAAAATCGCAAAGAACCATGAAGTTTCAGTAATAATTTATTGCGATATTCATCATTTTATTCAAAGTGATTATTGTGAGGTTAAAATTGTTGATAGTGGATTTCAAAGTGTAGATATGTATGTAATGAATGAAACTAAAGAGGGAGATATAATTGTATCTCAAGATTATGGTGTAGCTGCAATATGTCTGTCTAAAAAAGCAAAGGTAATAAATCCTAAAGGCTTTATCTATGATGAAAAAAACATTGATAGATTATTAGAAGAAAGGCATTTGTCACAAAAAATCAGAAGGGGTGGAGGAAAAACTTCCAATCCTAAAAAAAGAACAGAAGAAGATAATTTAAGGTTAGAAAGAAACCTAATAAAACTTGTAAAAGGTTAATTTTAGGCATATGAAAGAAGATATAATAACATACTGACTTGTTATTTTTTAATATGCCACATTTAGAAGCTTAATCATAATTGTAGGCTTCTTTTTTTGAAGGAAAATCTCAATTAGAAGGAAAAAACTTGAAATTTTATTTTCAATAATCACTTTGTGTATGAGATTGCATAAAAAAATATGATATAATTAAAATAAAAAATTAACTGAAGTTATTTACAAATAATGGTATAAATGTATAATATAATAATAGGGATTTGTTTGAGAATAATTATGAAAGGGGTATAAATTTTATGGAAGAACTTCAGTTGAAATATATTGAGATATTCTTTGATAAGCAAACACCACAAAATATCGGTACGGAAATAAATATATTAAGCAAAATAGATAGTCAAGTGGGAAATTTAGAATATAAATTTATTGTTGGAAATGGTGGAATTTGGAAAACAATACAAGAATTTTCAGATAAGGATAAGTGCATGTGGAAACCTAAAAGGGAAGGGGAGTATATAGTTATGGTACAAGCTAGAGAGAAAAATGGAAAAAAACCTTTAGATTATTTAGCTAAGGAAGACTATTCTATAGGTAGGGGAAAGGCAGTAAATACTATGCACGAAGAAGTATCAATTGAAAAAGTTGTAAATGAAACAGAAGTAAAAATAGATTTCAAAGACATAGTGGATAATGAAGATGAGAATTTATTAGTAATTAAAAAAGAGGATTCTATTGACAATAATACAGAATTAAAAAAAGTGATGAATAGTACAGTAGATAAAGTAGTATTTCTTGAAGTTAAAGAACTTTCAAATGATGAAAAGAAAAGTCTAGTAAGAGACCATGAGGTTAAAGAAGAGATAGCTTTTTCAGAAGATTGTAAAAGACTTGATAATGAAAAAATAGGTCATGCAGAAATTAAAGATAATAAAGCTAAAATTCTTCATGAAGTAATATTAGAGAAAAATGATGTATTATCAGGAGAATTAAAAGATAATATTGAAAGAGAATTAAGCATTATAAAGGAAATTATCATTGATAAACAAGAAATTATGGTAGGAAAAAAGTGTTCCATAGAAGTAAAAACATTTGATGAGAATATGTATTTATATAGATTTTATATTAAAAGATATAAGGAATGGGATATAGTTAGGGATTATGATACAAGCAATATTTTAAAATATACAGCTACTGAAGCAGGAAAAAAAGAATTTTTAATTCAATGCAAAAAAATGGAATCTGCTGAAAGTTTTGAAGATTATAGAATTATAAAAGTAAATGTTAAGGATATAAGTAAAATAGAAATAGCAGATTTTAAATGTTTGAGTAAGTCATTAATAGTCGGAGAAAAGCTTGAATTTAGAGTAGATGCCAATATTGAAGCAGAAGCAAATGAAAAAGATGAACTTATAGTTTTATATAAATTTTATAAAATATATAAGGATGGAAAGTCAGTTTGCATGCAGGACTATTCTACAAAAAATGATGTATATTATACGGAATCAAAGGATGGAAGCTATAAAATTTTATGTCTTGTGAAGAGTATCTTTTCTAATAAAGAGTACGACGATAGAGCTATTTTAGTATATACTGTTAAGCCTTATAAGGACATTAAAATCAATAGTTTTGTAGCTGACTTAAATTCTCCTCAAGCAAGTGAAACTAATATAAAGTTTACTTCAAAGGTAGAAGGCGGAAATAACCTATTATATAAATATAAGGTAAAGGGGCCTATTGAAGAAGATACAGGTTTTATGAATAAAAATGAATTTACATGGAAGCCTATGGAAGTAGGAGAATATGAAATTATATTGTATGTTAAAGATGTTAACTACAAGGGAGAAGATGAAGATACTAAAAAAATTGCATTTACTATTGAAAAAAAGGGAAAGAAACCAGTGAAAATTCTGGAGGTAGTAATTGATAAGGAAAAGAAAATTATAACTGGAGAGCCTGTTAACATAATGGTTAATGGAGAAGGTGGAACAAAACTTCAATATGCATTTACAATTAGGAAAGATAATAGAAGGCTAGAAGGAGTAGAGTATAACAAATCTAACTGGATTAATTTTATTCCAAAACAAGTTGGTGAATATGAAGTAGAAATAATGCTTAAAGACAAATACTCAGACAAGCCTTATGATACTCAGACAGTTATATACTTAAAAGCTATGGAATACTTACCAGGAGAAATAGATTATATAATTTTACCTTATAAGGAGACTCATTTAATTGGAGAAACTATTGAGTTTGAATGTATTATTCAAAACACACAAAATGTTTTAGTTAAATATGAAACTAAGATTAATGGAAATTCTGTTGAGCAAACAGAATTCTCAAAGAATAAAAAGTTAAGATTTGTACCTAAGATTGCAGGCAAATATACAATAGAAGTTTATGCTAAAAATTTAAAGTGCAAGGGTGAGTATGACTCTAAGAAGCAAGTAAGTCTATATGTAAGTGAAGCATCACCTGTGATAGAAACTAAAATAATAACAAATAAAGTTGAAGGTAACATAAATGAAGAATTGACTTTTGAGGTTATAAGCAGAGGTGGCAAGGATGTTTGTTATGAATTTTATTTAATGGAGAACAATGAATGGAAAAAAGTACAAGATTATAGTAGAAAACATTACTACAGCTTTATACCATTTGTTCAAGGACAGTATAAAATTTTAGCACTAGCAAAGAGCTATTATAAGAAAGTTAGCTATGAAGATTATGATCAAATAATATTTCGAGTTAAGACGCATGCAAAAAAATAACAAGTCAGTTAGTCTATTTTATCTGATGTCTAGCGACCTGAGACTATCGTTGCCACCTTTGAGGATACATTGTGACCCTTGTGGTTACGTGGTGCCCCGTGTGGGTATAAGTTTAACTAAATTCATCTTGAATATAAAATTCCACCTGAAAAGGTTCGCTTTATGTCATACTATGTAAGCATGTTAAGGCACAATCAAAAAAATAACAAGTCCATTTGCCAGCCTATTTTCCATCATGCTGCGTCGGTAAATTGACCTAATAGGCGCGCTATGAGGGCAATTCGTCTCCTTGCCTGATGAAAAATATTCATGGCAACTTTGGACTTGTTATTTATTTTCATGTGCCTAACCTAATAGCTCACTATGAGGCAAACATACTTCCTTGTCTGACGCAAAATATACATCGCATCTTTGGCTTGTTATTTTCTTTTATATGTCTAAAGGTCTAAGGAGATAGTTCGAAAATAACTAGAGGTATATTTGGATAGTTATTTTTTCAAATGCCTAAGATGAATTTTGGGAGGAAGGTTATTTTAATATGGCAATAGATAGTTTAAATCAAATCTCAAATGAGCAACTATTAGCAATGAATATGATGGGGAATGGACAAGTAACAAATGAGTCCGATTCAACAAGTAGTACCAGTGATGAATCCAATTCAGCATTTCAATTAGTAATGCAAAATTTATTGGAGTCATCAAAGAATTCTAAGCAAAACAATGTTGATACATTAAGTGATAGTGTAAATTCAGTAAATAGCCATGCAACTAATACTAAAAATTTGAGTACTACAAAGAGCACAAATGCTAGTAATAGTGTTGTAACTGCAAATAATGTTGTTAGGGTAGCGCAACAATATGCAACAGGACAAAATTTAGAAGATATACCTATGATTTTAAATAATAAGTATGTGAATCTCGCAAGCAAATCTGGATCTATATTATCTAATAGAAGCGATGTTGATATGCAGAAGATATATAATGCAGTAAGTACTGCATCCGAAAAATATGGAGTAGATTCGAATTTAATATTAGCTATAATTAAACAAGAATCTGATTTTGATCCTAATTCAACATCTAGTTGTGGAGCAACTGGATTAATGCAAATTATGCCTGAAAATTTTGCAAATGCAGGTATTACAGATAAATATGATGTAGATCAAAATATTAATGGCGGAACTAAATTATTTAAAGAATATTTGAATCAATATGATGGAAACACAGAGATGGCGCTTATGGCTTACAATGGAGGTCCAGGTACTATGCAGAAAAGAGGGGTTTCATCAGCATCTGATTTATATAAAATGCCACAAGAAACACAAAACTATGTTCCGAAAGTTATGGGATATTATAGAAATGGCGTATAAAATATATTGCTTTTAATGCACAATGCACAATTCACTCAGCATTGTGCATTAATTTTTTGTCAAATTTAGAAGTAGCATAAAGTTGAATATTAAAGTGAAAATATTAGAAAAAATAAATTTATATGTTACTAGTCGGAACACTATGATAAAATATACACATATAAAAAAAGCACGAAGTGCAATCAAGAACATTTTACAGATATAAGAAAAATATTATTAATAAAACCATAGATATTAGGCACAATCAAATAAATAACAAGTCCATTTGCCAGCCTATTTTCCATCATAAATGAAGCTCGACTCGCTACGCTCACTGAGTAAGCGATTCACACAAAATCATAGATTTTGGTTCTCTGCTCATCGGCAAATTGACCTAATAGGCCCGCTATGAGGGCAATTCGTCTCCTTGCCTGATGAAAAATATTCATGGCAACTTTGGACCTGTCATTTATTTTCATGTGCCTTATAAAATACGATTGGAGTGACAATATGGAAAGATTAGATAAAATAATTTCTAATTTAGGATATGGAAGTAGAAAAGATGTTAAATCTTTTGCTAAGAAAGGACTTATAGAGGTTGATGGTATAATAGTTAAAGACAATGGAATGCTTGTGGATCCTGAAAAATCAAGTATAAAAATTAATGGGGAAGAAATATTGTATCGTAAATATATATATTTGATGATGAATAAACCAGAGGGCGTTATATCTGCAACTCATGATAAGAGGGATCAAACTGTAATTGATTTATTAGAAATAGATCATCAAACATTTGAACCATTTCCTGTTGGTAGGTTAGATAAAGATACTGTTGGCTTATTGTTATTAACTAATGATGGAGAGCTTAATCATAGATTAATAGCACCTAAATGGCATGTTGATAAAATTTATTATGCAAAAATTGATAAAAAAGTTGATGCAAAAGATGTGGTAGCTTTCAAAGATGGAGTTACATTAGATGATGGATATAAGTGTTTAGAGGCAAACCTTGAAATATTATCTAGCAGTGATGAAGGATCGGAAATTAGACTTACAATACAAGAAGGTAAATTTCATCAAGTGAAAAGAATGTTTGAAGCTGTTGGGAAAAGCGTTATATATCTAAAAAGAGAAGAATTTGGAGGACTTTTATTAGATCCAGATTTAGAAGAAGGCGAATATAGAGAATTAACAGATGAGGAATTAAGTCTTTTAAAGAGCTATTAACGAATATTAAATTATTTTGCAATAAAATAATTCATTTATTCCAAAAAAAATCACAATTTTTATTAAATCACTTGCGTTATCAATAAGAATACCCTATAATTATATTGCAAGGATAAATAAAAGGAATATATAGCCCCCTTTTTATTTATTGCTTATTGCTTATTGCTAAAGCGCAACCTAGCCCCAAGGGTTGCGTTTTTTTGTTCTATCAAATGAAAATGTTTACTTTAAAATATAAATAAGATATCAAAGCAACAATGATTAAAAATGTTTATTTTTAACAATATCAAAAAAATATATAGAAACTGAATTGAAAAAGTCATATTTTCGAATGAATGATTTTTTTAATTCAGTTTTTTACTATATAATTTGGAATATAGGTTATATTGATTGAAATAAATACTTTATACATTAAAGATTATATTAGAAAATCAAAGGCAAAAATAATATTTTAGAGACCTTAGTGATTTAAATATTATTACATATGGTATAATATTTAAAGGTTAGGAAAGGAGGAATAAGTAAATGAATTTAAAAACATTACTTAATAAAGAGCAATATGAAGGGGCGACTATAATTAATGGGCAGGTATTGATTTTAGCTGGAGCAGGTTCAGGTAAGACAAGAGTATTAACTCATAGAATGGCTCATATGATTGAAGATTTAGGCGTTGCTCCTTATAGTATATTAGCTATAACTTTTACGAATAAGGCAGCTAAGGAAATGAAGGATAGAGTGAAAAAACTTATTGGTGAAAGAGCTGATAACATGTGGATATCCACTTTCCATTCAACTTGCGTTAGGATTTTAAGAAGAGAAATAGATAAGATAGGTTATAAAAGTAGTTTTACTATATATGATAGTTCGGATCAAAAGGTATTAGTGAAAGAATGCATGAAAAATCTTAACATTAATGATAAAGATATAACAGAACAAGAGATAATAGGTAAAATAGGTAAAGCTAAAGATAAAATGCAAGGGACTAGAAGCTATATGTTAGAAAATGAATCTAACTTTAGAGAAAAGAAAATTGCAGATGTTTATGAAATGTATCAAAAAAGATTAAAAGAAAACAATGCTTTAGATTTTGATGATTTGATTTTTAAAACAGTTGAACTCTTTAGAAATAATCCTGAAGTACTAGAATTTTATCAAAATAAGTTTAAGTATATTATGGTTGACGAATATCAAGATACTAATGGCGCTCAGTATGAATTAGTCAAATTACTTGCATCTAAATATAAGAATATTTGTGTGGTAGGGGACGATGATCAATGTATTTATCAGTGGAGAGGTGCAGATATTAGAAATATTTTAGATTTTGAAAAAGATTATCCAGGTGCCAAGGTAATTAAATTAGAGCAAAATTATAGGTCTAAGGGAAATATATTAGATGCAGCTAATGTTGTGATTGTTAATAATGCAAATAGAAAGAGTAAAGTATTAAGAACAGAGCAGGAGCCTGGAAGTAAGATTAAAATATATAGAGCTTATGCTGATAATGATGAAGGTAATTTTGTTTCAAAACAAATTTTAGATATAAAAATCAAAGAAAATAAGAACTATAATGACTTCGCTATATTATATAGAACAAATGCTCAATCAAGAATTTTTGAAGAAGGCTTTAGAAGAATGGGAATTCCTTATAAGATAGTAGGGGGTACAAGGTTTTATGACAGAAAAGAAATAAAAGATTTATTAGCATATTTAAAAGTTCTTGTTAATCCACAAGATGATGTTAGCATTAGAAGAATTATAAACGTACCTAAAAGAAGTATTGGAGATGCAACAGTTTCTAAAGTACAAGATTTCGCTACTAGTTTTGAATTGAACATGTGGGATGCATTGGCAGAAGTTAGAAGTATTCCTACATTAACACCAAGAAATGTTTCAACTATAACACCATTTGTTGCATTAATGGAAAATTTAATAATCCTTAGCAAAACAGTACCAATATCAGTATTGATTGAATCTATATTAAAAGATACTGGATACATGAAACAATTGCAGGACTCTAACGAAATTGAAGATAAGAGCAGAATTGAAAACTTAAAAGAATTAGTATCTGATGCTGTTGATTTTGAAAAGAGTAGTGAAGACAAATCATTATCTGCATATTTAGAAAAAGTTTCTTTAGTTCAAGATACTGATAAAATTGAAGATGAGGATGATACTGTAGTATTAATGACAATTCACAGTGCAAAGGGATTAGAATTCCCTGTAGTATTTATGGTTGGCATGGAAAATGGCATTTTCCCGGGAAATGCGTCGTTTGAAAAAGAATCGGAGATGGAAGAATCTAGAAGACTGTGTTATGTTGGTATCACTAGAGCTAAAGAGATATTATTCATGACATCAGCTGAAGTTAGAAGAGTATTTGGTAAAACTGTGTCATATCCTCAGTCTGATTTTATTAATGAAATAAAGCCAGATCTTAAAGAATATGTTGGCGTAGAAAAGGCAAGTATTAAAAATAAAGATAAGGCTATGAAAAGTAATTCTTATACCAATCCACATAGTTTAAGAAATAGTGTTACAGGTAACAGGGCATATACTCTTGCTAATGGTGGTATTAATAATACAATTGATAGAAGCGCTATAGCTGAAATTGCAACAGAATATATAACTAATAATGAAGCAACACTTGGAAGAAAGGTTGTTCATGAAAAATTTGGAATAGGAACAATTGTATCAGTTCAGGATTCTGGTAATGATAAGAAGTTAACTGTTGCCTTTGACAAACAAGGTGTTAAATCATTGTTATTATCATTTGCAAAGCTTAAAATGCTATGATGAAATAATAATACTTAACTGTCAATGTACAATACTTAATGATGAATGTTGAGTTGGAAATAATCATTGTTTACACTGAAGGATAGAGAGTTGTAAATAATTAAATATTAATGATTGAAATATAAAATCTGTTGATCAGGTTTTTAATATTAATTTGGAGGGCTAATTGTGGATAAAATTAAAAGAATAAAAGAGCTTGTAGAAAAATTAAATAGATATTCTTATGAATATTATTCTTTAGATAGTCCTTCTGTAAGTGATAAGGATTATGATAAAGAATATTATGAACTTCAAGAACTAGAAAAAGAAACTGAATATGTACTTCCTTATTCACCTACATTAAGAATTGGAGATGTAGTATTAGAAGGATTTAAAAAGTATACTCATAAAGCAAGACTTTGGAGTTTAGATAAGGCTCAAAGTCTCCAAGAAATCAAAGATTGGCATATTAGGAATGTTAAGTTCATCGAAGAGATGAGGAGTAAAGGCGAAAAACTACCAGACTTAAAATATGTACTTACAAAAAAATTCGATGGATTAACAATTAATTTAACATATAATAATGAAGGTATCCTTGAAATTGCAGCAACAAGAGGAACGGGTAGTATTGGTGAGGAAGTAACAGCGCAAGTAAAAACAATAAAATCAACTCCACTTAAAATTCACAGTAAAGATGTTTTAGAAGTTCATGGAGAAGCTGTTATGACTCAAGAAGCTTTTAATGAGTATAATCAAACTTCTGGAACTCCACTAAAGAATTTAAGAAATGGAGCAGCAGGTGCTTTAAGAAATCTTAACGTAAAAGAAACTGCTAAACGAAAGCTTTCAGCATTTTTTTATGATGTGGGATATAAAGAAGGAAATCAATTTAATACTTATTTAGAAATGATGGAATTTATAAAAGATCAAGGCTTGCCAGTTGATAAGTATATTAAAGTTTGTACATCTATAGATGAAATTGAAAAGGAAATTGAATATATAAAAGATATTAGATTTGATTTAAATTATGATATAGATGGATTAGTAGTTGCAATAGATGATATTAGAACAAGAGAATTATTAGGATATACAGTTAAATTTCCTAAATGGGCAATTGCATTTAAATTTGAAGCTCAAGAAGCAACAACTAAACTTTTAGATGTTGAATGGAATGTTGGAAGAAGTGGAAGAGTTGGGCCAACAGCAATACTAGAACCAGTTGAACTTGCAGGCGTTACAGTTAAAAGAGCAACATTAAATAATATGGATGATATTCAAAGAAAAGGTGTTAGAATTGGAGCAGAAGTATTTGTGCGTAGAAGTAATGATGTTATACCTGAGATAATGGGAATTGTTCCAGAAACATTAGAAGGTTCAGAAGAAATTAAAGTACCAGAAGTTTGTCCTGCATGCGGAAGTCATTTGATTTTAAATGGAGCACATTATTTTTGTGAAAATACACTATCCTGTAAACCTCAATTAGTTAAAAGTATAGTCCATTATGCTTGTAGAGAAGCTATGAATATAGAAGGTTTTTCAGAAAAAACAGCAGAACAATTATTTGAAAAACTTAATATTAAGTCTATTTCAGATTTATATAAATTGAAAGAAGAAGAATTAATAGATTTAGAGAAATTTGGACCTAAAAAAGCAAAGAATATCCTGGAAGCTATTGAAAAAAGTAAAGATTGTGAATTATATGCATTCATATATGCTTTAGGAATTCCAAATGTGGGTGTGAAAACAGCAAAAGATTTAGTTAATAAATTCAAGTCTATAGATGGCTTGAAAAATGCTACATTTGAAGATCTTATTGGCGTTAAAGATGTTGGAGATATAGTTGCACAAGATGTTATTGCATTCTTTAAAGAAGAGAAAGTAATGGAAACAATAGAGGAATTATTATCTTTAGGAGTTAATCCAAAGTTTAATGAAAAGGAAATTGTAGAAAATCCCTTTGAAGGAAAAACTGTTGTTGCAACTGGTTCACTTAAGAACTATTCTAGAACTGAAATAAAAGATAAACTAGAAAGCTTAGGCGCAAAAGTTTCAGGAAGCGTTAGTAAGAAAACAGATTATGTAATAGCAGGAGAAGCTGCGGGATCAAAATTAACTAAAGCAGAAGAATTAGGCGTGAAAGTTCTTTCAGAAGAAGAATTTGAAGGGATATTAAGGGGGTAAGGTATGAAAAGATTAGTGAATTTGCTTGGATTTATGTCAGCATTTATAACAAGCATTTTAATAATTTGTACTTTCACAACAACATATCAATTTTATTATGTTAATCAAATTTTTAATTCATACTTACCAATGCAACTTGGAGTTTGCATCACTATGACGATTTTGGGGATTAGGTTTCTTCTTAATGAAACAGGAAGAAAGAGAATAATATGTTCTACATTCAGTTTTGCAATATCTATTTCTTTAATTTTCTTTATGATGAATTTAGTTAAGTAAGCAATGCACAATGAAGGTAAAAATCCTTGCAGGATTTGTAGAAAATATATTATTTAAAAAGTCCATAGGAATTTTGTCTTTAATTGTTCGTTGTGAACTGTGAATTGTGCATTGGAATAAGGTAAGATTTATGATAAAATTTATTGTGTTAATTTAAGATGTTATATTTAGGCATATTCAAAAAATAACAGACCAGTATTCTTGTCTATTTTATGCCAGACTCTGTCGGCAAGTTCCGCTAATAGGCCACTATGAGAAAAACTTACCTCCTTGTCTGACGCAAAATATACACAGCATCTTTGGCCCGTTATTTTATTTCATATGCCTTATTTATAAGATTGGTTTAAATATTCGCAGTTTAAGGTACATTTGCCTAATGCGTTTTAAATATTTATAGTTAGAAAAGGAGGCTTTTAGATATGTCTGTTAGTAAAAAAGATGTTGAATATGTTGCTGAACTTGCAAGATTAAGCTTTGGTGAAGACGAAAAAGACAGTTTAGCAGAAGACTTAAATCAAATTCTAGCTTATGTTGAAAAGTTAGGAGAATTAGATACTGAAAATGAAGATATAATAGTAAATCCTTATTATATTGAAAATAAGTTTAGGGAAGATGAAGTTACACCTTCAATGAAGCTTGAAGATGTACTTAAGAATGCACCTGAAACATTAGAAGAATATGTTTTAGTTCCAACTATTATAAAAGAATAGTTACGATTGGAGGGTAAATTAATGGAGTTTTCAAATTATAAAGCTCATGAGTTAAAAGGATTAATAGCTAAAAAAGATGCGTCTGTTGAAGAAATAACAAAGGCTCATTTGGATAAAATTGAAAAAGTAGATTCAAAAGTAGATGCATTTTTATATGTAGCTAAAGAAGAAGCATTAAGTGATGCAAAAGCATTAGATAAAAAGTTAAGTAAAGGTGAAGACCTTGGAATTCTAGGTGGAGTACCTCTAGGAATAAAGGATAATATTAGTGTTAAGGGAATGCAAAATACATGTGCATCTAAAATACTTGAAGGATATATTTCTCCTTACGATGCTACAGTTTCTGAAAATGTTAAATCACAAGGTGGAGTAATCATAGGTAAGTTAAACATGGATGAATTTGCAATGGGTTCATCAACTGAAAATTCAGCGTTTAAGATAACTAAGAATCCATGGGATTTAGATAGAGTTCCAGGTGGATCTTCAGGTGGATCAGCAGCAGCTGTTGCGGCAAAGGAGATACCACTAGCACTTGGAACAGATACTGGTGGATCTGTAAGACAACCAGCATCTTTTTGTGGTATAGTTGGACTTAAACCTACATATGGAAGAGTTTCAAGAAATGGTGTAGTAGCTTATGGTTCTACATTAGATCAAGTTGGTACTTTAGGCAGAGATGTTAAGGATTGTGCTTTATTAACTCAAGTTATAGCAGGTATAGATTATAGAGATTTCACTACTGCTGACATAAAAGTACCTAACTATGCAGACTCATTAAATCAAAATATTAAGGGTAAAAAAATTGCAATTCCAAGTGAATTTTTTAAAGAAGGATTAGATGAAGATGTTAAAAAGGCTGTATACGATGCATTAAAAGTGTTTGAAGCAAATGGAGCAGAAGTTAAAGAAATATCACTTCCACTAGCTGATTATGCTATTTCATCTTATTATTTAGTAGCTTGTGCTGAAGCTTCATCTAACTTAGCTAGATTTGATGGAGTAAGATATGGTTATAGAACAGCAAATGCAGAAGATACAACTGATTTATATTATAAGTCAAAGAGTGAAGGTTTTGGTAAAGAAGTTAAAAAGAGAATTATGCTTGGAACTTATGCATTATCAGCAGGATATTATGATGCATATTATAAGAAAGCATTAAAGGTTAGAAATCTTATAAAGGGTGAATTTGAAGATATATTTAAGGATTTTGATGCAATAATATCACCAACAGCACCAACTCCAGCTTATAAAATTGGAGAAAAGACTAGTAATGCATTAGAAATGTACTTGGGAGATATTTATACTGTACCTGTTAATATAGCAGGTATTCCAGCAATTTCACTTCCATGTGGAATAGCAGATGGCCTTCCGGTTGGAATGCAAATAATGGGTAATTATTTTAAAGAAGATACATTATTCAATTTAGCATACAGCTATGAACAATCAACTAATTGGCATGAAATGCATCCAAATTTATAGGGAGAAGGAGTGAAACAAATGGAATTTGAATCAGTCATAGGATTAGAAGTTCATGCAGAGCTTTTAACTAAAACAAAAATATATTGTGGTTGTACAACTGAATTTGGAGGAAAATCAAATACTCACGTTTGTCCAGTATGTTTAGGACTACCAGGATCCCTGCCACAATTAAATAAACATGTTGTTGAACTTGGAATTAAAGCTGGTTTAGCATTAAACTGTGAAATAACTAAGATTGGAAGAATGGATAGAAAGAGTTATTTCTACCCAGATTGTCCTAAAAACTATCAAATAACTCAAGATGAATTACCATTATGCAGAAATGGATATATTGATATTGAGCTTGAAAGTGGAGAAGTTAAGAGAATAGGAATCGAAAGAATTCATATAGAAGAAGATGCAGCTAAGTTATTACACACTAAGAGAGGGACATTAGTTGACTTTAACAGATCGGGTGTACCTTTAATAGAAGTTGTATCAAAACCAGATTTAAGAAGCCCAGAAGAAGCAACATTATATCTTACAAAGCTTAAAAGTATATTAAGTTCAATAGGAATATCTGACTGTAAGATGGAAGAAGGTTCTTTAAGATGTGATGGTAACATTTCAATTAGAGAAAAGGGAACGGAACCATTTGGTATAAGATCAGAAGTTAAAAACATGAACTCATTTAAGGCATTGGAAAAGGCTTTGAATTATGAATATGGCAGACAAGTTGAAGCTGTAACTAAAGGTGAAATTTTAACAGTTGAAACTAGAAGATGGGATGAAACTAATAATGAAACTATAGTTATGAGAAGCAAAGAACAAGCAAATGACTATAGGTACTTTCCAGAAGGTGATTTAGTTACCCTTAATATTTCTGATGAATGGATTGAAAATGTTAGAAAGACAATTCCTGAATTACCACATGAAAAGGAAGCAAGATTTATTAAAGAATATGAATTACCTAAGTACGATGCTCATGTATTGACGTTAACAGTTAGTATGGCAGATTTCTTTGATGAAGCAGCTAAGATTTCAGGAGATCCTAAGAGTGCATCAAACTGGATAATGGGTGATATCTCAAGACTTATGAAGGTTAATGGAATTTGGATTGAAGATCTTAAGTTTGAGCCAAAAGATGTAGCTGAATTAATAGAAGTAATAAAAGATGGTACTATATCATCAGCTATAGGAAAACAAGTATTAGAAGCTATATTTGAAAGTGGTAAATCACCTAAGGAAATTATTGATGAAAAAGGATTAAAGCAAAATAACGATGAAGGAGCACTTCTTGAACTAGTTAATAAAGTTCTTGATGAAAATCCACAAGTTGTTGAACAATATAAGAGTGGGAGAACTAAAATACTTGGATTTGCAGTTGGTCAAGTGATGAAAGAAACAAAAGGTCAAGCAAACCCTGGAATAGTTAATAAATTAGTGGAACAAGAAGTTGTAAAGAGATAATATAAGTATTTATTTTGAAAATTAACATATTAAAAAGCTGACTTAAAATGATTTTAAATTATTTTGAGTCAGCTTTTTGATTAGAAAGAATAATTTGTGGTAATAATATTACATATAAGGAATATGAAAGAAAACGCACTAACATACTGACTTGCTATTTTTTGAATATGCGTAAAATCAAAGTGAAGGATGTAGTTATGAAAAAATATTTTTTCTATGTAGTTATGATAATTTTTGTAATTTTATTTTGTCTAGGATTTATAAATAAGGAAAGTAACAATTTATCTAATAATAATTTAGAAGAAACATTAAGTTATGGCATAGATGAAATTCCAAAAGATTTGGAAAAGGTGACTAACTTATCGGAACGACATGAGGATATTATGTGTGCAGTGAGTAAAGGGCTAGTTTCAAAGAGCGAAGACAATAAAATAGTACCCTCCTTAGCAAGTGAAATCATAAAAGATTCAGAGGGAATTCAATATGAATTTAAGCTTAGAGATGATATTTTTTGGAGTGATGGAAGTAAAATAACACCTAAAGATATAGTTGAATTTTTTAAAGAACTATTAAAGGAGGAAGATGAAGAAAATATACAAGCATTACTTGAGGTGTATGGAGCAAAAGAATTTAAAGATAAAAAAAATATATTTGAAACTGGAGTTGCTATAAAGGGCACTGAAAATTCTGTTATTATTAGATTAAATAGAAAAGATGATAACTTTTTAAGCGAATTAACAAAACCACAATATAGATTAAGAAAATATTTGATAATGTGGGCTAATATAAAAGATAATTATAATGCGTTAGTTTATTCAGGAGATTACAAAATTGATTCTATTAGTACAGACAATATTACACTGAAAAGAAATGAAAAAAGCAGTGATATTAATATATCTAATATTAATATATTGAATGATGCTAGTGTTGAAATGTCAATGGCATTATATGAAGTTAAACAAAGAGATATTGTAATAAACCCTCCGGAAAGTGAACTTAATAAATTGGAAGAACAAAAAAATTTAGTAACAGTGCCTGAAATAAAAGCAACATACTTAGTTATGAATAATAAAGATAATTCTATTCCAATTCAAGGACGGAGAGAGATTTATAATAATGTATGTAAAGCTATTGAATCTTATCAAAATTTAAATAATACGGAGTTTGAGCTTGCAGAAGGAAGTTTTTTTAGAGAAGATAAGCAAGACTTAACTAAATTGCAAGCAAGGAAAGTTAGTAGTAACAAAGAAGGTAATTGGAATAAACCTAAAATATTAACATTATTATGTGAAGATAATGAAGAAAATAGAATTTTATGTAGGAGTATCCAAGAATGGTTCAAGGACAATACAAATATAACCATAAAATATAGCTTAGTAAAAGACGAGTTTCAAGATGAAGAATTGAAGAAAAGATATGATATGCTTTTGATTAATAATGATGCTAATATATCTGATAAACAAAATTTTTATTCTAAATTTAAAGAATACTTAACAGATAATCAAAATAAGCTTTTAGAAAAGTCAGCAAGCAATAAAACAAATAATGATTATTCATCTTTAGAAGAAGATTTATTTGATAATTATAATATACTTCCACTAGTGTTTTATAATGAAAATATAGCTACTTCTGATAAAATATCTGAATTAAAGTTAGATGGAAATGGAAATATAGATTTTTCGACAATTAAATAAGCCAATATACAAGTACAGTTTACAATCTACAATTAAGGTTGAAGCGCACAAAGAAAATTCTTTTTGGAACATCATTTTTCGATTATTACTTTTTCTAAAAAAAATTTCTAATAAATAATTTATTCCGTAATTGTCAATTATACATTGTTAATTGTGAATTAATCGGAACCAGCTAATTTTGAGACATTACTTTATTAAGACACATTCAAAAAAATAACAAGTCAGTTTGCTAGTCTATTTTGTCTCTTTAAGGGATAAGTTGAAATAAATTCATGTGGAATATAAGATTCCACATGAAAAGTTTCACTTTATATCATAAGGAAACTCGACTCGTATACACTCGCTGAGTAAGTGATTCGCACAAAATCATAGATTGCACTATGTGAAAGTTCTGCTAGCCAAATACAAGATTTGGAGCATCACTTTTGGTTCTCTACTCACATCGGCATGTTCACTTAATAGCTCACTATGAGGTAAACACGCCTCCTTGTCTGATACAAAATATATGTTGCATCTTTGAATTGTTATTTTAATTCACATGCCTAAGTTTAACCCTTTTTAGTATTATGAGGATGTTGAGCTTTATTTTTTTTGTATTTTTTATTCTTAAAAGAAGGATTAGTCTTAGCAGTATTGTTTTTATTAGATAAAGTAATATTATTAATTTTTTTAAAAGTATTTATGTTTTTAGCTTCAAGTTCTTCTAAACTCGCACATTCTTCAATATTTGGAGAATTTAAATCGTTTTTTGAATTAACATCTTTTGAGGATTTTAGTATAGGTGAATTCGATGGATTTTCATTAACATTATTTGGAATAGAATTTTTATTTATAGAACCTTTAGCAGAATTACTATTAAGTTCATGGGTGTTACTTAAATTAAGTGGTGTTTCTGAATTAAAAGAAGGATTAAATTCCATGAAATCTTCAACCATATCTTTAAGCAGATAAATAATTAAAAAGAAATTAAACATATTTTTATTGCTATCAAAAGAAGTCCTACTAGCACTTAAAGAATCCTTTTTTTTTGAATAACTTAAATTTTTTATAAATATAGGTGCTAGACCTGTACTCTTAGGCGTAAGTGATATTGGCATTCTAAAATATGTTTCATCTAACATATCATCTGAACGTAAGCTTAATTTTTTATATCTTTCAACTTCATCTAACGTTGGTGCTTCAGGCCAACTTGTTAAAAGTCCACTGGTTATAAAGAATTTTCTATAAATACCAGAAATAATAGGTTTTAGTTCAGTAGTTTTATCTTCTTGAAGTGAGTACATAATCAAGGAAAGAAGATAAGAATTAACCTCTAAGCATGAATATTTAATTTCCTTTTTATCACATAGCTTAATGAATATATTCTTATCAGCATCATATAAGCTAATTAATCTTTCTATGATATCTTTAGCCATTTCTTTAAAAGAAATTATTCCTGTATGTTTATAAGCTTCCATTAAGCATATAGAAAACAATGCACAATCATCTATTGAATCTAAATAGTAGTCTTTTTCTTGAAATTTAGTAATTAAAAAATCTCCTAAATCCAAAATAAGTTCTTTTGCATCTTGGTTGGAGGAGTATTTATAAAATATATTTAATGCAAAAAAGATTTGTGTATTTTCATTAAAGGACAAATCATATAAAGCAAATTTATAGTCTTTAAACATATCTAAGATTTCATATGAAAATTTAACAAATTCATCACTAATTTGGTCAGACTCATTATAATATGAATATAGTAAGTAAGCATCCATCATAAAAGCTTGATCAGAAAATTTAAATTTTCCATCTTTATCAACTAAAGAAAAACCTTTTGAATTTCCATCAGATACATTTTTTTTATCAACAAATAAACCTTCATTATTTCTTAAATTTTCAGAGTAAAATTGTAGTTGCTCTTTTGCAAGGTATTTAAAGGGCTTTTCAAGAGATACTACATTTCTACCTCCCTCATCATAATGTGAGTAATATTCGCTTAGTTCAAGTAAGCATAATGTCATAAGGGCATTGGTAGAAGAATTTATTTCTTTCTTAAAACTTGATTCATCAAAGCCATGGCTACTTTTGCTATGAATGAATAAAGGAGAAGCTTTCCTATATAAGCATAATAGTGGAGAAAAATTATTTAATATGCTAATATCATTTATAGAAGATTTTTTCGAAGTTCTAACTTGTGCCAAAAGACCACATTTAGAGTTCAATACTAAAGTTTTTATTGATTCTTTTGATAAATGGAAAAGCTGACCACTAATTTCTTTTTGGGAAAGACTATTCATCCTAAAGAATGGTCCTATATATCTCAATGTATACACCTCTCATAAAATTCTCATCTTATTCATTAATATGAAATTAGTAAATAAAAAGTACATAAAATATAAATAAAAGGAGATTTTTTTATAATGAAGGAAGGAAAATTAGATTTTGATGATTTAAGAAATATTATATTAAATAATAAAACAATTAAGAGAAGTGAAGTCAAGGTTAGAAATGATGTTGGAGAAGATTGCTCAATAATTGATTTTGGAGATTGTGAAGGAATATTCTCTACAGATCCAATAACAGGTGCTAATGAAAATGTTGGAAAATTAGCTGTACATATTAATTGTAATGATATTGCATCATCAGGTGGAGAACCTATAGGAATATTAGTTACAATATTGGCACCTACATCTTCAAGCTTAGAAGAAATAAATAAAGTTATGAATGAAATTGATGAAGAAGCAGCAAAAATTGGTGTTGAGATAATAGGTGGACATACAGAAGTGACAAGTGCAGTGAATAAAATGATCATATCTGTGACTGTAATAGGAAAGAATTTAAAAGGTAAATCCATTAAAACAGCAGGCGCAAAAGTAGATGACGATATAATAGTAACAAAAGCCTTAGGTCTAGAAGGTACATATATTTTGATAAATGATTATGAAGAAAGAATTCAAAGAATTTTATCAAAAGAAGAAATAAAATTTGGCAAAAGCTTAATAAATAAAATTAGCGTTCTAGAAGAAGGTAAAATAGGCGGGGAATTTGGAGTTCATTCAATGCATGATATAACAGAAGGAGGACTTTTGGGAGGCTTATTTGAGGTTGCTATGGCATCAAATAAAGGATTTAAAATATTTAAAGACAAGATACCTATGCTTGATATAACTAAAAAGGTTTGTGAAGAATTTAAAATAGATCCTCTTAGACTTATATCATCTGGGAGTATGCTTATTACTACTAAAAATGGTGACGGATTAATTAAAAAACTTAAGGAAAAAGGAATTGATGCTGGCATAATAGGTAAAATATCTGAACATGGTGGAATTTTAGTTGATAAAGGGAATGAAATAAATGTTGAACCACCTAAAAGAGATGAGTTGTTTAATATAAAGTGAAATTTTTCAGGTGAAGTTTTATACTCCAATTGAATTTAGTCGAACTTATACTTTATTTAAAAATATTTTTAAGTGGTAGGAGGAAAAAAATAGTGAAAAGATTAATATTAGCTAGTAATAATAAGAAAAAGATTAAGGAAATAAAGGAGATTTTAAAAGAACTAGATTTAGACGTCAAATCTTTAGAAAATGAAGACATTAATATAGATGTAGTTGAAGATGGAAAAACATTTGAAGAAAATGCAAAAAAGAAAGCAAAAGAAATATATGAATTTTTATTAAAAAGAGGAGATAAAAATTTTATTGTATTAGCAGATGATTCAGGATTAGCAGTTGATTATTTAAATGGAGAGCCGGGAATATATTCAGCTAGATATGCAGGGGAACATGGAAATGATACAAAAAATAATGAAAAACTTATGAAAAACTTAAGGGGCTTACATCAAGAAAATAGAGGTGCTAAGTTTATTTGTCAATTAGCAATGTTTACAGACCAAGGAGAGTACTTTAAAGTTACGGGAGATGTAAAGGGATATATTATAGAAGAATTACACGGAGAAGGGGGATTTGGGTACGATCCATTATTTTTCTATGAACCATTAAATAAAACTTTTGCACAATTAACTTCAGAGGAGAAAAATGAAATTAGCCATAGAGGTGTCGCGTTAATAGAATTAAAAAAAATAATTAGTGAATTATTATAATTGATTATAAATTAGGCAGATAAATTAGAGGAGGAAGATAAGATTATGTTGATTGCAGTAGTGAGCGATACGCATAGAGAAAACAAATACATTAATTTAGCTAAGGAATTAATAAAAGATGCTGATATATTGATACATCTAGGAGATAACACTGATGATGTAGAGGAATTAAAAAGTGGATTTAAAGGAGACGTATATGCAGTTGCAGGTAATTGTGATTATTCAACCCAATATCCTAAGGAAGCTATTATAGAAGTGAATGGACGAAAAATATTTTTTACACATGGAGATTTGTATGGTGTAAAACATTCTATGAATAATATTTATTATAGAGGAAAAGAATTAGATGTAGATATTGTCCTATTTGGACACACTCATGTACAAATAATAGAAGAGGAAAATGGTATCATCTTGATGAACCCAGGTAGCATATCACTACCAAAACTTAAAGGGAGATATGTTGGATTTATAGGTATTAATGATGAGGGAAATATTGATACCTATTTAAAAGAAATTAGAATATAAGGCACATGAAAGAAAATAACAAGTGAAAGATACTATGTATATTTTGCATCAGACAAAATAGAATAGTATACTGACTTGTTATTTTTTGAATACGCAAATTGTTTGTTATAAGTGAAATAGAGTTTTTACTTATAACAAACAATTTGAAATAAAGTAATTTTATTGAATATAAAATCATGTTTATCTTTTTTATTAGCTAATTATTATAAAAATATTAAAAAAAGTATTGACGAAATAGATTTGATATTGTAGAATAGTCATTGTCGCTGAGATATAAAGTGACAAGTTGATAAACACATTTAGTACTTCGGGGTGTAGCGCAGCTGGGAGCGCGCGTCGTTTGGGACGATGAGGTCGCAGGTTCAATCCCTGTCACCCCGACCATTAAATAATTAATATTTCTTTAGAAATTTAATTTGCGGGTATCGTATATCGGTAATACTCTAGCCTTCCAAGCTAGAAAGGTGGGTTCGATTCCCACTACCCGCTCCATTAAAGTTTTTCAAGTGATTTAAAATGTAGTTTTAAAAAAAGTCTTGACAAAACTTAAAGAACAGTTTAAAATAGTAAAAGTCATCAAAACAAAAAACTTGACAAAGATATACACATGTTGTATAATGATGAAGGTCTGAAAAACATAAAATTAAAGTTAATATGCGTTTTTAGCTCAGTTGGATAGAGCAACGCCCTTCTAAGGCGTGGGCCGGGGGTTCGAATCCCTTAAAACGCACCATTTAAATCGGGGTGTAGCGCAGCTGGGAGCGCGCGTCGTTTGGGACGATGAGGTCGCAGGTTCAATCCCTGTCACCCCGACCATTTAAAAATTAATATGTGCGGGTATCGTATATCGGTAATACTCTAGCCTTCCAAGCTAGAAAGGTGGGTTCGATTCCCACTACCCGCTCCATACAAATTTAAGATTTGTAAAATAATCAATAATATGCGTTTTTAGCTCAGTTGGATAGAGCAACGCCCTTCTAAGGCGTGGGCCGGGGGTTCGAATCCCTTAAAACGCACCATATGGTGGACGTAGTTCAGTTGGCAGAGCGCCAGTTTGTGGTACTGGTTGTCGTGGGTTCGAGCCCCATCGTCCACCCCATATTGGGATGTCGCCAAGCGGTAAGGCAATAGACTTTGACTCTGTTATGCGTAGGTTCGAATCCTGCCATCCCAGCCATTTTGGTTTACTAGCTCAGTTGGTAGAGCACATGACTTTTAATCATGGTGTCCCGGGTTCGATTCCCGGGTAAGCCACCAATTTAATAATATGCATACATGCAGATGTGGCGGAATTGGCAGACGCACTAGACTTAGGATCTAGCGCCTTACGGTGTAAGGGTTCGACTCCCTTCATCTGCACCAAATGAGCGAAAATGACTCAACGGTAGAGTGCCACCTTGCCAAGGTGGAGGCTGCGGGTTCAAATCCCGTTTTTCGCTCCAATTTACTTGAAGATTAAGACAAACTATATAAGCGGGTATCGTATATCGGTAATACTCTAGCCTTCCAAGCTAGAAAGGTGGGTTCGATTCCCACTACCCGCTCCAATTTATATTTACAAAATAATATGCGTGATTAGCTCAGTTGGTAGAGCACCTGACTCTTAATCAGGGTGTCCAGGGTTCGAATCCCTGATGACGCACCAGTGGTAAATATATCTCTAACAAATTGTTAGAATATATGGAATAAACTGCAAGGTTCATTCCATATAATGGGATGTCGCCAAGCGGTAAGGCAATAGACTTTGACTCTGTTATGCGTAGGTTCGAATCCTGCCATCCCAGCCATTATCTTGGTTTACTAGCTCAGTTGGTAGAGCACATGACTTTTAATCATGGTGTCCCGGGTTCGATTCCCGGGTAAGCCACCAATTTAATAATATGCATACATGCAGATGTGGCGGAATTGGCAGACGCACTAGACTTAGGATCTAGCGCCTTACGGTGTAAGGGTTCGACTCCCTTCATCTGCACCAAATGAGCGAAAATGACTCAACGGTAGAGTGCCACCTTGCCAAGGTGGAGGCTGCGGGTTCAAATCCCGTTTTTCGCTCCATTTATGTTTAAAATGTAATATACATGCGGGTATCGTATATTGGTAATACTCTAGCCTTCCAAGCTAGTAAGGTGGGTTCGATTCCCACTACCCGCTCCAAAGAACAACTGATTTCAGTTGTTTTTTTATATATAATTTAATAATATGCACTTGTAGTTCAGTTGGATAGAGCGTTGGACTTCGAATCCAGAAGTCGTGAGTTCGAATCTCACCAGGTGCACCAAAAGTTAGTAATACCAACAGTTTGGAGCTTTTCTAAGTTGTTGGTATTTTCTTTTTGCTCTCTTTTTTGCCCCTTATAAATTTTGTATAAAAAATAGACCTTAATTAGTCTTCATAGATATATATAAATCATTCAATTTTGAAGCAGCTACAACTTTCAAACTTTCAAGTACATGAGTATATGTATCAATTGTAACGGATATATCGCTATGACCAAGTAACTCTTGTACTGTCTTAGGTTTTTCTCCGAGTTCAAAAAGTCTTGTAGCATAAGTATGTCTTTTATGCGGAGCTCCCCATAAGAGGCAATCGTATCCCACTATAGCCATTCCTAAAATAATAATTGTCAAAGCGCTCTAATTCCCTTTCTTGTTTTTCAAACTTAAAGCCGGTTATCTGTTTCCCTATTAAATAAGATTGAAGTAAATTAGAAATATCACTTTTCCATTGGTAGTTGTTTTTCATGACTTGAACACCTCCTCTGGATTTAATGCACATTTTCGAAGACCATTTAAATCTATTTTTAGGTAAATGCTTGTAGTATGAATACTTTTATGACCAAGTGTTTCTGATATGACAGGAAGTGGTGCTTTTACTAACATCATTGATGATAAATCCTTCCGTATACAGAAATGACAGATAGTTTCTAAGAGCTGAAATGATTGCTGAAATATATTTTGGTTTGCAGTCCTTATATTTTGAAAGGAATTTTGTTATTATATAGGAAACAGCTTGCGGAAATGGCTGTGGATAACATTTTAAATAAAATTAGATAGAAAAATTCAGATAAATATGAGAACATTAAATATTTGATTGTGCCTTAATATAAATCAAGGGAATATGGGATGTCTATCTCAATAAGCAATAAAAGATACTTTTATAAATGTTCCAATTGATGAAGTTGGTGAGATAGATATAGATTTTCAAAATAAAGTAGTAGAACAATATGAAAAATTGGAAACATTAAAAGATCAATTAAATGATGTTGTTAGCAAAATAAAATAGAGATAGTATAGGTGATCATAAAATACTATCTCTATTTCGAGTTGAGTTGTTTCTATTTATATTATTGATAAGGTTTAAAAAAATATACTGTGAAAATCATTATAAAGCAACATTAATATTATAGATAATGTTTTTTTAACTTTATATTTCATAAATTTTATTTATTTGGATTGTTAAATAAAAGAATTAAATAATGTATAATTTATGTTATAAATACAAGGAGGTAAATAAAGTGAGAAGGCTAAAATTAACAAAAGTAATAGCTAGTTCATTAATAGTAGCTTCAGTATTGGCATTAAATCCAATAGGTGCAAGTGCATCATGGAAACAAAATAGTACAGGCTGGTGGTATACAGAAGGTAACTACTGGGCTAAAGGATGGAGATTAATAGATAAAAATTGGTATTATTTTTATTCGGATGGTTATATGGCTAAAGATACAACAATCGGTGGGTATTATTTAAATTCAAGTGGAGCATGGACTAATTCTACACCAAGCAACTATGGATCAGGTTTAGATTCATTAGGGCAAGAAATACTAAATAATATTAGTATAGAGAATCCATCATTCGATGTAGAATATGATGGAGATATAAGCAATGCAGGCAATGCTATTGATAATGAGATAGATGACCTAAAGTACACAAATTCATATGAAGCATACAATGTATCTAGCTATGATATGCAGATGTCATCATTAGTGGGTTCAAATACTGTAGATGTAAGAATTAATTGTGTCTACAGGATGACAGCAGAAATGGCTACTGATTTAGACACGAGAGCAAGAGCAATAGTTGCAAGCATAACCTCAGATAACATGAGTCAAATAGATAAGGAACGTGCAATACATGATTGGATAGTTAACAATACACAATATGACCAATCTTATACAATATTCGATCCATATAATACTTTAATTAAGCATACTGGAGTTTGTGAGGGATATTCTCTACTTGCTCAAAAGATGTTTACTATAGCAGGAATTGAATCAATAGTTGTAGGAGGAACTGGAAATGGAGGATCACACGCTTGGAATATGGTTCATATAGATGGTAGATGGTATCATGTAGATGTTACATGGGATGACCCAGTATCGTCTGAGGATGTCCTAAGACACGATTACTTCAATTTAACAGACAGTCAAATTAGTGCGGACCATACTTGGGATAAATCAAAATATCCAAGTGCTAATTAGTTTGTGTATGGCATAGACAGGTTTGAATCTATTTTACAATGAGTATTAAAAAATATAATAAATGAAATTTTAGACTATCTAGATTGGGGTAGTGACAGGGTAGCTACCGTGTACTGCGAGGTATATGTAATATTTTCACAACCAATTATGGTATTACTACAATATAGATATAGTTATTGGTTTATGTTATAAATAGAGACTCTCATCCAAAGTATGTGGTATTTCTTAAAAAGAAAATTTTTTATAGGTGCCATAGCTATTGATATATAAGGATTTGTGGCATTCACAAATTATCTAATTTAAATTATTACCACATACTTTGGATGAGAACCTAAATTGATAATACAAATCAAAATGAAAATATTAAAAAATCATTGACAATATTGAGATTCGGGTATACTATGGAAATATAAGAATAATATTAATTGAGAATTACAATTTAATATTCTTGTTAGGTGAGGTTACTGTATAAGACACACGCTACTGCCCAGAAATGTCGAGAGACGCCAACGGGTCAGCAGGTATTACCGGATTAAGGTTTTACTTAATGTAGCTGAGTATTATATCTCTAAGCTGTACAGTGCTAAAACTCAACGAGTGGAGATGAACTAGTTTTTTTATGCTGTTTTTTATGCATTTTAATCTCTTCACTTTGTTGTGGAGAGATTTTTTATTTTGATTTTAAGGAGGTGATTGGCATGGGAGATGGGCCTGCCAGTAGAAGTAGTAATTTAATAACATTTTTTAAACAATTTTATACCACTACCATAGCCAATTACTATTTAGTTAATAAATTATTAGCATTTAATTTTAATGAAAAATTCAAGTTACAATAATAAAACACGTATGAGGAGTGAATTATTAATGGAATCAGGCGCCAGTATAGAAATGTGCCATGAAACAAATGCAATATGGAAGGATAAAAATTAAACTTACTAAAGTTAGTTTATGTTAACAGCATTCCTTCCATATAATCTAAAAATTGGAGGGATTTAACATGAAAAAAGTATTTAATTTTTATTTAAGTGAAATTATAGGTAAGGAGATTTTCATTAAAGATAGAAATATTTTGGGGAAACTTCAGGATTTAGTTGTTACTACAAGCTGTATGAAACCACAAGTATTTGCAGCAGAAATTAATTTAGGGGCTTATTCCATATTAGTTAATTTTTCAAGTCTTACGATTTTAAAAGAAAATAATGAATATATTATGAGTTGCAAAGATTCGTCTAATGTTGAGGAAAAAAAAGATGGGACATTATACCTATCAAAGCACATATTGAATAAGAGGATAATTGATGCTAATGGAAAAAAACTTCAAAGAATAAATGATTTGGAGATAGGGGTTCTATCAACCGGTGCATATTTAGTAGCAGGTAATGTTGGAATTGAAGGATTTTTTAGAAGATTTAAAATTGAAAAGCCAATAAGAATTTTATTGAATTCTTTGGGTAAAAAGATACCAAGTAAGTTGGTATCATGGGAAGAAGTTGAAAAAGTTGACTTTTTTAAAAGTGGGGTAAAATTTTCAAAAGTGTACTCAAAGCTTTCAAACCTTCATCAATCTGACGTTAAAGAGATAATTAAAGAGCTTGATTTAAAAATTCAAACGGCTATTTTGGCATGATTTAATAAGATTAATATAGATATTATTGGTATGGTAGAAATTATAATTGTTTAAAGCAGTTTTATTTAAATTACTATGAGATGTTATAAAGATAATACAAATCATAGGGGGTAATTTATATGAAAAATAAAACAGATATATTAACAAAGTCACGTTCTGTAAAAAGTCCTTTTTGGAGAAATGTTATAACCTTTTTAATGGTATTTGGACCAGGATTAATAGTAATGGAAGCAGATAATGATGCTGGAGCAGTTTCCGCATACACTCAAGCAGGAGCTCAATATGGAACAAAGTTATTATGGTTACTTTTGATCCTTTTACCAGTAACATATTTTTGCCAAGAGATGGTTGTAAGACTAGGAATAGCTACTGGTGAAGGTCATGCTGCAATGATTTACAAACGCTTCGGAAAATGGTGGGGAAGATTTTCTCTATTTGATTTACAACTAGTAAACTTCTTAACTTTGATTACAGAGTTTGCAGCAATTTCTCTTGCTTTAACAAAAATGGGTATTTCACCTTATATATCAGTGCCTACATCTGCGGTTGCATTGATATACGTAGTGGTTTCTGGTGGATATCTCAGATGGGAACGAATAACTATAGTACTTTGTCTCTTAGATATTACTTGGTTCATCCTTGCATTTATATCTCATCCAGGCGTGGCTAACGTAGCCCGTGACACTATTATTCCAAGTATGCCAAAGGGTGGGATTACCAGTGATTTGATATTCTTGATAGTTGGAATAATTGGTACTACAATAGCTCCATGGCAGTTATTTTTTCAACAAAGCTGTATTGCAGATAAAAAGCTTAGATTTAAGGATTTGAAATTTGAAAGATTGGATACTTTTATAGGTGCTGTATTTACAGTTTTAGTTGCTGGTGCCATGATGCTGGTTGGAAATGTTATGTATACAAAAGGGTTAACCTATGAAGATCCTGCACAAATGGCTACGGTACTTGCACCTTTTTTAGGAACCTTTGCAAAGAATGCTGTTCTTTTATTAATGTGTAATGCGGCAGTGCTTGGAACAATGGCAATTTCTCTTTCAAGTTCTTGGGCATATGGAGAAGTAATGGGCTGGGATCATACTCTTTGTAAAAAAGTAAAAGAAGCTCCTAAATTCTATGCATTTTATATTGGAGCTATTGCGCTTGCAGCTTCTATAGTTTTAATACCTAATGCACCGCTACAAGCTATAATACTTGGAGTTCAAGTTTTAGCTGGTTTAATATTACCTTCAGCTATTATATTTCTCCAACTTCTTTTAAATGATAAAGAATTACTAGGTGAATTTGCAAATAAACGTTGGAACAACATTATAAATTGGATAATAATAATAGTTTTGTTTATTCTGTCAGTGATTTTGGCGGTACAAGTTATGTTACCTAATTTATTTTCTTAAAATAAAAGAGCTTACATTGATAGGGTAAAGCTTAAACATAAAAAATTATTATAATCGAGGAGGAATTTAAAATGAATATAACAGAAGCAACTATAAATCAAAATTTTTCAGTGGTGCATCCATTATTTGATAAACCAGAAAAGAAACTTAACCCTGAGAGTGTTGGACAAATGAAAATGACAAAAAGCGTAAGGTATTCTCTAATGGTACTTAGATTATATTTGATTTGTATGATTGTAGTAGCTTTTTATCGTACATTTGTTATAGCTGGAATACTTCATTAATTTTATAGTAGGATAAAATTTATATTATAAAAAAGCATCAGATTATGTCTGATGCTTTTTTTATTAAGGCGCGGAGGAAGCAGATGTGTAACCAGGGGAAAAGTATCTACTAATAAATATTAACCAATGTATCAAAAAAACTATAGTTTAAGGATTACTAATCTAGTAGTCCTTTTAATTTGTAAAGGAAAACATCTATTAAGGCTTACATTTATATTTACAAAAATCATAGCTTATAAATGACTTAAATAGGTTATAGATGACTTAAATAGGTTATAAATATTAATAATTTAATTTACAAAGTTTTAATTTCATTAAGCATTACCTGTAAATGTTAGGTACAAAAGCACTGCATTTAGTACTATTATCGATGTAGCTATTAGAACACCAAAGAATCGAACAGAGCGTTTATTAACTAGAATACCCATTAAGTCTTTACGTTTAGCTATAGTTAACATTTGGATTATTGGAAATGGTAGAATAAAACTAAGTGCAACTTGACTCAAAATAAGAGCATACATTGGATCAATTCCAAGCGCAATTATAACCAAGGCTGGCAGCATGGTTATAAGTCTTCTGACATTTACAGGTATGCTCAAATTAACAAAACCCTTCATAATTGTTTGTCCAGCCAGTGTTCCAACAACAGAGGAGGATAGTCCTGATGCAAGTAATGCCATTCCAAAGGCACCACTTGATAAAGAACCTAATAAAGGTTGAAGTGATTTATGAGCCTGTTCTATTGTATCTACTGCCATTCCGTTTTTATAAAATACTGCAGCGGATACTATAACCATTGCAGCATTAACAATAAAAGCAATATTCATAGCTATAGCAATATCTATCTTTTCCATTCTTAAATGTTTTAATTTTCCTTTATCTGACGAATCAGTACTTCTGTGCTGAACTAACTGCGAGTGAAAATATATTACATGAGGCATAACTGTTGCACCGAGCATCCCTACAGCAATTAATACAGCTTCTCCATTGGGCAGCATAGGAATTATTGTATGAATACCTACTTGAGTCCAATCTGGCTTAGCAAGAAATAATTCTATTATATATGCAATACCAATTACGGCAACAAGTATTGATATTATGATTTCAATAGCTTTCTGACCATATTTTTCCATGCAGCAAATTATAAATGTTATAAGTCCCGTAAGAAGTCCCGCGTATATCATAGGTATATGAAACAATAAATATAATCCTAATGTTCCACCAAGAAACTCTGCCAAATCTGTTGCCATAGCACCTATTTCAGCAACAATCCAAAATATCCAGTTTGCAGATCTAGAGAATACCTTAGCGCACATTTCAGGAAGATTATGACCTGTGGCTATCCCGAGTTTTGCAGACATAGTCTGTAAGAATATAGCTATTAAGTTACTCCACAAAATTACCCAAATGAGTACATAGTTGAATTTTGACCCTCCACTGATATTAGTGGCAAAATTTCCTGGGTCAACATATGCTACACTAACAACAAAAGCTGGTCCTAAAAACTTTAGTAATTCTTTTAACTTACTTGATTTTTTCATTAGATTATTTGTTTTTCTTTTCAAAGTAAAAAGCTTTTCTGCCGATACATCAATATCTCCTAAGCTTATTTCGTTTTTCATAAAATATATCACCTTTCATACTTAGTTCTTTTTGGTATTCTTAAAATAGTTATTAATAGTTAATATTGTTAGTCCAGACTAAATTTATTTTTCTAATATAATCTATGTAGTAGTTTCAAAAAATGATACATTAAAGTAATTAATTTATTTATTCAAGCATATAATTTACTTAACAGACTATAGCTTAAAGTAGGTGAGAATGTGACTAAAAATGATTTCTATACTTTTAATGAATATATGAAAAAAGAAGAAAATTCCCTTACTGCTTCTATGGAGGATTATCTTGAAATGATATATAGATTATCTTTACATACAGGCTTTACAAGGATTCATGAACTTTCTGATGCACTTAATGTACAACCACCTTCTGCTACAAAAATGGTACAGAAGTTAGCAGAACTAAAACTTTTAAAATATGAAAAATATGGGATTTTACTTCTTGAAGAGGATGGGAAGAGGCTTGGAGAGACATTGCTTAATCGTCATAATGTTATTGAAAGTTTTTTAAGAATACTTGATGTTTCAGAATCTGAGGTTTTAGAAGAAACTGAAAAAATTGAACATACCATAAGTAAGCAAACAACAAAATGCTTTCAAGATTTTGTACAATTCATTAAGGCTAATCCGGACGTAGTTATTGAATTTAAAACTTACAGAAAGGCTCTAATGTGATATAGATAAATTTCTATTTAATAGTTTCCAAAGGCACGTATAAAAGCTTAGCATTCGTAACATCATTATATATATAACATATAATGTTCATTAGAAAAATTATTTCATCAAAGCTATGAAATTTAATTAAGTGTTATTTTGGAGGTTTATAAAATGAATGAAAAAGCTCCTCAATCTAGTAATTACGGATTTAAGAAGAGCGAGAAAAAAGTGTTTTATACGGCTATTTTGGTATCTATTATTTTTGCAGGTAAATTTACAGGTGCTTTTATGACACATAGTCTTGCCCTTTTTAGTGACAGTTGGCATCTGTTAACTGATATTGCATCATTATTCATAAGCTTTTGGGGATTAAAGATAGCAACGAAGCCTGCTAATTGTAAATATACTTTTGGTTATTATAGATTTAGCATATTTACAGCTTTAGTAAATAATGTTTCATTAATTATTATATCTATCTATATTTTCTATAAAGCAATACTTAGATATTTTAATCCTGTGGATGTACAGCCAGTAGGAATGATTATTTTTTCTATCCTTGGGTTAATTGTAAATACAATAATAGTATTAAATCTTAAAGAAAATTCCAGTAATATGAATGTAAAAAGCGTATTTCTACACTTTCTTGGAGATGCACTATCAGATATAGGAGTATTAATAGGAGGTGTGATAATTTACTTTACACATTTATCTGGAGTTGATACGTTGCTTAGTTCAATATTAGCTTGCCTTATTTTAAGAAATGCATTTAAAATGGCTGTTGAATGTATTAAGATTCTTTTGGAAGCAGCTCCAGAAGAAATTTCTATTGATAATTTAAAGAAATCTATTAAAGATTTGGGAGGCATAGTTGAAGTTACAGACGTTCATATATGGAGTTTATCAAAAGAAATTTTATCAATGACAGCACACATTTCACTAAAAGAATACAACATAGGAAACTGTGAAGCAAAATTACATGATATACAACATTTATTAAACGATAAATTTAATATAGATCATTCTACAATACAATTTGAAAAGTGTACTTGTGGTAGTTGTTTTCATAGTAAGCCTGATCACAATTATTGTTGTAATATGTGTATTGATAAATGCGAAAATGAAAGAAATAAGTAGCATATTAGAAAAGATATCATACGAAGTTAGGTGTAATAAACATTATAAGGGGATTACTTGAAGAATATACAAATGTTATAAAGAGTGATGATGGTATTTATTACTATTCATCACTTTTTATTTTGTAGAAATTTAGAGAAAGGTTTGACATTTATAACCACTATAAAAGAAAGAGCGTATTAAAACAAATGGAAAACAAACATCTCCATACTTTTTAAGCATAATAGTCATGTATTTATTGTTCACAAACAAAATTACTATTAAGCACCAAACCCCAAGTATTGTTAAAAAGATAATGATAGTAAGTATCAATTCCATTTTTATTAATTCTTACCGATTTAATAAGATGCCAAATTCCGATTATAATAGGTAATATACCCGTTATTCCAATCCATTCAATAGGCACTATAAACTTAAAAATGAATCCAACACAACTAATCATAATAAGGATACATATTCTTATATATTGTCCTATTATAACTGTTTTCTTATCATAGAAATCATCAGAAAAGAATGTAGTTAATACAAAAAAATCATCTACAATGGTACTTATAAATGCTACTGTTACAACACCTAATAATATGTTCCATTATAATCCTCCACAAAAATATACTATATCAAATTATAAAAAAGGTGTCCAGGATAACACCTTTCTTAATATGATTTTTTATCCAATATATCCAATTATATTACTGGTGGTATTTCAGTTTGTTCACTTTTTTTTATTTGTGAGAGTCGATTTAGAACTAATTTTATAGCTATAAAATCATCTACATATCCAATTGGATATGTATAATCTGGAATGATATCTGTAGAAAAAATAAAATATAATAGTCCACTTCCAAGTATAGCACGCTGATTAGTTGTAAGATTATTATCACAAAATTGTTTATACATTTGCTTTAATTCCTCAATAGATTGACCAATTCCACTTACCTTATTTATTTTTTCATCAAAACCTTTTAAAATCATTTCTTGTCCTTCTTCTGTTAATGCATAGTGTTCGTATTTACTTAATTCTTCATTAATACGTTCTATAAGCTGCTGTTGTTCTAATAAATTTGAAGATTTAAGAATTTCTTCTATAGCATGAACTACAATTTCAACATTTGAATTAGGCTTTTGTTTAAAGTTACTTAGCTCATATCCAGCAGCTATTAGTAACTGTTCTATTGGAACAGTTAGGCATTTAGAAAACTTTTGCAAATGATTAATATTCGCAGGATGTTTCCCATTTAAAATTTTTGAAATTGTTGCAGTATCGATTCCTGTAAGTATACTAAGCTTACGCATTGAAAGTGAATGTTCTTTTAAAAGTGCTTTAATCATTATACCTAACTTAACCCCGTTTTTATTCTCACACACAATATACTCCCTCCTATATTAAATCAAGGATAGATATATTAAATTATATGTAATGAATCAGTCATTATTGTAGGTTTCGTTAATATAATTTAGCTTAGTGTTGAAATTATTTCAACAAATATTTGAAAAATAATCACCAATTAGTAATTTTTCATATATTATATATCAACATCAAAAATATACGGAGGTAAAAAAAGAAATGAATGGATCAGAACAAAAAACTGAAAATTTATTAGATGCAAATCAATCGAAGTTTAATGAAATTATTAGCCAGCCAAAGAAGGGAGGGCGTAGATATATATTACTCTTATGGGCTATGTTAGGACCCGGGTTAATAGCTGCCTTAGCTGATAATGATGCAGGTGGAATTATTTCTTATGCAGTCACAGGAACGCAGTTTGGTATTGGTTTATTTATACCTTTAACTCTTTGTTTGGTTTTTATAACTTATGCAGTACAAGAAATGGCAATGAGACTTGGTGTGGTTACATCAAAGGGATATACACACCTAGTTAGAAAAAAATATGGTAAGTTTTGGATGTATTATCATATAACTGCATTGCTGATAGAAAACCTAATTACACTAATAACAGAATTTATCGGTATGTCAGCAGGACTAGTTATCTTGGGACTTCCTTTATGGGGAAGTGTATTAGTTAGTTTACTTTTAGTACTATCCATTACTGTATTTACAGGGTATTGGGCAAAAGAACGTCTTGCGTTGCTAATTGGTTTTTTAAATGTAGCTTTTATTATTGTAGCTTTTATTACCAAACCAAGTTTTCAGGCAATAGGTAACTCTTTTTTAACTTGGAGTATACCAGCAAATAGTGATAATATAGCATTATATATAATTGCTCTTATTGGTAATGCAGTAGCACCATGGATGATATTTTATCAAAATAGTGCATATATAGATAAAGGTGTAGTTTCTAAGAATATTCGTTTTGGACGTATAGATACTTGCATAGGTTGTATATGCCAAGTAGTCATTGCTGCTTGTATAATAATTATTGGAGCATCTTTATTTGGTAACGTACCAGACATTGCAAGTGCAGGTCCTATTGACATAATTGCTGCACTAAATACTAATGTAGGTTTTTGGGCTGCTCTATTATTTGGATTAGGACTTTTTAATGCTGGGTTATTAGCATCAATAACAGTATCCCTTTCGTCTGCTTGGTCAGTAGCTGAAGCTTTTGGTTGGTCTAAAAGTTTAAATGATAAAATAAAAGAAGCTCCAAAGTTTTATGCAATATATTTTATTAATGTATTTATAGCTGCTGCTATTGTTTTGATTCCCAATCTTCCTTTAAATTATATAGCTGTAATTGCACAGGTAGTCGGTGGTATTTTAATGGCTCCTATTTTAATTTTCCTTACATTATTAACATCTAATAAGGAACTAATGGGTGAGTATAAAAATAGTTTATTAAGTAATATAAGAGCATGGATAACTGTTGCAATACTCATAGGCATGGCCTTTGCTACAATATTGAATTCTCTTATTGGTAGTTGATTATTAATATATAATCATTGCTGTACTATAAAATTGCTTTAGGAACATGAAAATAAATAACAGGTCCAAAGTTGCCATGAATATTTTTCATCAGGCAAGGAGACGAATTGCCCTCATAGCGGGCCTATTAGGTCAATTTGCCGACGCAGCATGATGGAAAATAGGCTGGC
>Ga0302140_10000815_pt1 | contig 41180 bp, 38 predicted proteins | sample I_Bog_E1_1_FD_202095 | JGI IMG/M metagenome (GOLD analysis project Ga0302140, IMG submission 202095) | Peat permafrost microbial communities from Stordalen Mire near Abisko, Sweden - I_Bog_E1_1 | ecosystem: Environmental > Terrestrial > Soil > Wetlands > Peat | place: Sweden: Abisko, Stordalen...
GAAGGGAACCGAGACGTCGGTCTGCTTTACGTGCGAAAGCATTTCCTGGTAGAGCTCTTCACGAAGCTCGACGAGCGGCGCCATCACTGCCTCGGCGTATTCGTTTTCGGCTTCGAGATAGGCGGTGCCGTCGGGGTTTTCCTTGTCGCGAAGCCAGGCGTAATCGTCGGTGAGAACGACGCCGTGAAGAGGGGTCTCGGTATGTTCCTTTTTAGCGGTCGGAGGTTGGTGGACCAGGGACTGAGTCATCTATCTCAGTGTAGTTCAAGCGCAGATGCGGGCAACGCGCCGAGTTTGGAAGTCCAGAACCTGGAAATGGAACTTTCGCCGCCCCTGCCGCGTACAATTGAGAGCGATGAAAGGCATTCGCCGCGCACATTCGACCCTTTTCCGGCTTCTGTTAGCCGTATCCGCTATTTTTTTCACCACGGCACTTGCAGCCGAGCGGCTCGAGAACCTGCCCAAACCCACGGATTATGTGAGCGATTACGCTCATGTGCTTTCTCCGCAGGCCATTGCCCAAATCGATCGCATTTGCGCGCAATTGGATCATTCGCAGGCCCAGGCGCAGATCGCCGTCGTCACCATTCACAACCTGGATGGCGACGATTCCGCCGACTATGCCACCCGCCTTTTCGAAAGGATGAAGATCGGTGCCAAGGGGACCGATAAGGGCGTTTTGCTGCTGCTAGCCGTGGATGATCATCGGCGATCGATCAAAGTCGGTTACGGCCTGGAAGGCATCCTCCCCGACGGCAAGACGGGCGATATTGGCCGGGCAATGGTTCCGGACCTTCGAGCTAACAACTTCGACGGGGCAATAACCCTTGCAGTGAGCGAGATTGCGCAGGTCATCGCCGCCGACGCCAAGGTAACCCTGGACGAAGATCCAGCCATGACGACCCGTCCCATGCGGCAGCAGCAACACGTCGGGGCGGGACAAGTGATTCTGATCATCATCGTCCTGATTTTCTTTGGCGGATTCTTTATCCTGCGGTTGCTGATGAGCTTTGGCATGTTGTTCGGCGGCTGGGGCCGTGGGCCCTGGATCGGCGGAGGCGGCTTTGGCGGTGGGGGAGGATTCGGCGGTGGTGGAGGCGGCGGCGGTGATGGGGGCGGCTTTGGCGGTTTTGGTGGTGGCAGCACAGGGGGCGGCGGTTCGGACGGAAGCTGGTAGTTGTTCCAAGGTCTGTTGAAGGGGACCTCATTGAATTGAGGCCGGAGGAGAAGAGAACGGTATGGGCAAGGGACTTTTAGCTGTATTGGGATTTGTTGGTCTATTGGTACTGGGCGTATTGATGGCGGGTTGCAGCTATGTGACCGCCAAGAACCAGATGGTAGCCAAGGATCAGGCTGTGAAAACCGCGTGGTCCGACGTGGATGTGCAGCTTCAACGGCGGGCAGACCTGATTCCTAACCTGGTGGAGACCGTGAAGGGTTTCACGAAGGAAGAGAGCACGGTTTTCGGCGATATCGCCAATGCGCGCGCAGGCATGCTGAATGCTCAGGGACCGGCGGCTAAGATTCAAGCGAATGGCCAACTGGACGGGGCGTTGGGTCGCCTGCTGCTGCTGACCGAGAATTACCCGCAACTGCGGTCGAGCGAGCAGTTCATGCGCTTGCAGGACGAGCTGGCGGGAACTGAGAATCGCATTGGTGTGGCTCGCAGGCGGTACAACGAAACGCTGCAGGACTACAACACTTTCATTCTCTCGTTCCCCAACAGCATCTGGGCCGGCATGGCAGGATACCAGCAAAACAATGCGAGGTTTGAGGCCAGCGATGCGGCGCGAACGGTGCCGGGAGTGAAGTTCTAGAAACTGCCCCCATGGGAAGTGAGTCTTCCATCCCCGTTTCCCAAAAAGGGGAGGGAACCGGGGCTCCCGTAACTTGATCGACTCCGCCAGGTCAGGCACCAGATTAATTAGCGAAACGGTGCTATATTTGGTGCCTGGGGGGAATATGAGAGCGACCGTGTCGATTGACGACGATCTTTTACGAACGGCGGAAGAATATAGCGGCTTGACGGAAAGAGCGGCATTGATTCGTGCCGCATTAAAGTCGTTGATTGCCCGGGAAGCCGGTCGCAGGCTCCTGGCGCTGGCTGGGACAGCTCCCGACATTGAAGAAGTACGGAGATTGCGAGTCGACGAACAGTGATTCTGGCGGACACGTCAATCTGGATCGGCCTCTTTCGTACGGGCGCTTACAAGGCAGAGTTGGACAGATTGATTGGTGACGATCAACTCTGCATCCACCCATTTGTGATTGCGGAGTTGGCGCTGGGCACGGTGCCGGAACGCCGAAAAACACTGGCGTATCTCGACCACCTGATTTCCATCCGCCTGGTGCGATTGGAAGATGTTCGGCACATGATCGAAGCCAGGGGATTTGCCTCGAAGGGGATCGGCTTGACGGACGCACATTTGATTGCTTCCTGTCTGGCGGCTCCGGGCACCCAACTATGGACCCTTGACGAGAAACTCGGCAAAGTTGCCGAATCCCTAAGCATCCGAACTACTCTTGCTTGACTACCCTCGCGACAGCTACGGTAAGAATGAAAGGCGTAGTACAAGATTCCAAAAACAAAGGCCATCCGCCACGGCGGATGGCCTTTTGATTTTGGGCTCGCGGACTGGCCGGACCGGTTTACTTGAAGGACGCGATGGCGCTGGCCTCGTCGTCGTAGATGTCGAATACGGTGTAGAGCTTGGTCAACTGCAACAGGTCGTGGACCTTCTTGGTGAGTTTCAGCAGCTTGAGCGAAGCTCCCTGATTCTTTGAAGTTGTGAATGCGCTCACCAGCTCGCCCAACCCTGAGCTGTCGATATAGTTCACGTCGCCCAGATTCAGCAGAATGCTCTTCAAGCCCTTGCTGATCAGGTCGCGAATCGCATCACGCAACTGCACACTGCCTTCGCCCAATGTGATCCGCCCGCTCAAGTCCAGAACAGTAACACCGTCAACTTCACGGGAAGAAATAGTTAGTGCCACGGAAATCCCTCCTTGTTTGGTATTCAGGTTATAGCACTTTTGCCGGCAGGATTGACAACAACGCTAGTCTGCCCGATTCGCCGGCTGGGGCGGCTTGAATCCGTCCGAGGCCCGCGACCGCTGCGTAAGTACCCTTCAAGTTTTTTCGCCGGCCGGCGCCAAATGTTTTACGAGCGTCAACTCGGTTCCAGGATGCAGTTGTCGAAAGTGTACCTCATCCATGAAGGATCGGATAAGGAAGATGCCGCGACCTGTGCCGCGCAACAGGTTTTCCGGTGCCAGAGGGTCGGGAAGGGTGTCTGGATCAAGGCCCTTGCCTTCGTCCGCAACAGAAATCACGAGCTGGGTACCGGTGTTCTCCAGGCTCACGGTGATCTTCTTCGCAGGGTCGTATTCGTTGCCGTGCAGCACGGCGTTTACGGCAGCCTCGCGGACCGCCATGCCGAGTCGGAAGCGTTCGTCCTCGTCCAGGCCGGCGTTTTCAGCCAGCTTGTCCGCGGCAGCCTCCACCTCGCCGACGCTCTCCATCGTGGAACTCAGCGAAAAACTCATCCGTCCTTCCCTGGGTGCGCTCACCGGATTTGTGTCCGCCCCTTCCGGAACGGACGCGCCAGGCGCGCATCGCCGCTCCTCAGCTACCTTGCTGGCAAGTTTCGTTGCTGGGAACAATTGTGTCAAGCGGGACGCTGATTGATGGTTTAATCGCCTGCCTGAATCCGAATATCGCGAGAAGGAATTCATCCCTGATTTTCTTGTCATGGTCGCTTGTCCTGTTTGCCCGTCTGGAGACTTCAAAACTTCATTACCCAATAGGATGCTTGCCCAACTCAAAACGAGCCCAAGGGAATAAACTCACTTCATGCAGCCTCGCACTATAGCTCGCGTCAGTCTGACTGCGCTTCTCGGCACCCCGGTGACCGATGCGCAGGGCCATCTCCGCGGGCGGCTGAAAGATATTGCAGTGGCTACAGGGCCGGATGCCGGCAAAGTGGCAGGCCTGGTGCTCAAGACACGTACTGGACTGTGCATTGTTCCTTCTCAGGACGTGATGGAGACCCCTGCCGGCACGCTCGAATTGCGTACCGCTGGAGCGATGGTCCCGCTCAAGGACGATGGAAACTACCTCTATCTGCGTCAGGACCTGATGGACCGCCAGATTATCGACATTCACGGCCGTAAAGTGGTCCGCGTAAACGATGTCGATCTGGAATGGATGGGGCGAGGGGCGGCGCACCTGCTGCGCGTAGCCGAAGTCGAGGTAGGGCTCCGCGGCGCGTTTCGCCGGGTGTTCAAAGGCTTGTTGCCCCGTGCCGCTTTGGAGACGCTTTCACGGAAGCTGGGGGCCAGCGCCATCCCCTGGCAGTTTGTCGATGTGATTGAAGTTGACCCGGCACGACGCGTAAAGCTGCGCATTGAATATGAACGTCTGGCCGAGATGCATCCTTCCGACCTGGCTGAAATCCTCGAAGACCTGGCGCCTGCCGAGCGCGAGGCGGTCTTCACATCGCTGGACGAGGAGGTGGCTGCCGAGACGCTAGAAGAGGTCGATCCAAAATTGCAGAAGGCCCTTCTCGAAAAGCTCGATGAGGAGCGCATTGCCGATATCGTCGAAGAGATGGATCCCGGTGCCGCGGCCGATCTGCTGGCGGAACTGCCTGAAGAGCAGTCGGACGCCATCCTCGAAGAGATGGAGCCGGAGGAGCGGCATGAGGTTGAGGAGCTGCTCGAGTTTGACGAGAACTCAGCGGCAGGTTGCATGACAACCGACTTTATCGCTTTGGGAATGCAGTCCACCGTTGCCCAGGCGGTCCAGGCACTCCGAATTTTCGATGGCGACCCCGAAAATGTGACCGAGGTCTACCTGCTGGATGAGAAGCGTGTGCTGCGGGGCGCTGTCTCCCTGGCGCGGCTGGTGATGGCGCAGCCGGATACGCGCGTGGCAGTGCTGGCGGAGCCGCGGGTGCTCTCGTGCCCGGCCGATTTGCACCAGAATGACCTTGCCGAGCTGTTCGACAAGTACAATCTGCACGCTCTTCCGGTGGTCGATAACCTGGGCCGGATGGTCGGCGTGGTCCAGGCAGACGACGTAATTAGCTTCCTGCGCGAGAAACTTTAACCCCGAAAGGCCGATATTAGGGTTGTCAAATCACCTTTTAGCCCCAAAACAGCTCAGACGGGTTCCAAACTTGCTACTAATCTTTGAGAAAGTAGCTTGACTTAACCGGATTTGTGAAAGAATCCAGAAATGATGCAGTTTCCCAAAATCATTCAGGGTGGCATGGGCGTAGGCGTCTCCAACTGGCGCCTGGCCAACGCGGTGTCGCGGCTTGGCCAGCTTGGAGTGGTTTCTGGCACGGCGCTCGATCAGCTGTTTGTGCGCCGGCTTGCCGATGGGGACGAAGGCGGCAATTTGAAGCGGGGCGTGGACGCGTTCCCGTTCCCGGAGATGGCCCGCCGCATCTGGCAGGAGTATTTTGTTCCCGGCGGAAAGCCGGCTGAGGCGCCGTACCCGAATGTCCCCATGCATCAGCGGAACAGTCCGCGGAAGCTTGTAGAGCTTTGCATGGTCAGCAACTTCGTCGAGGTGTTTCTGGCCAGGGAAGGCCACAAGAACCCCGTCGGCATCAATTTTCTTGAAAAAGTGCAGATGCCCCATCTCGCATCCATTTATGGAGCCATGCTGGCCGGAGTCGGCTATGTGCTCATGGGTGCCGGGATTCCACTGCACATCCCGGGCGTGCTCGACGCTTTCGCCGCCCACCATATGGCTGAATATAAATTACAAGTGACGGGTGCCGCTGTTGGACAGGACACCATGATGCACCTCAACGCCGCCAATTATGTTGAAGGCATTCTACCGACGCTGAAGAGGCCCCGATTCCTGGCCATCGTGTCCAGCAATACTCTGGCTACAACCATGCTGCGACGTGCCAGCGGCCGCGTGGACGGGTTGGTCATCGAGACCCCGACCGCCGGCGGCCACAATGCGCCCCCCCGCGGCAAGCTTCAGCTCAATACGTCTGGAGAGCCTGTCTATGGCGAGCGTGACCACGTGAACATTGAAGAACTGCGCGCGCTGGGAGTACCGTTCTGGATGGCTGGCGGCTATGGCAACGCCGAAAAGCTGCGTGAAGCCGTCGAACAGGGCGCTGCAGGAATCCAGGTCGGAACCGCGTTCGCGTTTTCCAACGAATCTGGCATGAGAGCGGACCTGAAGAAGAAGCTCATGGCCCAGGCAAAGACCGGCTCTGGCGTCGTGTTTACCGATCCTCTGGCCTCGCCCACTGGATTTCCGTTCAAGGTTGCTCAGGTAGAAGGCACCGCGTCGGCGTTTCCCATCTACCAGGAGCGCAAGCGGGTTTGCGACCTCGGCTATCTGCGTGAGCCGTATGCCGTTTCCGAGGGAAACATCGGGTACCGCTGCGCTGCCGAACCGGTAGCCAACTTCGTCGCAAAAGGCGGCAAAGTTGAGGATACTGTTGGCAGAAAATGCCTCTGCAATGCCCTCATGGCCAATGTAGGACACGCTCAGAAACGCAAAGATGGGACGGAAGAACTGCCTCTGGTAACGGTTGGCGACGACCTGAATTCTATTGCGCAGTTCCTGCCTCCCGGCCAGGATTCTTATAGCGCCGCCGACGTGGTAGCTTCGCTAATGAGCGCCCTCCCGCTCGAGTCCGAAGTAGAATCTGGCCTCTACGCTACCGCCTAACCAAACTCCGCCCGCCGAATCCCCGATGATCAGCCCAAATGCTCTGTGTCCCATCCTCTCCCAGCTTCAACTTGAAATGGGTGGGAAACAACCAACACCCACCCTTTTTCAGCAGGTAAGAACTTAGCTCCCGATCGGATTTGCCCCCGGCCCACCCACATGAAACAGCTTGGGAATCCGCTCAGCCGGCAGCGGTAATTGCGGAAAAGCTGCGTGCGGCTCCGTCTGATACCAATATGCGGTTGTATAAAAACTGTCAGACCGATGGTTGGCGTGACCATGCTCGATCGTCACTTTGATCGATTTCTCGAACGTGATCGGGCTCTCAATATGCCAGCGGTACAAGCAATACCGACCTCCAATCCGCTCCTTGGGGTCTGAAATCTGAGGCGCGCCATTATGCAGATAGGCGAAGGACTGCCCGCCAAAGTCCCAGGCTCCGTTGTAATAGTCCTCCGTCCCGGTCCCATTGATGGTGGGCTGGGTGTCGCCATCAATGAAAATCATGTCGTCGCCTTCACCGAACCAGCCATCCTGATTCTGCTCGACGGCATGTGAAACCCCCACAAAATGCCCCTTGCCGGTGGCTTCCATGAAGACATAGTTGGTGACGCCATCCAGGTTCTTCTTGTCGCCCACCGGATCGTCCCAGTTGTTCTTCCAGTTGTCGCTCCAACCCCTGTTCGGGGCGGCCTGCCGATACTGCGCATGGAATCGGCCTACATCGGCGGGTAGCGTCGGAAAGGTCACATAATCGACGGCAAAGTAGAGACTGTCCGTGCGAATCTTCCCCTCATTGGTGACCGTCAGCTTGGCAGCGCTGGAAAACGGCATCTGGAAGTACGCATTGAGCGCTTTCATCGGCGCAACTGCAACCAGCGCCGATTGGTAGGTGAAATACTCGCCGAGCCCGAGGCCGAAAAAGTCGCCAATCGGAACCTCAACGGAGGGCATTGGTTCGTTGTCCCACCAGGCGCGGAGCAGCAGATTCTTCAGATGATACTCGTCTGAAGAATTGATAGTGAACCACAAGTGTGTAATCACCCCGGCCCCGGTTATATCCACCAGGGTCGCGACCCCGCCCGGCTCCACTTTTACGGAATCGTCATTGGCGCCTGTCCGGTCCCAGCTTGAGGAGCGGCATGTCTTATAGCTCCGCAGGCGAGCCTGGGCGAACAGTTCTTCAGGCAAAGCCGGCGGAGGTTCATGAGACTTTGCTGGGTATCCTTCTCCGGAAAGGGGAGCCGGACTTCCAGGTGCTGAAGCGGCATTGAAACCAAGCAGCCCGGCCGCCGAGACTCCTGCAACAGAAGCCATGGCGCCCAACAGCTTGCGGCGTACGGGTAGGTTTTCGTTTGGAACAGATGAATCCATAGAGTGCAGCCTCCGGCGCATTTTGTGATGAAAGCGTGTTGTAGTCTTGTGCTCCGGGGCCTGTCAAGCGTTTCGTCGCGACTCAACAATAACCAAGGATCGAGCGGACCAGATCTGCTTCGGCCACCGGAAAGTCTTCGGTTCCATGGCATCGTGAACAACTCTGGTGAACGTCCTGAGAATACCCAGGTGCGATCTGGAGGTCTTTCCTCGCGGGAATTAAATCACGCAGCAAGTCGGCCGCCCAGTTGAAAGACGCCGGATGGCTGGCCTTCCGATGATCCTGCCACGCAGTGTCAATGTTGCGAGAATCCGCCATTTCCAGCAATTGCAAAAAGTCTCGGATGTGCTTGGACGGCACCGGAACATTCGCTGCAAGGTCCATGCAGAGGCGAGCACCGCGAGCGGTCAGGTCTTCAATCGAAATCATCCGCAACATTTCGCCAGCTACTTCTAGAGTTTCTGCGCGTGTGATGGTGCTTCCGTAGGCGCGAAAAATGTCCACGCGAACTGCCGTCTCCGGGAAGACGCACTGCAGGAGTGTTTTCCCCGGAGGATCGTACGGATGTACGTGCCGAAACAGAAGATCCGCCGACAGGGTCTTCGGAATTTCGTCGAACGAGCTTACAAGAAAGTCGATATCGTTGAGCGATCGCTGTTGCGAGGGGAGTCCGAGGCGCTGCCTGTGTAACTCGAAGGCGAGGCCGCCGGTCAGCACCAACGACTCAGCGCGATGAAGGCGCAGCAGTGCAAGGCTACGATAAGCACGGTCTGCATCGACATGTGAGAAAAACGCGGACAAATCCATGAAATATGTTTTGAGATTATGGGGTCGTTTCAAGGCTTATGAACTGGTTTGTTTCCGGCCAGGTATTGGTCGATGGTCTGTTGCCATTCGATGCCGGCAGATTTGTCGCCCTCATTCATTGCGGCTACGTGTTGGTTTCCAGCGGGTGTAATCGCCGTGCGCGTATAGACCACATGAACGCCGGTCGCATCGTCCGTGGTCGGCTGGAATCGCACGTCGATAACAGTGACCATCAGATCCGGCAGGAAATAGACATACTGAAAGTGGCGAGCCTCGAGGTCAAAGATGGTGTTCACCCAAACGGCGTTCAATGGACCCTGTTGAATGGTGAATACGGCCCCTTCGACGTCGGCGGCGGGTTGTGGGTGGATGAACTGAGGGTTCCAGTGGCTGCCCGCCCAGGCACGCTCTGCTTCGGGTCCAAACAACGGGGCAGTTCTGGCGTAGGACGCGTGGACAACCAGATCGAAGCTTGTGCTCAGGTGCAACAGGGGTTGTGCTGCCGGGGTTTGAGCAAGCGCAGGCATGGCAATACCTGCTAGGCCGACCAACAAATGCATGGCATTCATTTTCTTTTCTCCTTCAAATTGTGACTGTCGCTGGCCTTCAGGGTCATTCCGTAAAGAGTCTTGAACTGCTCGATCTCCTTCAGCGTTTGGGTCGAAAAGGGCGCCTTGCCTTCAAATGCGTGAAGTACGATCCCTTCCAGCAAATCGCCCAGCGACATATCCTTCTGCTCGGCGATCGCTTTCAGCACTTTCAGCATGCGTTTTTCCATTCGAACGCCGGTCTGCACGCGCTCGACTTCAAGGGGCTCGCGGTCTTGCTTGTCTTGTGACATGTGTACAAATGTACCAAGATAACATGAAGATTTCAAGTCGAATCAAGACACTTACCGTCAGTCGGTTATTCCGGGTTCGCCTCACCACGCCCCGCCCTGTTATGGTCAGTGAGGAAATCTTGATGAATCCTCCTTAGGAACCCGCGGAAATGTGGAAGCGTTGGCGAATCCGGATATTTCTGTTCCTGGCCGTTCTCGGCCCCGGATTCATTACCGCCAATGTTGATAATGACTCCGGCGGCATCCTCACCTACTCGCAAGCCGGTGCCCAGTACGGCTATTCGCTGCTGTGGACCATGATTCCGATCACCATCTCCCTCATCGTTGTGCAGGAGATGTGTGCCCGTATGGGCGTCGTCACTGGCAAGGGTTTGAGCGACCTGATCCGCGAGGAGTTCGGCCTGCGGCTCACGTTTTTGGTAATGATGGCGCTCGTCGTCGTGAATTACACCAACGTCGTGGCGGAGTTCATCGGCATTGCCGGCTCGCTGCATCTCTTCCATGTTTCGAAATTCATCTCCGTGCCTCTGTGTGCGGCACTTGTCTGGTACATGGTCGTACGGGGGAGTTACAAGAGCACAGAGAAGATCTTCCTCGTCGCCTCGGTCGTTTATATCGCCTACATTTTTGCCGGGGTGCTGTCGCAGCCAAGCTGGCACACCGCTCTGCTGGCCACCATTCAAATGCCGCAGAGATCCGTCTGGAGCAACAAGGATTACATGTACATGGCGGTCGGTGTAGTTGGAACTACCATCGCGCCGTGGATGCAGTTTTACCTGCAATCGTCGATCGTGGAGAAGGGAATCCGCGTCAAGGACTACGCGGCCTCGCGCCTCGATGTGATCGTTGGCAGCCTCTTCACCGACATCGTTGCCTGGTTCATCATCGTCGCCTGCGCGGCCACGCTTTATGTGCACGGGATGGGCGCCATTGAGTGGGCGTCGGACGCAGCCGAAGCCATGCGCCCCCTGGCCGGTGATTATGCTTTCATCCTTTTCGCGTTTGGACTCTTCAACGCCTCCCTGTTTGCCGCGTCCATTCTGCCGCTGTCAACGGCGTACACAGTTTGCGAAGGCCTGGGCCTTGAATCCGGCGTAGACAAAAGCTTCAAGGAGGCGCCTTACTTTTACTGGCTCTACACGCTGCTGATCGCAGGCGGCGCCGCTACTGTGTTGGGGCTTCCCGATTCCAAATTGGTCAAATTCGCTATCTACTCCCAAGTTCTCAACGGCGTTCTGCTCCCCGTCATTATTATTCTCATGCTGCTGCTCATCAACCGCACAGACTTGATGGGCGAGCACAAGAACTCGCGCCTGTGGAACTTGATAGCTTGGGGAACAAGCATCATCGTGATCGGCATGACGCTGGTGATGCTGTGGGGGCTGATGCCGGGGCACTAGTGTAGAAGTGCGAGCGTGGTGCCGGTCTCGAGACCGGTGATATCACTGAGGCTGGCGTTTCCATAGAGGAAGCGGATTTTTCATCGACATAGGAAGACCTTCTCTTACAGCAGTTTTCCCGCTGCCAGGTCGCGAATCAGCCCACGATCGGCGGCCAGGAAGTCATATCCCGGCAAGTCTTCGAGCTTGGTCCATCGAACCTCGTGGTAGATGCGGTTCACGATCTCGCCGGAAAACTCATGTACGGCGAAGAACAGCAGATCGACAGCGCCACCATGTCGATAATTGTGCCGAATGTGCGTAACACGCGGACCGATGACGGCTTGGATGCCCAATTCTTCGTCCAGTTCGCGGGCCAGGGCTTCTTCCGGGCTTTCACCAGGCTCGATCTTGCCACCCGGAAATTCCCACTGCGAGGCCATCGGCTGATCCGGTCGCCGTTGGCCGATAAGTACTTCTCCACCGCGCACAATGAGCGCAGCTGCCACAAATCGGAGTGCGCCTGGGGGCCGCGCAGTAAAGTTTGTCGGAGCGTCAGACACACACTTAGTGTAAACGCTTCAAAAGACGTGCGGTCCCCGGCGGGGATTGGCGGGTTTGGTGCGCTGAAAATCGCAGCCAAAGACTGAGATTTTTTCAACGAGCCTATTCCCCGGCAACAGCGGCCGCGACTCCCTCAGCTGCCTGGGGTCTGAAGTAGCCCCAGCCGTTCTTCTGGGCAGCCAGAAGCAGCGCGGGCGACGGGTTGACCGGAAAAGCACAGCGCGCAATCTCAAGCATGGCCAGGTCATGAATAGAGTTGCCGAAAACCGCATCTGGAGCCGGCAGCCCCGCTCGTTTAAGCGCTTTGGCCTTGCCCTCATCGGTGGGGACATCTACAATTTCGCCGGAGATCAGGCCGCTCGTAACGTGAACTGCGGCAGCCAGTACTCGCTCTTCAGGGATACCGAATTCGCGAACGCCTTCCTCGACAACCCAGCGGTTTGTGGAACTGACCGCCCAAAGTTCTACTCCCGCCCGCTTAAGAGTAGCCAGCAGCGAAGCGATCTCCGGAAATATACGGCCCCGGACAAACTCGTTTACGTATTGAGCCGCCGCCGCCCGCAACTCCTGTTCGCGAAGTCCGGCATAAATCTGCACCATCTCGCCGCAGATTTCCAACTCACTTACTTTGCCGGACAAATAACCTCGATAGCGTGTGTCGATCCAATCGCTGGTCGAACGCGAAACCAGGCCTTGTTCAAGGCTCCAGACCATAAAGCCGTAGCCGGAGTCCCCGCTCCATATGGTTCCATCGCAATCGAATACGGCAACCTTCGGCTTGCACTCGAGTACGCGGCGTTCAAACTCTTCAGCGGGCCATCTGGGGATTTCTATTTGCATTGTCAATTTCATTCAATCCTGTTTTTTCGAAAAGCTTCCAAGTCTATTCTCATCCAAACCGCCTCGGCTTTGCATGTGAATGTTTGATGTAGAGCCTAAAGTGTTACGGCGCTTCAAAGGCGGGTAGTCAATGAGTTTGCTTGGCCGCTTCACGGCCATCTTTGAAGGGTGTGTCCTTCAGTTCATCCAGAAACCGCCATGAGCTTTTGAAATCAGGCGTAAGTTTCTCATTGGTCAGAATTGCGCGCAACATCGCAACCGGCATCATGTTTTCGTGCAGCACTGCGTCGTTATATTGCCGATCGGTCATCTTTCCGGCATCCACGAGTTCATGATGCAGCGTGCGAAATTGTAGCGCCCCCAGCATATAAGCGCACTGATACAACGGATCGTAGCTACCGTTGAAGGAGCGGCGCACCTCCGCGGCTGCGTTGTCGCGCTCATGGCCAACCTCATCCACCAGGAAGTCGATAGCCTGCTGTGGCGTCATCAGGCCAAGATGGAAGCTGAGTGAAAATATAATGCGCGCACAGCGATGCATGCGCCAGAAAAGCGCGCCAATCCGCTGTTCTGGAGTGCCTTGGAAGCCGTGGTCCCAGAACACCATCTCCCAATAGAATGCGTTGCCCTCGACCCAGAAGCCAGTGCCAAAGAGCTGCCGGTAAGGCCGGTAACGCGCGGTCATAAACTGTTGCAGCCAGTGTCCTGGAATCAGTTCGTGAAATACGGTCGCGTGAGAGAAGCCGGGATTGTTTCCCCTCATGCTCATCATGCGCTGTTCAAAAGTCATCGTGTCTGTGGGATAGCTCACGAGGATGGTGTCTCCGCCGAGAAAGAAGGGGCTCACCAGTTGCCGCTCCGGCGTCATCATCTCCATGCGCCATGTTTCCTTGGCCAGATCGGGCACGGTAACGAGGTTGTTTTTTTCGGCAAAGTCCGCACCTTCAACGGCCAGATCGCGAATGAGTTGCGGCTGCTTGCCAGGCTCGACGTAAGTGTTCTTCACGTGCTCCATTGCCTTGCGCCAATCGTCGCCGTAGCCAAGGTCGTGGCTCGCCTCGAGCATCTGCTGTTTGCACCAGACCATTTGTTCCTTCGCCATCGCGATCAGCTCTTCGGGTGTGTATGGAATCATCTCGTCGGAAAGCTGCGCCAGCAGCGCGTCGCGGCCAACAGGTGTGCCAATGATCGTAGTTTTGTCGTCGTGCGCAATGCCGGCAACCTTCTCGCGCAGAAAGGTGCTGTAGTCCTTCATCGCGTCGTCGGTCTGTTTCCACGGCTGCGCCGCCCACCATGTGAAGCTGGGGTCGTAGCCGTTGTAAAACTCAAACCAATGGTGAAGCTGTTCGCGCAATTGGTCCAGATCGTCGGCTGCACGCCATGCTGCTATCGGCGTTGGCCGCGCACTCGACGTCTTTGCATCCTTTTGAATTGCCGATTCAAGATCCTTGCGCCGCGCCGTCAGAGCCGCCGTCATCCCATTCAACTGACTGGCTATTTTCTCTCCGATTGGGAACTCTCCGAGCCGCTTTGAATCCTCGAAGGAGAAGACGGTGGGAGCTATTGGCAGCAGCGGTTCAACTTCTTTCCACTGTGTCGCGCCCAGCGCCTGATCATGCTCCTCACGCGTAAGATGGTTGGCGAGCAGCAGGTAGTCAGCCTTGCCTTCCTGGTCCAAGGTGGAAAATTCGATCCCGGCCAACTGTTGCCGCGTAGCTGCAAAGAACTTGCTCATACGCTCGCGAGTGGCCGGCGAGAACGGATCGGTGTAGACGCTCAGCAATGTATCGTGATCCGCGGAATAGCGTTCAATCACCGCCTGCACTGGGCTTGGCGCGCCCAGCTGAATGGCAGGCGCAGCCTTTGCGGTCGCGGCTTCGAGAAAAATCGGAGATGCGCACAGAAGAAAACAAGCTAAGAACCGAGAAGTGGTCTGATGCATTGGCAATATCCTTTGCAACCAATGTGAATGGCAATTCCAGACTAATTGACCGGTTCAAGACTCGGCACACCATCAATCATGCGCAAGATACCCAGCGGATTCGCAGCTTGCACTTCCGCAGGTACAAGTGCGTCAGGAAAATTCTGGAAGCACACCGGCCGCACGAACCGGTAAATCGACTTGCTGCCGACCGATGTAAAGCGCGAGTCTGAAGTGGCCGGATACGGGCCGCCGTGAACCATCGCATGCGCGACTTCAACGCCTGTCGGGAAGCCGTTGAAGATTAGCCTGCCAGCCTTCTGCTCCAGGATCGCGACCAGTTCGCGATGTGCAACAAGATCCTCTTCGCTTCCGAGCACAGTCGCTGTCAAATGGCCATCGAGCGCCTTCGCTGCCCGCAAATATTCGTCAGGCGATTGGCAATGCACCAGCAGCGTGTCCGGGCCAAAAATTTCTTCAGAGAGTTTCGGCTCCCGTAAGAATTCGTCCAGGCTCGTGCTGAACAATTGTGCATTAGCAGGGCAGCCGGGCGCACCGTCGCCAAAACGAGCCTGCGCCGCAAGCTTGGCCTGTGTTGCGCGATCGCTCGATGCTTGTTTATAGTCGCACGCGATGCCGGGGGTGAGCAGCGTGAATGGAGCAGAATGCGATACGAGCTGAGTAAGCTTCGCGATGAACTCCGTCGCTTCTGCTTGCTCAGGCAGTAGCACGATCCCAGGCTTCGTACACATTTGGCCCGCTCCGAGTGTGAACGAATTGAACAGGCCTTGTGCCACGCCCTCCGCGCCGTCTCGCAACGCGCCGGGCAAAATGAACACCGGATTGCAGCTTGCCATCTCGGTGAAACAGGGAATGGGGCGCGAGCGTGCTGCTGCCATGTCCATCAGGATGCGGCCAGCGCGAAGTGAGCCTGTGAAGGCGACCGCCTCCACCAGTGGATGGCGCACGAGCGCCGCACCGGCCTCGATCCCGGCGTCAAAGAGCATAGAAAAAATGCCTTCTGGCAATCCCGACTCCGACACGGCGCGCTGCATTACTTCCGCAACCAATTCACTCGTCCCTGGATGCGCGGAATGTGCCTTAACGATGACTGGACAACCAGCGGCAAGCGCGGACGCGCTGTCTGCACCTGCCACCGAAAAGGCTAGAGGGAAGTTGCTTGGTCCGAAGACGACAACCGGCCCAAGCGGGCGCAGCATTGAACGCAGTCCTGGCCGAGGAAGCGGCTTGCGATCAGGCAACGCTGTATCGATGCGCGCCTCCACCCATGATCCTTCCTCGACGACAGAAGCAAAGAGTCTTAGCTGGCCACTGGTTCGACTAACCTCGCCCAGCAGGCGAGGCATCGGCAGGGCAGTTTCAAGATGAGCGCGCTCGGCAAGTTGCTCCTGAATAGCATCCAGGCTGTTCGCGATTTTCCGCAGAAACGCGCCCTTCACCTTGCCGCTCGTCGCCGCGTAAGTTGGAAAAGCCTCCGCCGCAAGTTGCACGGCAAGGTCAACTTCAACAGCCGATACAGAAAAGAACACGGGATCTAGCTGTTCGCCCGTTAATGGATTAATTCCCTGAATCGGTGCACCTGAAAGCGTGCCACGTCGACTGCCGACGAAAGACTGTCCGGTAAGAGCCATGTTTCAAAACTCCGTTATCAGGTTAAAGCTTAAACGGTGGACTCGTGCCGACGATAGGCGGCCTTGGTGGAGACCGAGCGGCGACACGGCTCCACTTGCAGAAAATGTCAAGAGAATAAGGCGGAAATTACGCTTTCCATTACTTAGAATCTTGATATTGATGATGTTGATTCAGTGGCGAACGAGGTTCGGCAATCACCCGGCCAGCGTCTGAGAAGCGTTCCAAACGCGGATAATCAGACCTGTGGATAGTGCTCGCAACCTTCCGCTCCTTGACGATTACCAGACGTATCTGCGCGTAGAAAAGGGGCTGCGTCCGCTTACCTGCGAAGCCTACGATGGCGACCTGAAGACCTTTGCCGAATTCATTGAGACGCGCCATGGTGTCTTGTTGACGGCTGCTCAGCAGGACGTTTCCGCTTTCATGGAGCACCTGCGTAACCACGGAATCGATTCGCGGTCGGTGGCGCGCAAGCTGAGCTGCCTGCGCGGCTTTTACAAGTGGCTGCTGCTTGACCGACGCATCCATCACGACCCCACCATCAATATTGAATCGCCCAAGGCCTGGAAGGTGCTGCCCAAATCGCTGGCCGAACCGGAGGTGGTCGAGATGCTAGAACGCGCCGGCATGGCCGCATCGCATCCCCAGGCAAAGGCCACAGCACTGCGCGACAGCGCGATTCTGGAATTGCTTTATGCCGGCGGCCTGCGCGTCTCCGAGGTTACCTCCCTCTCGACGGGCGACTTGGCTATGGATGCGGGTCGCGTGCATGTGCGCGGAAAAGGCGACAAGGAGCGCATTGTCCCCCTTGGCCGCAGCGCGGTTGAGGCGCTCGATGAGTACATGCGCCATGGCCGCCCGCATCTTGCCCGCATCAGTTCCGCGCGCAAGGCCAATATTGCGCGCCAGGATGCCACTCGCCTGTTTCTCTCCCTGCGCGGAATGCCGCTTACCCGCCAATGGGTTTGGCACCTGGTGAAGATTGCCAACAACGGCGCCAGTCCGCACCAGCTACGCCACAGTTGCGCCACACACATGGTGGAGCACGGTGCCGATCTGCGCAGCGTCCAACTCATTCTTGGTCACGCGGATATTTCAACGACGCAGGTTTATACGCACCTTGCGCTCGGCCGGCTGAAGGAAGTGCATCGCTCGCATCATCCCCGCGCAACCAGGCTCGTTAGAGAATCAAACGGCCTGGCGCTGGTTCCGGATTTTGAACACGACTCCGTCGAGGAATCGAAATGAGCGCCGCGGCCACTCCGGCAATTTCGGCGCCACTCAGTTCGCTGGTGGAAGAGTATCTGCGGGTGCTGACCAATGAGCGTGGCGCTTCTGCGCATACGTTGCGCGCCTATCAGCGTGAGTTGCGCGGCTTCGCAGCATTCATGGCTGAGCGATATGAATATCAAGCGAGCGTGGAGGGCATTGACCACACGCAAATCCGCTCCTATTTGGGGATGCTCTATCAGCGCGGTCTCTCCAAGGCTTCAGCGGCACGGGCGCTGGCGGCAATTCGAAGTTGGTTCAAGTGGCTGGCGCGTACAGGGCGCGTTGAGCAAAATGCTGCTTCGTTGGTCTCGACACCGCGCCTGCCCAAACATCTACCGCGTGTACCATCGATCGAAAAAATCAATCAGGCCATGGATTCGGTGAATGAAGAAGCTGCGAGTTGGCCGGCGCGCGACAAAGCCATTCTCGAAGTCTTATACGGTTGTGGCATTCGTAATGCGGAGTTGACAGGGCTGAATCTGAACGATATTTATTGGGCCAATGAGGCGATTCTCGTGCGAGGTAAAGGGCAGAAGCAGCGCTATGTGCCCCTGGGAAACGCAGCCGCCCAGGCGCTGAGAACCTACATCGCCGAGCGGTCCGCCCGATTGTCCGCAGGTGAAAAGACGAATGCACGGACGACTCCGGCATTGTTTGTCAGTCTGCAATTGCGTGGCCTCGCCAAGGCGGGGGGCGAAGCGCGGCTTACGACACGCAGCGTCGGCCGCATCGTGAAGCGCATCGCCGTAACGCGCGGACTTTCCGCCGACGTACATCCACACACCCTTCGCCATGCTTTTGGGACTCATCTGTTGGAGGAAGGCGCGGACCTGAGAGCCATCCAGGAACTGCTCGGGCATGAGCGTCTATCGACGACGCAAAAGTACACGCAGTTGACCACCGCGCAGTTGACGCAGGTCTACGACAACACGCATCCGAGAGCAAAGTAGGGAAACTCGGCGCTTCCGAATCCGTGCTGCTGATAGACTTGAGTTCGTGACTAGCCCGATCAAGCAACGAAACCAGGTGCACTTCGGGGGACTCTCAGAGAGCGAAATCCTCGATTTGCTGGTCGAGCAAGTAGAAGGATTGGTATCCGCAGGGCGACCCCGGGTTGGCTGGACCGAGCCAGTCAAGAGATCGCTCCCGCCGGCGATGATGTTTTGGTGCTCCCAGAATTTCCGAATGAATTCGACAGCGAGTCGATTGCCTAAAAACTAAGCTTCTCTTTCGGATACCACGTCAGCTGAATCGTCGTTGTGGTCACAGTCTGCTGGCCTGGAAGGTAGATTGGGGCCTTATAGTGCTCAAAAGCAAAGCTGCCGTTAATCTCGAAATCTTTGCCTATTCGCTTGACCGCCTGAAAATTGATGTCATTGAGCGTGGTCCCGTATTGAACGGCTGGGATACCCGGCACGGCCGGCGTAGTCGGAGTGGCCGGGATGCCCGGAATTGCAGGGATTTCAATAAAGTCCTTCGCCGCCTTTTGACGCCTCATGCCCACTTGAAACCACTCGTTTCCACTTAGGTGATATGTGACCCAGGCCTGGCCGCCTTTGTCTTCGCGCCCGATCCAATCGCCCATGAGTTGACCCTTGTTTGTGTAGCCCTGTTGCTGGACGAATTCGTCGTACATGAATAGACCGCCCTGGCTGCGCGAAGTAGGTGGGTCAGTGGTGGCTCCTTCGACGCGTACGTCCAACTTGGGAACACCCGGAACATGGGACAGGTACAGCCCAGGACGAACCGCGGCGCGCCTGGGAGCATCGACTGGAGAAACATCGTCGTGCGCTTCAGAGTCCGTGTAAAGCGTCAGCCATTTGCGCACGAATGGAAGCTTGTAAGAGAAATCGAATGCACCAAAGCGAGCTCCGGGATCAAGCGCGCTTTCCTTGACCGCCCCAGTCACATTGACGGTGCTGAAGAAGCTTCTGAGAAAAGTGTGCAGCGTGATAGGTTCGTGGCCTTTGCCACCCCAGATCACCGTTCGCTCGAAGCCAAATTCCACGTTCTCAGTTGGTCTGAAGCTGACCTTCTCAACGTGCATCCAGGGGTCGTTTGGATAGGTATGGCCCTTCAGGGAGCCGACGAGAAACTCATATCGGAAAGGGCCAAGAAGACTTGAGAGCAGAGGAATGTGCAGCGGATCCACTCGATTGATGCGGAAGCTGTAAATATTCTCCGCATTATTGGAGTAGGCCATTCCACCGCCCAAGCCCGGCCCAAGCCAGTCATCCTGTTTGCCAAAAGAAATTTCATGATTGAGATAGCGTGCGGATGCATAGGCCTCAAGAATCCGTCCATTGGTTGCCGTGGCGATTGGTCCCTGTGGAATGGTCGATTGGATATAAGGCAGTCCTGTAGCCGGATTGATGGCGATCGAATAGAAGCCGACATCCCCCAACGCCAGCGCATTCGTTAACGCACTCGAATACCCGGTCCCCGAAGGCGCACCTTGAAACTCTCCGCGCACATAGAGCGAAAACCTGCCCGCGGATGCATAGCCGCTGGCGCCGGAGTAGTCGTTGAATCCCTTTTCGTAGGCACGACCAAAGTCGTTGATTACCGTCGAACCCAGGTGAAAGCTGTCGCGCAATGGAGTGCCGCTGATCGCGCGCTCAACGGAGTAGATTGACTCGACCCGCGTTTTGCCTTTATGAGCGCCGCAAGGGCCCTGAACATCGAATTGAATTTCGTGCGCAAGTGCCTTATAAATTGCATGAGCTTCGTCGGTTTCGGAACTGGGATCCGTATCTTCCAGCCGAGCCTCCGCCACGTCAAGCATGTTACTCACACTTGACCGCGTATACGGACGCATCCCCAAAAAAACCGTATCGATGTATCCCAGCGCATAGAGACGCCACACCGCAGGGTAGACCCAGCTATCGACGGGAATATAGGGCGAGTCAAGCAGCGATGTTTCGCACACAGAGTCAGGGTCGCCGGCGTTGTTCCCCTGTTGAGATGTGCCGGGCGGGGTGCCTGGCTCCTCACCCGGGAGAGGGTTCGCGGCCGTAAGCATGAGTGCTGCAACTATGGCTGAAGTTTGAATGAGGTGTGTTAGCGCCAATCGTCTGCTCACGGTCATTCCATCACTTTATCACCGGCAGAACCCTCGCAAGGCATGAAAAGTTGGCCTTAGATATCAACTTATGTAATCTGGCGGGACAGACTTTGTCTCTGAAAATGAACGACTTGACGTCTATCGACTACGGTCATTTGATGGCGGCTCGCGAGCAAAGGTTGGTTGTGCTTAGTTTTGCTCGTCAGCGCATCAATTCGCGAAGCGAAGGACGGACTACGCGTTGATTGTTCCTGGATCTAACCCCTTACCGATGAGGTATTTATGCATATTCTCAATAGGATCGCCGGAAAGCGATAATCGGCAATCGATCAACGTCGGTCCATAGCCTTTTCGGGCGTGCGTTATGGATTCGGAAGCAACGCGGTAGACAGCGACTACGTCATTCCCATCCACCATAATCACAGGCAACGCACTTCCATTTTTCTTCATTGGGATAGGCGCGCCGTTCACTTGCGAGTCGGAGCCAGCATTTCGATCGAGTGAGACGAACAGCATGGGTAAGTCGTGTTCCGCAGCCAGCGCCAATGCTTTGAGCCAGGAGGATTGAGAGTTCACTTTACTGCTTGAGAACAGCAGTGTAATTCTCTTGCCGTCTCTGTCGGCAACTGCCGACCGCGTTGCGATCGAAACACTCGAGACAATTGAAGCAGCGGGATTGATTGCCTTGACAACTCCATCGGGCCAAAGGCCAGGAGCGATGGTGTCATGGGACAGCAGGTCCATGGTGGCTCCGACTGCGGCTGCCTCGTGGCCCAGAATCAAATCGTTGGGCGATTTGTTTTTGCTCTTGCCGCGTGCGCCCTCAGCCATCCTGCGGCATTGAAGCATCGCGGCATACATGGCGAGCAGCTTCCGGTTAGGAATGAGCGAGAATCCGTCTTGCGCTGGAACGACACCACTTTTAGTTTTTGTCATAGATGAATGAGGATTGCCGGTGCAGCGATTGTAAATGGGAAGGCGCGCCACGTCTTCTTCTTTCGGACGCTTTCATCATCGAAGGAAGAAATGCTAGGGTAAAGCGAATATGAGTTCAGCTACGGCCGACGTACTCGGCGAAATAGGATTGCCGGTTTCAATTCGCGAACTGGCAGCTAAGACATGGGACGTGATTGTCGTTGGCGCTGGCCACAATGGGCTGGCATGTGCGGCTTACCTGGCGCGAGCAGGGCAGCGTGTGCTGGTTGTCGAGAGCCGCGCGCGTGTTGGCGGCGCTTGCACCATCGAGGAGCCGTTTCCCGGAGTTCGAATGTCGCCGTGTGCATACCTTGCCGGACTATTGCACCCGCTGGTGCTCGAAGAGTTGAAGCTTCCTCGGCGAGGTTATGTCTGGACGCCTGCCGTGAATGGCCTGTTTGTTCCGTTCCTCGATGGGTCGAGCATTCAGCTTTGGGATGACGACGAACGGTGCGAGGCGGAGGTTCGTGCTCTCGCTCCCGGGGATGTTGAAGGCTTTCGCGCTATGTGCGACGTGATCCGCCGCTTACGCGATGCTCTGCGTCCGGCGGGCGCCGGTGATACCTGGATCGGAGAGCCGCCCACCCGGCAGCAACTTGAAGATAGGCTGGCAGGCGATTCTGAGGCTCGTTCAGTACTGTTCGATTGGTCGATGGCAGAGTATGTCGAGCACTACATTCAGGACGAGCGCCTGCAGATTGCTTATCTCGGCCAGGGCGTTATCGGAACCAACGCCAGCCCCTTCGATCCCGGCACAGCATCGATTCGTTTTCACCACTCGTCCGGCCGTCTGGGTGGAATGGCTGGCATGTGGGGCTACGTTCGTGGTGGCATGGGCATGGTGTCGTTCTACATCTGCGATGCCGCCCGCGAAGCCGGGGCAACAGTGGTGTCGGGTGTCCCGGTAGCTCGAATAATCCCCGGCGAAGGCATTGAGCTTGAAAGTGGAGAGCGCATCACCGCGCGCACAGTTATTTCGAATGCAGACCCGCGACAGACGCTACGGCTTCTCGGTAACGATGCCGACGAAAGCTGGCGCTCCCAGGTCGAGAGCGTTCCTATCGAAGGCTGCACCGTCAAGCTCAATGTGCATCTGCGCGAGCTGCCGAATTTTACCGCGCGGCCCGGAGTGAATGAGCCGCACCACTACGGCCAGATCAACGCCCCGCTCACCAAAGAAGAATGGATGGCCGGCTATGCAGCGGCCCGTCGCGGTGAACTGCCCGAGCATCTCTGGTGTGAGCTTTATTTCCAAAGCGCCCATGACCCATCCATCGTCTCCGCCGGTGAACACACCATGAGCGTCTTCGCGCAGTATGTGCCGTATAAATTCGAGCATGGAACGTGGGACGAACGCCGCGACGAAGTGCGCAACCTGGCAATGAAATCTCTGACCCGCTTCTGTTCCAATATTCCCAACGCGGTGATCGATGCCCAGGTGCTGGGTCCGCCGGATATCGAGAAAAAAGTTGGCCTCACTGGCGGCCACATCTTTCAGGGTGAATGCCTGCCGCAATACATGTGGGCCAACCGGCTCTCTACGCGCACTCCCATGGACGGCGTCTATCTCTGCGGAGCCGCCACCCACCCTGGCGGCAGCGTCATCGGCATCAACGGCCGCAATGCCGCGATGGCTGTACTGAAAGACCTCGGAAAAATTTAGCTGCAACGCGGCGCGCGGCTCTGGTATGCTGCGCCCTACATGAATCAGATTCCAGCGCTCAAGCGAGGCATCAGGCTCCGTGACCTGGTGCTGCTCTACGTAGTCGTCGTTCTCAGCGTGCGCTGGACGGCCTCCGCGGCGACCGCCGGCCCCAGCATTCTCATTGTCTGGATCGCCGCGCTCATCTGCTTCTTCATCCCGCTAGCCGCCAGCGTTATGGAACTCTCTTCGCGCTATCCCGAAGAGGGCGGCATCTATGTTTGGACTCGCGAGGCGTTCGGCGACTTCTCCGGCTTCATCTGTGCCTGGACTTATTGGATGAGCAACCTTCCGTATTTCGCAGGCGTGCTCTACTTTGGCGCGGCGTCCACACTCTTTGCCTTTGGCCTCCGCGCGCACAGCCTCAGCGGAAATCCGCTTTACTACATTGCCTTCGCAAGTTTCTGGCTGGGCGCGATTACGCTGCTGAATATTCGCGGCGTCGACGTGGGAAAGTGGCTCAACAACATTGGCGCGATGGGTAGTTTGGTTCCGTTGACCGCGCTCCTCCTGCTTGCGGCTGCATCTTATTGGCGCTTTGGACCGGCCATCCAAATAACGGGCGCAAGCCTGGTGCCGCACTGGTCGCTCGACAATGCTGTCTTCTGGTCCAACGTGTTCTTCGCCTTCAGCGCCATTGAGGCCGCTTCCGCCATGGGCGACGAGATCCAGAACCCGCGTCGTACCATTCCATGGGCGCTTTTGGTCGCAGGAGGCATTCTCTGCATTGGCTACATTGGTGGCACGTTTGCCTTGCTGCTTACGCTGCCAGCGCAGGCAGTTGGCGGCCCCGACGGTTTCGTTACCGGCATCTATCTGCTGGCGAACCGCCTCGGCTTCGGATGGCTTCTGGTTCCAGTCGCGTTGCTCGTTGCACTCAACTCGGTTGGCAATGCGGCAGGGAATCTCTCTTCCACCGCGCGCCTACCGTTCGTTGTTGGAGTAGACCGCTATCTTCCCCCCGCCTTTGGATGGATTCATCCGCGCTATCGAACGCCTTGGGTGGCGCTCGCTGTTTACGGCCTGGCCGGCGTAGTCGTCGCATTGCTAAGTCAGGCCGGGACCAGCGTTCGCGGCGCATACAACGTCCTGGTCAGCATGTCGGTCATCTCGCTCTTCCTGCCCTATCTGTTTCTCTTCTCCGCGATGATTCGCATGCAGAGCCGCCCCGCTGCAGCGGAAGTCCGGCGCGTTCCCGGTGGCAAACCAGTGGCGATTATCCTCGCTTCGATCGGCCTTGTCAGCACGGCAATCACTATTGTCCTATCGACAATCCCCGGCGGCGACGAAACCAACAAGCCTTTAGCCGTGGCCAAGGTTATCGGGGGAACGATGCTGCTGGTCGGGATAGGCGTCGGAGTATTTCTGTACGCTCGATACAAAGCACGCATCGGCTCAATCGAAACCACCCTGTCATCCTGAGCATCACGACTTGCGTCGGCAAGTTACGGCGAGTGAGATGGACGCTGCAGCGCGAAGTTCCGTGCCCCGCCGGGGTACCCTCTGGGTCGGGCTTTTCTCTGTCGCGAGGGCGGGAAGCCTCAACTCTCAATCAGTCCCGTTCATCCTGAGCGACCGTAGCGAAGCGAAGGAAGTCGAATGGACCTGCGGTCGTTCTTGTGCTTGCTCGTCTCGCCGATCTACGTCGAATAGTCCGCGTTAATGTGTATGTACTCAACCGTCAGATCTGTAGTCCAGAAGACGCAACTTCCCGTCCCTTGATGCAGCTCAATTGCGATTGAAAACTCCGGCTGCGCAATGTAATCATGCGCTGCCTTCTCATCGAACTCCGCAGCTCTCCCGCCGTCGCGACAAATCTGCAGCTCGCCAAATCGAATGTCGATGCGGTCAGGGTCAACCTGCGCCCCAGAGTAGCCGATGGCCGCCATCAGCCGTCCCCAATTTGGATCGTTCCCAGCCCACGCAGTCTTCACCAGCGGCGAATGCGCGATTGCCTTGGCGACGCGTAGCGCATCAGCATCCGACGCTGCGCCCTCGATGTGTAGCTCGACGACATGCGTGATCCCCTCACCGTCCGCAACCACCTGGCGCGCAAGCGAAGTGCAGACCTGTGTCAAAGCAGCGGCGAACTCGGCGTTGTCTGCGTCAATCGACGCGCCACTAGCGCCGGAGGCAAGCAGCAGCACCGTGTCATTCGTAGAGGTGTCGCCATCAACAGAAATACGGTTGAAGCTGAGGTCGATCGATTGATTAAGGTAAGTCTGTAACTCGGCGGGCTCAACAATGGCGTCCGTAAGAATGTAGACCAGCATCGTTGCATGCGGCACCAGCTGCGGATGAATCATCCCAGAGCCTTTTCCCAGACCGGCGATGCGCACCTCGCGCGTTATCCCGTCAGATCCATGAACATCAAAGCGCGCAAAAGCAGTTTTTTCCACGGTATCGGTAGTCAGAATTGCCTGAGCAACCTGCTGGAAGTGGTCGAATTCCGGTCCAATCGATCCAGCCAGCGCCGGCATCACGGCGATAAGCTTCTCTGCGGGCAATGGAACTCCGATGATGCCAGTTGAAGAAGGGAAGACCTCCTCGGCGGCGCAGCCGAAGACTTCAGCAGCAGCATTGCATGTTGCGCGAGCGGCCGCCAGTCCCGGTTCCCCCACTGCACAGTTTGCATTGCCCGCATTGATGGCGACAACGCGCACCCGACCTCCGCCAACCCGCAGGTTTTCCTTATCGACGATGAGCGGCGCGGCGATGACTCGGTTGCCGGTGAATGCCGCCGCGGCACTGGCCGGCGTGTCGGCAACAATGAGAGCAAAGTCGGTGCGGCCGCTCTTCTTGAGACCGGCCTTGGTGGCCCCGAATTTGAAGCCTTGAGGGAGCAGAAATTTGGATGCGTCTGACATGGTGGTTAACCCATTTAATCTAACAGGTGGGTTTGGCCAGCGTGCTGCCGGTTCAACGGAGAGGGTAATGACTGAGATGAACGAGAGCGAGTTTCTTGAGCTGCGACAGGTCAACGTAGCGCGCGGCGAACGTGTGGTGTTGCACGATGTGAATCTAACGGTGCGCACCGGGGAACATGTCGCGATTCTGGGTCCGAACGGGTGCGGCAAATCAACACTGATCATGGCGATGAGCTGCCAGGTCTATCCCATGGTTCGTCCCGGAATGGTGGTTCGTATCTTCGGTCGCGAACGCTGGGACCTGACTCAACTCCGCCAGCATTTTGGAGTAGTGGGCGCCGATCTGCCGGGAGAACGCACAGCAGTTACGACAGGACTTGATGCGGTGACGGCAGGATTCTTTTCCGCCTCAACGCTGTGGCCAAATCTGCATGTCACGAAAGAGATGCGAGCGCGTTCGCGAGAGGCCCTGGAGCGTATGGAAGCGACTCATCTTGCCGATCAACTGGTAGGCGAAATGTCAGCCGGCGAGAAACGCCGGATAGTCATTGCGCGCGCCCTCGTCCACCGGCCCAAGCAACTGCTTCTCGACGAGCCATCCAACGCGCTCGATCTAGCCGCGCAACGCGAATTGAGAGAGACACTGCGCAAGCTGGCACAAGAGGGAACTGGCCTCGTCTTGGTGACGCACCACCTGGGCGACATTCTTCCGGAGATCGAGCGTGTAATTCTGATGCGCGCCGGCCGAATTGTCGGCGATGGGCCGCGCGAAGGGCTCTTGACCGAGGCTCGGTTGAGCGAGCTATTCGGCGCGCCTGTTCGCATTGGGCGAGACGAGGAATGGCTCCATAGTTGGTGAAAAGACAACAATCCGCGGCTGTTTTGATGAGAAATTGATCGCCGGTCTGTGGTACCATCCGGGCAATTGGCTTCCCCTGAGTCAATGCGGAGGTGAAACATGGGCGACTTTTCAAGGCGCAATCTTCTCAAGACCGGGCTTGTTGCGGGTGCTCTTGCAAGCACAGGAACCCTGGCCCTGGCCGACCGCAAATCAGCAACCGATTGGGTCACGCTGGGACGGTCCAACGTGAAGGTGACTCGCCTGGCGTTCGGCACCGGCAGCATGAGCGGGCAGGTCCAGGCGAGCCTCGGGCAAGAGAAGTTCACCAGCCTGGTGCGCTACGCCTATGACCGCGGAATTCGTTTTTTTGAGACTTCCGAATCCTATGGCGAAACTCCCAGAATGTTAGGCATCGCTCTCAAAGGTTTACCGCGCGAGAGTTATCGGATCATGACCAAAGTGACGACGTATCACCAGGTCGATCCAACCGCGAAGCTCGAAGAATTGCGCAAGGGAATCAACACGGACTATCTGGATATCATGCTTCTTCACTGGCAACACACGCCAACATGGCCAACCGATACCGCGCATTGGCAGGACGCGATTCTCGAAGCGGAGCAGAAGAAGACAATCGTGAGCCACGGCGCATCGGTACACGGACTGCCCGCGCTGCGTCAGGTGCCGGGCAACAAGTTTGTCAATGTGGCGATGATTCGCGTGAATCACAACGGCACGCGCATGGACGCCGAGATTCCCGACGGCCCCGATCTTGGCAATGTGAACGAAGTCGTTCAGCACGTGAAGCAGGTGCGCAAGGAAGGCATGGGCGTGGTCAGCATGAAGCTGATCGGGGAAGGCGTCTTCAACCGCGAAGACCGCCAAAAGGCGATGCGCTTCGCTTTCCAAAATGCCGGCGTAGATTGCGTGACGGTGGGATACAAAAACACCGCTGAGGTCGACGAAGCCATTGAGAATCTGAATCTCGCGCTGGTCTAGAAGCCGGTTCCCGTATCAGCAAACTGGATTTCCAATCTTTACCGTGATCAAAAGCGCCCCTTGACGCGACCCCCGGGTTAGCGGTACTTTGGGCTTACACGGGAAAGGAGGTTGATCCAGCTGATGAGTATTGATTGTTCCAGATGTATCGTACGTGAGGTGACTGAGGCCTAGGGCATCGCGCCCCAGACCCCATGTATGTCCCGCGGAAGCATCAACCGCCGGGACCTTGGCACTCGCGGCAGCGCGATGGCCTTAGTCCAATCCCAACAGTCTACCGGCAACGGCCTGAGCATCGCGCTCAGGCCGTTGTTGTCTTTGGAGACGCATATTCGACTGCCATTGCGGTAAACTTGGACCCGATGAGGGTATTCGGGATTGACTGCGGTACCGAAACGACGGGGTACGGGGTCGTCGATTCATGCGACACCGGCCGCGAGCCAATGCTGCAAATGAAAGCCATGGGCGCGATCCGTTTGAAGAAAACCCTTACTACTGCCCAGCGCCTTGAGCAGGTCTACCGCGAATTGACCACGGAACTGGAGCGGTGGACGCCGGACACGGTGGCGATCGAAGGGGTTTTCTACTCCGTGAACGCGAAAAGCGCCTTGAAGTTGGGACAGGTGCGCGGCGTTGCGTTGCTGGCGGCCGCTACACAGAAACTTCCGGTAGCCGAATATGCGCCGCTCAAGATAAAGTCGAGCGTGGTAGGGTATGGTTTGGCGAAAAAGGAGCAGGTGCAGTTCATGGTCGCTCGGCTGCTGGGACTGACTGAGGTGCCGGAGCCTGCCGATGCTGCCGATGCCTTGGCCATCGCCATCTGCCATATCCATACCGCGCAGACTCTTGCCGCACAGGGAGCAAGCCGATGAGGCCCCTCTGCATCGTCTTGGCCTTGCTGGCACTTTCTTTGCCGGCTATGGGCAATGCGGGGCCGGTGGTGGAGCTGGATTTTTCGAACCCTGGACTTACGCCGGCGCATTGGGTTCTCACCCTTGCTCCGGATGGCACGGGGCATTTCCGCTCTGAGCGAGGCAATGCGCCAATGGACCCCACGCAGGGATTCGAAGCTGCAAACGTGGATCGGGACATAAAAGTGAGCGCGCAGTTCGCCGAACACGTCTTTGAGTCAGTCCATCAGCACAACAACCTCAGTTCAGATTGCGAGAGCCACATGAAAGTGGCATTCCAGGGATGGAAGAAGCTCACCTACAATGGGCCGGATGGCGCGGGAAGCTGCACATTTAATTACTCGAAGGACAAGCAGATTCAAACGCTGGGCGAATCGCTTGTCGCGGTGGCTGGAGCCATTGTCGAGGGGGCCAGGCTGGAAACACTTCTCCAGCATGACAAACTGGGGCTCGACAAGGAGATGGAGTACCTGATGGAGGCCACAGAGGATGGCCGTGTGCAGCAGATTTGCACCATCCGCGGAATTCTGGAGCGGCTGGTGGATGATCCGGATGTAATGGAGCGGGTAAGGAAGCACGCAAAGCTGTTGCTGGCTCGCGCGGAAGGATAAATCGGCCAGGAACAAAATATTGGAGTAACTTTGGAAGCAGGGAAGTGTCAAATGTTGGTGGTCAGCCTTGGGGGCGAGTCGCAACCAGAATCGAGAAACCGAGTCTGGCGCGATTGAAAGGTAGGATTCCATGAGCGGAATTGAGCGGGTTGCAGTAAATCGCGGTGGGATGACGGGACGCAGCATCGGTGGCTGGCTCTTGAGCGCTGCGGTGCTGGCGCTTGGAACGCAAGCGCTGATTCCGGCTTTACGCGCGGACGAAGCCGGCCAGCCGGCGCGCGCTGTGCGGCTGAGCAACGTAGACGGCCAGGTGCAGCTTTCGCAGGGCAACCAGGTGCTCGCCGATTCGGCGGTCGCCAACACTCCTCTCTTTGAGGGATCGCACATCACGACTGGAGACGACGGGCGAGCAGAGGTTCAATTTGAAGACGGCAGCGTGGCGCGGCTTTCTCCGAACAGTTCGTTGACGCTTTCGGTGCTTCGTGGAGCGGGCGCAAATGGCGAGGCGCAGATTACCCTTGAAAGCGGCTTGGCCTATTTTGAGCTGCAGGGTGGTGGCCAGTCGGGAAACATCAAGGTCAATTTCGGCGATAGCGTAGCCACTTCGAGCGGATTCACCGTGATGCGTATCAATCTCGATACCCCTCCCGGAGAATTGGCCGTCTTCTCTGGAAATGGACATCTGGAACGGGGCAGCGCAGTGTCTGTCGACCTGCACGGTGGCGAGAGCCTGGCGCTAAGTGCGAGCGATGTGAGCCGCTACACGCTGAATGAAACCATCGAGCCGGATTCATGGGACTCGTGGAACTCCGACCGCGACCAGGTTTTGACTTCCGAGGCTGCGTCGGCAACTGGCGCGACCAAGAACTACGCCGAGAGCAGCAATCCGGCATGGAATGACCTGGATGCAAATGGAAACTGGTACAACGTGCCGGGACAGGGCAATATCTGGTCGCCGTATGCGGCTTCGAACGCAGGTTGGGACCCCTACGGAAACGGGAACTGGATGTACTCGCCTGGATATGGGTATATGTGGGTTTCAGGGAATCCGTGGGGATATATGCCCTATCAATGCGGAATGTGGAACTGGTATGACTCCTTTGGCTGGGGCTGGGCGCCTGGTTTGGGCGGCTGCAATCCCTGGTGGGGAGCTACCGGCTACTACTACGGACCGAACATCGGGAATGGCTATGGCGGTTATCGCCCCCCGCTGCGGCCGCATCCGCCCAGACGTCCACTCGGTGGCGCGGGACTGATCGCCGTGAATCGGCACACAGTCGGCCCGCTTACCACACTCCCGTCGCGGGATAAGACTTCCGTGGTCAACATTGCCGGATACACAACGCAGCCAATGCATCCTCTGAGTCCGAGACCCGTGTACGATCACTCGGCTTCGGGATTTGTAAACCGCACCGTAATCGTGAATGGCACCGCGATCACAAATGTTGGCGGAGTGCCGGCGACCGGGCAAATGCGCGCTTCAGGGCCGACCTTTGGCACGAGCCGCGCGGGTGCCGCACCAGTGTCGGGTGCCAGGAGCGCATCCGGTGCAAGGAGCGCTTCCGGATCCTCCGGCGGTCAGCATAGCGCTTCCGGCGGTGGCGGCGCGTCCGCGAGCCATGCTTCGAGTGGCGGAGGTGGCGGCTTCAGCGGAGGTGGCGGAGGCGGTGGCGCTGCCCACGGCGGCGGCGGCGGCGGCGGTGGTGGTGGCGGCGGTTCGCACCACTAAAGCGCCGAATCCCAAACAGTCTTTGCTTCAGAATTCAGCACAGCAACAGCCGCGGGTTGGAGACTTTTCGCTAAGTCTCCAACCTGCTGCTTTGCATTGTGCGAGCATACGTGGCATTTGCCTGCGCACTGGAGAAATTCTCCTGGGGCTGCAACCCGCTCTTCGCTGTAAAGATGGTGAACGAGGGGGGCGCCACGCAGGTGGGAGATCGGCTCGTGCAGTGCGGATTGTCCGGCCGGTTCTGACCGTGCTACCGCTTCAACAGGAGCAGTCCTAGCCCGCGGACGACGATCCGGTCTGCCGTGTTGCCGAAGTTTACCCGAAGGTCGAGAAGCAACGGCCCTTTGGCGGGATCGATCGAGGTGGGGGCGCTGTCGGCGTAGGTCGGACCCGCCGCGTTCAGGTGCGTTGGATCGTCAAGCAGAACAAGCGCAGTCGCCGGAGGATCCTGCACCTGTGCGAGGCGGACCTGCGTAATATAGCTCCTGACGTTGGAGTTTTCATATCCAACACGCACCCCTGCAATCTCGTAGCCTGGCGGAATATCCAGCGCTTTTTGCACAACCTTGTTGCCTCCACCTTGAGCTTCGTCGCCGGTGGTGGTTGACTGGATGACCAATCCGGTAAGGCCAGAGCCCACTCCTGAATTCACAGCATTGTGCGACGTTATGACGCTGGGATCGCCCGGCAGCAGAGAAAAATGGTTGACCCACATGATCAATTCATGCTTTTTCATGTCTCCTCCTTCAAAAGCATCTTTGTGAATTGCACCCATCTGAAGGAGTAGTGATTCGAGTGCAGAAATCGTTTCACCTTGATCGTGAACCTTTCATTGGCCGCAGAGCAAGTCGCTTCATAACCCTGGCGCACACCATCCGCAAGGTGTGTGCTCCGCCTCGTAGTTTTAAGGATGCTCCACTCGTCTCCTTCAAGGCAGATTGGGCAGTCGTGCTGAAATGATCGATGGGGTTCGGTTGCTGCCTTAAGGTGATTCGACTAGGGTAGGGATAGTGGCACTCGGGCTCTGGGCCTTTTCATTGACCACAGGCCCCGGCTACACTTGATAGATTCGGCACAACCCCAGTTCCGGCGCGGAGGCCGGGTCATGCTTAACCTTGCCCAGCGACTGATTCTCGGTTGTGCCCTGATTGCCGCCCTGACTATGGGACTGTTGCTGGCCACACACCGCGCGTTGCATGCGGCGGGGCAGATGGGGCTTGGATGGGGTTTTGTTGCGGCGGTCCTGGTGGTGGAACTGGGGACGGTTTATTTTGTGCTGGCCCCTATTCGTCAATTGGCAAAGGACGCGCACAAGATTGCGCAGGGCAACCTGGAACACCGCACGGAATGGAAGAGCCGCGACGACTTTGGGGTCATTGCGGCGGAGCTGAATCGAGTTGCGGTCCGGCTACGGGACCTGCACGAATCGGCGGCAGGTCGCAGGCAGATGGAGTTTCAGCTTTCCGATGCGGTTCTGCAATCGATCTTCGAGCCGATTATTGTGACCGACGGCAAGGGCCACATCCTCAAAGTCAACCAGGCTGCGGCAGAGTTGCTGGGCACGGCCGCCACGGACCGCATGGCGCTGGCGAATACTCCTGGCGGCGACAAGATTCTCAGCGCGATTCGCGATGCGGTTTCCATGCAGAAGGCGGTTGCGGCGGAAGACGAGGCGTCCATGCTGCCGATGCGTATCGGCAAGCTGGAACGCAGCTACCGGTTGCGCACGACTCCGATGCGCGACTCTGAGGGGCGGCTGCTGGGCAGCGTGACCACTCTTGAAGACGTGACCAGCCTCCAGGATACGGACCGCTTCAAGACTCGCTTTCTCAATGTGGCCAGCCGCAAGCTCCGCGACCCGCTTTTGCAATTGCGGCGCGGACTCTATGCGTTGAGCCAGGGATTTGGTGGGGAGCTGCAGCCGCTGCAAACGGAGCTTGTGGCTGCAGCCAGCAAGGAGTCGGAAAAGCTGGACGAGCTGATGGGCGACCTGATTGAAGTGGCGGAACTGGATACGGGCAAGCGCGATTTGCAGCTGGAGCCGGTCCGCCCTCTGCAGGCGCTGACCAATGCGCGCGACCGCTATTGCGACGACGCCGCGCGCAAGCGGATCAGGGTCGATGTGCGGGCCTATGCCGACCTATCGCGGGTGAAAGCCGATCGCAGGGCGCTCCGTACGATTCTGGACAACCTGCTGGCCAACGCGCTGCGCTATACGCCGGAAGAGGGCGAAGTTCTCATGGCCGCCGAAGAGGTAAAGGAATTTGTGCAGTTCACGGTGCGCGATACGGGCCGCGGCATTGAGGCGGAGCGGCTGAGCACGATTTTCGATCGCTTCAATCCGATGTCGGATGCCGGCTCGGGGCTGGGACTGGCGCTGGTGCGGAGGTTGGTGGAGCAGTTGGGCGGACAGATTGCTGTTGAGAGCCGGCTGGGCCATGGAACTACGTTTCGCTTTACCCTTCCAGTGGCGGCAGTTGAAGTGGGTCGCCATCCTGTCGAGGTAGGTTGAGCGATGGCTGAGATTATCCTCGAAAAAAAGCAGGAACCTGCAAAGCTGCGCATCTACATAGGCGCGGCGCCGGGTGTGGGCAAGACCTACCACATGCTGAATGACGCGCACCTGATGGTGCATCAGCAGAATGTGGACGTGGTCATCGGCCTGGTGGAAACGCATGGGCGCGCGGAAACCGAGGCGCGCATTCGCGACCTTGAGATTATTCCTCAGCGTGTAATTCCTTACCGCGGTGTGAACCTCAAAGAGATGGACGTCGATGCGATTCTGGCCCGCCGTCCAAACACCGTTGTGGTAGATGAACTGGCACACACGAACGTGCCGGGCAGCAAGAATCGCAAGCGTTATGAGGATGTGCTGGAACTGCTGGATGCCGGTATCAATGTGATGACGGCGGTGAATATTCAGCATCTGGAAACGCTGAATGACGCGGTCAATCGCTCGGCGAATACGGTGATTCGCGAAACTGTTCCCGACAGCTTTCTAAAGCGTGCGGACGAAGTGGTTAACGTGGACGTGACCGTGGACGAGCTGCGAACGCGGCTGCGCGCGGGTAAAATCTATGCGCCGGAAAAGGTGGAACAGTCTCTGGCCAACTTTTTCCGCAAGGGCAATCTGAACATGCTGCGCGAACTCTCCCTGCGCACCACGGCGGAACAGGTGGGCAATCGAGCCGCAGAGTATCGCCGCACGCAGGGGCTGGAGCAGGCGCCGATTCCAGAGAAGGTGATGGTGTGTCTCAGCACGCGGCCCGGAACGGAACGTCTGCTGCGCGTGGGCGCTCGCATTGCTGGGCGACTGGCGAGCAACTGGTATGCGGTTTATGTGACCCGGCCTGATGAGGACAAAGGTCACGGCGATCCCGAGGCGTATCATCGGCTCGAAGAGTACCAGCGGATGGCTCGCGATCTGGGCGCGCAGGTGGTGTCATTGAATGACAAGAACGTTTCCGATGCGCTCATTCGGTTTGCACAGCAGGAGAATATCTCGCACGTGGTTTTCGGCCAGCCGGTTCGGTCGAGGTGGGACATTCTGCTGCGCGGATCGGTGCTGAACCGATTCCTGTCTGAGGTGCGCGACGTGACAGTCCAGGTGGTGCCAATGCAGAAGCCGCAGCGCAAGGGGTGAGCTGCGGCTCGTCAAAGGAACCAACGCGGACAGCGTCCATTCACTTATCCAGCATAATCGCAGCCGCTATGGAACCTGGCATACGGAGAGCGACTGATTATGCCAACGGCATTCCAGCCCTGCGGGTTGAGGATACGAAACTAATACCCAATCGACGCCAAACTGCGCCCGCAGCCGCTCGAAGTCCGCCCCCTGAAACCGCGTCCAACCCTCCTGCGCCACCTGCTGCTCATGCCAAGTCGGCGCCAAGCTCGGCACCTGCATCACCACGGCAGTATCCTTGATCCCGTCAGACAACTGGCTCCGCTCCGCCAGCGCGCGGAAGCCGTGAAAGCCCTCGCCCGGCGCAGCCAGATAACGAGGGTCGAGAGCAAAATACGCGTCCGTAGGCGTGTTTTGGCGAATCCAGTCAAACGCCTGAATCCAGGGGTTGCGAGTGCCCATCGTAGGCATTTCGAGATGTGCCCCGTCGTCGATCAACTCGTGCTCCACCAGAAACATGCTGCCGTTGAAGACCAGCAGATACACAGCCCAGCGCCACACGTTAGACTTCAGAACAAAGCGCCCCAGCAGTCCTCCCGCCGCCAGCGCCATGAATAGATAAACCAGCTGCAGATAACGCATGGGCTGCAACGGAGTGAGCCGCACCAGCGACTCCGGCGCCAGCATAGTCATTGCTACAACCTGCTGAAAAACGCCGTAAGCAAACACCGCCAGCGCAAATCGGCTCATCTTGCCTTCGCCGTGCTTTTCGGAAAGCCGCCAAAGCAGCCAGAACAGTATCAGCGGAGCTATCGCGCCCAGCCACTCGTACCACGTCCAGCGGTAGACGGAGTAGTACGCCCGCGAAGCCAACGCCTCCCGCCAACTCGGAGTCTCCGGAGCGAAGATCCACCCCAGCGGCACTGCGGCCGCAACCGATCCCTGCGCGGCCCGCAACCGGAACGGCACAGGGTCAAGCAGAGCCATCGCCAGAAATGCGCAAAATGACATGCCCAGCGCCGCCATGATCGGATGCAGCAAAAGCGCCACAATCAGCAGGGGCACAGCCTGCCATCGTCGACCCTCAAAAATTCGCGAGACCGCAATCAGGATCAGCGCCGTAGCCAGGTTGCGCGGATGCAGATGCTGATCGGCAATATTCAGCGCCGTCCCGGCCACGGGCAGCGTAAACATAGCCGCCACCATGGCTACCGCCGCCCATTGCTCCCGAGCCCGCGTAAATACCTGGGCGGCAATCCGGCGGCAAGCCCACAGAATCAGGAAGAGCGCCACAAACTGCCACAGCAGCTCCGACCAGGCCAGCGGAATATGCGTCCAGCGGACGAAGTGGGCCATCGAATTGTCAAATGCAGAGGCCTGCATCTGCAACCTGAAGAAATCCGCATCGTGAGGAAAGAGAGCGGGATTAAGATCCGCCTTGACGGCAGACAAATAGACACCGTCGTCCTCAAATCCGGGGTGGTAGCCCATCACCAGAAAGCCAAGCACGGTGAATAGAAAAAGAGGCAATGTTTCCTGAATTACCCGTTTACGCCACAAATAGAAAGTCCTCGAACTTCGCAATTCTGAATATTCCCAGCGGAAGTTTTCAATTCATCATATCTTTTCAAGCCTGCAACACGCCGAGCGCCGCGAAGAATCTGAATCTGCAGCGGTTCCTTGCTGCCATTTAACCTGGCGATATACTCTCAGATGCAACTTTGCCGTTAATCATCGTGAACAAGTAGACGGACTAATCGTCAAAACAATACAGGTGGTGGATTATTTACTCCGTATACACTAAGAAAGAATGCCTTCAAACGTGATTGGATTAACAGCCATGCCGGTCAATGCCACGGTGGATTCCGAGCCACTGTCGTCTGATCTCACTGGCCGCTCGCTTGAAAAGCTGGCGCTCGTCATCCCCACGCTCTGCGAGGAAGAAAACATCGGCGGCTTGCTCAACCACGTCCGTAACGTGCTCGATCCGCTGAATGTCCCCTACGAAATCCTCGTCGTCGACGACGACAGTCCCGATGGAACCGCCGCCGTGGTCTCCGCCATCGCCGTCGAAGACCAGCGCGTACGCCTCCTCGTGCGCAAAGGAGAACGCGGATTGTCCGGGGCGATCCTGTACGGCTGGCAGCACACAGACGCCACCGTTCTTGGCGTCATGGATGCCGATCTCCAGCATCCCCCCGAACTGCTGCCAAAGCTTTTATCCGCGATCCAAACCGGTGGCGACCTTGTCATCGGCAGTCGCTACACCCCAGGTGGCGATCTGGGGCAGTGGAATCCCGTTAGAAAGCTGTTGTCCGCAGCAGCCGTTTGGGTCACCTGGCCGCTGCAAAAGCGCCGCCTCCGCGCCAAAGATCCCATGAGCGGCTTCTTTATGGTCCGTCGCCGCTGTCTACCTGCGGGCAAGTTTCAGAAATCCGGATTCAAGCTGCTGCTCGAGATTCTAGTGCGCGGCAGAATCGAATCGGTCCAGGAAGTCCCGTTTGCTTTCGGACTCCGCTATCGCGGCGCAAGCAAAGCCAATTTCAAAGTAGCCTGGGATTATGCACTTCTCCTCCTGAGGCTCTACGCAGGAAAACTGCGCCTCAGCACAAATTCCTGAAATAGTCGCACAAACAAGAAACTCTTGCTCTGCCACATATGATCCGTGCCCCGTTCTTGCGATTTTCTTCAATCGCAAGGGCCGGAAACCTCGGACCTGAATTCGGCTGGATTTTTGAAGATTCACACGTCGCCGCTCACATCGCCGGCAGCAACAACCTCAACAGCAAAAAACCACCCACCCCCGCAAAGAACACCAGTGCCATCCGGATACCCGGCTCCCGATTCACCTCAGGCACCAGGTCCGTTGCCGCCACATAGAGCGCCACCCCTGCCGAAATTGGCAATCCATACGCCAGCCAACTCGGTACCATCTCGATTACAAGGACGCCGGCCAATGTAGCCGCCGCCAACCCCACCGCCGAATAAAATGCCATCGCCCGGCTCCGTCCGCTGGCCAGCATTACCGACGCCATAGTGAAACCCTCTGGCGCCTTATGCAACAGGATCGCCAGAAAAATCAGTACGCCCAGCCCGGTTGAAACCACAAACCCCGACCCAATCGCCACCCCGTCAAACAGCGCATGAACGCTCAACCCCGCCATCACGGAATTGCTCGTATGACGCGAAACAAACTCGCCATGATGCGTCTCTTCGCCAAAGTGAAAATGCGCGTTGATGGTGTGCTCCAGCAGATGCACAACACAGTACCCGGCCATGATCAGAATCGGCCCCAGAACCGGGCTCAGCTTCAGGCTCTCCGGCGCCATTTCGATCACTGCCGTAGCCATCAGGAATCCCGCGCCCAACGCCACAAAGTAGCGCAGGTAGCGCTCCACGCCACGCGCCCGCACCAGCACCAACCCGCCAGCCACATCGGCCAGCGCGGCAATGGTCCCCAGAAGTAGCGAAAGTCTCAGCAACGAATCGAACCTCTCCCGTCTCAGTCGACAGACGCCTTGAAATCCCCTCTCGAATGGGAGGTGCTTTGAAAGGGCACGACTTCAGTCGTGCCGGAAACAGCCCCAAAAAGCGTGGGCTTTAGCCCCTGAGGGAACTGCTTCTACGGCCCTTTATGGTCCTCCCGGACGTCGGCCGCGATAAGATGATCATGTTCGTCAAATCGGAATATGACAAGGAAATCCGTATGGGCCCATTTCCACCTCGAATCGTAAATCTCAGCCAGGACGAAACGCCCTTCTATCGCATCTCTCTTATACTCAGAGTGCTCGATCTTTTGCCCGGTCAAATAAATAGACACCTCAGACGGTGACGATTGCAGCGGGATAGCCTTTGCGGCCCGTTACCCCAGAACCATCGGGTCCGGTTTCGCGCCGCAGCCCACCATCAATAGGCTGCAAAGAAAAATCGAAGTCCGAATTCCTGTCTAAGCAAACATCGTTTTATCCGCTATGCCGGATATGCATCACATCCCCATCCTGCACCACATATTCCTTGCCTTCCAGCCGCAGCGTCCCACGGCTCCGTGCCGCCGCTTCGGAACCCGCATCCAGCAGCGCATCCCACCGAATCGTCTCCGCCCGAATGAAGTGATGCTCCAGGTCCGAGTGAATCGCCCCCGCCCCCTGCGGCGCCTTCGACCCCAGCGGAATCGTCCACGCCCTGCACTCATCCTCGCCCGCAGTGAAGAAGCTGATCAGCCCCTGCAACTGGTAGCTCTTGCGGATCAGCCGCACCAGCCCGCTCTCGCGCAGCCCATAGCTGCCCAGAAACTCCGCCGCTTCCTCGTCGTCCATCTCCGCCAGCTCGGCTTCCACCTTGCCGCAGATAGCCGTCGCTCCTGCATTCGGCCGGCTCGCAACCTCATCCAGCTTGTACTTGCTGACCGCCGCGTCTAAGTCGTCGCCAAGCGTAGTGCTCTCCCCAATATTCACCACATACAGAAGAGGTTTTTGCGACAGGAACATGAATCCTTTGATGAGCTTCTTTTCGTCCGCCGTCATCTCCAATTCACGCAAAGGCTGCTCTTTTTCAAGCGCCTCCTTTGATCGCAGCAGCAGCGCCTGCTCCCGCTCCAACTCGCTGGTGCGGCCCTTCTTCAAGTCCTTCTCCAGCCGCTCCAGCCGCTTTTCAATCTGCGTAAGATCGCTGATCATCAAGTCGAACTCGACGTTCTTGATGTCCCGGATCGGATCGATAGGACCGACATGCGGAATCGCGTCGTTCTCAAATGCGCGCAGCACGTGAATCAGCGCATCCACGTTACGCAGGCTGGTCAGGAACGCAGTCTCCTTCAGCGCCTCCTGCCCAATAGCCGCCACGTCCACATACTCCACAACCGCGTATGTAGTCTTCTTCGGCGAGTAGAGCGCCGACAGCTTGTCCAACCGCTCATCCGGCACGCGCGCCACGCCAATGTGTTCCTCGCGCGGGTTCGAGTAGCCCTTCTCTTCGAGCTTGGCTTTGGTCAGGATCTTGAATAATGAAGTCTTGCCCACCTGAGGCAGGCCGATAATGCCAGTTTTCATGCACGTCCCATTAAGGCCCCTGCACGATGCAATGCGCGCTTCCGGGCCTCTCCGATGATACAAGAGCAGGCGGCAGCAAACAGGCAATCACTTACGCAGACAAATAAGTTCCGTGCCCCATTCTTGCGATTTCTTTCTGTCGCAAGGGTGGGAAACCTGGGACCTCCACCCGCGCCGGCTCCTTATACTCTCACCGATTCCGCTCTTGCCACCAGCACCACCGTCGCCAATCCAAACAACAAGATGACCATCTCAACATGCTCGCTGCGATTGTGTAACTTATTGAAGTCGATCGTCTGCGGATTGGTCGAATCCATTGTATTGATAGCCCCGCCGGCTGCATCCCGAACGCGATCCATCGCTGGAATGATGACGTATTGCGAGTAAAGAGTGAAGGCCAGCATCAGCACTACCAACACCATGGGCGCTAGAACACTCCGCGGTTTGTAAATGCCCCATGCCGGAGCCAACGCCAGCAAAGCAAGCGCTATCATTGCGGAAACCAGACCCATTCCATGCAGAATGCGCAGCAACTCACCCACAATCGTGCCTGCCGTGTGAGTGTCCGGCCGCAGCGTGCCAAAAGTGATTGCCGCAACAACAGGAAAAAAGATCTCCGCGCCCAGCCAAACGACGAGCGCGAGATACAGAAGAGTCCGAAGCAATGTCTTCATAAATTCAGTTCTCAGTATTTGGTGCTCCAAGGCTGGGTGCCCTCGGTCTCGATTTTGAGACCGGGGAGACCTCGAACCTCATTGTGCCACTCTTAAAGCCAATCAACTATTTCCGATTTAATGCCCTCTTCAGCACAGTCTCCAGCGCCGCCTTCACCTTCGCATACTCATCTTCGGAAACCGTGCCGTTAATCTTTTCGCTCTCCAGCGCAAAAATCTCTTCCTTGAGCGCATTCAACAATTGACCGTGTTTAGCCGCCACAGAACCGAACGCCCCAGAACCGGGTGGCGGATAAGCCGCAGCCCCACCCTCCGGAACCGCACCCGCAACCCCAGCCGGCTTGCGCAACAGAAAGGCCGCCCCGGCCGCCAGCACCAATGCCAGCGCCCCAAGAATCCACCACTTGTACTTCGTCAGCGGATCAGGCGTTCCAATCGGGTTGCCGATTCCGCCTCCCGGCTGCCCACCCGCCGGGGGTGCACTGCCGTCAGAAGCTCCGCTTGCAGCATCCGCGCCCATCCCCGCCGGCTGTTGCGCGCCCGGCGTCCCTTGCTGCTCGCGTGGAATCGACCCGGTACCTGAAATCGTGAAGTCCACTGACTTGTTCGGGCTGGCATTCTTGAGCACAAACGTCTGCACGTTGGGATCTTCCGGCACGCTCTTGAACGGATCGCCCGAGGTCGCCTGGAACGTCATGCTCTTCGGCAGCAAAATGGCCAGGTTGTCGGCCGGCAGCGTCACCTGCGCATGAAACGCGTACTTCCCGCCGCTATAAGGC
>Ga0302140_10000816_pt1 | contig 41156 bp, 22 predicted proteins | sample I_Bog_E1_1_FD_202095 | JGI IMG/M metagenome (GOLD analysis project Ga0302140, IMG submission 202095) | Peat permafrost microbial communities from Stordalen Mire near Abisko, Sweden - I_Bog_E1_1 | ecosystem: Environmental > Terrestrial > Soil > Wetlands > Peat | place: Sweden: Abisko, Stordalen...
CTCGCTTCCGAGAGGCTCCAAGAGCCTTCCATCGGTCCCGCTGCGCCGGACCGGGAGTTCTACTGAAGGGGTGCGCCCGGCGATCGATGTGGTTGGCAGTCTTCGCCGCCACTGGATTGTCGCCGCGAGGGTGCTTCTTTTCATTGCCGGCTGCGGCGCTTTATTCTTGTGGAAAAAGGCCAAGCCGGATTACGCGTCGAACAGCGTGGTCTATCTCTCGCCGAAGTTTCCGAAGATGCTGGTCGGCGACACTGAAGTCGAGCTTCCTTACGACTCTTATGTTCAAGACCAGGTCCAGACGGTAACGCGGCACGACATTATTGCTGATTCCATCTCGAAGCTTCCCTACGCCGTGCGGTACAGGAGAGGTTTAACGCCGTCCTATCAGGGCCCCGCATTGCCCTATGAGATTGAGGTCTTGCAGAAGGCGCTGGAGGCAAAAAGAGTCGGATCGACTTATGAGATGTCAATCGGGCTGCATGGAGCCACGCCGAACGATCTTGCCGAGATTGTGAACACGGTCACCGGCACTTATGTGGAGCGCATGAAGAGCGAGGAGTTTTACGGGCTGAACGATCGCCTGAATACCCTCCGGCAGGAGAAGGTCCGGCTGCAAAAGGAGATGGATGACAGCCTGGGTGAACAGGCGCAACTCATGCAGCAACTTGGCGTGGCCACGCTTTCATCCAAAGATGGCGGGAATAACGTCTATGATTCGACGTTGCAGAAGCTGAGTGAGGATCAAGTTACGGCGCGCATGCAGCGCCAGGCGTCAGAGGCGCAACTGGCCGCCGTCGTGAAGGAAAGCGGCCCTGGTGGATCGAGTGTAATGGACGCCAATGCGGACGAGGCGATCGCCTCCGACGCAGGGCTATCTGGAGTGAGAACCTCGCTGAACAGCCGAAGAACCGCGTTAATACAAGAAATGAACGGCCTGCGGCAGGATCACCCGATCTATCAGAAAGATAAGGATGAATTGGATTCGATCGACGCGCAGATGAACAACCTGAGACGCGAGGCTGGAGAGCACCTGCAGGACAAGTTGCGCCAGGAAGTAGCGCGCACGCGCATGATTGAGCTCCAATTGACCCAGGAACTCGCGCTAAGAACGCACACGGCGACCTCGGCAGCTCCCAAATTCCAAAGAGCCGCGGCGCTTGGGCCGGAGATCGACAGCCTGCAAAAGGCATATAGCGCCATCGACGACCGCATCCGCGACCTCGAACTTGAAAGCAACTCTCCTGGGTCAATCCACGTATCCTCAATGGCGCTCACTCCATTGAACCCCGAAGCGAGCAAACTGAAATTCTACTTGCTTGCTTTGGTCCTGATGAGTCTTGCCTGCGCCATTGCCGCTCCGGTCGCGATCGACTTGCTGGACAACAGAGTATTCACCGCTCGGGATGTCGAGCAGGTGATGGGCTTCCATCCGCTCGGCGTGCTGCTTGACAATCGCGAATTCCGGCGAGAGATTGCGGGAGAATACTATCTGCGTTTGGCCGCGGGCATCGATCATGCTGTCAGGAACTCGGGGGCGCGAGTCTTTCTGTTTACATCCCCGTCGCATGGCAGCGGAACCAGCACCATTGTGAGAGAAGTGAGCGATAAACTGCGGAGTCTCGATCTGAGGACACAGACGATCGTGGCATCGGCATCCGAAGGGCTGGAAGTTACCCCCGGTAACATTCCCTGGCGTTCTCAATTGCTCTTGCAAAGGCGGAACAAGACCGATGAGATTCGGCTCGCCGCCCTTGCACCGATCGCGGCGCTTCACGGCCGCCGAGAATACGACATAGGACAAGAAGCTTCGACCCTCAATCCCGTAATGCAGGGTTTGCATCACGGGAGCGAACAATACGATGCGATCCTGATCGACGCGAGTCCGCTGCCTATATCCGCGCACACCGAGTATCTGGCAAGGGTGGCCGATGTAACTGTTCTTGTGGTGAAGTCCAGCGCGACGACCAAGCAGGAACTGGATCGCGCCGCGCGACTCCTCGAACGTCTGGACGTCGCCGGCGTGGCAGTGGTTCTGAACAAGGTCCGGCTGGAGCGTGCGGACAGCGCCCTGAAGAAAGAACTCAACGGGTATGAGCAATCACTCAGGCATCGTCGTTCAACGTCCGCAGCGGAACCCGTGCGGCGGGAGCGTGCCCGCGCCTGACAGAGGGAGACAGCACGAACCCGGTTCACCGCGAATGATCATGCAAGAAAGGAAATCCCGCGGCAATGAGCCCGCAAACAATCTATGCGCCCACTTGAGATAGTCCTTGTTTTCCTGGTCGCTGGCGCGGCGGTGATATTGATCGAGGGCCGGTGGCCGCGAACTGGCCGTGGGTTCATGGCCGCCGCCCTTCTGGTACTTGTGGCACATGCCGTTCTCGAGGGCGTCCACTGGCAGATGACGCCCGCATACGCGGCCACCTCAATTCTTTGCCTCGCTGCCTGGAAGTCAAACGCGGGGCAAATTGGGCTTCGGAGATTCACAGCCTGGTCGGCGTTGTTGCTTGCATCCGCGAGCGTTTTGTTCTCCTTCCTGTTACCGATGTTTCACCTGCCCGAACCCACCGGGCCCTACCCAGTAGGCACGTCGATCCTGTACCTAAAAGACTCGACACGCATTGAGGATGGGGCACCCGGCGGTGGTTCCGCGCGAGAGTTGATGGTTCAGCTTTGGTATCCGGCCCAGCCATCGCATAACCGCTTGGCCCGTTACCGTGAACCGCGGGAGACCAACGCTCTCAGTTCTTACCAGAGTGTAGTTCTTACCAATTCTCGGCTGGATGCTCCGATGGCGACTACAGGACCGCCGTTCCCGGTAATCCTTTTTAGCCACGCCTGGCGCGGCCGGCGGACCAACGACACCTTCCTGACCGAGGAGTTGGCAAGCCAAGGCTATGTCGTCGTCAGCATCGATCACACCTACAACGCGAGGCTGGTTGCATTCCCGGATGGCCGAATCGTGCATGGAATTGCCGCGAACGACATCGATGCTCCGGAAAGCAGTACTCCAGAGCGCGTCAGGGAAATCTGGGAAAAGGAGATTGCCAAGTGGGTAGCTGACCAGCGCTTCGTGATCGATCGCCTGGAGGCCATGAACCGTACCGCCGGCACACCATGGTTCGGACGCATGGTCACCAGCAACGTTGGAGCCATCGGACATTCATTTGGTGGAGCGGCAGCCACAGCGTTGTGCGCCGAAGATCGGAGGGTTCGCGCGGCTGTGAATATGGATGGGTGGTTCTTTGATGCAATTCGCGCACGCGGTCAGAACCAGCCACTACTTGTGGTGTACGCGACCACCGGACAGATAGGCGAAACTCCCGATCCCCGTAAAAAGGTTGAAGCAACTCTTGACGCGAAGGACTTCGCAGATATGGAGACATCGCTGCACAACTTCGGCGGATACCTGCTGTCAGTGAAAGGCGCTACCCATGAGGACTTCACGGATCAACCCCTGGTTTCTCCCTTGCGCAGGATTTCGCATTGTGGCGCGATTCCAGCTCGGGAGATACAGAACATTGTGCGAAGCTATGTGGTGGCTTTCTTCGGTAAGACACTGCGAGGCGAAGAACCAGGAGTCCTCCGCGCCGGCGCCAGCCCATACGCTGAGGCTTCGCTGGAATCGTGGCCGGCAAGCAAGAATGGGATGGTGTCATCGATCGTCTCTGACGGCCAATGATATGCCAAGCCGCATTCCTCGATCACTTCTGAACCTGTCCCGCCGCAAATTCCATTGATTCATGCGACCGCGGCAGCTTTCCCTTCCGGCGGCGAATACAGAGCCGGAATGAAAACCAACGGTCTCGAACTTCTAAACCATTTCTCCAGACCCTCATCGGGAGGGAGGGCCATATGCCCGCAGTCTCTGATCGCATCATCCAGTGCGCGCCCGGCGTCTTCACAGAGAATCTGAACCGGCTGCCTCACGAGTTTGCTCACACTCTTGCAGGCAACCCGCTCTTCGAGCTTTCGCGGCTTGTGGATCTGGCCGAGAAGGTGGCAACACGCCGCACCCCCCATCTGGCCGGGGGGGACGTGTACTTCAACGATGGGCTGATAGAGCCGGGCGAAAAGCCCTTGCGTCCGGACCTGCCGCGAACGGCTGCCGCCGATTTGATTCGCAAGATCGATACTGCGCAGGCGTGGATCATCCTGAAGCATATAGAGCGCGAGCCGGGCTATCGCGAAGTGCTGGAAAGCTGCATTCGCGACATTCTTCAACTCTCCGGGCCGCAGCTCCTGCGCAAGATCAAGTGGTTCGAGGCGATTCTCTTCATTACATCGCCGAATCGCGTAACGGAGTATCACCTGGATCGCGAGGTTTCCTGGATTCTTCAGTTACAAGGCGACAAGGAGATTCACGTTTTCGACCGCGCCGACAAGGACGTCGTCCCCGACCAGGAACTCGAAGTGTACTGGACCGCAGATAATCGCGCAGCGCGCTATAAGGCGGAATACGAATCCAGAGCCATCGTTTATCAAATGCGCCCTGGAACCGGCGTGCATATTCCCATCAATTCCCCGCACTGGCTGCGCAACAAGAACAATATCTCTGTAACTCTAAACGTCAATTTCCAGTTTTACGACCGGCACTGGGCAAATTTGTATCGGGCGAACTACTATCTTCGCCAAGCGGGTATCACGCCGCATCCACCCGGAGCCCATCCGGTATCCGACCGCCTCAAGAGCGCGGTCTTTACCGTCGCGCAACGGGCAAAGCAAGCCGTGAAGGGCCGGCCGTATATCCCGGCGGAAGCGCGCGAACAAAACAGAAGGATCGCACAATTGGCTCGGATAGGCTGACCACCGCGACAAACAAGACTAAAAGAGGAAACCTCACCATGGTTGAATCAGTCAAAGAACTCGCACTGGCGAGGGTGCGAAAGAAGTCTCGCACCGGCCCGACTCTTATCCTGATGGCAATGATTGCAACCTCCACCGTGCACTTTCAGGCAGGGGCGCAGGATGCGCCGCACGCCCCCCATCACTACAGGTTTGTGACTCTCAATGCACCGTTCCCTGGAGTCACTCAAACCTTGGGCTATGGAATAAACAATCTCGGCGTGGTAGTTGGCAACTACAACGACGCTGCCGGAGATCATGGATTCATCCTGGAGCGCGGCGCCTACACGTCAATTGATGTTTCACTTCCAGGCGCACAGAACACGGTTGCTTTTGGCGTCAACAACCGCCGCCACATCGTCGGCAGTTACACTGCTGGTGGCGTTGGTCACGGATTTCTCCTGAAGGATGGTGTCTTCACCACTCTTGATTTTCCCGCGCCAGGCGTGACCCAAACGCAGGCCAGGGGGATCGACGATCCAGGCAGGATCGTCGGCGTCTATTATGACGCTGACGGATCACACGGGTTTCTCTTCGACCGCGGGGTATTCACCTCAATCGATGTTCCGTTTGAGGACGCCTGCTGCACGTTTGCGTCCGGAATCAATAATGACGGAAAAATCGTTGGCGCTTATGGCGGAGGCGACGGATTCATTCATGCCTTTGTGCGAGATAACCGGGAGTTTCGCACCATCGATCTTTCCTTCCCAAACAATCAGGCCTTGGCCTACGCAATCAGCAATCGCGGAGAAATAGGGGGCACGGGATTCATTCTTGACCATAGTGGTGTTACTCTTCTATCCGCCTTGAGCCCGGATCTAGTGAACGCGGTCGCCCTCGGCGTGAACGACTGGGGTGAGATCGTTGGAATCGCTGGGGATCCCCAGGAATTTGGCTTTCTCCTGGTGCCGGAATAGGGTTTCTCTCGATCGGCACGACTCAGCGCATACCGTGAATCGCGAATAAACCAAAGCTATTCGAACCATGATCCACTCTGAGACCGCAGTTCGGCCAGGGTTGCGGAGATCGTTTGCAGCAGGGGGCGCTGGGGATAAAAATGGCCTCCGGGAAGTACCTGCATTGCAAAGCGCTGGCTTGTATGACGTTTCCAGGCGAGCAACTTGTCCCAGCTTACGCTCGCATCGTCGATTCCGGAGAAGACTGTGATCGGGCAGTCGAGCGGTTCGTCCTCTTGAAAGCGATAACTCTCGACCACCGCGATATCGGCGCGGAGAATCGGCAGGAAGACCTCCATGAGCGCCTCATTCTCCGAAACCTCCTGCGGGATTCCATTGTAGCGGCGAGTTAGTTCCTTCACGAATTCACCGTCGGGAAGCGCGTGCAGAAGATTAGTATCCCCAGGAGTATCCGGTGCGCGACGGCCAGAGAGAAAGAGCCAGACTGGCATGGAAGCCCCCTCTCGCTGCAATATGCGCACCCACGCGAAGGCCAGCAATGCACCCATGCTGTGTCCGAAGACCGCGTAGGGAATATCCAGCCAGGGCCGCAGTTCCCGATCCAGCGCGCCCAGCAGCGGATCAATCTGGGTGTAAAGGGCTTCGGAGAGACGCGTCTCCCTGCCTGGCAGCAGAACCGGACATAACTGCACGAAGGCAGGCAGCTCGGCGGTCCAGGAATGATATGTGGTGGCTCCTCCGCCCGCATGAGGCAGACAGAACAGGCGCAGGCGCTGATTCCCTGCCGCTGGTCGGAACTGAAGCCAGGGTGTAACTCGATCCAAAACGGCGTTCCTCCGGCTTCGATTTTACCTGATGCATGCACGATCTTTAAGCGCGCGGAGGAGTTAGAACAAATCGTCCCTGGCAGGCCATGAAAGTCCTGTCCTGCAATTGGAATTCGTTTGAAACGATGCGGAGGTCCGGGGCACTATTGGAGACAGCTCTGCAGTCTTCGTGCCAGGACGCTATTCCTGGAAGTCAGTGTTCATGTTGTTTCCTGGAGTTTTGAAAGCACGAGGTCTTTGGAACGAATATGGCAACATCTGGATTTTGGCAAAGAGTCTCTTCGAACATGTCTTCTTCCCAGCAATGGGCAGAAAGGCCGGCGGCCGGTTCCTCGCACAGTTCGCGGGGCATGGCCGCGCTGTGGATGGTTCTGGATGGAATCACGATCCTGGCGTCTGCAGCGCTCGTCACGCTCTACGAAATGCAAACGGGTCCGGTTGCCGGTGCAAAGAGCCTCTGGCATAGCGCCCTCATTCAAGGCCGTTCGATGGGAATCCTGCTGGCGGCCCTGTGCGGGTTTGCCGTCTCGCTCATGATTACCAGCCGGCGGATGCATTTGTATACGCCCAAGCGCCTGAACGGCTTTCTGCATGAGCAAAATCTGAGTATGCAGGCCTGCTTCATCTCAGGGCTGCTGCTAACCGGCGCACTCTTCCTGATTCACCCTGAAGATATTCCCCGCAGCGTCGTGGTTATCACGATCTTGCTTGTCACCATTGGGCTCAGCCTTCGCCGGTTCGGCTACCGCTTCCTGCTTTACCATCGCCTTGAACGCGGCATAGGCAGCCGCAACGTATTCATCGTTGGAACCGGAGCTGAGGCGCACGCGCTCCGCAATCATCTGGATCGTATACGGCATCTTGGCTACAACTTCAAGGGCTTTATCGCGTTTCCCGGCGGCTGCCCCCGCTTCGGCGATCTCTCCAGCGACGTGGTAGGCACCCTCGAAACGCTTTTCCAGCATACCCGCAAGCATTTTGTGGACGAAGTATTCTTCACCACGCCCTGTGAGCAGCGCGGTGTCGTCAAGGACATGCTGGAGCAGGCCAGAACCCACGGCGTGGATCTGCGCGTGGTTCCAGACATGTACGATGGCCTGGTCTGGGACAACCCCATCGAATACATAGGCCAGTTTCCGACCATTCCATTGCAGCACGGGCAGGTGCCGGAGATCGCTCTATTGCTCAAGCGCCTCGTCGATATCATGTTCTCCAGCCTGATCTTGTTCGCCATTTCACCGCTGTTGCTGGCCATCGCCATCGCGGTCAAGATGGATTCTAAGGGTCCGGTCTTCTATCTCTCGAACCGCATCGGGAAGAAGGGCCTCGTCTTCGGCTGCTTCAAGTTCCGCACCATGGTAAGCGATGCGGAGCAGCGCCGCGCCGCCATCATGCACATGAACGAACGCGATGGCGTGCTGTTCAAGGTCACCAACGACCCCCGCATCACCAGGCTGGGCCGCTTCCTGCGCAAGTACTCCCTCGACGAACTGCCTCAATTCTTCAATGTGCTGCATGGCGACATGAGCATCGTAGGTCCGCGTCCGCCGCTTGCCAGTGAGGTGCAAGAGTACAAGCTCAGCCACCTGCGCCGCTTGGACGTCACTCCCGGCATCACGGGCCTGTGGCAAGTGCAATCGCGCCAGGACCCCTCCTTCGACAGCTATATCTCCCTGGATGTGAGCTATATCGAGAACTGGAGCGTCTGGCTCGACATCAAGATCATTCTCCGCACAATCGGCGTGGTGATTGCCGGGACTGGCTCTTGATTGTTTTTCCAGCCCCACTCATCTCCCTGGCTTGATGGGCCGAATCCTGGCCGACAACCCATGAAGGCTTTCATTGAGGTATCCAGAACGCTCACAATCTCATGGGTGCCTGAGGACCGATCCAGCAGATTTCAGGCCGCCGAAACCGAAGTAATCATTGAGCAAGAACCAAATTCAGCTTAAGACGAGAGTGACAATTTTTTGCAACCGTCCTCTGCTGCAAACATCCAATTTGTAATGACACAGTTAACTTCACCCTGGCCGGTGGGAGTAATATGGGCGAAGCCTGCCCGAGATGGAAGCTTCAATCTGATCGCCGATTTCAGTGATCGATCTCGCCGAGATTAGTTCAGCTATTCACGGCAACTTCCGGACCAGCGATGCGCTCCCGCGCGGCGGTCCTCATTACAACTCAGCGCGGCAGAGGCAGGCTGTAGTTTAGTTGTCTTTGTCTTCCACAATCCCAATCGCTATTTCACGAGAGCACACACAGGAGGAGGTCACATGGCTACAGCAATCCATCCAGCAGCGGCGTCGGCAGTCTTCTCCCACGATGCCGAGACCAGCAGCCTGTTTGCCTCCAACTTCGACCACCGCCCGTTTCAGTTTCGCCATGCTCTCGACACGATGGATATCTTCCAGATGCCGGCGCTGCTGAGCCTGGCTGAACGCTGCATGAACAAGCGGCAGCATAAGAGCCACTACGAAACCGGCGAGCCAGTGGTGAACGGTTATTTCGGCAACAAGCCCGCAGATATGACTTTGGTTCAGGCCCTGGAGCGGATCGGGGAGGGCGGAAACTGGATTATTCTCAAGCGCATTCACGAAGAGCCGGAGTACCGCGCGGCCCTGGAGCTTTTCATCACGGAACTGTCTGAGCTTACGGGCACGGACTTACGCCGCCGGTATCGCGATCCGATTCTGACGATCTTCATCACTTCGCCCAACCGCATCACGCCCTATCATCTGGATGGCGAGGCCAATTTTCTGGCGCAGGTTCAGGGCAGCAAATCCGTGTTTCTCTACAATGCACACGATCCGCGCATCCTGACACCGGCGGAGATGGAGCAGTATTGGACCGGACACTTGCTTGCTCCCAGATGGCACGACGAGCTTTCAGATGGACATTGGCGTTACGATGTATCCCCAGGCCTGGGTGTCTTCAACCCCGCAACTTTCCCGCACTGGGTAAAGAACAACGACAATGTTTCAGTCTCCGTCAGCATCAATTTCAAACGAGTGCGAAACGACACGATTGGAGCATACCGTGCGAATTACTATGCGCGAAAGATCGGCCTGCATCCAACTGTCCCTGGGCGAAGCCCCATCCTTGATCGAGTAAAAAATCTGACCTTGGGCAAGTTGTACGAAGGAGCTCACTCAGCGCGAAGTGCTCTCCGCTCGCGCTTCGGAGTCTAGCGCACCACCTGGCTGAATCGCAAAGTCACAGACTTCTAAAGTGGCTAACATCGACGATCCCCGGCGCTGCCGCGGAAGTGCTAATTCAGGCTTGAGGTACGGAAATGTCAACCTTAAAAGACGGAGGCCGCCACGCCGACAACAGCTTCGATACGCTGCGTCTGTTTTTTGCGGTGCTGGTGATCTTCTCGCACAGCTTTGCGCTGGGTCGCGGCTCTGACAATACCGAGCCTCTGTCTTTACTGACTCATGGGCAAATTACTTTTGGGAATGTGAGCGTGTGGGCTTTCTTTGTGATCAGTGGATTCCTCATCGCGCAGAGCTGGACGCGTTCCCCCAACCCGCTAAAGTTCCTCAAGCGGCGCATTGCCCGCATTTACCCAGGATTCACGGTTGCCGCATTGCTTACGGCACTGGTGGTTGTTCCCTTCGCGGTGGAACCGGCAACGCACCATCCGGTCGCGATGGGAAACTTCCTGTTGCAAACGCTGAGGCTGCAGGTTTTCGATGTTCCGCCGGTTTTTGTCCATAACGCCTGGCCAAATGCGCTGAACGGTTCTCTGTGGTCGGTGCCCTTCGAATTCTGGTGCTATATCGGAATTCTCCTGCTGGGAGTGACGGGATTGCTCCTGCGCCGCTGGCTGGTTGTAGCGATCTTTGCGGCGGCGATTGCATGGCATCTCTATCTATCCATCACGGGATGGATTCCAGGAGGCAAGATTCTCGGGCTGATCTTCGGATTCCCATTGTTCTGGGCGATCGTTCTTCCCTTTTTCCTTGCAGGGTCTCTGTTTCATCTTTTTGGCGGCGCGGCATTGCTTCGCAAGCCTCTGATGATTGCGGCTCTTGCGATTCTCATTGCATCCGATTTCATCCCCAACGGACTTATAGTTACGCTTCCGATCTGCGGCGCATATCTTCTCATGGGCCTTGCGTATATGCCTTTGTTGCGTCCGCTGAATCTGGGTCGGTTTGGGGATTTTTCCTATGGCACCTATCTGTATGCCTATCCGATTCAACAGATGATTGTGAAGCACGGTGGGGGAACGATGTCGCCGCTGAAACTCTTCCTGCTGGCTGCTCCACTCTCAGTGGGGGTAGGCGCTCTTTCCTGGTTTCTTGTAGAGCGCCATTTCCTGGCCCGCGAACCGGTTCTGAAGCAATTGGCTTCTCTGGCACATAACACAGCGACGGGCCTCGCCTCGATGTGGCACGCAGGCAGGAAGCTGGTCGGCGGCGGGGTGAAAATCTCTACGGACCAGCCGGCAAGGAGAGAAAGAGCACCGGATGCGGTCTCCCAAACCGCGGAATGATCCGCAAAGCCGGCACGGGCCGGCCATCGCGGTTGAATTTCTTTCTGTCAACCGACCAAAACTGATCGTTCCGGAATATGCTCCGGCTGCAAACCCAAAACCCCTAATCAAACTACCAAAACATACCAATAAAGCGAGAACAATATTGACCCCTGACTCGACATCCTCGACCATGACTCTTCCCGAACCTGAATTGGTCACGGAAGGCCGCACCAGCGCGGAGGGGCTTGCCCACAAAGTGCTGGAATCGACGGCGATTCGGGCCACATTTTGGACCGTTGTAGACTATGGATGTTCGATGGCGCTGCGCGTCGTCAACAGCCTGGTTCTCACTCGCCTGCTGATGCCGGAGTCCTTCGGGCTGATGACACTGGTGACGACGCTGGTCGTCGGAATCAGCCTGATCTCGGATATCGGCCTGGGCCCCAGCGTGATTCAAAATCCCCGTGGGGACGAACCCGCGCTTCTGAACACCGTCTGGACCTTGCAGGTACTTCGCGGCCTGGGCGTCTTCGCCGCCTCACTGATACTGGCGTGGCCAATGGCGCTGATCTACCATGAGTCGCGGTTGTTGGCGCTCATACCCGCGCTCGGCATCAATGTTCTCATCACTTCCTTTAACAGCACCAATCTGCTTTCGATGTCGCGGCACATGGGCGTGCGCAGAGTGTTTCTGCTCGACATCGCCACCCAGATCTTCACGCTGCTGGTCACGGCCGGCTGCGCATTGGTGTACCGGTCGGTGTGGGCGTTGGTCATCGGAGCGATTTTGAGCTCGGTCTTCCGGCTTGCATTCAGTTTTTACAGACGGCTGATTCCTGGCATCCGGAACTCCTTCTGCTGGGATCGTGAGAGCCTGCATGGCCTGGTTCACTTCGGCAAATGGATTCTGATTTCAACAGCATTTTTCTTTTTTGCGTCGCAGGCGGACCGGCTGATTCTTGGAAAACTGATCAGCTTCAGCCTGTTGGGTGTGTACGGAATCGCGTATTCGGTCTCGGATATTCCGCGAGCGGTCATTTACGCATTTTCCAATCGAGTCGGTTTTCCATTCATCGCCAAGATGGTTCATCTGCCGATCGCCGAATTCCGGAAGGTGTTCTTGCAGTATCGTCTTCGCACTCTGCTGGTGGGCGCAGCAATGCTATGTCTGATGGTTCATCTCGGCGGCTTTCTAGCAACAATGATGTACGATCGCCGATATCACGAGGCTTCATGGATGGTACCGATTCTGGCGCTTGGCCTGTGGCATACGATGATGTATGCGACGACCATGCCGGCCCTGCTTTCTCTCGGCAAGTCGCAGTACCAGGCAGCCGGCAACGCTGCCTATTGCGCTGCTGTGGTGATCGCCATTCCATTGGCATTCCATTTCTACGGTATGTTCGGCGCGGTGATTGCCGTGGCCGCAGGCGATCTACCATTTTATTTCGTGTTGGTGGCCGCGGCGAGCCGCGAGGGCATCTCGACCTGGCGACAGGACCTGCAGGCAACGGGAGTCTTTTTGGTCCTTCTGGGACTAGGCCTCGCCGTTCGCAAAGCCATCTTAGGCTAGCGCGCTTCGCGCCACGGCTTCAACGCAACGCATTGCTTCCACCAAAGTGAGATTCTTTCCATCTGGACCACTTCCACATTCGGTGCCTTTCGATGACCACTACTACTGAAACGACGCGGAGCACACGAGAGATCGGCCCGGAAGCAGCGGGACGGCCAGTCGATCGCTGGGCCTTTCCCGCCCGAAAGCCTTTGTGGCAGATCTTCGATGAGGTCGCGGCGCAACACGCCGACCGGACAGCGGTGACCTTCGGCGACCATCAACTCTCTTATCGCGCACTTCAGGCGCAGGCCAACCAGCTCGCACGCCGTCTGCGCAGTCTGGGTGTGGGCCCGGATTCGCTGGTGGGCATTTATCTGGAGCGCTCGGCCCAGGCAATCGTTGCACTGCTGGCTGTCGTGAAAGCCGGTGGAGCTTATTTGCCGCTCGATCCGGCCTATCCGAGCGAGCGCGTAGCCACAATCCTAGACGATGCCCGGCCATCGGTTTTGTTGACCGAGCAGAATCTTCTCGACCGTCTGCCGTCCCATGCGGCCCATACGATTTGCATCGATCGCGAGCCGATTACGGATTCCTCTTCCGACGACACCGCATTCGAGGCAGTCGCTGGCGAGGAGAACCTGGCGTATGTCATCTACACTTCCGGATCGACAGGAAAACCCAAGGGCGTGATGGTGACACACGGCAATGTCGCGCGCCTGTTGAGCGCCACGGCAGAGTGGTTTCACTTCAACGAACACGATGTCTGGACGCTCTTCCATTCCATGGCTTTTGACTTCTCGGTCTGGGAGATATGGGGCTGCCTGCTGCACGGCGGAAGATTGGTTGTAGTTCCCTTCCCTGTCTCCCGTTCGCCAGAGGATTTCCATGAGCTATTGGCGAAGGAACAGGTTACGATTCTGAACCAGACACCGTCTGCGTTCTATCAGCTCATGACGGTCGATCAGGCGCGGCGGTCGCCAAAGCTGGCTCTGCGAATTGTCGTCTTCGGCGGCGAGGCGTTGAACTTCAAGACGCTGCGGCCTTGGTTTGAAACGCATGACGACCGGCATCCACTATTGATCAATATGTATGGCATCACAGAGACGACCGTGCATGTGACGCATCGGGAGATCACCGCAGCCGATGCCGCGGAAGGCGCGCGCAGTCTGATTGGCGTTCCGATTCCGGATATGCGGCTCTACCTGCTCGGCGACGACAGGCGTCCTGTGCCGGCCGGAGAAGTGGGCGAGATCTGCGTTGGCGGAGCGGGCGTGGCGCGCGGATACTTGAACCGTCCCGAGCTCGACGCCGAGCGCTTTGTACCCGATCCGTTTTCCGGGATTCCGGGTGCGCGGATGTACAGATCCGGCGACCTGGCCCGTCTGCTGCCGGACGGTGAGGTGGAGTATCTCGGCCGCGGCGACGCTCAGGTGAAGATTCAAGGTTTTCGTATCGAACTCGGCGAGATCGAAGCCGCCATCGCGGGGCACGAGCGGATACGAGAGGCGCGGGTGATCGCCCATACGGATGAAACGGGGACCAAGCGGCTGGCAGCGTACTACGTGGCGCATCAGGATGCGGCGCTCTCGGTGCGCGAACTGAGCGGGTATTTGAGCGCAAAACTTCCGCCCTGGATGATGCCCTCTATGTATCTGCCCATCGCGGCCTTTCCGCTGACTCCTCACGGCAAGGTAGATTACGCTCGGCTACCAGCACCGACGGTGGGATCGGCCCGCACCGGAGCAGAAACCGGGGCCACTGATCTCGAACAGGAAGTGGCCGGCGCATGGCGCAATGTGCTGGGCGCCGATCACGTCGGCCTGGACGACAACTTCTTCGACATTGGTGGAAACTCGCTGCTGCTGGTCTCGGTACACGCGAAGCTGCAGACGATGCTGAATAAAAAGATTCCCGTCGCTGAACTCTTTGCGTACACGACAATCCGTGCGCTCTCTGAAAGACTGGGAGGCTCGGTCACGGATTCCAAATCGCGGCATTCGGCGCAAGACCGGACACAGGATCAGGCTCAGAAGCAACGGGCGGCGTTTGCACGCGCCCGCGCGGCAAGGAAGGCAGCCCTATGAGCAGTCCCGAGAACGAAAACCGGCTGGAAGGCGTTGCCATCATCGGCATGTCGGGCAAGTTTCCCGGCGCTCCGGATCTGGAGACCTTCTGGACCAACATCGCTGCTGGCAAGAATACGATCACCCATTTCTCGCGCGCGGATCTGGAAGCAAGAGACCGCGCGTCTTTGGAGTTCGGTCCCGACTACGTGGCCGCCCACGGCGTTCTGGAGAACGCTGAGATGTTCGATGCCGGCTTCTTCGGCATTCCACCGCGCGAGGCCGACTTTCTTGACCCGCAGCATCGGCTGTTTTTGGAGACGTGCTGGAATGCTCTGGAAGACGGCGGATACGATCCGGCGCAGTTTGCCGGACAGATCGGCGTCTTTGGTGGATGCAGCCTGAATACCTATCTGCTTGCAAATCTAAGCTCAGGCCGTGAGTTCATCGACGAACTCACGGGCAACTATCAGGTAGGCGAGCTACAGGTGACACTGGGCAACGACAAGGATTTTCTCTGTTCGCGCGTGGCATACAAGCTGAACCTCCGCGGACCATGCATGACGATACAGGGCGCGTGCGCTACGTCGCTGGTCGCAATCTGCCAGGCGAGCCAGAACCTTCTGACGTATCAGTGCGACATGGCGCTTGCTGGAGGCGTCTCGGTGACCTTTCCGCAGCATCGCGGCCATGTCTTTCAGGAAGGCAGCATGGGATCGCGCGACGGGCATTGCCGCCCCTTCGACGCCGACGCGACCGGCACAGTGTTTGGGCACGGCGTGGGCGTGGTGTTGCTGAAGCGGTTGGAAGACGCGCTTGCCGACGGCGACCGGATCGACGCCGTGATTCGCGGCTTTGCAGTGAACAATGACGGAGCAGCAAAGGTCAGCTACATGGCTCCCGGCGTGGACGGACAGGCAGCGGCAATCGCGGCTGCCCAGGCCATGGCGGGAATCAGCGCGGACGCCATCACGTATATTGAAGCGCACGGCACCGCAACTCCGCTCGGCGATCCTGTCGAGGTTGCCGCCTTGACCCGCGCCTTCCGCCAGAGCACACAACGAAACGGATTCTGCGCGCTGGGCAGCACCAAAGCGAACATTGGCCATCTGGACGCAGCGGCGGGGGTCAGCGGGTTGATCAAGACCGTGCTTGCCATGCGGCACAAAACGATTCCCCCAGTGGCCAACTTCCGCCAGCCGAATCCGCGCATCGATTTTGCGAACACGCCTTTTCATGTCAGCGGCGAGGCCTCGGCCTGGCAGCCCGACGGTCCGCGCATGGCCGGTGTAAGCGCCTTTGGCGTGGGAGGCGTGAATGCCCATGTGGTGCTCGAAGAGGGGCCGCAGAGCACACCTGAAACCTCTTCGCGCCCTGCCCAATTGCTCTGTGTTTCCGCGCGTTCTGAGGCCGCGCTCGATGCGGCGCTGAGCAACCTCGGCCGCTATCTGCAAGAGCATCCCGAGTCGAATCTGGCGGACGTTTCGTATACACTCCAGACCGGCCGGCACGGATTCGATCATCGCGCCGCTGTAGCATGTTCAAGTGTCGACGAAGCCGCGCAAATGCTTCGAGAGCCCGCGAACCGGCGGGTTCACAGGTCATCGAGCATCCTCGCGCGACCCCAGCCGGTCTTTCTCTTCACCGGGCAGGGCGCGCAGTTCTCAGGAATGGGCCGCTCGCTCTACCAAGCGGAGCCCGTCTATCGAAAGCAGATCGATGAATGCGCTGAGATTCTGCGTCCCATGCTGAATCTCGACCTGCGAGAACTGCTTTTTTCCGCCGATGTTCTGACGAGCGCCGAAGCGCTCACTGAAACCAGACTGGCGCAGCCTGCGCTGTTCATCACCGAACTGGCAATGGCCAAACTGTGGAGGGAGTGGGGCATCGAGCCGAAAGCCATGACCGGTCACAGCCTCGGAGAATTTGTCGCCGCAGTTGTGGCAGGCGTGATGGGCCGTGAAGATGCTCTCAGGCTCGTGGCGGAGCGTGGCACTTTGATGCAGCAGATGGAGCGCGGGGCGATGCTCTCGGTGCGCCTCGACGAGGCAAGGATCTCGCCCCTCCTGACCGAGGGTCTATCGATCGCCGCGCTGAACAGCCCGACACTGAGTGTGGTCTCCGGACCGATCGATGCCATTGAGAAACTGGAGAAGCGCCTCAAAGAGGAGGCGATCGAATGCAAGCGGTTGCGGACCTCGCACGCCTTCCACTCCGCCATGATCGATCCGATGCTCGACGCCTTCGAGGATGAGGTTCGCCGGGTCACCCTTCTTGCGCCGTCGATTCCCTACGTCTCCGGAGTAACGGGAACGTGGATCAAACCGGAAGAAGTGATGACGCCGCGCTATTGGCGCGATCATTGCCGCAAGCCCGTGCGCTTCGCGGACGCGGCGAAACTCTTGCTCGATCTGCCCGAAGCGGTGTTGCTGGAAGTGGGGCCTGGGCAGTCGCTGACCACCCTTGCGCACCAGCAGCGCGGCAATCGCGCCGTGCCGATCATGGCATCCATGCCAGAGCGCGCCGCCGAGGCGGGCGGTTCAGGAACCATGCTGGAAGCCCTGGGCCGCCTCTGGACGGCCGGAGTTCAGCCAGAGTGGAAGCGCGTCTGGAGCAACGAACACAGGCACCGCGTCTCGCTTCCCACCTATCCATTCGAGCGCAAGAAGCACTGGATCGACCCGCCACCTTACGCAGCGGCGGCCACCGGCTCTGGACAAACCACGGTTGCACCACGACAGACTGAAGTGCCGATTGAGGGAGAAGCGAAGATGACCCTTGATGCAGTTGGAATCGCCGCTGAACGCCGGCTCAGGCTTCAGCCTGTTGTGGCAGGCCTCTTTGAAGAACTGAGCGGAATTGCTACCGGACCAGAGTCCTTCGAAACATCGTTTCTGGAATTGGGATTCGACTCTCTGTTTCTGACCCAGGCGACGCAGGCCGTGCAGCGCTGCTTCGGCGTGAAGGTAACTTTCCGGCAGATCGTGGAACAGTATTCGAGCATCCGCATGCTCGCAGACCGCCTGGATGCGATCCTTCCCGCGGATGCCTTTCCTCCCGAGAAGATCTCGGGCCAGGCGCAGCCTTCCGCCACTTTGGCTGTCGCCGCGCCGATCGCAGCCGCTGGGCCCCCATCCGCCGCGGCAGGCTCGGCGCTCGATGAACTGCTCAGAGCGCAGATGCAGGCCATGTCGCGGCTCTTCGAGCAGCAACTTGCGGCGGTACGCGGAGCAGCGCCGGCCACCGAAGTGCAGCAGGCCTCCGCGCAGTTAACCAGCATGCCGGTCGCAGCAAAGAAAGTCGCCGCCAGCGAAGCCACTCCAGCTGCGCCTTCCGGCGGGTTCAAGACGCATGGGCCATTCAAGCCGGTGCAGGCGGGCGCTAAAGACGGCCTGACGGAGCAGCAGCGCGAGTACATTCAATCACTCGTTGTTCGATACGCGAGCCGCACCGGAAAGTCGAAAGAGTATACGCAGACGCACCGGCCGCATCTGACCGATCCTCGCGCCGTCGCAGGCTTCCGGTCGCTGTGGAAGGAGATGGTCTATCCGTTGGTGACCAACCGCTCAAAGGGCTCTCGCATCTGGGATCTCGATGGCAACGAGTATATCGACATCGTCAACGGTTTCGGCGCGATCATGTTCGGGCACGGACCGGAGTTTGTGACCGAAGCCGTACACAAGCAAGTCGATCTTGGGGTGGAGATTGGCCCGCAGAGTTCGCTGGCCGGAGAGGTCGCGGCTCTGATCTGCGAAATAACGGGCATGGAGCGCGCCGCGTTCTGCAACACCGGCTCCGAAGCGGTGATGGCCGCACTGCGCGTAGCCCGCACGGTTACCGCGCGCGACAAGATCGTCTACTTCACGGGCGACTACCACGGCACCTTCGACGAGGTTCTGTTGCGCGCCACTCCGCACGGCGCCGCGCCCATCGCTCCCGGCATCATGGCGGGAAGCGCGGGCAATGCGACGGTGTTGGAGTACGGCGCGGAGGCATCGCTGGAGTTCATTCGCTCACACGCCAGCGAGATCGCCGCGGTGCTGGTCGAACCGATGCAGAGCCGCCACCCCGAGGTGCAGCCGCGCGAATTCCTGCATGAACTGCGCAGGATCACGGCGCAGGCGGGAACAGCGTTGATCTTCGACGAGGTGGTCACCGGCTTCCGCGTGGCTCCTGGCGGGGCGCAGGAGTACTACGGGATTCGCGCCGATCTAGCCACCTATGGGAAGGTGATCGGCGGCGGCTATCCGATCGGCGTATTGGCTGGAAAAGCAGAGTATCTCGACACGCTCGATGGCGGCGCGTGGCAATACGGCGATGATTCGGCGCCCGAAGTCGGAATGACCTTCTTTGCGGGAACGTTTGTGCGTCATCCTCTTGCTCTGGCGGCGGCCAAGGCAGTTCTGCACCACTTGAAGGAAGCCGGACCGCAACTGCAGGAAACGCTCAGCCGGAAGGTAGCTTCCGCGGCAAAAGCCGTGGAAGAGTGTTTCCGCGATGCCGGACTTGATGTTGGCGTGCATCCATGCGGCTCTTGGTTCTCGTTCAGCATGCCGGCAGAGGCCCGCTTCGGCAGCCTCCTCTATTACCACATGCGCGAAAAGGGCATTCATATCCTCGAGAGCTATCCTTGCTTCTTCACTACCGCGCACTCCGACGAGGATTTTGCGCGGGTGGTCGACGGCTTTCGCGAATCGATCCAGGAGATGCGCTGCGGCGGCATGTTGCCCGCCGCCGCAGCGCAAGAGATTCCCGCGCAGGTCGATGTCAAATTGCCCGAACTGCATCCAGACGCACGTGGCAAGGCGCCCGTCTACGAAGCTCCCGAAAAAGCGCCTCTCACCGAATCGCAGCGGGAGATCTGGCTGGCAGCCATGCGGAGCAACGATGCAAACTGCGCCTTCAATGAATCACTGACGCTTCGCCTGCAAGGGCCGGCGAGCGAGCATCAAGTGCTCCATGCGCTCGAATCGGCGATTGCCCGCCACGACGCTCTTCGTTCGACGGTCGATCCGAACGAGGAATGCATGAGAATCGCGCCCGCCTTCACTGGCCAGATTCCGTTCGTTGACTTGAGTGCGCTTTCCGCCGAAGAGCGCGGTGCATTCATCGACACGAGGATCGCGGAAGAAGGATGCACGCCCTTCGATCTGGCCCGTGGCCCGCTGTTCCGGGCAACGCTCTTCCGCTCCGCGCCTGATGAACTGTTGCTGCTCGCGACCGGCCATCATATCGTACTGGATGGGTGGTCATCGAACCAGCTTCTGGAGGATATGGGCAATATCTACAGCGCTGCAAAGACAAATTCAAAGCCCGCTCTGGCGCCTCTGATGCCCTTTAGCAGCTATGCGCTGAAGGAGCAGGAGGAGGCGCGGGCGGGCGCCTATACCGAGAACGAGCATTATTGGGTTGAGGTTTTCACCGGGCACACACCGGTGCTCGATCTGCCGACGGATCGGCCGCGCCCGGCGATGAAGTCCTACAAGGGAGCCACGCTGCAAAAGCCTCTGGGCGCGGAGCTATCCGCGGAGCTGAAGAAGGCCAGCTCCCGGCTGGGCTGCACCTTGTATGTGACCTTGCTTTCGGCTTTTCAGATTCTGCTGCACCGATACACGCGGCAATCCGAGGTGGTGGTCGGCATATCATCCGCGGGACAGGCTCTCTTTGATGACGCAAGCCTCGTCGGGCACTGCGTGCACTTTCTGCCGATGCTGAGCGTTCTGCCAAAGACCTGCACTGTCAAGGAACATCTGGCCGCAACGCGCGGGCAACTGCTCGACGCCTACGACCATCAGGAGTTCACCTACGGCACGCTGCTGCGCAAGCTGCCGATTCAGCGCGATTCAAGCCGCTTGCCGCTGATTGAAGTCCAGTTCAACCTGGAAAAGCTGGGGACAAATCTTCACTTCGAGGGCCTGCAGGCCGAAATCCATGCGAATCCGAAGGGGTTCGTGAACACGGACCTGTTCCTGAACATCGTCGAAACCGGCGACGATCTACTGTTGAACTGCGATTACAATACCGACCTGATCGATCGTGGCACTCTGGAACGGTGGCTGGCCTCGTATACCACGATCCTGCGCGGGATTGCCGCGGACCCAAGCCGCGAGGTCGAGAATCTCGATATCCTGGAGGAAGACGAGCGAAAGCTGGTGCTGGACGATTGGAACCGCACCGCAGTCGACTTCGGCCCGTTCGAGCCGGTCTATCGCACCATCGAGCGCCAGGCCGCGAATTCACCCAATCGGGTTGCGGTAATCTGCGACGGGATGGAGTGGACCTATCGCCAGCTGAACGAGTACAGCAACCAATTGGCGCGGCACCTGCGCCGCCAGGGAATTCGTGAAGGCGCTCTCGTAGGCGTGTGCCTCGAGCGATCCTTCCAGATGCTGGGCGCGGTACTGGGCGTACTCAAGGCGGGCGCGGCATATCTGCCGCTGGACCCCAGCCATCCGGCCAGCCGTCTGGAGCTGGTACTCTCTGATGCTCAGGTGTCGCTGTTGCTTACCCAGGAGCATTTGGCCTCCCGGCTGCATACCAGCGCTCGGGTGGTTTGCCTGGACAGCGAGCAGACGCTGTGGGCGCGAGAGAGCGTCACAGACATGGATACAGGCAACGCGCCGGATTCACTGGCGTATGTGATCTATACGTCCGGTTCAACGGGTCGGCCCAAGGGCGTGGCCATCGAGCACCAGGCACTGACCAACCTGCTGCGCAGCATGGAGCGGGAGCCGGGACTGAACAGCACGGATACGCTGGTCTCGGTCACGACCTTGTCATTCGATATCGCGGCGCTTGAGCTCTTTCTACCTCTCATGACTGGCGCCAGGCTGGTGATTGCTGCCAAAGAGCAGGTCCTCGATGGCTACCAATTGCTGAATCTGATTGAGCAGTCCGAGGCCACCGTGATGCAGGCTACTCCCGCAGGCTGGCGGATTCTGTTGGAGGCGGGATGGAAAGGCCGGCCGAGCCTGAAAGTGCTCTGCGGCGGCGAGGCCCTGGCCCGCGATCTGGCCGATTCGCTGATGAGTTGCAGTGACGAAGTATGGAATGTCTATGGGCCGACGGAGACCACCATCTGGTCTTCGGCTACGCGGCTGGAAAAACTGGCGGGCCCGGTTCCGATTGGGCCTCCCATCGCCAATACTCAGTTTTACGTGCTCGACGAGCGCCTGCAACCGGTGCCTGTGGGAGTGACAGGCGAGCTGTACATCGGAGGCGCGGGATTGGCGCGCGGCTACTGGAACAGGCCCGAGTTGACCGCCGAGAAGTTCTTGCCCAATCCATTTGGCCCGGGACGGATCTACCGCACAGGCGATCAGGCGCGCTGGATCCTGGACGGTCACATCGAACTGCTGGGCCGAATCGATTTCCAGGTAAAGGTGCGAGGCTTCCGGATTGAACTGGGCGAGATCGAAGCTGCTCTGGCCAGCCATCCCGCGGTGCGGGATGCGGTGGCGACGGCCATCGAAGTAAGGCCGGGAGACACGCGGCTGGCAGCCTGGGTCGACTCGGCTTTGGCCAAGCCGCCGGCAGATCTGGACGCGCAACTGCACACCCTGCTGACCGCGAAGCTACCCGAGTATATGCATCCCGCCGTGATTACCGTGCTGCCCGCGCTGCCCCGGACCGCCAACGGCAAAATCGACCGCAAGTCTCTACCGGAGGCGGCCTTTGGCAGGCAGACGAAGGTGCGGCAATTCACCCCCGCGGCAACGCCACAGCAGGAGAAGATGGCGGCAATCTGGGCCGATATTCTGAAGCTCGATCGAGTCAGCATCACCGACAGCATCTTCGAGTTGGGAGCCGATTCGCTGCTGATTTTCAGGATCTCAGCGCGTGCCGGGCAGGAAGGCCTGCCGATCGAGCCTGCGCAAATCTTTCAGCATCGCACCATCGCCAATCTGTCCAACGCTCTGGTAGAAGCCACGGTCTCGAACCAGGACAAGTCTCCCGCTGGCCCTGCTATCGCAGCTGTTTCGAGGGAAAAGTTTCGGAGAACGAACGCCTGATGAATATCTCACCGGACAAGACGATTCCCGCTCCAGAGAGTGCGCGCCCGGCGACATGGGCGCGTGCGGACGACTTTGTGATGCCGGCGACACCGTGCCAGACGCGCTTCTGGCTGTTGCACACGATGTATCCCGGCAGCCACTCGCTGAACATGCCCATCGCATGGACCTGCCGGGGAACGCTCTCTCCCGCAGTGGCGGCAACGGCGCTGACGGAACTGGTGCGTCGCCACGAGTCCTTGCGTACCACATTCGAGGTGGTGGATGGCCAGCTGTCGCAGGTGATTCATTCACCCTTTGAAGTGCCCCTGCCGGTCGAGGACTTGCGGCATATGCCGAAGGATGCTCGCCAGCGGGATGCCGACTCGATCATCCGCCAGCAAGCCCGTATCCCGATGGATATGGCAAAGGGTCCGCTGTTCATCGCCAGAGCGGTTCAGTTGGCTGACGACGAGCATATACTCCTGATCACGATCCATCACAGCGTCTGCGACGGATGGTCGAATGGTGTGGTGCTTCGGGACTTTTCCGCGATCTACGATGGTCTGATGCGCAGCCTTCCCCCTGGACTGCCGGAGTTGCCCATTCAGTTCGGCGATTTCGCAGTCTGGCTCGAGCAGTGGAGAAAGGGAAAGGAGTCGGAGGAGTCTCTGGAATACTGGCGCAGAACCTTGGAAGGAGACTTTGAGCCGCTTCGAATCCAGCGGGACTTTCCTGGCGGCGGAGTCGAAGAACAGGGGAATATCGAAACTCTTCTGCTGGCTCCGGACCTGGTGCGGCAGGCGCGGGACTTCTGTGCGGCCCGGGGGGTGACGCTTTACATGCTCCTGCTGTCGGTTTATGCAGCAATGCTGCACCGGTTGACCGGCCAGGCAGACATCCTTATCGGTACGCCCTGCGCCAACCGGCGCCCGGAGACGGCGGAGCTGATCGGCCCCTTTTCCAATCCCCAAGTCATCCGCGTCAAGATCGAGAAGGAAGATACTCTTGGCTCGATCGTCGAGAGCGTTCGTAATTGGACATTGGGCGCGCTGGCTCATCAGGATCTGCCCTTCGAAGATCTGAACGACGACGAGTTCTTCTGCCGCGACAAGAATCAGATCTCGCTGCAGGTGTACTTCATCTATCAAAAGGCCTTCATGCAGGCCCAGAAAACGCCGTCCCTGGAGATCGTCCCCCTGCGCTCAGTCAGTCCAGGAACAAGCTTCGATTTGATGCTGAGCATCGTGGAGCGCGCCGAAGGCCCTCGCCTCCAGTTGGAATATAATCCAGGGTTCTTCCGCGTTTCGACCATCCAGCGAGTTCTCAAGCTCTATGTGCAGATTCTCGATACCATTTTATTGAGCGAGAAGAGTCCGGCGGGAGAGGCGGCAAACGACGATGGCAGGCAGCAGCTCATGGCGGGCTCAAACGGGGCGGCTGAGCGCGAAACCGTCGCACAGGCCGTCAACCGGAATGGACATCTGAACGCCGGCATCAGCCACGGAGCGCCAACCACCGGAAAGCAGAGCGAAGTTCATGTGGCGCCCCGCGACGCGCTCGAGGCGCAGATCGCCAGAATTTGGGAGACGGCGATAGGAGTCACAAATCTGAGCGTTCGGGACAGCTTCTTTGATCTCGGCGGGCGGTCGCTGGCCGCAATGCAAATTGTCTCCCGGATCAACAAGACTTATTCGCTCAATTTTGGTCTTGCCTCCCTGTTTTCCGGGCACACGGTCGAGCGGATGGCGGAGTTGGTCACGAAGCGTCTTTCCGCAAACGGCAGCTCCTCGATTGTGCCGATGCAGCCGGAAGGAACGGCAGCTCCTCTGTTTATCATTCACGGCGCAGGGGGAAATGTTATCCGCTTCTACCAGCTCGCCATGCTGGTCGGTACGAACCATCCGATTTATGGCATACAAGCCCAGTCTCTGCTGGCTGGACAGCCGGCGCTCCTTCGCCTGGAAGATCAGGCAGCGTTCTATCTGGCCGAGATACGGCAGATCCAGCCAAAGGGTCCGTATTATTTCCTGGGATACTCCTTCGGCGGCACGATTGCCCTCGAAATCGCGCATCAGTTGCGCGCCCTGGGAGAGCGGGTCGAACTGCTTGGCATGCTCGATAGCCGCCAGCGCGATTGCATCGTTGTGGCGCAACGGAACGATTCCGTGCGGGAGCAGTTCGATCGCCGGATCGCGCGCTTTCTGGGAAATCTTTCCGACTTGTCGCTGGCAGAAAAGATCGAGTATCTGTGGCAGAAATTCTTTACGCGAACCCTGCGCCGGGTCTACTCTCTCGCGGTCGCGCTCGGCTTTCGTACTGTGCCTTCCTTCATGAAAAGCACCGACGATATTACCTGGGTGGCGGCCATGAACTACCAGCCGCGGCCTTGGCCAGGACAGGTGACGCTCTTCCGCGCCGCCATCCAGCCTGATCCCCGGCTGCCAAAGGACCTGGGATGGACGCCGCTTGCCCAGGGCGGTGTCGAGGTGTATGAACTGCCCGGCGATCACGACCTGGTATTCCTTGACCCCAACATCCAGGTTCTGGCAGCACAGCTGCGGGCTCGCCTGGAACATTGCGATGCCGTTGAAGTTCGTGTGAGTGAACCGGCAGCCTGCGCAGATTGACGACGTCTCCAACCGCCTGTTGTATCAGTTTTGAGCGCTTAGCTTCCATTCATTGGACCCTGGATTTGGACCCTGGATAGGACAGCGCACAATCCCACTGCAAAAAACTTAACAGTCAGAAACAGAGGATGCAGCCCGATGACATTTCGCCATGTGTATATGGTGCTTTCACCGCGTTCCCTGAGCTATGCCAGGGATGCTCTGGAGAGTTTATTCGGCAACTCTGTCGAGGATCTTCACCTTCGTCTGATTACCGACTCCGAGCGGGACAAGGAAGAGCTGACTAAGACTCTGGATGCGATCGATTCAAGGGCGCATCGATGGACAGTTTACTCGGAGCACGATCTGGCTGAGCGGGAGGAAGCGCTCTTCGCAGGGCACGATAACCTGCGAGCATTCCGCCGCGGTCATCCCTGCTGGCGCAAGATCACCGATCCGCTGCTGCTGAGCGATCCTGGTCAGGAATTGGTTCTGCTCGACCCGGACCTCTACTTCCCCAATCGCTTTCAGTTTGAGACAACTCCCGCGAACGGCCTTCTGCTGATGTGGCAGCAGCCGAACTGCCTCTTTCCGCCCGAAGTGGTGAAGACAGCAATCGGCGATGGCATCCGGCTTGCGCACCACGTGGACATCGGGGTGGCACACTGGCGCGCCTCCGCCGATCTGGACTGGCTTGATTGGCTCTTAGGCAGGCTGGGTGGAACCAAGCTGCCACGCATCATGCATGTGGAAGCGATTGTATGGGCTGCCCTGGCCATGCGAGTGGGCGGAGGATACCTCGACCCCGTCTATTGGAAATGCTGGCGCCGGTCGCCGGCAAAACGACTGATGACCAAGCTGGGCGTGAGTGGCCAGCGCATCCTGAGATCGGAACCCTGGGCCAGCCTGAAATGCTTCCATGCAGGCGGCGAGGTAAAGTGGTGGCTACACGAGGCTCGCATATCAGGCTTGCTGGACGGACAACAAACGCTCCGCCAGCCAGGCCGTGTGCTTCCCTTCGAAGAACTGACACCGGCACAGTACGCGCGGGAACTGGCGTTCAAGCGAATGCTGCAAGCGATGGGATACTACCAAATCTTCCGTACGGCGTGAGAGTCCATGCGAATATGCATTGTTGCCGAGAACGCCTCTACACGCTTCGGCGGCGAGGCTATCCTTCCGGTCCACTACTTCCGCTTGCTGCGATCTCGCGGCATCGAGTGCTGGATGGTCGTCCACTCGCGAACCGAGAGCGATGCGGTAGAGCTGTTCCCGAACGAAATCGACCGCATTCTTTTTGTTCCAGACTTATGGATTCAGAAGTTTCTCTTCTTTCTCAGCCGTTATCTTCCCAGGCGGTTGTCAGAGGCCACGTTGGGGCTTGTCAACCAGCTCATCACGCAATGGTGCCAACGCTCTATCGTACGCAGGTTGATCCGCGACCAGCGCGTCGATGTGATTCACCAGCCTATTCCCGTCGCTCCGCGCTTTCCTTCGGCAATCTTCGGCCTGGGCGCCCCAGTGGTGATTGGACCGCTGAACGGCGGGATGGAATACCCCCCGGCATTTCGCCGCTCCGAATCGTGGATGAGCCGCTCCGCACTTTCCTTCGCCCGCCTGTTTGCGAACATCGGCAACACGCTTCTGCCCGGCAAGAAACATGCAAGCGTAGTGCTCGTAGCCAATGAACGAACGCGTCGCGCGCTGCCCTCGGGAATCCGAGGCAAAGTAATCGAGTTAGTGGAGAATGGAATCGACATCGGCGTTTGGCAAGGCGCGCACCTCACACCGGAGAGTACAGCCTCGCGCTTTGTCTATCTCGGGCGCCTGGTTGATTGGAAAGCCGTGGATGTTGCGATCCGGGCGCTTCAAAGGGTTCCATCCGCCGAACTCGATATCATTGGCGACGGCCCCATGTTGAATCCATGGCGCTTCCTGGCCGCCGAACTGGGGTTGACGGATCGTGTCCACTTTGCAGGCTGGCTCACGCAGAGCGAATGCGCCAATCGCCTGCTGAATTCCGTCGCGCTGGTTCTGCCCAGCCTCTATGAATGCGGCGGAGCCGTGGTGCTTGAGGCCATGGCCATGGGCAAGCCGGTGATCGCCACTCGCTGGGGCGGTCCGGCAGACTATCTGGACGCTTCCTGCGGAGTGCTCGTGGAGCCGGGGAGCTACGCGGGGCTGGTGGACGGCTTTGCCGAAGCGATGCGCAGGATGCTCGACTCTCCCGGCCTTGCCATGTCCATGGGCGCAGCGGGACGCGAGCGTGCGGTTCGCGATTTTGATTGGCAGCACAAGATCGACAGGGTAATCAACATCTATCGTTCAGTTGCGGAGAGCCCGGCCGTTCCCCAGGAGCTGAAAACAACCGCAGTTTCTCCCGCGGCCGCTTCCAAATCCAACTGAAGGCAGAACCGGCTTCAATCGGACGCGCATTTCAAGAGCAGCAAGTCGCAAGGTAGGGATCGAATCATGTCTAATGTGGAATCACAAACCGGCTTCGCGCTTGCTTCGGAGGTCGCGACGGTTAAGGCCCCGGATGCGTTGCCACCGCGGCTTCTCTATCTATTGAGCCGCTATCCGGCCGTCTCGCACACCTTCTTTCTGAATGAGATTCTGGAACTGAGAAAGCGCGGCTTCTCGGTCGAGGTCGCCTCGATCAACCAGCCGGACCGCGCACCCTCGTCGATGCCCGATATCGAAGTTGAAGAGGCGGCGAAGACGTTTTACATCAAATCCACCGGAGCTGTGAGGGCAGCAGCGGTTGCAGCCAGGACGCTGCTGTTCAGGCCGAGAGTATTCGGCCGCGGGTTGAAGGCGGCTCTGAGTCTGGGGCGATGGGATCCACGCGCGACTCTCTATGCGCTCCTTTACTTCGCAGAAGCGCTTGTTCTTGGCGACTGGATGCGGCCGCGCGGTCATCGCCATCTTCACATACACTTCTGCGGGCCAGTGGCGACGGTCGGCATGTTGACTTCGATGGCGTGGGGTTTCTCTTACTCATTGACCGTGCATGGTCCAGATGAATTCTACGACGTGGACAAGTTCTATCTTCGCCAGAAGGTCGAACACGCCAGGTTCATCGTGTGCATCAGCGACTTCTGCCGCAGCCAACTGATGCGAGTTGCAGCTCCGGAGCACTGGGACAAGATGTATGTGGCGCGCCTGGGTGTTGATCCAAATGTGTTCTCACCGGTACGCGCGCAACCTAAGCCGGATCATCTGTTGGAGGTTCTTTGCGTCGGTAGGCTCGTTCCGTCGAAGGGCCAGCTCATTTTATTGCGCGCCTGCGCCATCCTGCTCGCCAGGGGTTGCGCGATCCAAATTCGTCTGGTGGGAGATGGGCCTGATCGCAAGCATTTGGAATTGTTCGCGGAACGGGAGAAGATCCCGGCGCTCTTCGAAGGAGCAAAGACCCACGACGAGACGCGGCGGTTGCTTGGGGCAGCGGACATCTTTGCCCTGGCCAGCTTTGCCGAGGGCGTGCCGGTTGCGTTGATGGAGGCGATGGCGATGGAGGTGCCATGCGTGAGCACCGTCATTGCGGGTATTCCGGAGTTGATTCGCGATGGGCTCGATGGACTGCTGGTTCCCGCATCCTCGGCCGAGGTACTCGCCGCGGCGCTCGAACGCCTCATTGAAGATCCGCTCTTGCGGCGCAGCATCGGGCTTGCAGGTCGCAAGCGGGTCCACGATCTTTACAATCTGCCGGAAAATGTAAGCTTGCTCGCATCTGTCTTTCGCGAGAACGCACCCAATAACATTTGAAAGGGCCATTCATATTTGACTACTATTTCCTTCGAATTCGACGTCTCCGTCGTCATTGTGTCTTTCAACACGCGCGATGTGCTTCGCGATTGCCTGCGATCGGTGTTTCGCGAGAAGGGATCGCTGCGCGTTCAGATCATTGTGGTCGATAACGCATCGACGGATGGTTCTCCCGATATGGTCGAGCAGGAGTTCCAGGAAGTGTTGCTGATACGAAGTGGAGTCAATCTCGGCTTTGGCCCGGCAAACAACCTCGGCTTTCGGTCGGCGGGCGGACGCTATCTTGTGCTCCTCAACTCCGACGCATTCCTGACCGCAGGGTCGCTGGAGCGATCCGTGGCTCACATGGACGCAAACCCCGGCGTGGGACTTGGCGGCGGGCGTCTCACCGGGCGCGATGGCTCGTGGCAGCCTTCGTCGCGCATGTTTCCCACGGTCTTCAGCGACTTGCTTGTTCTTTCCGGGCTTGCGGCGCGTTTTCCGGGTTCGCGTTTCTTTGGTCGTGCCGACCGCACATGGGCAAGCCCAATGGAGGCTGCCGAGGTCGATTGGGTTCCCGGCGCCTATGCGATTGTGCGCACTGAAGCGCTGGAGTCCATCGGCCTTTTCGACCCGCGATTCTTTCTCTATTACGAGGAGGTCGACCTGTGCAAACGAATCAAGAATGCGGGGTACTCGATCTGGTATTGGCCGGATATCTCCATCGTCCATATCGGCGGCGAGTCCTCACGCCAGATCCGGTCGCTTCAACTCTCGCACACTGGGGCGCAGCTCACTTTGTGGCGCATGAGAAGCATGTTGCTTTACTACCGGAAACACCATGGGCTGTCGGCATGGCTGGCCATGGCGGTCGAGGTAGTCTGGTATTGGCTGCGGTGGCAGCGCAGACGGTGGAGCAAGAATCCAGATCGTCGCGCCAGCGCGGGCGCCGATTTGCACCTGATTTCGATTTTGAGCCAGGCGTGGCGCGATACCATGGGAGGGCGCTTCTCTCCGGCGCAGCCATGGTGAAGCGCTTACTCCGGGATGACGAAGATCTGTATGCCCACTGACACGATGCGTCACAAACTCAAGTCGTCGCTTACGTCGCTCTTGTCGTCGTACTACAAGGCAACGTCGGGACTGCGGCGGAACCTGGAGCGCATACGCAACCACGCTCTGCTTTCCTCCAGCCTGGCGGTGCCGCTCCATGCCTCAGTGGTCGTGCTGGGTCCGTCGGAAGTGCATGGCACGGGCCTGATCCGCTTTGGACGGGACGTGCTCCTGTATCCCGCGCTTTATTTGGAAACGGAAGAGAGCGGTTCGATCGAAGTCGGCGACGGAGTCGTGATTTCGCGCGGGGTTCACATCGTCTCACGAGACTGGATCACGATTGGTGATGGCACGATGATTGGCGAATACTCGAGCATACGCGACGCAAATCACGCCCGTTTGCCGGGTTTGACGATTCGCGATTCCGGCCACATCGCACGCCCAATCGCGATCGGCAGCGAGGTGTGGATCGGCCGCGGCGTGACCGTGCTGGGTGGCGTCACCATCGGGGATGGCGCGACCGTGGGGGCCAATGCGGTCGTCACCCACGATGTGCCGGCAGGAGCAACAGTCGTGGGTGTGCCCGCGCGGGCAGTCGGCGCCAGCCAGACGCGTTGACTTGAACTGCGGCAAAGGAACGGATGATGCGCGACCGCGAAGGGAGAATTGAAATCCGGAAAAACCCGATGAAATGCGCGTGGATGGCTGAACACCGCACGGCGGCGCGTTTTGCTCTCGTCCTTGGATCGTTCGCGGCAATCTACCTCCTTTCCTGGCAAATAGTATTCTCGCTGGATCTTTGGGTACTGAAGGATCGCGGCAGCTTTCTCAATCTGGACTATCTCCTGGACCAGCATCTCCGCTTGGACGTCGACACCTTCTATTCTTACGGCCTGCTGCCGGTTTCTATCCAGCACTGGCTCTTCGTCCTGTTTGGCAGAGGCTATTGGCCTTTGCTCGGATGCGCACTCGCTACCATGGTCCTGATGGCCCTATTCTGCGCGCTCTTTCTGCGCCATCTTCCCAAGGAAGCGATATGGCTGGTGGCCATGCTGGCTATGAGCCGGATACTTAACCCGGTCAACCCCAATCTCCCCTATTCTCTCGTCCAGTTATCTCTTCTGTTTGCGCTGCTTTTTGTGCTGCTGGGACGGCTGGACATTAGCCTGGCCATCTCCGCGATAGGCTGTTGGAGCGTACCATCGTTGCCGTTGGTGATGACGGCCGCGCTGGTCGCATTCATCTTCCTCGATTGGCTTATCAAGCCTTCTCGTTTCGTTTCGAGCCTGCTTCGCTCGCTTGCGCCGGGAGTGCTGACCTACGTGGCCCTCGCCATTCTGCTTGCCCTTGAATTTGGTTGGGCCTCCGTCTTTCGAACGGCGACGCCACTGGCGGGGATGGGATTCTACAGGAAAATAGGCTTTGGATCAGGACGGGCTTTGATGGAGTTTCTCCACCCCTGGGGTTACGGCTCCTTCCGTTATCTTTCCTACATTCTGTTCACGCCGGTCTGCTGGTGGGTCATCAGCACGCTGAGCCTCACCGTCTTCGCCATACTGGCAGCACGAAGAATGGCAATCAAGCGTGCGCTGGATTCAAGAGACATGGCAATCGTTCTCTGCGCGATGATCCAGGGTGTGTTCATTTGCGTCGCCTACGGATCACCGCACCAGCACTACCTCTTCGACCCGGTCCTCGTGGTGGGAATGCTGCTGGGGTTATCGGCAGCGCCCAAGGGAATCCCGCGCAATGTTCTCGTAACTCTGTTTCTAGCGCTTGGAATCGCAGGCCAGGCGACACTTGCGCACGCCGTCTTCGAGGGATGGAAAGAAATCAAGTCCCCCACTGCGACCGCCAATCTGTATGCAGATGCGGAATGGGCGGCCGAATGGAAGAAGATACTGGAACTATCGACTCACGAAAACCTGCTGCTCTTTTCGTACAGCACGGGAGCTCATCACTATTTCCCCTCCATTCATTCGCCGGACCTTTGGACTCTCCAGGAGGGACAACTTCTTTCCGCTGACAAGGTGCGCGTGATCGAACAGCTCGAAAATGCAAATGTGGTTGTACTGGACCTGACCAGCCCGACAACTCTTTTGGATATGGATACGGAGATCCAGCAGCATCTGTATTCGCTTTGCCTGAAGCAATCCACGCCCTATTTTCAGGTCTGGTGGCGGCGTTCACCGGAATCTGTAGACCTTCCGTGCCTCGCCAACCCGCGGAAGTAAACCTTCCTACTTTGCTGTACCAACACTTCCATGGGTCCAAACCTCAATCGAAAGGAGATTGAAATGAATGAATTGCTGAGTAGTGAGAATTTTCACAAGCTCGAGGCTCTCGGAAAAGAGAAGGCCGAAGAATACAAGAACAACAAGCCGTTTCCGCACATCTACTTTGATAACTTTCTGCCCGAGGCGGCAGCGGAAGCGGCCCTGAGAGATTTTCCCGAACCCAAGCAACTGGCATGGAGTGAATTCAATTCACCCACGGAACGAAAACTGGCTTTCGACGTGGTCGAAAAGCTTCCCGCGGCCGCGCGCGATGTTCTCTACTTTCTGAACAGCCGTCCGATGCTACAGTTTCTTGAGGATCTCACCGGCATCCAGGGCGTGGTCCCCGACCCGTACTTTGTCGGCGGGGGACTGCACCAGATCAAACCGGGCGGCAACCTCGAGGTTCATGCGGATTTCAACTATCATGAGAAGCTCAAACTCGACCGTCGAATCAATGTATTGATCTATCTGAACAAGGACTGGAAAGAAGAGTATGGCGGGCATTTTGAACTTTGGAATCGCGACATGACGCGGGCCGAACAGAAGATTCTTCCTGTCTTCAATCGTTGCGCCATCTTCAGCACAACCAGTTATTCTTATCATGGGCATCCGACGCCGCTTGCCTGCCCTCCGGAACGGACACGCAAGTCGATCGCGACCTATTATTATTCCAACGGCCGTCCCGAGGAAGAGGTCGCTGAGTCACACTCCACCCTGTTTCAGCAACGTCCGGGAGCCGAGCGGCACGATCCAAATGTGATCAGCAAAGTTCTACATGCCATCACGCCTCCGATTATTGTAGACACGATCAAGAGAATTCGCGCCTGAGGATCAAGATCGGCGTGAGTTCAAGTTGTCAGATCGGCGATATGGCCGAAATGAGAGTTCGCTGAAGGCCATCGTGGGTGGCAATGCATCACGATTCCTTCTGCCTCTGGGGGTTCGATTGTTCGAGAATATTCGCGAGGACTGGCGCACGTATGGCCGCCAACTCTCCCGTCAGGGTTTGTGGTGCATGACTGTGTACCGCTTCGGACGCTGGCGCTACACCATTCGCTGGAGATGGCTGCGGATGCCTTTTTCGTTTGTCTACAAGGTTCTCAAACCTGTCTCGGAGGTGCTGACCGGCATCGAGCTTCCTTGTGAGGCTACGCTGGGGCGGCGATTCCGAATCGACCATTTCGGAGGGATTGTCATCAGCGGCGACGCCGTCTTTGGGGATGATTGCGTGATTCGCAACGGCGTCACGGTTGGGTTGAAACATACAGGTTCTCGCGGAGCGCCAACCCTGGGCAACCGCGTGGATATAGGCGCCGGAGCCAAGGTTCTTGGAGCAATTCATATAGGGGATGATGTGCTCATCGGAGCCAACGCGGTTGTGCTCACCGACGTACCGTCGAATTGTATTGCTGTCGGCGTTCCTGCTCGAGTCCTTCCGCGAAAGAATATGGTAACGGCAAGCGAAGAACCGGCCTATGCCGAGTCGGCGCAAGAGCGGAGTGTACATGCCGGAAGGATCTGAAAGCATCTCGAGCTGTTGTGCTGACACCGCTCTGCCCACCCTTTCGGTTGTCGTGATCGGACGCAATGAGGGGCAGCGGCTGGTCTTGTGCCTTGAGTCCATCATGCGGGTGCGAGGCGTTGCCGTCAATGAGGTGATTTATGTCGATTCCGCATCGACCGATGGCAGCCCGGAACTGGCGTACCGGCATGGCGCAACCGTGATCGTGGTTCACCCGGAGCGGCCGACCGCGGCGATCGGGCGCAATGCAGGCTGGCGGCGCGCGGCATCTGATCTGATCCTCTTTCTCGACGGAGATACCGTTCTGCATCCAGACTTTGCCTTGGCCGCGTGTGACGCATTGGCGCGGGAGCCTTCCATTGCAGCCGTGTGGGGGCATCGACGTGAGATCCATTCCGAGGCATCGGTTTATAACCGCATTCTCGACCTTGATTGGATTTATCCGCCGGGAGTTACGGAGTTCTGTGGCGGCGATGTGATGATGCGGCGCAGGATTCTGGTGGAATCGGGAGGCTTCGATGAGAGGTTGATCGCGGGAGAAGAGCCTGAACTTTGCCGGCGGATCAGAGCGCGGGGTTACGGAATCCTCCACATCGACCACCCCATGACAGGACACGATTTGCAGATCACGCGCTGGAGCCAGTACTGGAAGCGCGCCACGCGGGCCGGCCATGCTTACGCTGAAGTGTCCGAACGCTTCAGGAACAGCGAGGATCCGTTCTGGACATCTGATCGCCGGCGAAACATAATACGTGGTAGCTGTTGGCTCATCTCGCTGGCCGCCGCTATCGCCGCCAGCATTTTTTTTGGCGTTCTTCCCATTGCGCTTTGGCTCACCTTGCTGCTGCTGCTGTCCGTGCGTTCGGCATGGAAGGCCCGTTGGAAGCGCGCCACACCCGGAGTCCTGCTGCTCTATGGATTTCACTCCCACTTGCAACAGGTTCCGATCTTGGTGGGACAACTGCAATATGAGCTGAGCAAGAGGCGAAAGCGAGCGCAGAAGCTGATCGAATACAAGCAGAGGCCCGCCGACTGAAACAGTCGTGGAGGCGCCGCGTAATATGCCTGTCCACTCTCCAAGCTGGCAGCTTGGCCAGGGAATTTCCGATCAAGTTGCAAATCAGAGTGCGGCGCAAAACCTGTTCTTGAGAAAGGTATGGCATGCAGTGGTATTTGCAAAGACTGTTGTGTGGCGCTCTAACGCTCGCCGCGGCAGCGTCGACTCCATTGCAACTTGGCGCCCAGGCAACTCTGACTTTGTCTGTGGAAGATAGCAGCGGCGGTGCCCTGGCAGGCGCGACAGTCGAGGATGCCGCCGGCCGTCAACTGGGTCGCACCGACGCCGTGGGCCGGTTGACAGTCCAGTGCTCCGCTCCTTGCAGTTTGCGCGTTGCAGCTACCGGGTTTCGCGATGAGCGTTTGCAGCTCAGCGCCGATGCAACCGTTCGACTGCAACCTGCCTCAACCAGCGAAGAGGTGACGGTCACTGCTTATCGCGCCGCGCTTGGCGCGCTGGAGAGCCCAACCGATTCGCGGCTGCTTTCGCAGACGGCTCTCGAGACTACCCCGGCCGTGACCCTGGATGGCAAGATGCGCCAACTGCCCGGCGTCGAGTTGTTTCGCCGCTCCAGTTCACTGGTGGCCAATCCCACCTCGCAGGGAGTCAGCCTGCGCGGCCTCGGTTCCACGTCGGCCAGCCGCACGCTCGTCACCCAGGACGATGTTCCTCTCAACGACGCCTTCGGCGGATGGATCCATTGGGAGGAGCAGCCCGAGCTATCCGTCAAGAACATTGAGTTGGTGCGCGGCGGCGCCAGCGACCTCTACGGATCCAGCGCCATCGGCGGCGTGATCGGTCTGATCGCAGCGCGGCCCACCTCCGATCTGGCCGAGTTGAGGACCAGCTACGGCATGGAAGGGACCTACGACGATAGCCTGCGTCTTCAAACCAAACGCGGCCCCTGGGGCGTGTTGGCGAGCGGCGGTGTCCTCGGTACGGATGGTTATATTCAGGAAGCTCCGTGGCAGCGTGGGCCGGTGGATATCAACTCCAACATGCACAGCCAGAACGGCATATTCCTGGCCGAGCATGACGAGGGCCCGCTGCGCCTCTTCGTGCGAGGCAGCGGCTTCAACGAAGCGCGCAACAACGGAACTCCCGACCAGACCAACGGGACCCGCCTCTGGCGCTACGCGACAGGATGCGACTGGCAGGGCCCGCGCGGCGGCTCGCTTGTTACCCGGATTTACGGCTCTACCGAACACTACCGTCAGACCTTCTCGAATATCGCGAATCCAGCCACCTTGCGCAACAGCGAGACACTTACAAAGTTTTCGCTGACCCCTGACAACGAGTTAGGCGCGGTGATCCACTGGAACCAGCCGCTCGGCGCGGGGTTGCTCGTGTTGGCCGGGGCTGACGTTCACGACGTTCGCGTGTGGGACCGTGAGCAGACCTTCGGAAGCACCGCTGCTCTGACGAATTTGCACGATCATCAACGGGACTCTGCGGCCTATGCTGAACTGATGTGGGTCCACCAAGCCTGGACGCTTACCGCTTCCAGCCGCATGGACTGGTTCCAGAACTACGATGGCCAACAGCTATCGAAGGTCGGGTCAAGTTGGGCGCCATCTACCAGCCAACCCCCTCAGTCCGACCAGAGGGTCTTCGATCCTCGACTGGGTCTCTCGCGCAAGCTTTGGAATCACTGGGCCATATCCGGCTCCGGCTTTCGCGCCTTCCGCGCGCCCACGCCCAACGAGCTCTACCGCTCTACTCAGGTGGGAAGCCAACTTACCATTCCTAACGGCACATTGCTCAGCGAGCGCGCTACCGGCTGGGAGAGCGGTCTGGCGACCGAGTGGCGCTGGGGAACGATTCGCTCCAGCTACTTTCTCACCCAGGTCAACCGCCCGATCACTGCGGTGCCCATTAATACCACAAAGTCGCAACGTGAGAATCTTGGCCAGATCGAGAGCCGCGGTGTATCACTGGACTTCACGCTTGCGCCCCGCCGCTGGTTGGCCGTAGACGGAGGCTACCAATATGCGCACGCCACGGTGACTAAGTACAGCATCGACAAATCGCTCGTTGGCAACTGGATTCCAGAGGTTGCCCGCAACATGGCCACGCTGAATGCGCGCGCCTACCATCAGCGAATTGGGACCCTCAACCTGCAAGGACGGTTGAGCGGCCGGCAGTTTGACGATGCAGCGAATACTGCTCTGCTGCATGGGTTTTTCCGCTTGGACACCTACGCCTCACGCGACTTCGGCAGACGCTTCCAGGTCTTCGCGGCCGGCGAAAACCTGCTCGATCGCCAGATCGAGGTTACCAAGACTCCCACAACCACCATTCCCACGACCACCCTGTCCATGCCGCGGGTGGCGCGGATAGGCTTCCAGGTGCGGCTGGGCGGCGAAGGCAGATGAACTACAGCCTTGGTCCTGCAAGAACCCACAGAGGATTTTTTTGAGTTACGCCTCTAAGAATCGGACTACGCCAGAATACCTTCTTCGACAGCCCTGGCGGGCCAACCACTCATAAGTGAACTTTGAATGCTGGGTCGAATTGGCCTGATGGTTTCTCTCGAGGGGATCTTTGCGTTGATCTGAATCACAATCTACAATATCTTCTATAGTCGCTTTATCTATCTCGGGAAGAAACAAAAAATGCAAGCCCATTGTCATGACCTGTGTGGATCATGTTCAGAGGGGGCGCAAGACACTTATCTCAATCCAGCTGCTCGATCCCGTTGACTTGGTTCATTACATGACCGTCAGCGTGACCGTGTTTGACTCCGATATCGTACCCGCGGTTCCGATCACGGTCACCGTGTAGGTTTGCGTTTGCTGGGTTGGTCCCACGAGGTTGTTGGTCGATCCGCAACCACCGAGCCCAGTCATGATGGTCATGGCCGCTGCGAGCAACAATAGCGTAGAGGTCGCGCGCCTCAACCGCTTCCCGGCCTTGCGCAACCTGCCCGCAAAGGGCAGCATCAGGAGCCCGAGCGCAATCGGAGCCATCCGAAAACTGAACTTTCCGCCGATGCCGCCAGGCGGTTCCTTCTCCGAGGCGGTTTGCGGCAGCTGGACCGTCAAGGTTACCGCGGTAGTGCCCGCACCCTCCGCTACATTGGCCGGCGAAAAGCTGTACGTCGCACCGGCTGGCAGACCGCTGGCCGACAGGTTGACCGCGGTCGGGAACGTGGTTGCCGGAGACAGCGGAGTTACTGTGATGGCATAGGCAACCGAGCCGCCCGGCGCCGCGGTTGCCGAGGTACTCGACGCGCTGATGCTGAAGTTCACAACAGACCCGGCTTGCGCGCTGGAGTTGATAGTGTAAGACGCCGTAGCAACCACGCTGTTGCAGTAACCTGACTCGACCGCAATTGCCTCCAGCGTCTCCGTCGCGCTCACAGTGATCGCAGATGTGTACTTCGCAGACGAGATCGTCGGCGCGGTGCCGTTGGTGGTGTAGTAGATGGTCGTCCCAGCCGCCACTTCGCTGATGGTCACCATCTGCGATGTGGAATAAGTTCCAGCTGCAATCGAGAACGCGGGTGCGGTCAGCGACGGAGCTATGCTGTACAACATCGAACTCGCGGGGCTATTGGTATAGCCCGTCTCGATCGCGATGGCCTCCAGCGTCTCCGTCACGCTCACCGTAATCGGACCGGTATACTTGGTCGACGAGGTCGTCGGCGTGGTGCCGTTGGTGGTGTAGTAGAAGATTGTGCCCGCTTGCGAGTCACTGATGGTCACTGCTGGCGGCGTGGTAAAGAGGGCCCAGGAGGCGCCACCGCCCGTTGGACTGAACGTGGGTGCGGGCAGAACCGGGGCGATGGCATAAGCCGCCGTCGTCACAGCGCTGTTGGCATAGCCCGTCTCGATCGCAATGGCTTTCAGCGTCTGCGTGGAACTCTGCCAGATCGCGCCGGTGTACCGAGTTGAGGAAGCAGTGGGCGTCGTACCGTCGGCGGTGTAGTAGATGGTGGCGCCCGCCGTCGTGTCGCTGATGGTTACCGATTGTGGCGAGGTGTAGGTTCCGGGCGCAGGCAAGAACGCCGGTGCAGACACTGCCGGAACGATGGTGTAGGCGGCCGAAGCAACAGCGCTGGTGGTGCAGCCCGTCTCAACCGCGATGGCTTCCAGCGTCTCCGTTGCGCTTACGGTGATTGCGCCAGAATACTTGGTCGAAGAAGCCGTCGGGGTGCTGCCGTTGGTGGTGTAGTAAATGGTTGTCCCAGCCGTCGCATCGCTGATGGTCACAGTCTGCGATGTGGTGTACGTGCCCGCCGCAAGCGAGAACGTGGGCGAAGGCAGAACCGGGTTGATGGTATACGCTGCTGTAGCAACGGCGCTGCTGGTATAGGCCGTCTCAACCGCGATGGCTTCCAGCGTCTCCGTTGCGCTTACGGTGATTGCGCCAGAATACTTGGTCGAAGAAGCCGTCGGGGTGCTGCCGTTGGTGGTGTAGTAGATGGTTGTGCCAGCCGTCGCGTCGCTTATCGTCACCGTCTGGGATGCAGTGTATGTTCCGCCAGCAGGCGAGAGCGTAGGCGAAGGCAGAACCGGGTTAATGGTGTACGCTGCCGTCGCAACAGTGCTGCTGGTATAGCCCGTTTCAACCGCGATGGCCTCCAGCGTCTCAGTCGCGCTTACCGTGATTGCTCCCGAATACTTGGTCGATGACGTTGTGGGCGTGCTGCCGTTGGTGGTGTAGTAGATGGTTGTCCCAGCTGTCGCGTCGCCAATCGTCACCGACTGTGGCGTGGTGTAAGTCCCGCCTGCAGGCGAGAACGTCGGCGAAGGCAGCACTGGAGTGATGGTGTAAGCCGCCGAAGCAACAGCGCTGTTGCTATGGCCCGTCTCAACCGCGATGGCCTCCAACGTCTCCGTCGCGCTTACCGTGATTGCTCCCGAATACTTGGTCGATGAAGTTGTCGGCGTGCTGCCGTTGGTGGTGTAGTAGATGGTTGTCCCAGCTGTCGCATCGCCAATCGTCACCGACTGGGATGCAGTGTAAATTCCGCTAGCAGGCGAGAATGTGGGCACGGGAAGCACCGAGCTGATGGTGTAAGCGGCCGTTGCTGCCGGGCTGTTACAGTAGCCCGACTCGACTGCAATTGCCTCCAGCGTCTCAGTCGCGCTCACCGTGATTGCCCCCGAGTACTTGGTCGATGACGTTGTGGGTGCGCTGCCGTCGGTGGTGTAGTAGATAGTCGTGCCGGCCGTCGCGTCGCCGATGGTCACAGTCTGCGATGTGGTGTACGTGCCCGCCGTAAGCGAGAAAGTCGGCGCGGGCAGCAGCGGAGCGACGGTGTACAACATCGAACTCGCGGAGCTGTTGCTATAGCCCGTCTCGACCGCTATAGCCTCCAGAGTCTCCGTCACGCTCACCGTAATCGGACCGGTATACTTGGTCGACGAGGTCGTCGGCGTGGCGCCGTTGGTGGTGTAGTAGAACGTAGTGCCAGCCTGCGAGTCACTGATCGTCACCGCTGGCGGCGTGGTAAAGAGAGCCCAGGTGGCGCCTCCGCCCTGTGGACTGAATGTGGGAGCAGGCAGCACTGGAGCGATGGTGTAAGCCGCCGTCGTTACGGCGCTGTTGGCATAGCCGGTCTCAACCGCGATGGCTTTCAGCGTCTGTGTGGAGCTCTGCCAGATCGCGCCCATGTACTCAGTGGAAGAGGTTGTCGGCGTCGTCCCGTCGGTGGTGTAGTAGATGATGGCGCCCGCCGTCGCGTCGCTGATGGTTACCGACTGTGCCGAGGTGTAAGTTCCGGGTGCAGGCGAGAACGCCGGCGCAGACAAGGCTGGGGCGATCGTATAAGCCACCGTGGTTATTGGGCTGTTGGCGTAGCCTGTCTCGACCGCGATGGCTTCCAGGGTCTCTGTTGCGCTTACCGTAACCGGACCGCTGTATTTCGTCGAAGAGGTAGAAGGCGCGGTTCCGTTGGTGGTGTAGTAGATAGTCGTGCCGGCCACTGCATCGCTGAGGGTCACTGTTTGCGATACCGTGTAAGCGCCGGCCGCAAGTGAGAACGTGGGAGCAGGCAGTACCGGAGCGATGGCGTAGGCTGCCGACGCAACAGCGCTATTGGTGTACCCCGTTTCAACCGCGATGGCTTCCAATGTCTCCGTCGCGCTCACCGTGACCGGACCGCTGTACTTCGTAGACGAGGTAGAAGGCGCAGTTCCGTTGGTGGTGTAGTAAATGGTTGTCCCAGCCGTCGCGTCGCTGATGGTCACCGACTGCGAAG
>Ga0302140_10000818_pt1 | contig 41081 bp, 35 predicted proteins | sample I_Bog_E1_1_FD_202095 | JGI IMG/M metagenome (GOLD analysis project Ga0302140, IMG submission 202095) | Peat permafrost microbial communities from Stordalen Mire near Abisko, Sweden - I_Bog_E1_1 | ecosystem: Environmental > Terrestrial > Soil > Wetlands > Peat | place: Sweden: Abisko, Stordalen...
CCGGGCTGTTTTCATTTGGTTCGGAGCCATCGGTTGTGTACCGGATGGTTAAGCCCGGAAATTGTTCATTGGCGAAATACTTGCCGTCCTGCAATATTACGCCCGGTTTTGGAACGCGGTAGCTATAGCCGCCATCGTAGTAGCTTAAACGAGGGAGTTCCCTTTTACCCAACACGTTTAAAAAGTTTACCCAGGCAATTTGGTACAGGGAGTCGCTTTTGGCGGCATTAGGCTCGGTGGCCCAGGCAGGGTCCTGCGCCCAGGCGCGCTCGGCAAAGCCCAGGAGGCGTGGCAGCAGCATATATTCCAGGCGTTCGGTGCTTTTGATGTTCTCGCCCCAAACCGCGCATTGCAGGCCGATGATGTTTTCCTTACCATAATCCGTGAGCCGCTGTTTGCCGATAAAAATATCGCGGTTAAGCGGCAGGCCGTCGCGATCTACTTTCGAGTTTTTGAAATAGTCGAAGGGGATAAAAGAAAATGGCTTATCAATATCCGAGAAAGCGCCCCAGTAATACCCTGGTTCATCGTATGATTTATAATGCGCCATATCGAAATAAAGATTGGTCACCGGCGTTAGCACCGTTTTATAGCCTGCGTTAGCCAGTTTGTAGGCCAAATCCTCATTACCGCCGCCAAGTGTGTTGTTCCAAACCTCGGCCTGGGGGTGTTCAGGCATAAAATCAGGGTTGGGCACATAAAATGGCCGGCCATCCAGTTTGGTTTTGCGTAGCGCCATCTCTTCCCATCCCGACAGGTAAAGCCCCCTGTCTTTCATCATTTTGTTTATCCGGCCGTAAAAGTAATACCAAAGGTCGGCAGTGCTTTGTATTTCGGGGTGTTTGGCTTTAAGCGCAAAATAAGCGGTTGATTTTTCCCAAACGCCTTTTGGCACTTCGTCGCCGCCCCAGTTAATAGTGGTTAGCGGCACGCCGGCCTCTTTGTACATGCTGATGATGGCATCGGTAACCGTCTCCACAAAATTATAGGTGGATGGCAGCGAAACGTTGATCACATTATCTGTCCAGTATTGCGCCGTGCTGTAAACCGATTTGTCTTCCGGGTCGCTCAATAAATACTTGCCGGCTTCTTCTTTTTTACCTTCAGCCATCAGGCGGTTATAGCGGGCTTCCATTGATTTTACGGCCGCCCTTGCATGCCCAGGCGCCTCAATCTCCGGTTCCACCATAATGTGCAGCTTATTCGCATATTTTAATATGTCGATAAAATCAGCGCGGGTATAATAGCCCGTACCTGTTTTATTATCGATCTCGCCCCCCGACCCATGGGAAGGCGGTAAATTGTGTTTGCTATCCAGCGTATGACCGCGTTTGCCGCCGACCTCCGTTAACTCTGGCAGGGCTGGTATTTGCAGCCGCCATCCTTCATCCTCCGTCAGGTGCATGTGGAATACGTTGAGCTTGTAAAGCGCCATCACATCCAGTATTTTATAAATCTCGCTTTTAGGCTGAAAATTACGGCCAACATCCAGCATAAAGGACCGGTAGGCAAAGCGGGGTTGGTCTTTTATTTCGACGCAGGGGATTTGGATTTCAGTTTGAGGATGCTGCCAGGCCATCGGGGGGATTAAGGACAATAGGGATTGGATACCGTAAAACGCGCCTGTGGGGGTAGAGGCGGTAATTCTTATTTCGTCTTCATCAACGGAAAGTTCATATCCTTCGTCGTGAAAGCCATCGCCATAAATAAAGTCAATCACTTTTATTGGCCGTTGTGGCGTTTTGAATTTTCCTCCAAGTAAGCTTTCAAAATCAGATGCTAATACGCCATACTCGGTCTGAAATTTGGGGTTTACCAAAAAACCGATTGATGGACTATTGTTTAAAGTAAAATGCCCTCCTGTCTCCTTATAGCTCACCGGCGTTGGAAAAACCTTAGTCAACTGTTCCTCTGGTATATCATTTATATTTTTATTCTGATCATAAATAATGGCCGGCGTTATCAATCCCTTATAATTGGGGTTAAAAGGCTTGATGGTCAATCCGGCAGTATTGTAGCCTTTGGTCGGTTGACTATCCCAAACCAGGTAAAAACCATCGGGACCATCGGTGATATTTACCACCGGGTCCTCACCTATAAATTCTACCCGTACCGAAGCGCCGGGTTTGAGTTCGCCAAAAGTGGCTGTCGGGGTAAGGCTGAACAAATCGCCGTTGATAAAAGTGATGGTGGCATTGCCAGTCGGTGTATTCGGCAGCAGCATCCCCGCATCATTAAAATACATTTTCCAGCCCGATGCCGGCAAAGTGTTTTTGCCATTATTGGTAATCGTCAGCGCATTTAACGATTGTTCCTTGTTTTGATAGTTATTTTGGATCGGTTCCCAGGTAATGCTTAGGTCGTGCGCATTAAAAGCAGGCTGATCCTCGGGTTTTGCAGCTAATTGCGAAAAAATCAGGGCCATCAGGATGGCGAGGGTATAATATTTCATGGCGTATTAAACAGGCTTTAATTGATGTAGTAAATATAGGTGAATCGGCACACAATTAAATACTTTTTAAAATATTTTAAAAAGTATTGCCCATGAAATACAAACCGCCGTAAATATTAAAATCCGGCAAACGTCAAATATTGCCCACATCATGCCATTTATAGTTATTTTAAGGTTAAAACATGTATTTTTAGCCGATTTTACATTTATAAATGTTTACGACCTTAGGACGATACATACTTTTACTCCGCTTAAGTTTCCGCAAGCCTGAGAAATTCAGTGTATACTGGAAAGAGATCATGCGCGAAATGGTTTCCCAGGGCATTGGTTCATTGGGTATTATTGCCATCATTTCGGTATTTATCGGGGCCGTGGCTGCCATACAGGTCGCATTTCAGTTAATCAGCCCCTATATTACCAAAACGGTTGTTGGCAGCATCTCCCGCGATTCAACTATCCTGGAATTTAGCCCGACGATATCCTCCCTTGTACTTACCGGCCGTATCGGATCAAGCATTGCCTCGCAAATTGGCACCATGCGGGTAACGGAGCAGATCGACGCTTTGGAGATAATGGGCGTAAACGCGCCGGGTTACCTGATATCGCCCAAGATCATTGCGGGCGTAACCATGATACCTTTGCTGGTTATTATTTCCGTGGTATTAGGATTAGCCGGCGGCTATGTTGCCTGCCTTATGTCCCGGGATGTTTCAACGACAGATTATGTTTTGGGCCTTAGGGATGGTTTTAACCCCGTAACCGTAACGGTTTGCGCGGTAAAGGCCATTACTTTTGGGTTTATCATCACATCAGTGTGTTCCTTTTTTGGTTTTTATACCTCCGGTGGGGCCCTGGAGGTGGGCCAGTCGGCTACTAAAGGCGTTGTTTTTAGCTGCATCTGGATATTATTTGCCGACCTCGTCATCTCAAGCCTTTTACTATGATTGAAGTTAAAAACATCTATAAAACCTTTGGTGATAACGAGGTACTAAAGGACATAAACGCCACCTTTAAACCAGGTAAAAATAATTTGATCATCGGCAGTTCGGGCTCCGGCAAAACTACTTTGCTAAAATGTATTGTCGGCTTGCACGAGCCTACCCGCGGTAAGGTGCTTTATGATGATGTAAACTTTACCGATATGCATTTTGAGGGCCGTGTGCCTATCCGCAAGCAAATTGGTATGCTTTTTCAAAATTCAGCATTATTCGATTCTTTGACGGTCGAGCAAAACATCGTTTTCCCGCTTGACTTGTTTACCGACATGTCGAATGCAGAAAAGCACGAACGGGCTAATTTTTGCCTGGAAAGGGTTAACCTTGAAGGGAAAAATAAATTATATCCTTCGGAGTTATCCGGGGGGATGAAAAAAAGGGTTGGCATCGCGCGCGCTATATCCATGCAGCCAAAATACTTATTTGTGGATGAGCCAAACTCCGGCCTCGATCCTTTAACAGCGATCCTGATCGATGAGCTGATCAACGAGATCACACAGGACTTCCAAACCACCACTGTTGTGGTTACGCACGATATGAATTCGGTAATGGGCATTGGCGACCACATCATCTTTTTATACAATGGTAAAAAATGGTGGGAAGGCAATAATCATGAAATTGCACATACGGATAACAAAGAGCTTAACTCCTTTGTATTTGCCAGCCCGTTTATGCAGGCGGCACGGGAGAAGCTTTGATTAGAGATTAGTGACTGGAGGTTAGAGATTGGCGCTTGGAAGTACCGGTGCCTTCTGCCTCTTTAAATTGCTCCGTCTATCATTATATTTGCACTTTTCTTACTAATCTCTAATCTCCAGTCTCTAATAACTAACCAATGATCGAACTCCTCGCCCCTACCCATTGGAAAGACTATGAGCTGATCGATTGCGGCGATTTTGAAAAGCTGGAACGGTTTGGTAATCTGGTATTGATCCGGCCGGAGCCCCAGGCTGTTTGGAGCAAGCAACTTAGCCCTGCTGAATGGCAGCGTCTTCATCATATTAAATTTAAGGGCCGCTCGGCAACCTCGGGCGACTGGGTCAAAAAGACTGCTAACATCCCTGAGCGCTGGCACATCGAATATAAAAACCCGGAAGCCAGCATCAAATTCAGACTGGCGCTAACGTCGTTTAAGCATGTGGGTATTTTTCCGGAGCAGGCGGTAAACTGGGATTATATTACTACCTGTCTTAAAAAATTCAAAACCCCCGAACCAAAAGTGCTCAACCTGTTTGCTTATACCGGCGGCGCTTCGCTCATTGCGCGGGCAGCAGGGGCCGATACCACGCATGTCGATTCCATCAAGCAGGTTGTCACATGGGCTAACGAAAACCAGGAACTTTCCGGTTTAAGCAGTATACGCTGGGTGGTGGAAGATGCATTAAAGTTTGTAAAAAGGGAATTGAAAAGGGGCAAAAAGTATAACGGCATCATCCTGGACCCCCCGGCCTACGGGCACGGCCCAAACGGCGAGAAATGGAAGCTGGAAGATAATATTCAGGAGATGATGCGTGAGGTGATCCAATTGCTCGACCCGGAGGAACATTTTTTGATATTGAATTCCTATTCATTGGGGTTTTCGTCGGTGATCATCGAAAACCTGATAAAGATCACTTACCCGCAGGTACAAAACCTGGAGACGGGTGAATTGTACCTGCAGGCCACGGCGGGTTCGAAGCTGCCGCTGGGCGTTTTCGGGAAATTTTGTAAACTTCGATCACAGTGATGACCGGCGCACAGGGGGCGGCGCAGTCCTCCTGCATCGCTTTTTGCTATTTCACAATCAACACCCAGCCGCTCAACTTTGGCTGTCCGTCTTTCAGGTCGATGATGTAATAATAAGTTCCGGAAGGCAGCGCTTTGCCGTTATTGGAGCCATCCCAGGGCCGGGCGTAGCCGGTGCTTTGAAAAACCTGCTGGCCGTAGCGGTCAAACACCTGCGTAATGCTTTCCGGGTAGGTGTTTAGGGCGTTGATGTCCCAATAGTCATTTATGCCATCATTATTGGGCGAAAATGCGTTGGGAATAGTAACTTTTTTATAAACCCGCACATAAACACTGCTGGTGGAAGTACCGCAACTTTGCGATACAGCCGTTAGCGTATAGGTGATATTATCGGTTGGTGCAGTGGTTGGCGTGAGCGAGTTGGGATCGTCCAGGAAAGTTGCCGGTGTCCAATAATAATTCGTGATGTTATCTCCCTTAATGGTGCCATCCAGCTTTGCTGATTGCCCCTCGTACAATACAATCTCCTTCCCGGCATCCGCCACCGGGTTTTGATTCACCGCTACGGTTACCGATTTGCTGCTATCCACACAGCCGCCGTTGCTGATATGAGCGGTATACGTAGTGGTTTGCAGCGGGGTAGCCGTTGGGTTGGCTATGGTATCATTGTCCAGCCCGGTATTTGGCGTCCAGCGGTAATAAAGGCCGCCGGTGGCGTTAATTTGCGTGCTTTCGCCCGCGCAGACCGCCACGTTGCCGCTGATGCCGGGCACAATCTTCGGCACCACGGTGACATTAGTCTGGACAGGCGCGGCCGTACAACCGCTGTCGGACACCGCGACCACCGTATATGTCCCCGCGTTTAACGGCGAAACATTATTAATAACCAGCGGATTTTGCGATGTCGGCGCCAGGGCCGGACCCGTCCAGGTATAGGTGGCGCCGCCGGAGGCCGTCAACGTCAATTGTTCGCCCTCGCACACCTTTTGATCAGCAATGGGCGGGACGACGGGCAGCGCATTCACATACACCGACAAAGGCTGCGAATAAACCCTGCAGGCCGCGTCGCTGATGCCTGAGCCGTTTGAAACACCCAGCCGGTATTGGTAAATATTCGGGCTGGCATTGGCAAACGGCACCACCAGCGAATCGGCATTGGCGCCGGGGATATCCGCCCAGGCGCTATTAGCGTTATTGGCCTGCCATTGCAATACCGGTGCGCCATCGCTGATCACCTGGGCTTTTAAGGTATAGGTTGCGCTCCCGCCCTGGCAAAGGCTTTGGTTTTTGGAACCGCCAATAGATGAAAACCCTTCCTCAATGATCGGCCCGCAGGCGCGGAAGGTAATATCGTCCATCACAAAGTCGTTGCCATTGCCGCCGGGTGCATTGTTGGTCATCACAACGGTTACATCACTTACATTTGCCGGCGTGGTAAAATAAACGCCGTATTTCACCCAATTTGGCTTTTGCATCTCCTGGTCATAAGGCGTTGGCGGGATGGTGCCTGTGGTATCGGTTGCAAGTATCTTTCCGCCGGAGGTTTGTATAGTAAACGTGATATTTGGCTGCGAATATGACGCCGTAATAAAACCGGGGATACACAGGTTGATTATCCACGCCGAAAACTCGTAAGTGGTATTTGGACAAAGCCCCTGGGCCTGCTGGTAAAAAAAGATGCTCGGCTGGTAGGAGGCATTGATGATCATCATATAGCCATTGGGGTTGCCGGTATGGTCGGTGGGGATATTGTACCAGGTTTCCGGGTGGCAGTTTCCGGCGCCGGTGAGGCTGTTGGCTATGGTATACTGGCCGTCATTCGGGCAATTATTGGTCGTATATTCCATATTGGTGATGCCGGTGCCCAGCGGCGGACCGGGATTGACGCCGGCGCCAAAATCCTCATTAATCACCGGGTCCCCGAGGGCGCCGTTGCATTTGGAAGATTGCGCATCAGCCCCGTAAACCGACCCAATAAGAACCAGGAGCAACAATAATAGACGAATAATTGACCGCATGATTAGCCAGACTGCATTGAAAACAACCAGTGAATACCTAAAACTAAAACCTGCGGGGCTACTTACAGAGTACGGTGGCTAATGTACAAAAATTACAGGCAGCGCATTATTATTTAATAAGCGGCATTTTAAATTGAGCAAATATTTTCATCTAAATGCAGCGTTCACGTGTTCACGGGGCTTGAAAAATGAACGCCATGAACGCCGTGAACACTTTAAGTAAGTGGCGTTAAGTGGTTAATATTAAGTTGAATATGAAAATCAGGCGAAAACCGAAAACAACCTTTTCTCCGCTTTTTTGCGTTCATGCGTGAACGCTGAAATGAACGCGGGATGAACATTTCCAGCTAGCCTATCCCTGAAAAAAGTTGACACTTTTGGTTGTAAATCCTGGATAGCGTTTACACTTCTGCGACTCTCGTTCGGGGGGCATTCCCCAATTTATTGCGATCATACAACGCGGCCCCCATAAAACAACACCATCGGGAAGCAAAAACGGGCCGGCGAAATGCATCCAAAAACCTTTGGAACGATCACGAAACAGCTGCAAAAAGCATCAAAACGGGCACGAAACGGCTTCAAAACGGGTGTGAAAATTCCGCGACGGGGTAAAAAAGCGTTCATTTTTGTTCGCCGGATGAACGGTGGGGGGAGATGAGGGTTGAATGCAAGGTTTTCATTAATGTAACGGCACTGACCCCATCCGCATACAAAAAACCTAAATTTTCCTATCTTTAACCTGGCACAACTTTGGCTGCCGGCCGGTCATTTCCAAATAAACCCAAAAACGTAAAATTAAACGGTATGAACAAGTTTACCAAGGCAGCCCTGCTGCTAACGCTTATGTTTGCTGCCTGCAAAAAAAAGGAGGTGGTTACTTCATCCGGCGGCAATACCAACCCGGTAAAACCCAATACGCAGCATGTATCCGTGTTTACGCAGCATAATAACAATACGCGCGCCGGTCTTAATAACCAGGAGACCGCCCTCACCACTGCCACTGTTAACACCAGCCAGTTCGGCAGGTTGTTTGACCTTACTGTGGACGACGATGTGTACACCCAGCCCCTGGTTTATGGCAAGCTGACTATCAGCGGGGGCACGCATAACGTGGTTTTTATTGCCACGGTAAACAATACGGTTTATGCCTACGATGCCGATAACGGCAATTTATACTGGAAAACCAATTACACCCAGCCGGGCATGAACCCGCCAAACGATTCGCAAATGAACTCGCCCTGGTGCAACCCCTATTACGGGTTTAACTATCACATCGGCATCACCGGTACGCCGGTGATCGATTCGGCAGCCAAAACCATTTATTTTGTCGCCAAAAGCTACCAGGGAACTGATTTTTACCAGTACCTGCACGCCGTAGATATTACCACCGGCGCCGAAAAGCCGGGCAGCCCGGTGCTCATCACCGGCAGCATGCCGGGCAGCGGCGATGGCAGCGTAAACGGCACCGTTAGTTTCGACCCCCTGCGCGGCAACCAGCGCCAGGCATTAACGCTGGTTAACGGCACCGTTTATGTTACCTACGCCTCGCACTGCGACTGGAACCCCTACCACGGCTGGATATTTGGCTATAATGCCCAAACGCTGAAACTGCAAACCCTTTATAACGATACGCCCAATGGCGAGGCCGGCGGACTATGGGAAAGCGGCCAGGGCCCCGCCGCCGATGCGCAGGGCAACCTGTACATCGTTTCGGGTAACGGCACCGTGGGCGACGACCCCTTTACCGCCTCGGCCAACGGCACCACTCCCGGGGCCACCAATACCAATCCGGCCGACCCTATAGGCCGCGGCGAAAGCGCCATGAAGCTCAGCCCATCCGGCACGGGCATGCAGGTAAGCAGCTTTTTTACCCCCTCCGACTATTACACCATGGATACGAACGACCTTGATTTTGGCGTAATGGGCGCCTTTTTGATCCCCAATTCCAATTACTTTTTAGCCGGCGCCAAGGACGGCAACGTGTACCTGATGAATAAGGACAATATGGGCGGCTATTCAGCCACTACCAATGCGGTGCAGCAAACCATCCCGCTCAACGTAAGCCTGCACTGCCAGCCGGCGTATTACAAAAGCGCCACCGGCCAGTTTGTATATGTATGGTCGGAGAACGACCAGCTGCGCGCGCTGCAATTTAATCCAGGCGCCGGCACATTTTCGGCCACGCAGGTGGTGTCGTCCGCTACCGGCCCGCTTAATGATGTGGGCGCGTTCCTGTCCGTCTCGTCCAACGGAACAGCCGCAGGCACCGGCATTGTATGGGCATATTATGCGGCCAATGGCGGCTCGCAGGGGGTGCTGGGCGCCTTTGATGCAAGCGATATTACCAAACAGCTTTGGAACAGCAGCATGACCAGCGGGGACAGCCCCGGCAACTTTGCCAAGTTCTCCACCGTGACCGTGGTTAACGGCCACGTGTATGTGCCCACGCTTTCGAATATGGTGGTGGTTTATGGGGAGAAGTAGAGGTGAAAGGTAAAAGGCGAAAGGTTTAGCTTGTGGTCGGTGTTGTCACCGCACCACAATGGCATATCCGAAATGATAGGAAATGGAACTCTGCCAAGTTTAACGGCCGTGGTACGCTGACAACACCGACCACAGGCTGAAAAACGGAACCACCGCGGGCACTGGCATTGTATGGGCATACTATGCGGTCAATGGCGGCTCGCAGGCCGTGCTGGGCGCCTTTGATGCCGGCGATATTACCAAACAACTTTGGAACAGCAGCATGAGCGGCACCGATGCCCCCGGCAACTTTGCCAAGTTCTCCACCGTAACCGTGGTTAACGGCCATGTTTACGTGCCCACGTTATCGAATATGGTTGTAGTTTATGGGCTGAAATAGAGGTGAAAGGTGAAAGGTTGTTAGCTGATAGAACAGTTTCACCCCTTAATGTTGCAATAGGTTGAGGTTTGCGATAAATCTAAAATCTTTTAAGTTATAGGTAAATAACTTCAAGCCTGTTTCCTGCGCCGTAGCGGCAATTAACGCATCAGGGAAGGCAAACCGTGACTTAACTTGTATTTTACCAGCAATTCCAGTGCTTTTAAGTCTATTTCAGGAGTAATTAGGATGGTTCCGAACCGGGCGAGGTTCTTTTGAATCGCATTCAGCTCAGTTTTGTTGGCTGCACCGGTTAACAACTCCATCCGGGTGACCGACGAGATCAGCACATTTTCCATACCAATCTCCATTTCGATGATGTTTTTGGTTTGCTGATGACGAGGCTGCTGATGATCAAAAAAATCGATCAGTACATCGGTGTCGCAGATTATTTTCTCCGCTGCCATCCCGACTTCCTTATTTCAGCTGCGTTTAACCCTTTGCCGGTAAAAATCTCCTCCAACTCGCTTACATTTACCGAAGCATCCCCCCGCTGTACGGGCACATTGTTAATAAAAATGATATCCGGTTTTTTGGATGGGCTGCTTTCCTCCACCGTGAAACCCAAGTATTGCCCCATGGCTTTCAACGCGGCCAGGGTTTTATTGCTTTTGTATTTAACTATAGCTTCTTTCATCGCGCAGTTTTTCACAAAAATAGCTAAATAAATTAAAATCCGACTTTTACAGCAAAACAGGTCGCCTGGTAAAAAACCTCTCTTTTCCACAAAACATTTCTTACCAATTTTCTATTTTTAGCCCGCTCCTTTAGTTTTTGTGCTGGAGTAAACAAATTATGCTCAATTATATTGTGGTTTGTTAGCTCATCAGCTATTTGCTTTAACAACGAGATGTTTATAGCTGTTAACGGCCACTTTATTGATGTGCATTTTCGTTTGATTTTAGGTAATAAATCTACACTGTTTTTCCAACAACTCTTCCCATAAACCCCGCCAGCGAAATCCCCTCATCCGCCGCCTCATCCGTATACGCCACGCTTTCAAACTCGTGCCAGGTGGGGTCTATCCTAAAATCTACTATATCCGTAAATACCTCCGGCAGCTGCCATTGCGCGGCATAAAAAAATTCGCCGTAAATCAATTTGGATTGGATGAGGTGTTCCAATTCCGGCAATTCAACCCCATCAGGGTTGGCAAATACAACCGAAATAAATTTTTTATAGTTGCCACTGCAACGGTAGCGGTAATTGAATTGGATGTTTGGCATAATGTGGGGAGATCAATCGGAGCAAAAGAATGCGCCATTTTCGATTGCCTCTACTATATGTGTTCTTTTGGAAAGACTTTTGTCTATAAGCTCTTGATACGAATCGTCTATTTCATTGATGATTAGCCAGTTCTTTTTTTCTTTTGGTCGATAGCTTATCATTTTGCCACTTCTGGCAATCCCGCCCGCCAGAAAAATATAGAATTGAACATATTCACCATTCTCGCGAAAGGCTAACTGTTTGAGATGCTCGATTGAAATAACGTTTTTCATTCGCTAAAAATAAGCACAAGCAAAAGGGTTGTCAATCGGATATAAGTGAACTTTTAACCGCGAATTTATCGTTATGCATTTTCAAAAAATCTAAATCTGGATAGAATTTTTTCGGTGTTATAAGTGATTTACCATCATAATCAATAAAGTTTTGTTTGATACTCAACAAATCCTGTGCCTTATAAAATCTTGGTGAAATCTTTATTTTAAGATCTTCGGTAACCGTTATCAGGTGTTTATCAAAGGCCTTATCATGTAAAGCATTAATCGCTAAACCATTTCGAGGATTTAATCGGTTTTTATCGTCTTTACTCCACGGAGCAATATGACTTGCGACTATTAACTCAATCATTTTTATGCCTGTTATGCAACATTGGTTATCAAAATTGGTTAGTACGGCACCTCTAAATATTTCCTGGTTTAATCGAACTTTAACCAGGCGTGCGACTTCGCGTCCCTCCTTTTGTTCATATTCGTCTAGATTAATATTGTATAATTTTTCAATTGTGGTATGCTTTTTTTTGGCAAGAAGCTGTTCACCCTCAATAAACACGTCATCCCAATTCTGCATGTAGTCTTGCCATACTCGTTTGTCTAATTTGCTGACCTTTTCCATACCTTTTTGCTTCAATCGTGGATCAAGGCTGGCAAAGTTTACTAGTTTGAAGGTTACCGCGTCGGGAGTTCTCCCTATTAATTGCGCCAAATCAATAATGACAGGGTTACGGTGATGCATTTGGCCAAAAGTTATTTTGCTGTATAAATTGACAGCTAACAATAGTTCATCTTTTGTCCAAAGTGTTTGCCCTTCTTTCATAATTCTCCATTTACTTCACCAAATATGTGTTTGCACCCATCAGCTAAACATTTGTTAATTTCCATTTTACTAGGGTATGATAAAAGCTTGAGATCACTTCCGTCCTCGCACCGCAGATAGGACAAGTTGTTGGTCGGTCATGCATTAAATAAAGGGTAAGCCTTTCTGTCATGGAATAAAGGTATCAAAAAGGAGCAACCAATCAATTAAAAGGGGTGCTTGGCTGGTTCAAGATAGAACAAAAGCTGCGGTTTGTCAATCAACTGTAAGTCACCTTATCCAATCGCAAGCTTGCCGCTTTCTTTCCAGATATAAGCTGGCATCGGCTCGTTTAATTGCCACTCAACGTTCATCGGTTTCGAACCGTGGGAATTGACGAAATTGGCCTCACCCAAAAACACGTATGACATTGTGAAACCGTATTCATCGTCATTTTGCTCCCGTACAAACAACAGTATTTTTTTATCTAACGATTCATGTTTTATGTACGATAGTCCTTTAGGAGATTCCGGGGACGTTGCATTTTGTGATTGCCAGTGAAATAAATATTCATTTATGGCGTAATCATCGTAGAGCGTGGATGGGGAATATTCTTTTTCGGTTTTTTTCAGCGTTATGAACAACGCTTCCGTATTTAAATTTTTATTGAAAGCAACCCCCTCGCGATTTGATGATGCTTTATTGAATTCATGCAGTCCGAGTGCTACTAATATTTGATCGCGATTGTATCTACTGTGAATCCTCAAAGGGAACGAGTAATCTAAAGTCATTTCCTTTTCTACAAAATCGACTTTATTTATCAAATAACCAATAACCTCTTTTAATTCATCAATCAGCACGGTGTTTTTTGCTATTTGATGAATGCTTTCTTTAATGGAAATAAATCCAGTTTTCGCCCCTTCTTTTTGCCAAATATCATAATGAAACATCAACAGCATTAATTGTTGCTCATCATTAAAATTTGTTGTGTTAAAACCGCTTTCTATTAAGTTTTTTAGAAAGGTCAGGTAACTAATGGAATTACATTGCAAAAGTCTTTTAATTCCTTTAGTTATCTCAGTCTCATTTGGATCATTGAAGTCTTCAATTATTCCTGCTTCTACACAAAGACGACTCCAGTTATCTTTTTTGTAGATTAATTGTAGTTCAATATGCTGAAATTCAATAAAGTTATTAATAGATAGCGCCAGAGTGGATTGATGTTTAAAGTTTTGAATTTTAGCCAGTAGTTGTCGTCTATTAAAGCCGATCGCCTCCCTAATATTTCTTAAAATAACCTCTTTCGCCTTTTTTTCTAAAATAATGGAACAACCTAGCGGAAGATGTGGAAACTCATCTTCGATTTCGGTAATAATAGAAGTATGTGTCTTTCCGACCAACGCCCGAAACTTGTGTTCAAAGTCATATTCGGGCCTGGCGTTTCCCACAAAGTCTAAAACGGTCAAACAATCCTTATTTGGTGCAAGTCGCAAACCTCGCCCTAATTGTTGAAGAAAGATAGTTAGGCTTTCTGTTGGCCGCAAAAATAAAACGGTGTCAATTTCAGGTATGTCTATGCCTTCATTAAAAATGTCCCTAACGAATAGATAATTTATTTCTTTATTTCGCAGACGTTCCCTTAGTGCGGTTCTATTCTCAGAGTTGTCGCTTGTTAAATAGTCAGCTTTTAAATCAGCCAAAGTAAACTTCTCGGCCATAAATCGGGCGTGCTCTTGACTAACACAAAAACCAATAGCCCTTACATCGCGAACATCGGTCAAATATTTTTCGCAGTTATTTAAAATATCGTTTACCCGTCTGTCATCTTCTGTATAAAGTTTGCTTAATTCGTTTATTTCGTATTTGCCATTTTTCCAAGATAGCTTTGACAAATCTACATTGTCGGATAAGGCAAAGTATTGGAATGGCGACAAAAGCTTCCTATTTAACGCCTCTGGTAGCCGAATTTCAGCTGCTATTACATTACAGAAGTCTCGCAAAATATCTTCTCCATCTCCTCGTTCAGGAGTTGCAGTTAGGCCTAACAGTACCTTAGGTTTAAATTTCTCAAGTATCGGTCTGTAGCTTGATGCGGCTACGTGATGCACCTCATCAATAATAATGAAATCAAAAAAATCTTCTGAAAGGGTTAATCGGCTAATTCTGTTGGTGAGCGTTTGAACAGATGCAAAAACATATTCGTAATTATTAGGCTCTTCGCCATCTACCCACAATTCGCCAAAATTGGCATTTCTTAAAACATGTTTAAATGTGAGTTGTGCTTGTTCTAAAATTTCCTTTCTATGGGCAACAAATAACAACCGCGCTCGTGGATTCTTTGCTTTGAAGTGATTATAGTCGAAACTAGAAATCACTGTTTTACCGGTCCCTGTAGCAGCGACAACCAAGTTTTTATGGCGATTATGTATAATCCGCTCCGATTGTAATTTTTCTAAAATTTCTTCTTGATATGGGAAAGGTTTTAAGTCAAAAAAGGTTGTAATGCCTTTGTATTCAGATGATCTTTGCTGTCTTAAGGCGGTAGCCAGTTTTTGGACGTCCCTACCCGGTTGATATAATTCAAAATCCTTATCTACCCAATATGTGTCGAACGTTTTTTTGAATTTATCGATAATATGGTTAATCTCTTTTGAAGTTACCTTCAAGTTCCACTCTAATCCATTTGTCAATGCAGACCGGGAAATGTTCGAAGATCCAATGTAACCAGTATTGAAACCAGTGTTTCTCAAGAAAAGGTACGCTTTGGCATGTAAACGTTCATGATCCGCATTATAAGAGACTTTGATTTCCGTGTTTTTAAGGTTAGATAGAAACTCAACCGCTTTTACGTCTGTCGCACCCATGTACGAAGTCGTAATAATCTTTAATGCCTTTCCGCTGTTGGTAAACTCCTCCAGTTCATCTTTAAAAATCCTGATGCCCGAATATTTTATAAAAGACACTAACCAACAAATTTCATCGGATGACAGTATTTCTTTCTTAATTTCACTTTCTAATGAAATACCAACATTATTTCCTGTAAATAACTCGCTTTGGCTTAACCGAGTGTACGGCGTAATCTGCTTAATTCGTTCATTAAAAACAGAATCAGAATAAGGGGCGTTTAATCTCGAAAAAACGGCCTCCAAAATTTTGCCCTCATTTTCAATTAAGTTTTCGGAAAGGCCAAGCTTTGGAAGTTCGGCGATCAGAAGTTGAATGATTTTATTTGAAAGCTCAATTTGTTTAAATGTCTTATCCTCATCTTTGATTTCGTCTAATGCGTATCGAATAGTTTCGGATAAATAGGAGCTTAAATATCTGGAGGCTTCTTCTTTATCGACTGTGGCGCTTTTAACGAAAAACTTATCATTGCTTATCAACCCAATTTGATTGGCAATTAACTTATTAATAAGTTGCTCGTAAATTCCTAATTCAAACGGCATTTAAGTATTTTAGATATTGATTAAGGATAGGCACGTCCGCATCAGCCCAATCCAAATCTAATAATTCATTTGCATTAAGCCATTTAAAATTAACGTGTTCCTTTAATTCGATTTGACCACCGATTTGTTTAACAATAAAAGGGATCAATCGGACAATTATTGAAGGATATATGTGAGTATATGGTTCAAGGGCATTAATGATTTCAATAGTTATATCGAGTTCTTCATTAATTTCTCGAATCAAACATGTCTCAGCTGTTTCGTTAGGTTCAATCTTTCCGCCGGGGAGTTCCCATTTTAACGGTAAACTCATAGCATTGCTTCGCTGTGCAGCGAAAAGCCGATTGCCATCATCGATTATCAAGGCACAGGTGACATCGATAACTTTTCCAGCGGTTTCGTTCATGTTTATTCTAAATATCTTAGACAATACCCGGCAAATCCTTTACATGCAGCTTGTACCTAAACCCGTTTTTATGCAAAAACCGCCGCACCAGCAACTCAGGTTTAGTATCCTTGCTGCGTATGCGCGACATATTATAGCTGCGCGTTTCTTTGGAGTGTACATCGGCCATAAGGCAAAAGTAGCCCCATAAACGCGAAAAACTTACGAAGTTTGCGAAACTTCGTAAGTTTTGGGTCAGCCTGGCAGGCACTCCCGGTCTTCTAAACCCAACCCGACTAAAATCATGGCAATCCATTAATCCTAAAAATCATGGATCAGACAATGTACATCGGCCATAAGGCAAAAGTACCCCAAAGCACGCAACAAACTTGCAGATTTGGGGTTCAAACGTCAAAGCTTTGCCAAAATGTTTGTAAATTTGGGTACGCTTGAATACTTGAATAAAAACTACAATTCAATTTATATGGAATCGCCTTCAATTGTCGACCGTTTGCTGAAAAACATGGGCAACATGCACGAGCTGGGCCGTCAGCGTGCTTTTGAGCTGGGCAACCCGTTTTACGCACAATTTGCGGAGGACGGCGGATATTGGCGCAAGGAACTGCCCAACGGTGAAAAATACCTGGTAACGGTTGAAGTGATAATGGATGAAAATGATATGCCTGTGAAGGTGATAGATACCGTTATAAAAAAGCTTAACGATTAATGAAAAAGCCCGAACTGGTTTTAATAGCCGGTTGCAATGCTGCAGGTAAATCAACCTTTATCCGTACGCGCCTGAATGAACTGGAGGGGTTTGAAATACTGATGACGGATGTTTATAAAGGGCGGACCAAAGAGCTGGCCAGGCAGGCTATTCGCGATGGCAAGGATATTTTAATTGAAACGGTTTTTAATGACGAATCATTTAAAGACCTGGCGGACCAGGCAAGACATGCCGGATATCAAACGTCGCTCATCGTACTATTTCTGGATAGTATACAACAGTCGGTAAACCGGGTAGCTTTCCGTGGGATGCAGGAAAATGGTATAACTATATCGGGCAGTAATGTAAAAATCAATTTTAACGAGAGTTTTAAAAATATAGCCCGCTATTTTTTTTATTTCGACCGAACTGATTTTATTTATACTGGCGGAGGAGAGGTGAACAAATTAATTATGAGCTTTCAGAAAAGCGAGTTGCTGGTTTACCACTCCACTGATTTAATTTATCCCCAAAAGTTTGCGGAATATAGTTTTCGAAGCGAAAGGTTACATGAAGACGTTTACCAGGTTATTATCTCAAATAAAAATTTCAAAAGCAACTTGCTGAAAAAGCCAAAGCGGGCTTCCCGATTTAAATTGTAATTTTTGTTTTTTGATAGCACAGGCTCAGCGCATTTCCCGAAATATGCATAAACCGCCGCACCGGCAACTCAGGCCTGGTATCCTTGCTGCGTATGCGAGCCATATTATAGCTGCGCGTTTCTTTGGAGTGTACATCGGCCATAAGGCAAAAGTACGGGATATTGATTATGCAATGTTTACAAGTAGGGATTAATGATGGTAAGGGTTTTTTCAACGATCAGCCCGTGATGCATATCTTCGGAATATAAGATCGCACAATCGTTTTCCAGGGCAGCGGCAACGATTACCGAGTCAAATAACTGGAAATCGTATTTTTTTACGAGTGCTGCCGCAAACACTAAAGTGTTTGGCAAAACAGGGATAATTGTACAACCCGCCAATAAATTTGAAGCCTGAACCAGCAATTCATCCTTTGAAAGCGGAAGCAGCCTGCGGGTTACGTTAAGATATTCAGAAATTACCTGGGTGGAAATGTAGGGGTTGTCGGATAGCAAATCTTTTGCGATTGCTCTTTTATTGAGGTCGGAATTATCGTGCAGGTATATCAGCACATTGGTATCAAGCGCAATGTTATTCGTCATAATCATTAGCGCGGTCGCGGTCAAACTTAAAGCCGCTTAGGTCAACAAGGCTTGATTTGGTAAGTTCTTCTATTTCCAGCAGTCGCTGGGCTTTGGTCGGGACAACACTACTGTCATTGATCTCGAAGGCAATTACTTCAACGGTTTTTCCTACCATTGCCTCCGGCAGGCGCATGGTAAAACTTGCTTTCTTTGGAGTAATAATTTCGCGTAACATCATAAGTTAAAGGTAATAATAATTCTTTAAATTCATCAAATCCACTTAGAAACCGTCGCACCAGCAACTCGGGTTTGGTATCCTTGCTGCGTATCCGCGACATGTTATAGCTGCGCGTTTCTTTGGAGTGTACATCGGCCATAAGGCAAAAGTACGGGAATTTAAAAAAGCAATGTCCAGCAGCTGTTTAAAGATAATATAAACCAGCACACAACTCAACAGAGAGTGGCAGGAATTTGCCCGGAAACAGAAAAACTGGTGACAGGGTTGTGTCACTGACAAAATTTTGTCAGTAGTTAAATTACTAACAATCAGCCTTGTAGTGTTTTGTTGCAGGTGTTGCACTTGTTGCGCAACACCTGCAACTCTGCAGCCCGATGGAACGTAATGCAACGGCTTCCAACGCTGGAAAGTTGCTGTTGATCCAGGAAGCAATTGAGGGAGAAAGCTGGGCGTCTATCCAAATAGTCATGCCGCAATAACAGGATGGTCCAGCTTACTGCCGGCATATTTCAAAGCCGCTTCAATATCCTCTGGTTCAAGGTCTGGTAACTCCTGCAATACCTGTTCCTGTGTTAAACCTGCCGCAAGCAGATCGAGCACATCCACCACACGGATACGCATGCTACGTATGCAGGGCCGCCCGCCGCATTGTAAAGGGTCTGTTGTGATACGTTCTTTCCAATTGCTCATATACAAATATATAATTTTGGTATAATCAAACCTATTGAATGTGTTCAGGTCCGGAATCGGTTGTGCGTATACGCGACATGTTATAGCTGCGCGTCTCTTTGGAGTGTACATCGGCCATAAGGCAAAAGTACGGGAATTTAAAAAAGCAATGTCCCAGCAGATGTTTAAAGATAATATAAACCAAAGCAGGTCTCAACAGAGAGGGGCAGGAATTAGCACCGAAACCGTAAATAGTGGTGACAGGATTGTGTCACTGACAAAATTTTGTCAGTAGTTAAAATGCTAAAAATCAGCGCTGTAGCGCAGTGTAGCAGGGTGTAGCATGTGTAGCGCTACATACAGTCACGCACGTGCGGGATAGCGCTACATACAAACTTAAAAGCCGCTGTTAATATTCGGCGAGCTTAAAAAAACATCGCCCATAAGGCAAAAGCAAACTATTCAAAACAGTTTACCCGCCCCTGCCGGCCCGGTTAATACATGGTTGGGTGGAAATGCACAGCATGGCTCAGCGCAATAATGAGGGCTACAAAACCGGCCACTACCACCAAAACGCTGCCGCCAATGATTAACCCGGTGCGTGCGGGGTGCAGCTGTTGGCGCATGCCGATGTTGTAGGCATAATAGCGGTAATCTTTTACATAGGACGAGTCGGCAAGCATTGCGGGGATGGGCGTGCTTGCTGCGGTTGGTTTAAAATAATCGGAGCCTGGGGGGATCTCGCCGCTCCTCACCTTTTTTACCAGGTCTTTAGGCAGCGCGAATTGGCGCGTGTTATGGCGTGCATCCCGGGCGGGTTGTCCCGGAAACGGGGCGCTCCGGGGCGGAAAACCGGGACGCAAGTCGCGCATACTGCGCAAACGGTCGGCGCGCGGGTCAGGTTTGGCAGCTGTTGTGGCGCTTGCCGAGTCGGTGGCGACAGTTTGTGCAGCAGCCTTTTGCACCAGCGCAAAACCGCAAAAAAGGAATAGGGTTAGAATTGTTTTCATCAGGCAAAGCGGGTTTGTTAAATATACACGATTTATTTACGCGGCCAGCGGCAAGAATGATACAGGTTTAATTAAAGCAATGCGGATACGAAGTGGTATGCCCTCAATACGGGCTTCAACTGATCAGTTTTTTACCCCGCAGCCGTTCTAAAATATATTCCGCTTCGGCCGGGTCCAGTTCAAAGCCAAATGTTATCATTTTTGTCCCATAGTCAAATTGGATAGTGCCGCTATTGACGATGTTCCAGGGCTTGGGCAGCCGACGCCTGCCTGACCGAATAGCACGAGGATCGGGCGCTTTTGCCTTAACGACGCGGAAATTATAAGCCTCATTGAGGAGATAGGTTTTTGCTTTGCCAAGGGTGTGTTCTTTATGGATAGTTATTTCGCCAGCGGAAAAGGCAATCACCTCCTTCCCTGACAAATACCACCACCACAGTGCGCCGGCAAGGAAAATGCCGAAAGCAACCAACGTCAGCCTAAGCATTAGGTCAGCATCCGGCCGGCCATTTTCTGAATGAAAAACATGGTTGGGATCAAAAAATTCCAACGCTAAAAACCCAACAAACGCAAGGGTCAAAAATATCAGCACAAACGAATCCTTCTTCGCCGGGATGATAATTTCTATGCCATTATAGATGGCGTTAATAATGGCCCTGCCCTGGTAAGGTGTTTGCATGTTTAAATGGGTATAGCTTCAACTGATCAGTTTTTTATCCCGCAGCCGCTCCAAAATATAGTTGCCTTCGGCTTCGCTGAGCTGGTCGCCAAATTGGATGGTGTCCACGCCGTAATCAAATTTAACGGTGCCTTTTACAGCCACCTGCCATGGGTAGCCGTTATAAAATTGCCTGCCCCGGTCATTAACCACAACCTCCTGCACCGCGCGGAAATTAGTGGCCGAATGCAGGTCATAGCTCACCGCTTTTTCAAAGGCGTTCTTTTTTTCAAAAGTTAATGCGCCATCGGCCACGGTAACCACCTCTTTACCGGCAATGACCCACCAAAAGGCATAAAGCAGGAATAATAGCCCAATGCCCACCAGGCAAACCATAATGATGCTAAACCCATCAATGTGCTCGCTTTGCACTGTTTGCGCTTTTCCGGCCCAAAAATAGTACCCCAAAATTGCCGATAGGCCAAACGCGCCGATGGAACGCACAAAAAAAGCAGCCGGCCTGTAAGCAGGGATAATGATTTCGATGCCATTGTACAAATCATTTATAATCGGGCGGCCAGTATAAGGTTTTTCCATTGGTTAAATATGCGAAATTTTTCAGCTGATGATGCCTTTTTCGCGCAGCTGCGCCAAAATATAGTCCGCTTCTTCCTGGTACAGACGGTCGCCGAATTTTACGGTGGCAAGGCCATAATCAAAGCGAATGGTGCCTTTGTCGGCAATGTTCCAGGGCATGGGCATTGACTGTCGCCTGCCGAAGTGGAAGCCAAATTCGGGTGTAGGGTCTTCAACGGCGCGGAAGTTGCGGGCCTGGCTAAGGTCGTACGTTTTTGTTTTGCTGATCGATCCCTTTTTTTGAATGGTGAGTACACCCGGCGAAAAAGTAATCACCTCGCTGCCGGCGAAACTCCACCAGCAAATCATCCCCACAAAAATGCAGGCCCAGGCCACCCCGATGGTCCATAAGGTCATAAACAGGTCAGGACCATCTTTGCCCTTATGGTTAAACACCCCACCCGGGAAGTTAATTGCAATGGCCCCGCAGCCGAAAAACCAAATGGCAAGAAAACCAAGCAGTACCCAGTTTTTTTGGCCGGAATTGTGATAACCACATCATTAAATAGTTGGCTAATAACGGCCCTGCCGTGGTAAGGTGTTTGCATGGTTAAATATGTGAAAATATTTTATTTAATAAGCTTTTTAGTGCGCAGCCGCTCCAATATATAATCCCCTTCGGGCTTGTGCAGCTTATCGCCAAAGCGAATGGTTTCCATGCCATAATCAAAGTGAATAGTGCCTTCTGAAGGCACATTCCAGGGCAACACCAGGCCCCGTCTGCGGCCGGCAAAGCCAAAGTCGTCCGAAAAATCATCCTCGGCGCGAAAATTTTGAGCCTCATTCATGTCGTAGGTTTTGGTTTTGGCGATAGGTCCCTTTTTAACAATGGTGAGCACTGCCTGTGATACGGTGACGATCTCTTTTCCGGCCACATTCCACCAACAGGTGGCAGCTGCAAAAAACCCGCCGGCTATCCAAATACAAAGCCAGAAAAACAGGAACAAATCGGCGCCGCCATTCGCGCCGCTAAACACCGTTGTAACGGCAAAAAAGAATCCAAATGACCACCGACCCAGCCAAAGAAGTAAAATGATGACCAGGGGCCAATTTCGTTTTACAGGGATAGTGATCTCGACGCCATCGAAATATTCGTTGATAATGGCACGGCCCTCGTAAGGTATTTCCATAATTAAAACAGTTGTGATTTCAGCTGATCAGCTTCGTATCACGCAGCTGCTCCAAAATATATTCGCCCTCGGCCTGCGAAAGGCGGTCGCCGAATTTGATGGTTTTTTGGCCATAATCAAATTTGATAGTGCCGTCGGCGGCAAAGTTCCAGGGCCGTGCAATACGGCCGGTCCCGAAGTTGCCGGGTTTTACGGGGTCGGGAATGGCGCGAAAATTTTTGGCCTCTTTAAGGTTGTATATTTCGGGTTTGGCAACCGAGCCTTTTTTATCAATAGTTAAAGCATCCGGTGATAGCGTGATTACTTCCTTCCCGTTCAAGCTCCACCACCAGGTAGTGAGGGCAAGAAAGGTGAACCAGGCCGTTCCGATGATCCAGACATACACCAGCCAGGCCGGGGCGTCCTCGCCCGCTGTGCCAAGTGTTTTGGCGGGGCCATAAATTAAAACGGCCACGCAGGCAATAAACCAAAGGCTAACCAAAAAAAGCACGAAACCATCCTTTTTCGCCGGAACGGTGATCACGATGCCATTATCGGTTTCGGTAATAATGGCCCGGCCCTGGTGCAGTGTTTCCATGGTTAAATATGGGGAAATGTTTTTTAATACTCCAAAAACAATTCACCGCCGGACGGCATGACTTGAGGATTAATTACCGTCAGTTGGAGCTTCTTTTGGACTTTCGGTCACGATTGCTATCGGGATTACTGACTTCCGGACTAATCAATAGCTCAACAACTTCCGCATCGTCTCCTCCAGCCTTGATTTGGCTAAAAACTGGTCCTCCAGCGCTTTGTTCATGGGGATGGCAGTATCCAGGCTGGCACAGCGCATCACAGGGGCGTCAAGGCTGCCGAAACAATATTCGGCCAGGTGGGCGGCAATTTCAGCGCCAAAACCGCAGCATAGCGTATCTTCATGCAGCACCAGCACGCGGCCGGTTTTTTTGGCGCTGGCCTCTACCGCTTCCTTGTCCCAGGGCTGCAGGCTGCGCAGGTCGATGATCTCTATGGAGAGGTCCGGGTGTTTGGCGGCATATTCCAGCGCCCAATGCACGCCCAGGCCATAGGTAATAATGCTGGCCAAATAACCCTCCTGGACAACCCGCGCCTTGCCGATCTCCACATAATAATCCCCTTCGGGCACTTCGCCGCTGTGGCTGCGGTACAGGTATTTATGCTCAAAATACATTACGGGGTTGGGGTCGTCAATAGCGGCCATCAGCAGGCCTTTGGCATCATCCGGGAAGGCCGGGTAAACCACTTTGAGCCCCGGTGTTTTGGTAAACCAGGCCTCGTTGCTTTGCGAATGGAAGGGTCCCGCGCCGGTACCTGCGCCAGTGGGCATGCGGATCACCACGTCCACCGGCTGCTCCCAGCGGTAATACGTTTTAGCCAGGTTATTCACTACCTGGTTAAAGCCACTGGTTACAAAATCGGCAAACTGCATTTCCATAACGGCTTTATAACCGTTAAGCGCCAAACCCATCGCCGCACCCACAATCGCCGACTCGCAAATGGGCGTATTGCGCACCCGCGCTTTGCCAAATTCTTCAACAAAGCCCTGCGTAATTTTAAAAGCGCCGCCGTATTCGGCAATATCCTGCCCCATAATTACCAGGTTATCAAACTTGCGCATGCTTTGGCGCAGGCCATCGCTGATGGCGTCGATGTATCTTTTTGTTGTTGTAATGTTGGCCCCGATAGCTATCGGGGGTTGGAATGTTGGAATGTTGTGGGGTTTGTACATGTCCGCCACTTCCGTTTCAATATTGGGGATGATATCCGGCTCGCTGAAAACCTTTTCAATTTCCGATTCGATCAGGGTGGAAAACTCTTTTCGCATTTGCGGCAGCCATTCGGGGCGCAATACCTTTTCGTCGAGCAAATACTGTTCAAAATTGGTGAGCGGGTCTTTCTCCTTCCAAAAATCAAATAAATATTGCGGCACATATTTAGTGCCCGAAGCTTCTTCGTGGCCGCGCATGCGGAAGGTCATGCACTCGATCAAAACAGGCCGGGGTTTTTGCCGCATGCTTGCGGCAAACTCGTGGATGGTATGATAAACCTCCAGCACATTGTTGCCGTCGATGCGCCGGCCTTCCATGCCATAGCCAATGGCTTTATCGGCCAGTTGCCGGGCTTTATATTGCTCGTTTACCGGGGTGGAAAGTCCGTAGCCATTGTTCTCGATCAAAAAGATCACAGGCAAATTCCAAACAGCGGCTACATTAAGCGCCTCGTGAAAGTCGCCCTCGCTGGTAGCGCCTTCGCCGGTAAACACCAAGGTGGCTTTATTGCGGTTGCTCAGCACATCCGCCAGTGCAATGCCATCCGCCAAAGCCATTTGCGGCCCCAGGTGCGAGATCATCCCGATGATTTTATATTCCTGCGTGCCGAAGTGAAAAGAACGGTCGCGCCCTTTGGTAAAGCCGGAGGCCTTGCCCTGCCATTGCGCCATTAGTTTTGAGAGCGGAATATCGCGTGTAGTAAACACACCCAAATTGCGGTGCATGGGCAGAATGTATTCGTCATTGTTCATGGCCAGGGTGCTGCCAATGGAGATAGCCTCCTGCCCGATGCCCGAAAACCACTTGCCGATGCGCCCCTGCCGAAGCAGGATCAGCATTTTCTCCTCGATCATCCGCGGCCACAGCAGTCGCGAATAAAAGTCGATGAGCTGGTTATTGCTGAGGTTTTTCCGGTCGAAAATCATAGGGCAAAACTAATGAAAATGTTGATTAGTCATTGGTCATTAGTCATTGGTGAAAAGTTCGATATAGGGTTTGTCCTGGGATTCAGCACAATTTTTGTAAAAAATTGATTAGACACATAGTTTCCCCATTCCTTTCGTTTACTTTTAAACAAATTGATAACTTGCGGCTGAAAATGGTTTTATTGAATGGCGACAGGTAACCGCCATCCGCTAATGACCAATGACTATTGACAAATGACAAAAAAACGAAATACCCCGCTACTTATACTACTCCTCGGCGCCTTGCTGGCCATATCCGCCACACATGATTATTTTTTATTGCCCGAAAGCTTTTTTATGCACAAGGGCGACAAGCTGAGCCTGCACATGCTGGAAGGCGACCAGTTTACCAAACAGGCCGAACCCGGCTTTCACGGCGGCAAAGTGCTTTCGTTCGCATTGCTGTCAGGAAAGAAGAAGATCGACCTCTCCAGCTTTGCGCGAGACTCCAATGCGATGCTGCTGGACTACCCGATGGAAAATACCGGTCAACAGGTCATTTCAGTAACCACCGGCGTTGATCACAGCAATTATTCGCGGGATGCATATTCCGATTTTTTGGCCACACTAGGGTACGACAAACTGGCCGACAAAGTAAAAAACGGGAACCAGTTTAGGGTAAAAGAAAAATTTGCGCGCTATATGAAAACGCTGTTTTCTGTAGAGGACCATGACGGCAGCGAATACGAAAAGGTGTTGAACGAAGCCAGCGAAATTGTTTTAAAGGACAACCCTTACAAAAAACGCTACGGCGAGGATTTAGGAGTGCAGCTGTTGTTTAAAGGCAAACCGGCCAAAGGCGAACAGGTGACTTTGTACATAAAATCGCTTGGCGGCAATGTTTATTCACAAAACTATACCACCGACGACAAAGGCGAAGTCACCATAACTATGAGCCGCGAAGGTATTTACCTGCTGCGCAACGTACATGTTGAGCCAACTACCGATAAAGATGCTGATTACGTAAGCTGGCGGACCACCTACACTTTCTCCTTCAGCAGTTCAGATGAAGTGCTGAATAGCTACAAGCAATTTGGGTTTGGGAATATTCATTAATTCTTTCGGAATTTTTTAATGCGGATTGCGAAATGTCCAATGCGGAAGTTTTTTAAGGGTTACATTTATTTTACTTTAAATAATTCCGCAATCGGCATTCCGCCTTCCGCGTTCAGCGCCTTCCGCATCATTTAAAATCATTCTTCTCCACCCATTCCTGGCTGAAGGATTTTGGCGCCACAATTGGCATTTCGCGACGGTGGCCCCACGTTTTTTTGAAGAATTTGCGCAGGAAGAAGTTTTTGGTTTTGCCGCTGAAGAAATCCATCCATTTACGTTTCAGCATGCCTTTTTTCCAGGCCGACCAGCCCCATTTTTCTTTCGGGGTGACCAATTGTTCGTTAACCGCATCGCGGCGGTTTAGCAGCAGCATTTTATGTATGTCGATTTTTACCGGGCAAACCTCGGTGCATTTGCCGCACAGGCTGGAGGCATAGCTCAGGTGTTTAAACTCGGCCATGCCATTCATATGCGGGGTGATGATGGAGCCGATAGGCCCGCTATAAGTTGTTTCGTAGCTGTGCCCGCCGATATTTTTGTACACCGGGCAGGCATTTAAACAGGCCCCGCAACGGATGCAGTATAAAGCCTGGCGCTGGTCTTTTTGGGCCAGCAGGTTCGTGCGGCCATTATCAAGCAGCACCACGTACATTTCCTCCGGGCCGTCGGTTTCACCGGGTTTGCGAGGACCACTTAAAATAGTGTTATAAACAGTAATGTTCTGCCCGGTGCCGTGGGTAGCCAGCATGGGCCAGAAAACATCAAGATCAGCCAGCGAGGGGATCAGTTTCTCAATACCTACTACCGCGATGTGTATTTTAGGGAACGAAGTGCTCAAACGCGCATTGCCTTCGTTTTCGCTGATTGCGATGCTGCCGGTATCGGCAATCAAAAAGTTGGCGCCGGTAATGCCCACGTCGGCATGAACATATTTCTCGCGGAGCAGCTCCCGGGCTTTTTGGGTAAGCTGCTCGGGTGTTGCATCCAAAGGTGTGCCGAAACGTTCGTTGAATAATTTGGCGATATCTTCTTTTGAAAGATGCATCGCCGGGGTAACAATATGATAAGGCTTTTGGCCAAGCAATTGAACGATGTATTCGCCCAGGTCGGTTTCGAGGGATTCGATATGGTGATGCTCTAAAAATTCGTTCAGCTCGATCTCCTCGGTCACCATTGATTTGGATTTGACCACCGTTTTTGCACCGGCTTTTTTCAGGATGTTGAGGATCTCTTTGTTGGCTTCGGCGGCATCATTTGCCCAGATCACTTTTCCGCCCCGCTTCTGGAAATTCGATTCAAACTCCGGCAGTAGCTTGTCCAGGTTTTCCATCACCCGCCATTTGATCACGTGCTGCCTGCGTTTGGTGTTTTCCAGGTTGATGATGCGCGACAAACCCCGCTCAACCGCGGCATCGTATTTGCCGATGTTATAATTGATAATGCGCCGGTGTTTGGCATCAAATGCCTTTTCTTCCGAGGCGACCAGGAATTCTTCTGAAGGGTTCCCCATGGATGCGAAAATATGGATTTTAATAAAAGATGCCCCTATTTAATTATAGAACCATCGCCTTTAAATTTTTTGCAGACAAATTGCACGCTCGTGCCATCGGTTCCAAAGACTGAACTGTCATATTTGTAAGCCTTATCACCTTCAAAAAACCAGAGGACTGGTGTATTATCCGGCAATAACAACCAAATAGAGCTGTTGCCATCTTCATCTATCAACTCAAAAAATATCGATTTCTCTAGGTATTTATTGTCAAGTCTAAAATTACAGCCGCAATCAAGATAGATCGAAGTCTTTATACTATTTTGGTCAGAAGGGTTTAGTTCATTGCGTGGTTTCTTATCCCACCCCATTGCCTTGGCATAATCGTCGTATTGCTTCCATGATACGGGATTCTTATTAAACCCATCAATGTTGTAAGCATTAACAGCATTATTATCGAAATAGCAGATGTCAAGCTTACGGGCTGTATCTTGTTTTAAAAAATCCATTAAAAACCCGAGTCCCTGTATCCGGTCGCGTATCTCATTGAAATCTTTAAACAACGAGTCTCGGGGATAAAGCGTATTGTTTACCCGGCTTATGAAATACTGTAATTTTATTCCTGGCTGCAACGTTTTATTTTTAAGCGTAATTCTGAAGGTTTGGGTTTTAGGCTCAAGGTAACGCCCGAAATAGGGATATTCTTCTATTCCAATGATTTCAAATTCTTTTTTTAATTCGTCGGTTTCGTTTTTAAAAGAAAGTGGTGCTAGTTTTCTAAGGTCAGCCTCACAATCATCATAAAATATTTGCTCCGCCAGCCTCTTCATCAGTGTACCCGATTGCCCGAAACTTGCTTTATTAAACCCATCGTTTGCAGGGACGATTTCAAAAACCAATTTTGGGATGGCAGGATTAAATGTTTTCGTGGAATCAACCTTCCATGGCATACCCAGTGTATTTTCAGAGGCCTTATATATTTGACGACCTCCTCCTTTAAAATAGGCCACCACGTCAAAGGACATACCGCCATCTCTTAATTCTGAATAGCCCTCCCTTAGTATCAAGCGGTTCAACGCATTTTGGTAATTCGAGGGGTCTGTTAATTTCTCTTTGGTAAACTGGATTTGTAGATCAGTCCAATAACGGTATCTTGGTTTTATAAAGCCAAAAAGGGAGTTTCGGTTGTTATTCAGCCAGTTTGTGTCGTAATCAAAATTGCTCAGTTTTAGTTTGGAATAATGCAGATCGTTAAACGCAGAAATCAGTTCGGCAATTGTGTCTTCACTTACCGAACCTTTTTTAGTTTTTTTATTTGAAATGCGATCGCCCCTACGGCTATTAGTCTTGCTCTGTACTTGATAGATTTGAAATACAGTACCTTTATGCACGAGTGCATATTTGTAAGAATAAGAATCGGAAAATGCCCAGGAATTATCGCTGATAATTAAACTATCAGGCAAAGGAGTTTGGGCTTTGCAATAAAGCGAAACCAACACAAAGCAAGCTAATAACCCTTTCTTCATTGACTTCAGGATTAAAGTTCAGGAAACAATATACTAAATCTCTCTAAAACGGATATTCTAAGAAAATCAAGTCGGCTTGTTGAATGATAAACGAAAGTTACTTGTGTATCATTTTTTTAACAAGCAATCTTATCCACCCTGTTCGCGTGCCTTCCCCCCTCAAACGCCGTCGCCAAAAATATCTTAACGATTTTTTGAGCCGATTCAAACGAGATATGCCTCGCCGGCAAACATAAAATATTAGCGTCGTTATGGCTGCGGGCACGTTCAGCCAGTTCCTCATTCCAGCAAATGGCTGCACGGATACCCTGGTGTTTATTGGCGGTCATGGCCACGCCGTTTCCGCTGCCGCAGATCAGGATGCCGAAATAAAAGTCGCCGGCTTCAACGGCCGATGCCACCGGGTGAGCAAAATCGGGGTAATCGCAGGAATCGCCCGAAAAAGGGCCGAAATCTTTCACTTCATTACCTGCCAGCGTAGCTATCAAAAGCTGCTTATACTCAAACCCGGCATGGTCGCCGCCGATGGCTATTTTTAGTCCCTGTCTCATTTATCTTTAAATCATCTGAACGGCCGTCATATCTGCGCATTTACGCATCCGCACATCTGCATGTTTACATCCCGAACGTGCGGGGCACAGCCACTAGGTCAGCCCTTCCGCTTTCTCCCTTTTGGCCCTTCTTCGCTCAACAAATGCAGCTACCATTATACTAAATTCATATAAAAGGAATAGTGGCGCCGCCACTACCAGCATAGTTAATGCATCCGGTGAGGGGGTGATGACCGCTGCCAGCATTAATATCAGTACAGTTGCGTAGCGCCGGGTCCGTCGCATGAAGCTGGCGGTAACGACGGTAAGGCTCGACAGGATATACGCCACCATTGGTAACTGGAAAACAATGCCGGCCAGCAGCGTAAGCCATGTTATTGATGAGATATAATTGTCGACATCGAACATGTTAGTGATCGTGTCGCTTACATCATAAGTTGCGAAGAAGCGAACAGAGAGCGGTGTAACAATATAATACCCAAACGATACGCCCAGGAAAAACAAAAACGACGCATAAAACACAAATCCACTGGCAGCTTTACGTTCCTTTTCGTGCAGGGCGGGGCGGATAAAACGCCAGAGCTCGAACAAAAGGTAAGGAATGCCCATTATCAGCCCTATCATGATGGATGTGTTGAGCTGCAGTGTAAACTGCCCGGCCATCTCCGTATTGATCAGATGGAATTTGAAAGCACGCACGCAAAAATCGTCCGGGTTGATAAAGGAGAAAACGCTGTGCAGCCCGTTTCCCATATGGCACATCATTCGATAGGTCCAAAAATCGACCCTGGTAGGGGCCAGGATGATGCCGTCAAAAAAGAATTTCTTGAAATAAATAAACGCAACGATCGCAAATACAAGGATGAACAGCGCCGTGCGTATAATATGCCAGCGCAAGGCCTCCAAATGCTCGAAAAACGACATTTCAGACTGCATGCTTTTGCCTTTTTCCCTGATCGAGCTAATTAGCCTGGTTCCCCAACTTGCCATTTTTTCTTAAAATAAAATACCGGTGTGCGGCACCGGCAAATATAAGTATGTGTAAACGATAAAAAGGATTTTCTTATTCGCCATAGTCAAACGTTTCCATAAACTTGGTGGTAAAATTACCGGCGCGGAAGTTAGGATCCTGCAGCAATTTTAAATGGAAAGGAATGGTGGTTTTAACGCCCTCTATCACAAATTCGCTCAAGGCGCGCTCCATGGTGCTTAGCGCCTCTTCGCGGGTTTGCGCTACACATATCACTTTGGCGATCATCGAGTCGTAATTCGGCGGGATCACATACCCGGTATAAACGTGCGTATCGATGCGTACGCCATGACCGCCGGGCGAGTGGAAATTGGTGATCCTTCCCGGCGAAGGGCGGAAATTGTTAAACGGATCTTCCGCATTGATGCGGCACTCGATGGCATGCATTTGCGGCTCGTAGTTCTTGCCGGAGATCGGTATGCCGGCCGCAACTTTTATTTGTTCTTTTATCAGGTCGAAGTTGATTACCTCTTCCGTTACAGGGTGCTCCACCTGTATGCGGGTGTTCATCTCCATAAAATAAAAGTTCCGGTCCTTGTCAACCAAAAACTCTACGGTTCCGGCGCCTTCATATTTTACGGCCTTGGCGCCTTTGATGGCGGCATCGCCCATTTTTTTGCGCAGTTTTTCCGTCATAAACGGCGAGGGCGATTCCTCAACCAGTTTTTGGTGCCGGCGCTGTATAGAGCAATCCCTTTCAGACAGGTGGCACACTTTGCCATATTGGTCGCCAACCACCTGAATTTCGATGTGACGGGGGTCCTGTACATATTTTTCCAGGTACATGCCGTCATTGCCAAAGGCAGCCCCTGATTCGGCACGGGCGGAGTCCCAGGCATTTTCAAACTCTTCGTCTTTCCAAACAATGCGCATGCCACGGCCGCCACCGCCTGCAGTTGCTTTCAAAATAACCGGGTAGCCGATTTTTTTGGAAATTTCAATGCCTTCTTTTACGCTGCTTAGTAATCCTTCGGAACCGGGAATGGTGGGCACACCCGCTTTTTTCATGGTTTCTTTTGCAGATGCCTTATCGCCCATGGCGTTGATCTGCGCAGCTGTAGCGCCGATAAACTTGATGCCGTACTCGGCACAAATGGCCGAGAATTTCGCGTTTTCCGAAAGGAAACCATAGCCCGGGTGGATAGCATCGGCATTGGTCAATTCGGCGGCTGATATGATGTTTGGAATATTTAAATACGAATCGCGGCTTGGCGCGGGGCCGATACAAACAGCCTCATCGGCAAAACGCACGTGCAGGCTGTCCCGGTCGACGGTGGAATATACAGCTACGGTTTTGATGCCCATTTCCTTACAGGTCCTTATGATCCTGAGGGCGATCTCTCCACGATTAGCTATTAATATCTTTTTAAACATTTTAGGATTTTTTTGACTCCACTGATTTACATTCGATTTCACCGCTTTTTGATTTGGGATTTCACCGATTATTTTTCTGATATTTCACCGATTTACACGAAGTTCCTTTTAAGTACACAATCATTTTATAATCGGCGCAATTCTTTACAAATCGGTGAAATCACCTTTAAAAAATCGGTGAAATCACCTTTAAAAAATCGGTGAAATCATCTATAATGGTTCAACCAAAAATAAAGGCTGGTCGTATTCAACCGGCGAGGCATTGTCAGACAATATCTTCACCACACGGCCTGAAACTTCGGACTCGATCTCGTTGAACAGCTTCATAGCCTCGATGATACAAAGCACGTCGCCGGGTTTTATTTCGTCGCCAACGTTAACAAATATCGGTTTTTCGGGGCTTGCCGACCGGTAAAAAGTACCGATCATCGGCGACCTCACGGTGATGTATTTCGAGGTATCGGCAGGGGCCTCGACCGCCGGCGCTGCAGCAACCGGTGCAGCAGCAGCTGGTGCAGGCGCCGGGGCGTGGTGATGTTCGGCCGGCACCGTGGCGTTCACGATGGTTTGCGCCTGGTTGGTTTTTATGGTGATTTTAAAACCTTCCTGCTCAATTGAAACTTCGTTCACCCCCGATTTGGAGACAAAGCGTATAAGGTCCTGAATCTGTTTAATATCCATGCCCGGTTGTTAATTGGTGGTTGATAAAGTTATGAATTTAATGTGCAGATGTGCAAGTTTAATGTGCAGATGTGTCCCGCACGTGCGGGATGCGATGTGCAAATGAGTAATGTTCAGCATATTCGTACGAGGCGCAAATGCGTTGATTATATTTTTTGATAAATTATGATAACAAAGTCAGTTTACTAATGTTCAGCTACCCCGTGCAAATATATTCCTTCAATTCGAAAATCCATCATCTTCAAATCAACTCATCCGCACATCCGCACATCAATAAGCCCACTTCAAATAGATCGATCCCCAGGTAAAACCACCGCCAAATGCGGCCAGGATTAAATTGTCGCCTTTTTTAAACTTGTCTTCCCACTCCCATAAACACAAAGGGAGGGTGCCGTTAGTGGTATTGCCATAACGCTCGATATTGATAATTACTTTGTCTTCGCTTATCCCTGTGCGGTTCGCGGTTGCATCGATGATGCGTTTATTGGCCTGGTGGGGTACAAGCCAGGCTATATCGTCAGCCACCAAACTGTTCCGTTCCATTACCTCGGCGGCAACATCGGCCATTTTGGTAACGGCGAATTTAAATACCGCCTGCCCTTCCTGGTAGGCAAAATGCTGGTCGGCGTCCACAGTCTCATGCGAAGCGGGGTTTACTGATCCCCCAGCCTTTTGGTGCAGGTAGGGCGCGCCGGAGCCATCGCTTCTTAATATCGAATCAATAACGCCGTTGCCTTCATCGTTGGGTTCCAGTAAAACAGCGCCCGCGCCGTCGCCAAAAATAATGCAGGTTGCGCGGTCCTTGTAGTTAACGATAGCCGACATTTTATCGCCGCCTACCACCAAAACTTTTTTGTGCTTGCCGCTCTCGATAAACTGCGAACCTGTCGCCAATCCGTACAAAAAGCCCGAGCACGCGGCCTGCAAATCATACCCCCATGCATTTTTTGCGCCGATCTTATCGGCTAAAATATTGGCGGTAGCAGGGAAAACAAAATCAGGGGTGGTAGTACAAAAGATGATCAGGTCCAGTTCTTCGGCGCCTATGCCGCGCTTCTCCAGCAGGGCCTTTACAGCCGGAACGGCCATATCCGAGGTGCCAAGGCCCTCGCCTTTTAGTACGCGGCGTTCTTTAATGCCGGTACGGGTCACTATCCACTCGTCGTTGGTGTCTACCATGCCTTCCAACTCGTGGTTGGTTAACACATATTCGGGTACGTAACCATGCACGGCGGTGATAGCAGCGTGAATTTTACTCATTGTTGTGATTTACTGGAAAGCCTGTTTGATCTTATCGACCAGGCCGCTTTCCACCATATTTTTGGACAGTATCACCATATTTTTTATGGCTTCAGGACTCGAAATACCATGGCCTACCAGCACAGGTGCATTTACCCCCAATATAGGGCTGCCGCCGTACTGCTCATAATTAAACATATCAATAAAATCGTCTTTGATGCCCCGTATAGTCGACACCTCGTAAAACGATTCGGCAAGCTTTAGCACTACGTTCCCGGTAAAGCCGTCGCAAACAATAACTTCCGCAAAATCCTCAAAGGCAGTTCGGCCTTCAACATTGCCCACAAAATTGATGTGCTTATTTTCCTTCATCAGCGGGTAAGCCGCCTGGCAAAGCAGGTTGCCCTTTCCTTCCTCCTCCCCAATGTTCATCAGCGCTACACGGGGATTCGGCATATTGTAAACATATTGGGCAAACAAACTACCCAGTGTGCCAAATTGCGGCAGGTATTCGGGCTTGCAGTCGGCATTGGCGCCAACATCAACCAAAACACTTAAAGTTCCTTTCAGCTGTGGAATAATAGCGGTAATGGCCGGGCGTAAAACTCCTGGGATGGTTTTTACGCTAAACATGGCCCCAACCAGCATGGCGCCGCTGTTGCCTGCCGACGAAAAAGCATCGATAGCCCCCTCCTTCAGCAGTTTAAAGCCCAGCGAAATGCTCGAGTTTGGTTTCTGGACCACCGCTTTGGTAGGATGCTCGCCCATCCCGATCACTTCGGTGGTGTGCACATACTCGAAATTAGCGGGATCAAAATTTTGCTCACGCAAAATACCCTCGGCGACGTCTTTGTCGCCAATAAGCACCAGTTTTTCGTCGGGCTTAAGCAATTTGTGCGCAGCTATCGCCCCCAGCATGGTTGCCTGCGGGGCAAAGTCGCCGCCCATAATATCCAAGCCAATCTTCATTTCAGAAAATTAAACTTATGCTACGGCTGCTTTCTCTATCAGTAATTTACCGTTGTAGTAAACATTACCGTCAACAGTATAGGCGCGGTGAGGTAAATGTACGGCACCTGTAGTTTTGCAGGTAGTAAGCGTTGGTAGTACAGCTTTGTCGTGTGTACGGCGTTTATCCCTTCTTGATTTGGATATTTTTCGTTTTGGATGTGGCATGATCCTGTTTTTTAATAATCAATTCAATTTTTTAAGTACGTCCCACCGCGGATCAATCTCGTCCGGATCGGGGTTTACCGAAAGCTTACTTAAGCTGTTCAGCATTTCTTTATCACAATATGGGGTCATCCCCTCGTCGATGCAAACCGTTGTAAGCGGCAAAGCAACGTTTATATACTCGTATATCAACCCCGAAACATCAATCTCGTGGTCGTTTTTGGTCAGGATGATGATCTCCTCATCCTCGTCGGCGTCTTCACCGCCGAACTTTGCTATCTGCTGCTCCCGGATGTCAACCGGCTGCGGGTACGGCGCCAGGCACCTGTCGCAATTGGCAAAAATGTGGCCTTTTATGTCGAAATTCAGGATCAGCATGGTCTCCTGTTTTTCCATCTCGACAAGGCATTTTAAATTGGCCTTTTTTACCAGCGAATATTCAAACTCGTCAAAAAATGCATCAGTAATCTCATATTCAAACTGATGCTTCCCCAGCTTCAGGCCGGTAAAAGGGATCGAATATATCCTTAGCGATTTCAATGAGCAATAATTAGCCCGCAAATGTAAGGATAAATATTAAATGTGGAAAAGGTTTTTTTAAATGTGGGGGAGGGCTCAAAGCAAGGTGCGTTGAGGTGCTCGCGGACGCACACAATCAATACGTTTTACGCGTTTTAAGGGCTAAAAATCAGCAGGTTGATTTTTATACAAAGTGCTGATTTGTGCTTTTTTGACCAAGCCGGGAACGCTGACCGTTACGGAAGACGGACATGTACTAAAAAAAACTGGCACCTGGTGTTGTACCGCGAAAAGCTCGTCCCCTATTTAGGGGATAAGCTTTCTTACTAAAAGTGAGTTTCATAACCAGGCCGAACATCCGGGAATTATGCCCCAACGCACCTTTTGTTTTCTAAACCAAACCACTTCCTACAGAATGGTATCGACTGCTCATCACCAATTTTAAAAAATAGGATGCTGCAAAATCCCCTAATCGGGTGATTGCCGGGGTGAACAATCCTCCGTAGTTTTAAAAATCCTGATTTTGAGCCAATTAACTCACAAAACCAGGCCGACCCGTCATAACGAAAAAAGACCAAGAAGGTCAATAAATCAAAGTCAGTAAGATTTTCATGTCATGAAAAAAATTCAACCCAACCTGCGCGCTGGTGTACCAGCCAGACGATCAAAGTACATCGCTGCGTCGTTTGGCGCCATTTTTTTTGTAATCATACTCATTGCAACCCTATTGCCTGTTCGACTATATGCCCAGGCGTTGGCCGCGCCTGCAATAAGTTACAGCAGCCCGCAAACCTACACTTATGGCAGCCCAATCAGTGCGCTGACGCCGGCGAACACCGGTGGCGCGGTGGCCGCTCCAGCCTACGCCAGCGGTCCTACTTCGCTGACCTTTGGGACGAATTCACAGTATTTTGTAGCGGTTGATGCGACCGGCAATGTTTATACAACCAATTTGGACGGCACTTCGATAACGAAATACCCTGTCGGCAATTACGGCAATTACGTGGCCATTGGCTCCGGGTTCGTTAATCCAACCGGTATAGCCGTAGATGCCGCCGGCAATTTGTACGTGGCCGATGCCGGCACTGGTATGCTGGAAAAAATCCCGGCGGGCAGCAATACCCCGGTAATGATAAGTTCTGGCTACGGAAACCCGCAGGGTGTGGCCGTAGACGTACTGGGCAACGTCTATGTAGCGGATGCCGGTGCAGGGACAGTATTTGAGATCGGGGCAAACAATGAGACAGGGGGCATCGGTATAGCTTTATATACCGGTTTAGATTACCCTGGAGGAAATATCCAGGGCATAGCGGTGGATCCCGCATTGAATATCTACGTTACCAACCCGGGCATGAACTGGATAATGAAGATGACCCAGGGCCCCGGCGCCATCTACACTTATGCGCTTACCGGCTTAAACGGCCCCTACGGCATAGCGATAGATGCTGAAAGCAATTTGTTTGTGGTCAATACAGGCGGCCAAATACAGGAGGTCACAGCCCCATTAACCGGCGCGAGCGTCCCGGTAAATATAACGGCATTCCTTCAGCCTTTCGGGATCGCCGTGGATGGCGTTGGCAACCTATATATGACGGGTACACATAGCAATCAACTGTGGGAAGAGAGCCCGGTTGGAGGTTATTATTTAAATACCGCATTACCCCGCGGTCTGAGTTTTAATAACACTACAGGTGTAATCAGCGGCACGCCAACCGTGCCAGCGAGTCCAGCGGCCAATTATACGGTTTCTGCTTATAACGGCAGCGGCGGCGGTTCGGCAACGGTAAATATAACCGTTCAACAGTTCCAGATCCTATACAACACCCCAGTAGTTTATACGGCAGGTACTGCCATTAGTCCGCTGGCCCCCACGGGTGCCGGCGTTGCCGCCAACGGTTATAGTAGTACACCAGTGACAATAGGCTCGGGCTTTGCTGACCCTATTGGGGTAGCAGTTGATGGTGGTGATAATGTGTATGTGGCTGATAATACCCACAATGCAATAAAAGTGATACCGGCAGGTAACGGAACACCTTACGCAATTGGCTCAGGTATTAATAGCCCTCTGGGTGTAGCGGTTGATGCGGCTGGCAACGTATATGTAAGCAATCATGGCGACGCCACTGTAAAGAAGATAGCTGCGAACAACGGTCCGACGACGACTATCGCCTCTGGCTTTAGTAACCTGCGTGGTGTTGCTGTTGACGGACAAGGAAATGTTTATGCAACTGACAGCAATGGAAATAATGTAACGGAGATCCCCGTGGGGGGTGGTGCACCTTATACCATAGGCACAGGGATATCCAGCCCTGACGGAATTGCGGCAGACGCCATAGGAAATGTTTATGTAATTGGTACAGGTAACTCCGAAGTGTTTGAGATAACAGCAGGCTCCCGAAACACTAATCCGTTATATACCTTTGACAATCAATCAAACGGCCTGGCGGTGGATTTTTCCGGCAATATTTTTATCGCCAGCTCGTATACTAACCAGGTACTCGAAATAAGCAGCGGAGGCTCTGTCGCAGCCAGCATTGGCTCCGGCTATGACGAACCCTATGGCTTAGCGGTTGACAACCTCGGTAATTTGTATATCGGGGATGAGGTCAACAATGCGGTTAAGGAAATAAGCCCGGTTGGCGGCTATTACTTAACTAGTTTGCTGCCACAAGGTCTAAGTTTTTCCAATACTACCGGTATTATTAGCGGCACGCCGACTGCGGCAACCCCGGAACCGACACTTGGCTATGTGGTCGACGCGTATAATAGTGGGGGCGCCACTGCCGCACATCTGAATATAACCGTTCTGCCCTTTACCTTTAGCTATAACAGCCCGCAAGTTTATACTGCCGGTACGACTATAAGTGCGCTGTCGCCGTTGAACAATGGGGCCGCCGCGCCCTATGCATACAGCAAGGTCTCAACGGCCATAGGTTCGGGCTTTCTTAATCCGAAGGGCGTAGCTGTTGATGCCTCCGGCAATGTGTACGTTGCGGATAACGGTAACAATGCAATAAAAGTGATCGCAGCCGGCACAGGCGCCATAAGTACAATTGGCACCGGAATTAGTAATCCATTAGGTGTGGCTGTAGATGCCGCGGGCAATGTTTATGTTGCCAATAATGGCGACGAAACCGTAAAGAAAATAGCGGCCGGCAACGGGCCCACCACGACAATCGCCTCTGGCTTTACCAATTTGCAAGGCGTTGCGGTGGATGGTCAGGGCAATGTATACGCAAGTGATCATGCGGTAAACAATGTAACGGAGATTCCCGTGGGTGGGGGGCCATCGTTTAGCATCGGCAGCGGGATTGTTAGCCCGGAAGGGATATGTGCAGACGCCGCAGGGAATGTTTATGTAATTGGCACTGATTACATACCAACTTTGATAGCTGCGGGCACGCGCATTACTACCCAGGAACCCGCCTACAATATCTTCTCGATCGGTATAGCGGTGGATGCTTCGGGCAATTTATTTTATGCCGCTGTAAATCCTAGCACAATAAATGAAACACTCGCTCTAAATTCCAGCGTGGCGATTACGATAGGCTCCGGGTTTAACCAGCCATTTGGTTTAGCGGTTGACGGGGCAGGTAATTTGTATGTAGGGGATAGCGGCAACAATGCGGTTGAGAAAATAAGCCCGGTTGGCGGTTATTATATTAATAGCTTGTTGCCGGCCGGTTTAATTTTTGACAACACTACGGGTATTATCAGCGGGACGCCAGCCGCCGGAAACCCTGCAACAAATTATACAGTCACGGCTTATATTAGCAGCGGCGCCACTTCTGCAACGGTAAATATAAAAGTACAGCCCTTTACCATCAGCTATGCCAGCCCCCAAATTTATGGGGCTGGTATTGCTGCCAGTCCGTTGGCGCCAACAGGCAGTGCTGCCGCAGCCTACGCATACACTAGTGGCTCAGCGCTCATATATGGAAGCTTCAATAGCCCACTGGGCGTGGCGGTTGATGCTTCGGGCAACGTGTACGTGGCGGATAACGGCAATAATGCAATAAAAGTAATATCGGCAAGCACCGGCACCATCAGCACGATAGGCACCGGTATTAATAATCCGATAGGTGTCGCGGTTGATGCTGCAGGCAATGTTTATGTTGCCAACAGTGGCGAGAATACGGTAAGGAAGATAGCGGCCGGAAACGGCCCTACAAGTATTATTGCTTCAGGGTTTACCAGCTTACAAGGCGTATCGGTGGATGGAAAGGGCAATGTATATGCTAGTGACGCTGCGGTAAACAATGTAACCGAGATCCCGGTTGGCGGTGGCACGCCGTTTATCATCGGCACGGGGATCAGCAGCCCTACGGGTATAAGTGCGGATGCAGCAGGTGACGTTTACGTAATTGCCACCAACAACACTGTATTTGAAATAGCAGCCGGTAGCCGGAATACAACCCCCTTAGCTACCTTCGGCAACGAGCCGGTTGGTTTAGCGGTGGATGTTTCCGGCAATATTTTCGTCTCGAGCCCGACATTTAGCCAGGTACTGGAGGTAACCGCCGTAGGTTTCAACACGGTTGCTATTAACTCCGTGTTTGGTACGCCATATGGTTTAGCGGTTGACTGGGCCGGTAATTTATATGTAGGCAATAGCGGCAGCGATGTGATTAGAAAAATACCCCCGGCTGGCGGCTATTTTTTAAATGCCTCGTTACCGGCCGGGTTAAGTTTTTCAAATGTAACGGGAATTATCAGCGGAACGCCAACAGTGAAGAACCCGGCGGCAAATTATACTGTTACAGCATACAAATGGCCGGCCAGCAGCACCACAACCGTGAATATCACAGTAACCTCAACAGTACCCACCATCAGTTACAGCAGTCCCCCCATATATGGCCAGGGAACACTCATAACGCCGCTGGCCCCAACAAGCAGCAATGTAGCGGCGCCGGCTTATAGCAGTACCCCGGTTGTCATAGGCACAGGTTTTAGCGGCCCCACCGGGGTAGCGGCAGATGCCGCAGGCGACGTGTTTATAGCCGACTATGGCAACAAACTGGTAAAGAAAATACCGGCAGGCAGTAATACCCCAACGGCGATAGGCTCCGGTTTTACTAACCCCTTCGGCGTAGCGGTGGACGCCGCGGGCGATGTATACGTGGCTGATTACGGCGCCAGTGCTGTTTACAAAATCCCGGCAGGCAATGGAACTCCTGTAACGGTAGGCTCCGGTTTCAACC
>Ga0302140_10000819_pt1 | contig 41050 bp, 37 predicted proteins | sample I_Bog_E1_1_FD_202095 | JGI IMG/M metagenome (GOLD analysis project Ga0302140, IMG submission 202095) | Peat permafrost microbial communities from Stordalen Mire near Abisko, Sweden - I_Bog_E1_1 | ecosystem: Environmental > Terrestrial > Soil > Wetlands > Peat | place: Sweden: Abisko, Stordalen...
GAACGAACCTCTTGTGTTCCAGTTGTCCCGCCAGGGGCATAGCTGGGTAGCGAAGTTCGGTCAGGATAAGCGCTGAATGCATATAAGCGCGAAACCTTCCCCAAGATGAGATCTCCCAACGAAAGTTTGAAGAGCACTGGAAGACTACCAGTTTGATAGGACAGGTGTGTAAGCGTAGCAATACGTTGAGCTGACTGTTACTAATTGCTCGTTCGGCTTGACCATAAAATTTATTTTTTACGCAAAGTGCCAAAATGCGCTCTGCTTGCTGAAAAATTACTTAGGTATCAGTATAGTGGACCCGTCAAATATTCAAATCAAGGACCTGAACAGGTTTCGGTTGCTTAGTTCCATCAAGCATCCAACAAGTTCTGGGTGACCATAGCGAGAGGGTCCCACCCGTTCCCATCCCGAACACGGAAGTTAAGCCTCTCAGCCCCGATTGTACTGCACGCGCAGGTGTGTGGGAGACCAGGAAGTTGCCCGGTTTAAATCAAAAGCCCGACTAGAAATAGTCGGGCTTTTTGCTGCGCGCGCAAAGATCTACACATCTGCCCACAAACCCAGCGGCCCCGCCCCTCCACCAATCCCAGGCGCACTCCGAATCGCCGCATGTACAAAAGTCTTCGCCCTCCCCACCGCCTCCACAAGGGATAAACCCCGCGCCAGACCGGCCGTTATCGCCGCTGAATAAACGCACCCGGTACCATGCGTGTGCCGCGATTCGATACGAGCCATCCGAAACTCCGTGAACTCGCTGCCGTCCCACAAAATATCCAAAGCATCGTCGTTAATGTCTTCTCCGGTAAGATGCCCACCCTTCACCATCACCGCCCGCGCCCCCAGTCCCGCGATCCGGCGCGCCGCCTCGCGCATGCTCTCCGCATCATGCACCGAAATCCCGGCCATCATGCCTGCTTCATCCAGATTCGGCGTCACGAGGGCCGCGCGTGGAACCAGCATTCGGAGCATCGTCCCCCGCGCCTCGCTATCCATCAGAGCCATCCCGTGCTTGCCCATCATCACCGGATCCACCACCAGCGGACCCGCAAACTTCCGCGCCGCCACTGCCTCGATAATCGCCGCCGTGCCCAGCGCCCCGGTCTTGATCGCATGAGGCGTCAGATCCTCCAGGACCGCGTCGAATTGCTCGCCCACCAGTGTCGCGTCGAGCGTCTCGACCCGCGACATGCGCACAGTGTTCTGCACGGTCACCAGCGTGACGACCGCAGTCCCGTACACACCGAACTGATGAAAGGTTTTCAGATCGGCCTGTATTCCAGCCCCGCCTCCGGGGTCGGAACCGGCAATCGTGAGCGCGATGGGAGTCGTCCACAATCTCCCAGCGTAGCGCGATTTGACGTTTATCCCTCTCGCCACCTCCATCGGCCTGCGCCTTTTCGGCGGTAGTACCCGCCTGCGCGCGCAACCAACCCGCTAATCCAGCGCCTTTCCGCGCTTCCTTCGCCGTGTGTTCGTTGTTTTATCTTTTCGCGGCTGCGCCGGAGCACGCGAAAAACTTTAGTGGGAAAACAAAAATATTTTGCCGATAAGAAAGCATGAATAAAAGTTGGGCCGCGCCGCGGTTAGTGGCAGTGGCGTTTGTAATCGTCTGTTGCGCGCAGGGGCAGGAAATCCACCTGAAAACCAGGACGATTCCCACCGCCTCCGCGCCGGGCGCGGCCACTAGTCAGCCGGCAGCCAGACAGCGGCTCAACGCCCGCCAGACCGTACACCTGATCGTCGAATTCGATCATCCGCCCGGCGTGCAGGATTTGGACGCTCTGCTGCAATCGGGCGCGCAGGTTATCGGCGCACTCCCTGACGATGCCGTGATGGTTTCCGTGCGCGGTGGCCTCAATAACCCACCAGCGGGTGTGCTATGGGTCGGGCAACTGGAAGCCCGGGATAAGATTAGCCCCGCCCTCGCGAACGCAACCTTCCCTCTTCCCGTGATCGTCGAATTTCATGCCGATGTCAACGCCGTGCAGCAAGTGGCTCTCGGTTCGCTGCTGGGCGTCGCGTTTGAGCGGCCTTCCGGTCTGCTTCCGCAGCACGTCATCGTCGAGGCCACCGCGGCCAACCTCACCACGCTCGCCGCGCAGGACGAAGTGGCCTACATCTTCCCCGCCGATGCCGCGCTGCTCACTGGCGCCGATCCTTATCCCTGCGCGGGTATGCTGACCACCGCCGGCCCCATCGCACAATATGCCAACGTCACCCACGGCTGGGATCTCGATTCCGACAACATCGCCCACCTTACCTATTACTTCGGCAGCCTCACCACCAAGGTACCGCCCGCTACGGTCGAAAGCGAAATCGAACGCGCCCTCAACACCTGGACCGCTAACCTCAACGTGACTTTCTCGCCCTCCACTATTTCCAGCGTCGCCCGCAGCGTGTATATCGAATTCGCCAGCGGATCGCACGGCGACGCCTATCCGTTTGCCGCGAATGGCACCGTCCTGGCCCACACCTTCTATCCCGTGCCGATCAACGCCGAAACCATCGCGGGCGATATGCACTTCAACGCCGACGAGGCCTGGAAAGTGGGCAGCGATACCGACATTTACACCGTGGCTTTGCATGAAGCGGGCCATGCGCTCGGCCTCAGCCATTCCGATAATCCGGGCGATGTGATGTACCCCTACTATCACCGCGGCCTGCCGCTTTCCGCCAACGATATCGGGGCCGCGAAGCAACTCTACAAGCCCGCAACGGCGGCCGGTCCCGTTACCGTGACCACGCCCGCCACGCCGCCGCCGACCACCGGAATCACAACTACCGCGCCCTCCGTCCCTGCGCTGGCGCTGACTCTCGACGGCGTGCCCTCCTCCACCCAGACGGCCGTCATTAACGTGACCGGCATCGTCACCGGCGGCGCCCCGCCCTACACAGTGCAATGGCAAACCAATCACGGATATTCCGGCACCGCCATCATCAGCAACGGTTCCAGCATGTGGACCGCGTGCGATATAGCGCTCATCGCCGGCGCCAACGTCATCACCATCACCGCCTTTGACGCTGCCGACCATGTATCTACGCAAAACGTATCCATCGCGATGCAGCAGGCTTCGAGCGCGCCTGCTACGCCAATCGCTATCTCCATCAGTTCGCCGGTCTCCGCCGTCATCACCGTGAACGCACCCACCCTATCGGTGAGTGGGACCGCGTCGGGCGGCGCGGGGATTACGCAGGTGACGTGGCAGACCTCGAACGGAGCCACCGGCGTGGCGTCGGGAGTGAATCCCTGGGTGGCTACCGCCATCCCGCTGCCGGTGGGCTCCACCACAATCGTGATGCATGCCTACGACGCCAAAGGCGCTACGGCCTGGGGGGCGATGGTGGCCGTGCGGCCCTGACCGCTTTCAGGCGCGAGGCAAAACTTCCGCCACTACCTGCGCACGAAGATTCGCCACGCCAGCGGTATAGCGCTCGTCGGTGACGGCAAACGCGACCGCGTCTTCGAGCCAATCGTGCCAGACGCCATCGGGATCGTGCGAAGCGGCCGTCACCGTGTAATCTCCGCCGCAAAGCTCGCAGCGGAACCGGAACGTGACGCGCACTTTGTCGCCCGCCCGCACGGGGCCGAAGTGGATATCCTCAAGCTCCGTATTCGTCCCGTAAACATTGAGGCCAATCCGTGTACGGATCAGGATGCCGATGACCGGATCCTCGACCTCCACGGCAAACCGTACGGTCACCCGGATCGCCGCCGCTTCTCCGCTGCGCCACACCACCGTCGGCGCCGAATCGGCGCCCAGCAGTTCAAGACCGCGAAGCATCGCGCGACCGTCGCCATCGCGTAGAACAGGCGAAACAGCGGCCTCCTGATTGCGCCCGGACTCGCGCAGGGCGCGCGCCACATAACGGCGATACTCCATCAGCACTTCCACCGGATCGCCCCGCGCCACCAGCTTCCCGTCGCGCAGCCACCAGATTTCATCCGCGCAGCTTTCAAGCAGCGGCTCATCATGGCTGATCAGTACATAGGTGGCCCCGGCGCGCCGTAGTTGCATTAACTGCGAGACCGTCCGCGCCCTGGTGACGGCATCGAGTTTAGACAGCGCGTGATCGAGAAGGTAGTTTCCCAATCCCCAGCTCACGCCATCCTCAGGGCCCAGAGGTAAACCAGCCGCCGCCCATTCGGCGCGAGCACCTTCCTCGATCACGCCGATAATACTGCCATCGGGGGCAGTCAGCCCCAATGCCGGAAACTCAATCATGAGAAGGCCAATTTTAGCGCGTCGTCACTCAGCCAGCCGCGCCAGCCCCCATCGCGCATGCTCGGCCACCATCGAATCCTCCGATCCCGCCAGCCGCGCAAGCGCCTCCCGAAACCCGGGCAGCCCCGAATTCCCCATTGCGATCGCCACATTCCGAAGAAATCCGGAGTATTTCGCGCGGCTCACTGCGGTGCGCCGGAACCGGCTGCGAAATTCTGCCTCGGTGAGGGTCGCGAGTTCTTCCAGCGAAACCGCCGGTCCGGAAGCTATCGACCCTCGGTTCCACGGACAAACATCCTGGCAAATATCGCACCCAAACACATTGCCGCCCATCGCCTCCCGGTATTCCTCCGGCACCGCCCCCCGCAACTCAATCGTGAAATACGAAATACAGACCCGCGCATCCAGCTCAAACCCGCCGCCAGGAGACGGCACAATCGCCTGCGTCGGACAAGCCTCGATGCACCGTCGGCACGTCCCACACCGGTCCGGCGGCGCGGCATCGAGCGCCGCATCGGTCTCAATCGCGAGCGTGGTCAGCAGTTCGCCCAGCAGGAAATACGAGCCCTGCTCCTGGCTGATCAGACACGTATTCCGGCCGATCCACCCCAGCCCGGCCTCACGCGCCACAGATCTTTCGAGCAGAGGCGCGGTATCTACACAAGCGCGCCATTCGAAGCGGGCAGATTCGCAGAGCCGCGCGGCCAGATCCTCGAGGCCGCGGCGCATCACCACATGATAGTCCTCGCCGCGGGCGTATCCGGCAATGCCGTCCCCGTTCGAGGGCTGGTACAGCATGCCGACAGAGATCACCGACTTCACGCCGGGCAGCAGTAGATTCAAATCCGCGCGCACGTCGGCGCGATGATCAGTCAAATAGCGCATCTCGCCCGCCAGTCCGCGCCCTGCCCAGTCCCGAAAGCGCTCGAAATCGGGCGTCGCGCCGGGGTTCCAGACCCCCGCCAGCCGGAACCCGACTTTTGCCGCTAACTCGCGGACGAGATGACTACTTACGCTCTGTGTTAAGATGGCCACAGGGTTCCGGAATACAACCTTTTTGGCTGGGATCAATGCCGCTTAATCGCGATAAGCCCCGCCGGATGGCGATCTGGCGCAGTTCGATGGTTTTTGGTCGAAAAAGCCGCGCCGATAACCTACTCTACGAAGGATAGCTGATATCAGGGGAAGTGCGGGAGTCCAACGCACTCACAGGAGACACAAATAATGCCGAAACCGATCAAAATCGCGGAAAAAGCGGTCACAGTTGCAGCAGGAATGGCGTGGAATGTATTCAACGCGCTGAATTCCATCAAACCGAACGCTTCGTTCACGCCCAAATGGTCTGAAAAGCCTCTCCTAAAATCGTGGGAAAAGCAGAAACCGCCCCTCGGCTGGCCCCGCACCACGGATTCGCTCTGCCCCAAGTGCGTTCCGGAGATGCGCAAGAAGATTCTCGACGGTGAACTGCCCGTCGACGTGCTTCGCACCGAAAAGATGGGCGAAATCAAGGCCCAGATCATCAACCGCGATGGCAAGATCCTGATGGTGAAGGATTGCCCGATTCACGGTCATTTCGAAGATGTGATGGCCATCGACCCGGCCTTCTTCAAACACCTCGAAGACGTTTTTCCTGGCCGCGACATCCGCGCGCACGCCGATAAAGGCCTCCACAACCACGGCTCTTCGACTGTTACTCACGGCCGCGGTTCGGTGCTGACCATCGATCTCACCAATCGCTGCAACATGATGTGCGACCCCTGCTTCATGGACGCCAACCAGGTCGGTTTCGTCCACGAACTGAGCTGGGAAGACATCAAAACCATGCTTGACAACGCGGTTTCGATCAAGCCGAAACGCCAAATGTCGGTCCAGTTCTCCGGTGGCGAGCCGACGCTTTCGCCCTACTTCCTCGATGCGGTTCGTTATTCGCGCAAGGTCGGTTTCAACAGCGTTCAGGCTGCAACCAACGGCATTGAATTCGCCAAGAGCCCGGAATTCTGCCGCAAGGCAGCCGAAGCCGGTCTGCGCTACGCGTATCTGCAGTTCGATGGCGTTGGCAACGCGGCGAATTCCCACCGCGCTATTGGCAATCTGTTTGACGTAAAACTGCGGGCCATTGAAAACCTGCACTCGAACGGTGTCGATATCGTTCCGGTGATCACGATCATCAACGGCGTGAACAACGAGCAGGTTGGCCGTGTCATCGAATTCGCTCTCGATAATCCGAAGAAAATCTCCTTCCTCTCGTTCCAGCCGGTATCTTTCACGGGCCGCGATGAAGAGATCACCGTGGAACGCCGCGAGGCCCAGCGCTATACGCTGTCGCATCTGGCGCACGACGTCAAAAATCAGGTTGGCATGGGCGAGCCCACCCGCGACTGGTTCCCGATTTCGTTTATGAGCACCTTCTCCGACTGGGCCGATCTGATTCACGGACCGGAAGCCGATTGGGGCCAGCTTAGCTGCGGCTGCCATCCGAATTGCGGTATCGGCATGGCCGTGATGATCGACAAGGAAACCAAGGAATTCCGTCCCGTGACGGCCTTCCTCAACGCCGAACAGCTTTCGAAGGACGTAGCGTCGGTCAACGACGCGGCTCGCGGCAAGTTTCTTTCGGTGGTAGGCGTCGCGCTCGCGCTGCTGCGCAACTACAATCCGATGGAAGCGCCCAGCACTTTCAAACTGACCGATTTGCTGCAGAAATTCGATAAGTGCTTCGGCGCCACCGGCCGCAACTACGGCAAGGTGACTGGCGACCGCACGTTTGACGACATCGAAAAGCGCCGCAAAGACCGCTGGAACTTCCTGTTCATCGCGGGCATGTGGTTCCAGGATCTGTTCAACTACGATTTCCGCCGCACCGAACAGTGCATCATTCCTTACGCCACGCAGGAAGGCGAAATCAGCTTCTGCGCCTATAATACCGGCGTGGGCTGGCGCAATATCGTCGAGAAGATGCACATGACGGCAACCCTGACCAAGTGGTACGAAGAAAAGGGTCGTCACGAAATCATCGCTGGCGGCAAGAGCGTCAACCTGCCTTCGAAAGAGCATTCGCTGATCCTGAACGCGGAAGCGGTAGCGGCCGGCATCCAGCACGATCTGGACGATAAGGGCATCGCCAAGACCGCGCGCGAGGAAAAGATTCGCGCCCGCAACGAGGCCATGGTCAAAAAGGCTGGCGAAGACGCGAAGATGGAAAAGCTCTATCGCGAAGTCGTCCTGAAGGAAAAGCCGATTGAACCAGGCTTCGTGCCTGTTAGCGCGCTGGGTGGCATCAAGCCCGCCGCAGCGAAAGCGAAGTCCGCCGCGGCGAGCACGGAAAATGCGCGCGAAGAAGTCAGCAGCTTCGGCGATTAGCCTTTCGCTCAGATACTGTAACAAAAAAGGCCGCCAGGGGCAACCCAGCGGCCTTTTGTTGTTTCAAAGTACCGGTACCCCGACTTTTTCCTTAACCAGAGGATAAATACCTTATTAATATGGACGTTGACTTTCTGTGAGAGACACACGCTCACATGCGACACAACGTCATTTGGATTCTAGCCTCAGCAATTCTGCTCACAGCCAGCGCAGTGCCAGCGCGGGCCAACCTGATTACGGACCCGGGATTCGAGAGCTGCACGAACCCAGCAACTACGCCCCCCGGCTGGAGCGTATCATCTGCGCACACAAGCTGCGGTGAATCTCCAAACTACACCGGTAACGGGGATGCCATTTCCGGAGCCGCAGAGAGTGCGCTGTCACAAACGATTACGACTATCGCTGGCGATAACTACGATTTTTCGTTTTGGCTCGCGGGCGAATCCCGGCTCCCCATCTTTCTTCACCGCGTCCTTCGGTAGCAATGAAGTACTCGACCTGGTGAGCCCCGGTGTTTTCAGTTACACACTGAAAGATTTCATCGTAACGGCTACCGGGACAAGCACGACGATTCGGTTTGACTCAGAGTCCAATGACGGGGCTTGGGCCCTCGACGATGTTTCGGTCACAGACCAGGGCTCCGCAGCCCCCGAGCCAGCCAGCCTCCTCCTCATGGCCAGCGGCTTATTAGGAATCGCCTGGCGCTTCCGCCGCCAGCGCGCCTGAACACGCTACGATATGGCGGTATGCTGAATTTCCACGCAGTGCAGCTCGCGATCCCGGAAAACGCCAACATCATCCTGGGGCAGAGCCATTTCATCAAGACGGTCGACGATCTTTACGAGGCCATGGTCAACTCCGCGCCCGGTATCAAATTCGGCGTGGCCTTCAACGAGGCGTCAGGCCCCTGCCTCACTCGCGGCGACGGCAGCGACGCGGAAATGCGCCAGGCTGCGCTCGATATTGCGACTGCGGTGGGCGCCGGGCACTTCTTCGCTATCGCGATGCGCGATTCGTTCCCCATCAATGTGCTGAAGAGCGTTCAGGCCGTATACGAAGTCTGCAATATTTTCTGCGCGACCGCCAATCCGGTGCAGGTGATCGTAGCGGAAACCGAACAGGGCAGAGGCGTTCTCGGCGTCATCGACGGATCGTCGCCGAAGGGGGTTGAAACCGCGGAAGATATCGAGAAACGGCGCGGTTTCCTGCGCATGATCGGCTACAAGCGATAGCCGGTCAGCTCATGCCAGGGGAAGTCGGTGCGGCTGAGAGAGCAGTCGGCGCCGGGGTCGGCGAAACCATCCGTATCGAAGGACGGCATGCCTAAGAGAAAGCCCTGAAGTTCGTCGCAGCCCAGACTATTGAGCAGATCGCGCTGGGTAACGGTCTCTACTCCTTCGGCGACAACCCGCAGGCCATGGGCGTGGGCCAGTTCCACGAGGCATCGCAGCACGGCCGGGCCCTGCCGGGTGCCTTCCGTTTCCGCCAGAAAACTTCGGTCCACCTTGAGGGCGTCCAGGGGGAGTTTTTGCAGGTAGCTCAACGACGAGTAGCCGGTGCCGAAATCGTCGAGCGCGATGGTCACTTCCATTTCTCTCAGCTTCTGCAGGGTGCGGATCGCGGTATTCATATCGTGCAGGAAAACGCTCTCTGTCAGTTCCAGTTCGAGCAGCTTTGGCGAGAGTCCGGTGGTTTCCAGCGCGCGAATCACCACACCGGTAAAGTCCGCGCACGCGAACTGCGAAGCGGAAACATTGACGGCAACTCCCACGCCGCGCAGATTTCCGGTTTGCCATGCGGCGCAGCGCCGGCAAGCTTCCTCGAGCACCCAGGTTCCGATAGGGACAATCAGCCCGTTCTGTTCGGCGACCGGAATGAATTCGAGCGGCGGCACAGGAAGGTGATTAGGAGGATACCAGCGGATTAAGGCTTCGAGGCGAGCCGGTCGCGACTGTCCGCCGGCGAACTGCGGCTGAAACTGCAGTCTGAACTCCGAATTCGCGAGCGCCTTGCGCAGCCGCGTCTCCATCCCCAGCCTTCCCCGCGTCACGCCGGCCAGTTCTGCGGTGTAGAACTTCAGCTGTTTCTTGCCGTCCCGCTTGGCTTCATGCAGGGCCACGTCGGCGCAGCGCATCAAAGCGCTTGCTTCGGTGCCGTTGGCTGGAAACAGGCTGATTCCGATGCTGGCCCCGACGAAGACATCCTGGTCTCCGATCCGGAAAGGCTCATTCAGGCAGCCGATCATGCTTTCGCCCAGACTGCGTGCGGCCTCGGCGCCGTCGAGCCCGGCGGCAAACACGGTAAACTCATCGCCGCCGAAGCGGGCCAAAGAGTGCGAAACCCCCGGCAGTGTCTGCCATCGGCGCGCCACTGCTTTCAACAGCTCGTCGCCCGCGGCGTGCCCCAGCGTATCGTTCACCAGTTTGAAGCGATCGAGATCGATGAAGAAAACCGCGCCGGTTTTTCCATCCGCTTGTTCGTGCGCAAGGGCCTGCTCCAGTTTCTGGCAGAACAATCTCCTGTTGGACAGCCCGGTCAGTTCGTCGTGAAGGCCCTGATGGACCAGACGCAGCTCGGAAATCTTGCGCTCGGTGATGTCCTGCGCGATTCCGGCAAGGCGAACGATATTGCCCTCGTGATCGCGAACGGGAAAAGCGCGATCGCGAATCCACCGTATGTCGCCCGAAGGCCGCATAATCCGATATTCGCTTTCGAGTATTTCCCCCAGCAACTGGCGGCTGAACGTGTTCAGCGCCTGCGACCGGTCCTCCGGGTGTATCGACTGAATCCAGCCTTCCCGATCCGCGTAAAGGCTCTCGCATTTCCGCCCCCAGATCTGTTCATATGCCGGACTCACGTATAGTATCGCTTCCGCCCTGGGATCCATCATCCAGAAAACTTCGTCGATGTTTTCGGCCAGCTGCCGGAACTTCTCTTCACTGCCGCGCAGCCGCTCGGCGGCTTCTTTGCTCTCGGTAACGTCGCGAAAGAACCAGACTCTTCCCCGATGCCCGTCGCCTTCGCCGCCCAGTCTGGTCGAATAGCGTTCCAGCGTGCGCCCGTCCCGCAATTCGATTTCGCGGTGATCGTCGACTTCCGGGCCGCCGTTCAGCTGGTGAATTCGCGCCAGAAACGCCTCGGGGTCTTTAACGCGGGCCAGTACGGCCGAGAGAACCAGGGGTGACTGATCGCCAATCTCGTGATCGGGCAGATTCTCCGGAATCGCGGCGAGAGGGATACGCCACACATCCAGGAGTTTCTGGTTGTGGGACACGATGACGTTCCTGTCGTTCACCACCAGGATGCCGTCGGGCGACGCCTCGTGTATGGCGCGAATCAGCGAATACTGGTATCGCAGCGCGTCCTCGTGATGTCTGCGCTCCGTGATATCGGGGCTCACACCGACATGGCCCAGAAATTCTCCTTCGCCCGATATACGCGGCTCGGCGTGCGTCGCAAACCAGCGCCAATCCCCCGCGGCGTTCCGGACCCTGGTTTCGGCGTCGAAAGCAGTATGGTCCCGTACCGCGCGCTGGAATGCCTCCACGTATGCCGGTGCGTCGTCCGGGTGAAGGGCCCGTTGCCATTTGAGGCCCTCCATCTGTTCGTAGCGCGTTCCCAGAAGCTGCCGGAAGGCCCGGTTGATGAAGCGAATTCCGCCCTCCGCGTCGGTTACCCACATGACCATGGGGCAGCCGTCCGCCATGATCCGGAATCGCTCTTCGCTGTCCCGGAGAGCATCTTCCACCCGCTTGTGCTCCGAAATGTCGCGGACGATCAGAGAGACGGCGACAACCTCTCCGTGCTTGTTGCGAATGGGAGAGCCGACGACGGACACGTGGATTCTCCGGCCACCCTGGCGCAGGCAGACGCTTTCATATTGCGGAATCGCGTCGCCCTGCATGATCCGCTCCGTGAATTCCGGCAGCCGGCCGACGCGCTCGGGGACCAGCAGCATCGACAGATGTTTCCCGATCGTCTGGTCCGCTGTGTAGCCGAAAATGGAGGCGGCGCCGCGATTCCACGTGAGGATCATCCCCTCGGGGGTGTACGCGATGATGGCCGCTTCGGAACCTTCGATGATGGCCGCGAGAAAACTCTGCGCCTCCTCATCCTCGCGCAACGTGGTCAGGTCGCGCTTGATGGCGATGTAGTTCGATGCGTCGCCGTTACCGGCATCGACCGGCGAGATCTGCATCTCCTCGCGGTAAAGTGTGCCGTCTTTGCGCCGATTGACCAGTTCACCGCGCCAGGTGCGTCCGGAACGGATTGTGCTCCAAAGCTCCTCGTAGAAGGCCAATGACTGAGTCCCCGAGTTGAGGATCTTCATCGGCAGTCCCACGACTTCTTCGCTGCTGTATCCCGTCTGGGCCAAAAACGCTGGATTTACATACTGGATGACGGCGTTGGAGTCGGTGATGACGACGCTGTCGGCCACACGCTCCGCACCCGCCAGGTTGTCGCGATGCACTTATCCTCCGAGATGAAGTCAGGCCTTCATCTCACTAATCGGCCGCGACGGGAGGTGTTTAGAGCAGGTCTGGCCAGCTCGCAGTAAAAGGAAATTGGCGAATCGTTCCGGGCCGCGACTAGCCGCCGGATTTCTTGCCAGAGCGAATCAGTTGTTCGATGCTGACCAGATCGGTGGGGTAATCGCCGGTATAGCATGCGTAGCAATACTCACCGCGCGAATCGTCGACCGCTTTTTGCAGCGAGGTCAGCGAAAGATAGGCCAGCGAGTCGGCTTCCACGAAACGGCGGATCTCTTCGATGGTGCTGTTAGCCGCAATCAGTTCGCTCTTGTTTGGGGTATCCACGCCGTAAAAACAGGGTGAAATCGTGGGCGGGCAGGAAATGCGCAGATGAACTTCGCGGGCGCCGGCGTTGCGCACCATCCGGACTATTTTGCGGCTGGTGGTGCCGCGCACGATGGAGTCGTCGATCAGCACTACGCTCTTGCCTTCGAGCAAACTACGCACCGGATTGAGCTTCAGCTTCACACCGAAATCGCGAATGGCCTGGGAAGGCTCGATAAACGTGCGGCCAACGTAGTGATTGCGGATCAGCGCCTGACGATAGGGCAGTCCGGATTCGGCTGCGTAACCAAGGGCGGCGGAATTGCCGGAATCCGGCACAGGCACCACGATATCGGCGGGAGCGGGCGTTTCACGAGCCAGCAAACGTCCCATCAGATCGCGCGAATCCTGCACCTGGCGGCCAAACACGAACGAATCGGGCCGGGAAAAATAAACGTGTTCGAAGACGCACTGCGAACGCGGCTGCTCAGGGGCGTAACGTTCATGACTGACACCTTCCGGTCCCACGATTACCATCTCGCCCGGCTTGACGTCGCCCAGATAGACGGCGTTGATCAGGTCGAACGCGCAGGTTTCCGAGGCAAAAACGTAGGCGGGCTTGCCGCCCGAGATTTCCAGTTTGCCCATGGCGAGCGGACGGAAGCCGCGCGGATCGCGGGCCACGATGATACGGTCCTCAGCGAGAAAAACCAGCGAGAACGCGCCTTCCAGTTGCAGCAGAGCGTCGCGAAGAGCCGCAGCCATCGTCTTTTCCCGCGAGTGCGCTACCAGATGCAGGATGACTTCGGTATCGCTTGAGGCCTGAAAAATCGCTCCCTGCGCTTCGAGGCTTCTGCGTAGTTCCGTCGCGTTTGTAATATTGCCATTGTGGGCGACCGCAATGCGGCCCTTATTACATTGCACCGAAAATGGCTGAGCGTTGCGCTCCACGGTATCGCCCGCGGTGGAATAGCGCGTGTGTCCGATGGCCAGCGGACCGGGCAGCGCTTCAATCACACTGTTGGTGAAGATATCGGCCACATGGCCCATGGATTTCTTCGTGTAGATCTGGGTGCCATCGCTCGACGAGATGCCCGCGCTTTCCTGGCCGCGATGCTGCAGCGCGTAGAGCGATAAATAAGCCAATTTCGAAGCTTCGGGATGGCCGTAGATGGCGGCGACACCGCACTCTTCGTGCAGCTTGTCGTCTTGTGGAACGGAAGCGGATAGCTTATTCATTGGGCTTGAAGTAGTCGGGGGAGACTCGTCTCGAAAGCCTGCTTCAGAGCGGAGGTGGAAAGTTCAATCAACATTTCGTTCCGTTCGTCGGCAATTTGTAACCGCTCATTCATTATAACGCCTATGTGAGGACACGCGACGCCGAACTTCTCAGCTATTTTGAGTGCACTGGCCTTATCGGTCACGGAAACGAGAATTCGCGAGGGCGCTTCACCAAAAAGGACGCGATCCGGGATCCCGTTGGGCACTGTGATTTTCGCGCCGAGTTTGCTTGTACAGCATTCGCTGAGCGCCACGGCGAGTCCGCCATCGCTCAGATCGTGAGCGGATTCGACTAAACCGGCTTCAATCAACGCCCGAATGGCGTCGTGAACGCGCTTTTCGTACGCCATGTCGAGTTGCGGCGGCAAGCCCCAGAGTTGGTTCAGGATGACTTTCGCATACTGAGTTGCGCCAAATCGCTGATCGTCGCAATTGCCGAAGCCGCCGAGGAGCAGCAGTTCGGCGCCTTCGCGTACAAAGTGAACCGGCGCGGGCTTCGCGGTTTTCATCAGGCCGATAATGCCAAGCACCGGCGTCGGATAGATGCCTTCGCCGAGCGTTTCGTTGTACAGGCTGACGTTGCCGCCGGTAATTGGCGTCTCGAAGAATGCACAGGCTTCGGCAATACCTTCTACCGCTTCCACCAACTGCGCCATGATTTCGGGGCGTTCCGGATTGCCGAAGTTGAGATTATTGGTGGCGGCGACGGGGATGGCGCCGGTGGTCGCAAGATTGCGGCAGCACTCGGCGACGGCCAGCTTCGCGCCTTCGCGCGGATCGAGATAACAATAGCGGCCATTGCCATCGAGCGACATGGCAATCGACTGATCGGTCTCTTTCACGCGAACGACGGCAGCGTCGGAGCCGGGGCCCGCTATGGTGTTGGTGCGAACCATGTAGTCGTATTGCTCCCAGATCCAGCGTTTGGAGCAGAGATCGGGAGACGCGACAAGGCGGAGGAGATCCGCGGAAAGATCGGACGAGGCGGGAATATTCGCGGGAGGGTTCAGCGGCGCGCGGCGATGCGGTTTGACATTGTGGGGCCTATCGTATTTCGGGGCTTCATCGGCCAGGGCGGGGTTGGGAATTTCCGCGACGATTTTACCCAGATGGCGGACACGCAGGTTGCCATCCGGAGTGACTACGCCGATGGTGACGGCGTCGAGTCCCCATTTGCGGAAGACGCGGAAAACTTCTTCTTCTCTGCCCTTTTCCGCGACCAGAAGCATGCGCTCCTGGGATTCGGAGAGCAGCATTTCGTAGGCCGTCATGCCGGTTTCGCGCTGGGGGACGAGGTCAAGATCGATATCGATGCCAACGCCGCCGCGGCTACCCATTTCGCAGGAAGACGAAGTCAGGCCGGCCGCGCCCATATCCTGAATGGCGACAATGGCGCCGGTTTTCATGGCTTCAATGCAGGCTTCAAGCAGAAGCTTTTCGAGAAAGGGATCGCCGACCTGCACGTTGGGGCGCTTTTGCTTCGACTCTTCGGTGAATTCGGCGCTGGCCATGGACGCGCCGTGGATGCCGTCGCGGCCAGTTTTCGCGCCCACATAGATGACCGGATTGCCGATGCCGGACGCTTTGGCGTAGAAAATTTCGTTCTCTTTGCAGACGCCGAGAGCGAAGACGTTGACCAACGGATTGGCGGAGTAGCATTGTTCGAAAATGCACTCGCCGCCCACGGTGGGGACGCCGAAACAATTGCCATAGTGGGCGATGCCGCTGACAACGCCGGCGACGATGCGGCGATTATGTTCGGACTCCGGCGTGCCGGTGATGGGGCCGAAGCGGAGAGAATCCATCACGGCGATGGGTCGCGCGCCCATGGTAAAAATGTCGCGCAGAATGCCGCCAACGCCGGTTGCGGCGCCCTGAAACGGTTCGATGTAGCTGGGATGATTGTGCGATTCGATCTTGAAAGCGATCACCCAGCCGCCGCCGATGCCGATCACGCCGGCGTTCTCGCCGGGGCCCTGCACTACGTATTTTCCGGTGGTGGGGAGCTTTTTCAGATGAATGCGGGAGCTTTTATAGGAGCAGTGTTCGCTCCACATCACACTGAAGACGCCGAGTTCGGTGTAGCTGGGCTCGCGGCTCAGCAGAGTTACGATTTTGTCGTATTCCGAGGTGGTGAGCTGGTGTTGTTCGATCAGCTCCGGTGTGATTTTCATTTGGAGAGGGCGGGTACTGCGCTGAGCATGGATTCCAGAATGCCGAGGCCGTCGGTGGAACCCATGAGAGGATCGCAGGCGCGCTCGGGGTGAGGCATCATGCCCATCACGTTGCGTTCGCGACTGAGAATGCCAGCGATCGAACGGGCGGAGCCGTTGGGGTTTTCCAGATAACGGAAGGCCACGCGGTCTTCGGCTTCAAGTTCATCGAGCGTGCGGGCGTCGGCAAAGTACTGGCCTTCGCCGTGGGCGATCGGAATGCGGAGAATCTGGCCTTTTTCGAGCTTCGAAGTGAAAGGAGATGCAGTGGTTTCGGTTTGAAGCCGGACTTCGCGGCAGATGAATTTGAGTTCGCGATTGCGCAGCAGAGCGCCGGGCAGGAGGCCAGCCTCCACCAGAATCTGGAAGCCGTTGCAGATGCCGAGGACGAGCCCACCATCGGCGGCAAATTTCTTGACGGCCTTCATGACGGGCGAGAAGCGCGCGATGGCGCCGCAGCGCAGGTAGTCGCCGTAGGAGAAGCCGCCGGGGAGTATGACGGCGTCGATATCGCCGAGGTTCGCGGAATCGTGCCAGATGAATTCGGCGCGACCATGCAGGTTCTCATTGACCGCGTACCACGCGTCGTGGTCGCAATTGCTGCCGGGAAAAACGATGACGCCAGCCTTCATGTGGGGAAGATCCAGTTTAGCAAGGCCAGGCTTATGACAGGAATTCAGGGACTATAATCGTGGTCGGTTACGATGAGACGCCACGCCAAGGGTATTGGACTGGTGGTTGCGGCGCTGCTGGTGGTTGCGGCGGCGGCCATGGCCCAGCGCGGCGGCTTTGGCGGAGGTGGCCGTGGCAGCGGGTGCATGGGGACGAGCGAGGCTCCGCTGCCGACATTTCCCGCGGCCGGGGAGTTCCATTTCATTCGGATGGAATACACCGATCTGCCCAGCCACCACAGAGGTTTCGGTTTTGCATCGCGCTCCGCTCAGGGAAATGGCTGGTGGGTGGTGGATTGGCCAGACGCCGATTTTCATTTCTCCGAGGGCGTGCGGCGGTTGACCCGAGTGGACACCGGAGCGCCGCTCCATATGAGCCTCACAGACGATAAGCTGTTTGACAATCCGTGGATCTATGCAACGCAGGTGGGGTGGTGGAGTCTGACTAAGCCGGAGATCGCGCGGCTGAGAGAATACCTGCTGCGCGGCGGATTTCTGGTGGTGGACGATTTCTGGAGTCAGGACCCGGAGTCGTGGCCGGTGTTTGCCAGTACGATGGCGCAGACGCTGCCGGGACATCCGCTGACGGAACTGGCGGAATCCGACCCCGCCATGCATGTGCTTTATGACATTCGCGATAAGGACCGGACATGGATTCCGGGGTCGCGGCATTTGCGGTGTGTGGGGGATTCCGTGGAGCTGGTGCAGCCCGCGGGGACGACTCCGCAGTGGTTGCAGATGAACGACGATAAGAATCGTATGGTTGTCGCGGTGAATTACAACACCGATGTGGGCGATGCCTGGGAGTTTGCGGATGCGCCGAGGTATCCGGAGAAGATGACGGAGCTGGCGTATCGGTACGGGATCGATTACATTATTTATTCGATGACGCATTGAAATGCAGTGGTCGGATCGAATAGGCGAGCGAGACGGGTGCGCGGTTACGGTTAGCAATTCTTTCCGGGCCACGGATTGGTCCAGAGTCAGGGTGGGGGGCTCAGATTGAGTGAGTTTGTGATGCCTTCGCCGATGCGCAGGCTGAAACCAAAGGCGGCGATTCACTATGCGACGACGTTTTAGTGAGTCAACGATCTGGCGGCGCCGGCCGTCATCATTCGTAATGACACGAGCAATCCCCATTGTGGCGCTGGCGTTTTTTGGCGGGTTACTGGCTGCGCAGCCAGCTGCGAAGCCTCCTGAGATCAGTGTGGTGTCGATCAAGCCGAGCGATCCTGGCATCAACGCCATGAACAACCACGTCTCGCCCGGAAGATTCACGCTGATCGGTTATTCCCTCTTATTCCTCATCGAAAATGCGTATTCAGTGAAGGAGTATCAGGTGCTGGAAGCGCCGGGATGGGCGAGCTCCGCACGATGGACGCTGGAAGGCGAGCTGACGGCGCCGGTCAGACTGTACTCGTATATGCAGGTGCTTCAGCCGGTCCTGGCTGAACGTTACCACCTGAAGATACGGCGCGAGACGAGGATGATACCGGTGTATTCGCTGGTGTTGGCGAAGGGCGGTCCCAGTCTGAAGCAGGTGGAGGAGGGTGCGAAGCAGGGCACTCGCTACGGGAACATGATCGTCGATAAGAAGTACGACATCACGAGGCTTGCGCAGGATCTGTCGGGAAATCTCAATATGCCGGTGGTCGATAAAACGGGGCTGACCGGAATCTACGATATCGACCTGAAGTGGACGCCGGATCCGGCCCGGCGGGAGTTCGGCGATGTGCGCGATCCCGCTGAACTCCCGGCGCCGGACCCGAGCCGTCCCGAGATATTTACGGCGCTCAAAGAACAGCTCGGACTCGAATTGAAGGCGGAGAAGGGGCCTGTGGATGTGATTGTGATTGAGAGCGCAGCCAGGCCGACTCCAAACTAGCGGGCGCTCAGCAGGTTCTTGGCGATGGCCAGTTTCTGCATATTGCTGGTGCCTTCGTAGATGCGGCCTATTTTGGCGTCGCGGTACAGCTTTTCTACGGGATAGTCCTTCGTGAAGCCGACGCCGCCCAGGACTTCGATGGCGCGGGATGCGACGGTTTCCGCGATTTGCGATGCGAAGAGCTTGGCCATTGCCGCTTCAGTGACGAAGGGCTCGCCGGCATCGCGGAGGCGCGCGGCGTTGTAAACGAGGAGGCGCGCGGCTTCGACGTCGGTCGCCATCTCGGCGAGGGTGAACTGTACGCCCTGGAATTCTCCGATGGTCTTGCCGAATTGCTGCCGCTGCTCTGCGTAGGCGATGGCGTGGCCGAGAGCGCCGTGCGCGAGACCGGTCATTTGTCCGCCGATCGCGATGCGGCCTTCGTTGAGAGTTTCGATAGCGATTTTGTAGCCCTTGCCGATTTCGCCGACTACATTTTCGGCTGGGACTACGCAGTCATCGAGGATCAATTCGCAGGTGGATGAAGCGCGGATGCCGAGTTTATCCTCTTTCTTGCCGACCGTGAAGCCTGGGGTGTTGCGTTCGATGAGGAAGCAGGTGATGCCGCGATAGCCCTGATCGGGCGCGGCGTTGGCGAAGAGGAAGAAGATGCCGGCTTCGGCCGCGTTGGTGATCCAGAGCTTGCGGCCTGTGATTCGGAAGTTGTCGCCCTCGCGGACGGCGCGCGTTGCCAGCGCGAAGGCGTCGGAGCCGGCTCCGACTTCGGAGAGCGCGAAGGATGCAACGGTATCGGCTGCGAGTTTTGGAAGGTAGCGGCGTTTTTGGGTTTCGGTGCCCCAGCGGAGGAGGATGTTATTGGCGATGGTGTTCTGGACGTCGACGATTACGGCGGCCGCGGGGTCGACTGTTGCGAGGGCTTCTATGGCCAGGACCGATTGAAAGAAGCTGCCGCCCTGACCACCGAATTCTTCGGGGATTTCGATGCCCATGAGGCCGAGTTCGAACATTTCTTTGAGCAGGTCTTTGCGGAAGATGGCTGCTTCGTCCATGGCGCGGACGTGCGGGGCGATGCGTTCGCGGGCGAAACGCAGGATGGTGGACTGGAAGATGCGGTCGTCTTCATCGAGCGCGGTCAGGGGCAGGGGGTCCGGCATCAGACCGATCGTATCAGTCTGGCTCAGTTCTGGTCGGTGTGCGCCCGCTATAATGAGCTTTCCGCGTATGACGAAAGTTCAAAGACATTTCCAGTTGCAGCGTCCGATTGATGAAGCGTTAATGGAGCAAATTGCCGTAGTGAATTCGATTTACGGGATTGAGCGCATCCGCGTTGAGCCTTCGGGCAATTTGATGGTGGAGTATGATGCGACGCGGCTGAATGTGGCGCAGGTGGAAGGTGTGCTGGAACGCGCAGGGATTCCTGTTAGCGAGACGGCTGGGGCGTTAGGCTCGATTTAACGGCGCAGAGGCGCGGCGTTTTCCGATCAGGTGGCCGAGCAGGGCTCCGCATAAACTTGCCAGCGGTCTAGTAAGAAAGATGGCAAGATCGTAACGCATGGCGGTCGGATTGTTGTCGAACCGGTCTGCTGTGGTTAACGCCCAATCCGGAATCGTGTTGTGCGGGGCCAAGGCAAACAGCAGTAACGCCGCGGCTAAGGGTGCAAGGTTGACAGCCAGCAGGGCTGGCCAGAACCCGGCAAATACACCCCGCCCAATTTCGCCTTCGTTTATCGTTGTCCAGCATCCCGTGGCGAGCGCGACCAACAGAAAGAGGCTGCGATCGACCTGGACAAACGGAGGCCAGATCTCTGGCGAAAGCTGGGAGATTGAGGCCCACAGGATCCAGGAAGTTCTCCAGGAGACGAGGATCAAGACTGCGACTCTCAAGGGATCGGGGCGCCGGAAATTTTGGCGCATCGCGTTGAGAAGTACGTCGACGATCACGGTTGCTGTTAGCGGCTGGGCGAGGAGCATCGAACGCACCTCTTCGCCGTACTCCTTCCGCCACGCGGCAGGATAGAGCGTCAGAAGCAGCCGGACAAGGATCTTTCTCAGGTACATACCGTTCGGAGCCTCCGCAGACCGAAGCGCGCCAGCCTCTGCATTCTTTCGAGTTGAGCATGGAGATGCTCCAGCCCCTCCATGGTGATACGGTAAGGCCGCTGACGGCCGTTTTCGTCCTGCGGCTCAATCCAGCGGTGGTCTACCAGGCGTGTGATCGCGGAATAGAGGGTGCCTGGACCGAGTTCCACGTTTGCGAAGAGTGCGATATCCAGCTTCATCGCATAGCCGTGTTTCGGTCCATCCGCCAGGCTCGACAGGATGAGCAATTCGGGATCGGAAGAAGGGCCGGTCTCTGGTTTTCTCGCCACGCTATCCAATACAATATATCGCAATTCGTACTAATGCAAGGGCGCGACTATCGTCGCTATCGTCGCGCGTTCTATCGTCATTGGAGTTGAGACGCAGGTTAGAGTGCCGCTCCTTCCAGTCGCGGTTCGTTACTACAGTGAACGTGGCCGACGGCCGCCTTCCAGGCGGCTGGACACGATGGAAATCGTGTCCGCAGGCAGGATTGCCGGCCCCACCTGCTCAGCTTTCGCGGGTGAGTACGAAGGCGTATTCGAAGGCCTTTTCTTTTAGTTTGGCGTAGCGGCCGGAGGGGCCACCGTGACCGGCACCCATATTGGTTCGGAGGACTATGGTGTTTTCGTCCGTTTTTGCGTGACGGAGTTTTGCCACCCACTTTGCCGGTTCCCAGTAGGATACTCGCGGATCGTTTAATCCCGCAGTGACCAGGACGTTGGGATAGGCTGTGGCGCGCACATTGTCGTATGGAGAGTAGGTCCGCATGTAGTCGTAGAATGCACGATCGTTCGGATTGCCCCATTCCTCGTATTCGGCGATGGTCAGGGGCAGGGTGTCGTCGAGCATGGTGTTGATCACATCCACGAACGGGACGTGCGCGACCACGGCGTGGAAGAGATCGGGCCGCAGGTTCATGACGGCTCCCATGAGCAGGCCACCGGCGCTGCCTCCTGCTATGGTGAGGCGATCAGGCGCAGTGTAGCGTTGCGCGATGAGGTGTTCGGCGCAGGCGATGAAATCGGTAAACGTGTTCATCTTGTGGAGCAGCTTGCCGTTTTCATACCAGCGGCGCCCCATATCGCCCGAGCCGCGAATGTGCGCGATGGCGTATACGTAGCCGCGATCGAGCAGGCTGATGCGCTCGGAGGAAAACGACGGCTCGGTGATGATGCCGTAGGAGCCGTAGCCGTAGAGGTAGAGCGGGCTTTGTCCGTTCCGTTCCAGGCCGCGGCGATAGACGAGCGAGACAGGAACGTGCGTGCCGTCGGGCGCTGTCGCGAGGATTCGTTCGGAGGTGTAATGGGCAGGGTCGTAACCGCCGAGCACCGCGTATTGCTTTTTCAGTTCGCGGGTGCGGGCGTTCATATCGTAGTCGTAGACGGAACGCGGGGTCACGAGCGACGTGTAGAGAAAACGCAACTGCGCGGTGTCGTAGTCTTCATTGCCATCCGGATAGATTGTGTAGGCCGGTTCTTCGAAGGCGACGATGTGGTCGTCAACGCCCATTACGCGGAATTGCTTCAGTCCGTTGGCGCGCTCGACTATGACGAGGTGATCGCGAAAGCCTTCGAGGCCTTCGATGGAGACATCTTCGCGGTGCGGGATGATCTCGGTCCAGTTGGTGGGGTCGGAATCGGGGGCGCGCAGGAGGCGGAAATTGACGGCGTTTTCGTCGGTGCGGATCCAGAAGAAGTTGCCCTGATGTTCGGCGTAGTATTCGACGTCCTGGATGCGGGGGCGCAGGGGCTGGAACTGGCCGCCGGGGTCGCTGGTTGCGAGATAGCGGGCTTCGCTTGAGGCGTGGCTATCGATTCCGAGCAGGAGAAATTTTCCGCTGCGGGTGCGTTCGACGGAGACATTGAAACGCGCGTCGGTTTCTTCGCAGACCAGAGTGTCGGGCGCGGCGGAACCGAGTTGATGACGCCAGAGCCGGTAGGGGCGCTTGGTTTCGTCGAGCGTGGTGTAGAAGAAGTTTTGGTTGTCGGTCCAGGCGCCGGAGTAATAGACGTTCGGGATTTCGTCGGGCAGCGTGACGCCGGTCGCGAGGTCTTTGAAGCGAAGGCGATAAACTTCGGAGCCATCGGTATCGACGGCGAAGGCGAGGAGAGTACCGTCGGGGCTCGGGATGTCGTAGGCGAGCGAAAAATAGCTGTGGCCGGCGGCGAGGGCGTTGCAATCGAGCACGATTTCTTCGGCTGAGTGCGCGGCGAGTGGACGTCGGCAGTGGATGGGATACTGGCGGCCCTGCTCCATGCGCGTGTAGTATTCGAAAGCGCCATATTTGGCGGGTACGGAGGCGTCCGTTTCCTGGATACGGCCCACCATTTCGGTGTAAATCTTTGTCTCCAGCGCGGCGGCCGGCTCCATGACGTGAGCGGTGTATTGGTTCTCGGCTTCGAGGTAGGGAAGGGTTTGCTGGAGATGGCGGTCGCGCAGATAAAACCAGTTATCTGTCACGGTTTCACCATGAATGGTGGCCGAGTGGGGGATCTGAGGGGCGACGGGAGGGGCGATTCGGGGCTGCAAACAGTCGAGTTTAGCAGGCCGCGCGGGGCGGGGTTAGTTCCCGGAATGTGCCTTCAATTACAAAGCTTTACCCCCATCGCAGCCTGCGAAGTGATAGATTGCAGTTGTGCGAATCCTTATTGTGGATGATGATGAGGAACTTGCCGGGCTCCTCTCCGAACTGCTGACTCGTGAGGGGTTCCGGGTAGACATGCAACACGACGGCGTTAAGGGACTGGCGGCGGCGCTTGGCGGCGGCTACGATCTGATGGTGCTGGACGTGATGTTGCCTGGCATGGACGGCTTTGAGATTCTGCGCCGTGTGCGCCGCGAGTCTCGCCTCCCGGTGCTAATGCTGACGGCGCGCGGCGAAGACGAAGACCGGATTATCGGTCTGGAACTGGGCGCGGACGATTATCTGCCGAAGCCGTTCAACACGCGCGAGCTGGTGGCCCGTGTGCGCGCCATCATGCGGCGTTTAGAAGAGCGGCGGCCGGGCGTGAAGTTCGAGGTGAACGGGATTTCGATCGATCCCGGTACCCGCGACGTGACGCGCGACGGCACGCCGGTGGAAGTGACGACTTTCGAATTCGACATTTTAGAAACGCTGATGCGCGCGGCTGGGCGTGTGGTTTCGCGCGACGATCTGATGGAGGAACTGTATGGACGCAAGGCGACTCCGTTCGACCGCTCCGTCGATATGCACATCAGCCATCTGCGCAAGAAGCTGGAAGGCGATAAGCCGCTGATCAAGACGGTGCGCGGCGTGGGTTATCAGTTTGTTCGTTCGCCGGAAGAAGGCGTGGCTGCGTAAGGCTGCGCATTCGTAAGAGGTAGCAGGTGAGAAGTCTTTTCGTTAAAATTCTGCTGTGGTTTATTCTGACGGTGGTTGTGGCGGTGAGCGGGACGTTTTATGTGTCGGGCATTCTGCAGCGGCGACAGCAACAACAGCAGCAGCCGCCGCCTCAGCGTTTGACAAGGCGCTATGAATTGCAGGACGCCCGCGACGCATGGCTGGACGAAGGCGAGACCGGGCTCGAGAACGTGCTCGCGCGAGTCAAGGACGTCGATGAAGTCGATCCGCACCTGGTTGACGCTTCCGGGCATGATTTGATCACTGGCCGGGACTGGTCAAAGGAAATTGCGGAATGGCAGCCGTTTCTGAACCGGGGACGCGGACCCGGCCGCGGCGATTCGCCGAATCTGCTGTTCCCGTTTTTCAGGGGCGACAGCTACTCCGCCCGGCCACCGCAGGGCCTGTCGGTTACGCAGAGCCGATCGGGCACTAAGTACTATTTTATCGTCGTTTATCCGCCCAATCCGGAAGCGCAGGCGATGCCAACGCCTTGGCTCGGGGTGCAGCCGGAAACATGGTGGATGCTGGGAATTTTCGCGGTCCTTTGCTATGCGCTGGCGCGGCACGTCACATCGCCGATTCGAAGCATGCAGAAGACCGTGGAGCGATTTGGCCAGGGCGATTTTACGGCGCGTGTGAACTCGAAGCGCGGCGACGAACTGGGTCAGTTGGGGCGCACGTTCGACCGTATGGCGGAGCGGATCGATAATCTGCTCAAGGCTCAACGGCGGCTATTGCAGGATATTTCGCACGAATTGCGGTCGCCGCTGGCGAGGCTGGGAGTGGCGGTGGAACTGGCGCGAGGTGGCGCGAATCTGGATAGTTCGCTCAATCGTATTGAGCGCGAGGGCACGCGGCTGAATACGCTGGTGGGCGAACTGATTCAGGTGACGCGCGGCGAAGGCGATCCGCAGGGCCTGGCGACCGAGAAGATTCGTTTGGACGAACTCGTCGACACGATTGTGGAAGATTCCCGGATTGAAGCCGAGAAGCGGCACGTGATTCTGAATGCCAGTTTGTCAAACGTGACGATGGAAGGCAATCCGGAACTTCTGCGGCGCGCGGTTGAGAACCTGGTGCGCAATGCGATTCGTTATTCGCCGGAGGAAACTACGGTGGATATTTCGTTATCGAAGGTGGGCTCGGTTTATCGCGTGTCGGTGCGTGACCATGGTACGGGTGTGCCGGAAGAGTCGCTGTCTTCGATCTTCGATCCGTTTTATCGGGTGGAGAAGGACCGGGGGCGGACGAGCGGCGGCGTGGGGCTGGGGCTGGCGATCGCCAAGCGCGCGGTGGAATTGCATCGCGGGACTATGCGGGCGCAGAATGTGAAGCCGGGGTTAAGGGTGGAGATCGATTTGCCGGCGCCGGGGGTGGTGGCGGAAGAGCCGATGCTGGCGGGTGCGCGGGCTTAGGCTGTGCCGGGCAGGCTATTTTGTTTTGAGGATTTTTACGTTGGGCGGCAGCTGGAACAGGGTGTCCGGGAAGTTGCCGATTTTTACCGAATCTGAAATCAGCTGGTAGATTTTTTCGTCATCGCGGTCGCGCTGGATTTCGTGCGGCCACATGACGCCGTTGCCCGCGTCGCGATATTTGGTGAAATGCGTCATCTCTTCGCGGCGATCTTTGATCAGCGGATCCCAGCGTTTGACCAGTTGCCGGACCGGGAGCCATGTGGAGGAGTGAATCCAGACGGTGACGTTGCGGTTATCGGCATCGTAGTAGTCGACGATTTCGGTGGGCTGGTTTTCGACGACATCCGCGCCGCGTGAAAACAGCGACGTGTTCGGTTCATCCATACGCGTGCGCAGGATGTAAAAGATATCGGTCAGGAGGCGTTCGCGAAACTGATCGACAGTCTCCGCGGGAATGGCTTCGGCGCCGCGATATGTTACGTCCCAGCCTTCGGTCGCTGTGAAGATCACGGCTTCGTCGTCATTTTTGCCGAGTACCTGGCGCTGCGCTTCCCGCAGGGTCTTATCGCCATTGCCCTGCGGGGTTTCGAGGTACTTCGTATAGATTTTCGCGGGTGCGAGGCCGGAGATTTTGTCGTTATAAAATCGGTACGCCTTGCCGGTTTCGAGATGCCCGGGCATCTGGCGAAAGGCGTCGCCGCCGAGACCATCGATGCACTTATCGACGATGCGGCGACCATGCTGCTGCGAGGTTTCCGCGGCGCGGAGTCCGGCGGGAAGCAGGGCGAGAGCGGCTGTGAATTCACGTCTTGTCAAAGCGGGGCGTGGCATTTTTACTTTGGAATGGCCAGGTCGATGTTGCTGACGGGCAGCTCCAGTGCACTGAGAGGCGCTCCGAAATCTTTGGGATTGCCGGTCACGACGAAGACGAACTTTGCGGGATCGACATACTGCTTTGCGACGCGCAGGATATCCGCCCGAGTAACCTGGCCGATGGCTTTCTGGTACTGAAAGATGAAATCGTCGGGGTAGCCGAAATAGCGATAACGCACCATGCGGTTGAGGGTCTTCGAAGGTGTATCGAAAGCGAAGACGAAGCCGTTGAGCACCGTGTCTATGGCGGACTTCAACTCTTCGTCGGTGACCTCTACGCTGCGGATCTTGCTCACTTCCGCGTTGACGGCCTGCAGCGTTTCGACAGTGGTAGGCGACTTGGTGCTGCCTTCGATTTCGAAGACGCCCGGGTGATCGTAATAGGGCGCCCAGCCCGCGCCGACGTCGTAGGCGTAGCCGAGTTTCGAACGAACCTGGCGGAACAGGCGGCTCTGGAAGCCGCCACCGAGGATTTGCGCCATCACTTCGAGGGCGGGCGTGTCTTTGTCGCTAAACATGCCGCCGAGCTGGCCGAGCGCGAAAGAACTCTGCGTGACGTCGGTCTTGGTGGCGAGATAGACGCCGGGCTTTGCCTGATTATCGACCTTGGGGAAGGGAGGGACCGGCGGCTGCGTGTAGTTCCACGCGCCGAAGAGCTTCTCGATCTTCGCTTTCATTTCGGGCGCGGAGAAATCGCCCTGTACCGAGAGGATGATGTTGGCAGGGAAATAGTAGCGCTTGTAGAAGGCCACGATGTCGTCGCGTTGGATGTTGGAAACGTCGGCGTGTTGCATGGTCCAGCCGTAGGAATTATTGCGGCCGTAGAGGATATCGAGATATTCGCGGGCGGTGATGCCCATGGGTTCGTCATTGCGGCGTTCGATGCCGCTGTTGGTCTGGGTCTTCCATAACTCGATCTTGTCGGGGCGGAAGGCGGGGTCGGTGAGGACCTCGTGGAACAGGCCCATCACTTCGTCGGTGCGCTCTTTCAGGGTGGAGAAGCTGACGCTCGCGGAGCTTTCGCCGATTTCGCTTTCGACGTCGGCTGCGATGTTTTCCAGTTGCTCATCGATCTGATCGCCGGAGAGTTTCGACGTGCCGCCGGAACGAATGGCGTCGCCGGTGACGGAGGCGAGACCGATTTTACCGGCGGGGTCGAACAGATTGCCGGTGCGGATGAGAGCGGAACCGCGCACCAGCGGCAGTTCGTGGTCTTCGAGCAGATAGACCTTCATACCATTGGGCAGGGTGGTCTCTTCGACTTTCGGGATCCTGATTTCTTTGAGCGGCGGGAATTTCAGAGCCTTCCAGGAGGCCGGCGGAACGGGCGCGGGCTGCTGAGCGAGGGCCAGCACAGGCAGGAGGAATAATGAGAAGGCGCGGTTTCTCACCTTGCAGCTCCTTCGTTTTTCGCGGAACCTTCTCTTGCTGAATCTGCGGAGGGCGGATAGGTGAGGGCGATGGTGCGGTTATCCGGCGTCAGGTACTGGCGGGCGACGCGCTGCACATCGTCGGCCGTTACTTTATCGATATCGTCGAGCGAGGTAAACAATTTTCTCCAGTCGCCGAAGTTAGCCTGAAACGAAGACAGCAACTGGGCGAGCCCGGAGTTGCTGTCAAGCTGGCGGATCAGGCCGGCGCGCGTCTTGGTCTTGGTGCGCGCGAGCGTGGCTTCATCCACTTTGGTGTTCTTGAAGGCTGCGATGACGGCGTCGAGTTCCTTTTCGTTTTCCTGCGCGGTGTGGCCCTGACTGGGCACGAGATAGAAGAAGAACAGATTTGGATATTTGCCGCCGGGCAGGGTGGCGCTGGCGCCGGCATCGAGCGAGAGGCGTTTATCGCGCACGATGTCCTTATAGATGATGCTGGTGCGGCCGCCGGAAAGGATGTCGGCGATGACGTCGAAGACCGGGTCGTCGGGGCTTTGCTGATTGGGCCGGTGATAGGCGAGAAGTTCGACGGGCTGAGCGGGCGACTCCACTTCCACGCGGCGCGGGCCTTCCTGTTTCGGCTCGACAGTGATGACGGGCGGCGGCATGGGGCGCTTTTGCAGACGGCCGAAATATTCTGCAGCCAGGGTCTTCATCTTCGCGGGCTCGACGTCGCCCACGATCGCGATGGTGATGTTGGAGGGCACGTAGTATCTGGCGAAAAACGCTTCGGCGTCAGAGGCGCGCAGGTTATCGATATCGCTGGCCCAGCCGACGGTGGGTTCGCGGTAAGGATGGGCGATCATGGCGGTGGCGAGCATCTGCTCGAAGAGCTTGCCATCGGGACTGGATTCGGTGCGCATGCGGCGTTCTTCGCGAACGACGGAGCGCTCTTTATAAAACTCGCGGGTCACGGGATGCAGGAAGCGGGCCGATTCGAGGTAGAACCAGAGTTCCACGCGATTGGCCGGGAAGTTGTAGAAATATTCGGTGGAATCTTCCTGCGTTTCGGCGTTCATGCCAACGCCCCCGTTCTCTTCGATGATCTGCGGGTAGAGATTCGGGATGACGTAGGAATCCGCCTTGCCGATGGCCTTATCCACGGCGGCCTGAAGGGCTTTGAGCTTTTCGGGATCGGGCGTGCCGGTCGTGTGGCGCTCGGCGTCGAGTTGATCGCAGGCGGTTTCGATCTGCGCGAGCGCGGCCTTTTCGGCTATCCAGTTGGTGGTCCCGATGGTGTCGGTGCCTTTGAAGGCGATGTGCTCGAACATGTGGGCCAGGCCGGTTTTGCCCTTGGGATCGTCGACCGACCCCGCGTTGACGTAGGTGTGGAAGGAAACCACGGGCGCGTCATGGCGTTCGAGCACGATGAAGTGCAGGCCATTGGGAAGGGTGAATTCGGTGACGCGCTTTTCGAAGGCTTTCAGATCCTGCGCGGGGAGTGAAGCGGCGAAAGACAGCAAGAGGGCGCCGATCGGGAGGAGGGACAGGGGCAGTTTCACGTTTAGACTCTATCTGACAATGTAGCCGATCGGGCAGTGTGGCTTGTTTCCGGCATGGCTGTCGGCTTGCTTAATGAGACGCGAAAGAATCATATGGGTTCCGAATCATCAGGGCTGCGGTCTCTGTTCGGGGTGTTGTTTGGGTGCGCGCATACGCGGACTACGTTCCCCACGACGCGTTCCGGTGCGTCGCGGGAGGGCAATATTTGCAGTGCGACGCGCGTCACGTGCCTGAACTGCGGCGAGGAATTGCCATACGACTGGCAGAAGATGGAGGTGGAAGGCGGAGGTACGCGTGGGCGCGGACTGTTGCGGTGGGTGCGCGTCCGGGTGGAACGGATTACCGGTGGTCGCCGCGATCGCCGGTAGCATTTCCCGGCAGGTATATGTTGTTAAGTGGATGTCCGATCTGCCCGAGAGTCTCTTCGCCAATCCGATCCTGCACGCGCTTGACACACGGCATCGTCATTTGGCGATTCGGGCTGGCGGGGCTTGCCGTTATCCGCCCGATGTAGCGCCGTTTGCGGCCGTGACGGACGCGAGCGAGAGCACGCTCAGAGAACTGAGTTCGCTGCTGACAGGCGGGGAATCGGTGTGGATTGCCGGAGAGAATTATCCGCGCGTGCCGGAACTGGTTTTCGAGACGACGCTGCCTTGCCTCCAGATGGTGCTGGAGGATGCGGATTCGTTGCCGTCGGCCGACGCCGGGATAGAACGGCTGACCGACGGAGATGCGCGCGACATGGTGGCGCTTACGGAGTTGGCGTTCCCTGGCTTTTTTCGGAGCAGAACCTGCGAGATGGGCGCCTATTACGGGGTGCGGCGCGCGGGGGAGTTGATTGCGATGGGAGGCGAGCGGCTGCTTCTGGACGGCTATTCGGAGATCAGCGGGCTATGCACTCATTCCGCGCATCGCGGCAAAGGGCTGGCGGCGGGGCTTATCGGACAATTGGCTCGGAGCCATCGCAGCGAGGGGGTAGTTTCGTGGCTGCATGTGGGGAGCGAGAACCGGCACGCCATCGAACTTTATCTGCGCCTGGGCTTCAGGCGGGTTCGCGAAGTCGCGATGCAGCGAGTTTCAAGGTTTTGACCGACCTGACACTGCAGACGAAGGCATACCGTTCTGATTCCGGATGTGGACGAGCGCGAAGCGTTCGCCCACATCCGGTCATAAACGACTACGGAGTTACGACACCAATAACGACGGTGGCCAGGGTATTCGCGGCAGTCAAGGCCTTGCCATTAGTCACGTCCTGCAGGAAGAGCATGGTGCCATTGGTGACCCATGCGCCGGTCATCATGGACCCGGTATTGAAGTTGTCGGTAAACAGCGCGCCGTTGGGGCTGTTCACGCGGACCTGAATGATCTGGGCACTGGGCGCATTCCAGGTGACGGTGGTGGCGCCATCGGCGCCTGCCACGACGTGGATGGGATTGGGACTGGCTGTGATGGTCGCGCCGTCCGAAGTGGCAGCGGCAGCGGCGGATGTATTCAGAGTGCCGTTCACGCCGGCGGGGAAGAAGCCGCCGGAAGTGGCGTTGGGCGCGCCGTAGGCCAGGTAGAGCACTTGTCCCGGAGTACGCGTTTCCGTAATGGCGTAGCTGTCCGTCGGGAAATACTGGCTGCCTGATGGCGGAGGCAGGTGATCCGCGCCGTCGAGCGGCGGTGTGGTGGCCAGGCCGAGGCGCGCAATCTGAGCACGAATGTTGCCGGAATGAAGCGCTTCAGTGGCGAGGATCCTGGCGGCATAGCCCAGAATCGCGCCGCTCTGAATCAGCGGCGCTGCTCCGCCATAGGCCGTGACGCCGATATCCTCAAAAATGCGCGCGAGGGTGAGGAAGGCGTTCATGCCGACAAAGCCAAAGCCCAGGGCATTCAGATTGATTGCCGGCTTGGCGATGGCGGTACCGCCCAGACTCGCGATGGCGCCCTGCAGCAGGGTGACGTGTGTGCGCTCGTCGCTCGCCAGTTCCGTTACGACGGCCTGAACGGTGGGATCGGTGAAAGTGACCATGGCACCACCAGTGGTGGCGCCCGAAACTCCGCTTCCGGTTATTACGTTCCCGGCCTGGGCGATACCCTGGCCGGTGGTGGCATAGGTGTAAAACTCGGCCTCCAGGTATTCCAGATTGAGAGCGAAGTTCAGGATGTTAATATCGCCTGGCGCGGTGGATTGCGCCATCCCGCCGGTTACTGCGACAGTGCCTAACGCAGCGCTGGCCAGCCCGACTTTCTGCATAAAGCTTCGACGATTCGGCACCTGCGAAGCCAACTCTGAAATAATACTCTTTTCGGTCATTTAGTGTCCTCTTGTTCTTGTTCTGTTCCTGGATTTTGCCGCTCGCTGAACTCTGCTCGCCAGTTGCGCAGGGCCGTCGGGGCCGGAAGAGACTATGCCTGGTGCTCGGCCGTTCCCGCCCGACGCTCCATGTGGCACGTCGCTGGCCAAACAACGATTCTTTGACGAGCGAATGGTGCGTTGGCACACCCGATTGCCGGTCAATGATCAGCATTTTGCATGGGAAATATGTGTTTCCATGTCACACTGACCGCTCGCGGAGCATTCCGCGCGTCCGGTAGCGGGCTTGCTGCCAGGCGGAGCGAAGCCGATGCGGGCGGTGACCAAACTTGGTCAGACGACGAAGCTGTTCCCGTCATGTACACATTCGTTTTGCAGGTTATGCATATGAAAAGGTAATGTGCGAACGGGCTCCGGATGCATTCAAGGCTCCAGCGTGAAGTATCTGCGCCGTCCAGGAGAAAAAGAATCTTAAGAAAAATTCTGCTGATGTTCGCGACAATACTTTTGGCTGGTTGTGCCGGAGACACCCAGTCCATTTCGTACGCGGACCATGGTAAAGCCGCATCCGACGGACCAATGAAAGAGGACAGTCTGCCTGCGCGCCAGGACGGCAACGCCGCCATGGGGCGCGATCTATTCCGGTTCGAGACCTTTGGTAACGAGGGTTTCTGGACGGATGCGGTGCGCATGCCGCAGGGCATGAAAGCCGCTCAGGTGACACCGCTTCGGGCGCTGAAGCTGGGATTGAGCGTCGATGCGGATGCGCTGGACGGTGCCACCCGAAGCGCACTGGCGCAACAATTAAAGGCCGATCCGAGCGGCAACTCCTCCTCCATCCTCAACGATCCCGCCGCGACCGCAACGCTTATTAACGACAACGCCATAATCGGCATGCCCATCAAAGACACCAATGGCGACGGCGTCCTTGACGTGAACAAGGGGGACAAAGTTGGCGTGAGCTGCGCGCTTTGTCATACCACCACGGACGGCTCCGTTTTCAGCATGCCGAATGGCGGATCGGTAGGCCATCGCCTGGACGGCCGCCCGTCGGGCTGACGGAGAAATCGACCGAGGCAGAAGTGGATGCTTATCTCTCCAACCCGAATTATTATCCCGTGGGGATGTTCGACGATACCTATGACGGCAATGGCGACCCGATGCAAGTCTCTCCGTTGTTCCGCCAGGATCTCGCAGCTCCTTACGGCAGCGGCGGCACAATCGCGCGCCTGGACAATTTCAGCAATCTTGTTTATACGTCGCTCTTCGATCCAACGGAGCTTACGACTCCGGGAGGCCGGGCGTTCCTGCACAAGCTGGCGGGGGCTGCCGGCGATGAGGTCTCGAACAACTATGTGAAAGTTCTGGCGGCCACCGGAGTTAAGAACTATCCGTAGGTAACCGCGGCGTCGAATCCGAATCCGGGAAGCGAAGATGCTCCGATCGGTCTTCGCGTGGACAACGGCAAGCTTCTGGACCTGAACGCTTATCAAGTCAGTTTGCAGGCGCCGGCGGGCGAAAAGGTCGATGCACAATCCGCTTCGCGAGGTCGCCAGCTATTCCGCACGGCGGGGTGTACGTCGTGCCACAATGTGGACCAAAGCAAACCCGTGCCCTCGTTTATCGTTGCCATGAAAGAAGTCTTCCCCGGTGATAATCCCGTGGTGTTGGCGCAGCGCGATCCGCCGCTCAATCCGATTGAAGATACGCCTGGGTTCTTCTTCGACGACAAGATGGCCGTTGTGAACGCGAGCCTGCGGGGCGGTATCCGCGGAATCGCGCTTCCGTTATTGCTGGATCTCGCGCGCAAGCCCGCGTTCCTTCACGACAAGACGGTCCCGAGCCTGGATAATTTGCTGGATCCCGTTCGCGGGCCCGGCGTGCCGCATCCGTTTTATTTGTCCGATGCGAAAGAGCGCGCGGACATGGTCGGGTTCCTGCCAAGCCTCGGTACGAGCAGCGGAATGAGCAATGATACGGGCAAAGAGGACAGCCATTAGCGGTAGTCATTCATCCGATCCGTCAAAGATCGCTGTGCGAAATCCCCAGCTTTTTCATTCGGGCGCTGAGCGTGGTGCGCGGCAGGCCGAGAGAATCGGCAGCCGCTTTAATGACGCCGCGCGCCTCGCGATAAGCGCGCAGAATTCGTGCCCGCTCCAGATCGTCATCTAAACGCCTGCCGTCCTCGGGGACGTCGGGCCGTAATTCTTCGATGGGCGCGTGAAGTACGTTGGTGCCCGACAGGATCACCGACCGTTCGATGAAGTTTTCCAGCTCGCGCACGTTTCCGGGCCACGACCAGCGGACGAGAGCGTCCATGGTGGCAGGCGGAATGTTGTCAATATGGTGACCCATCCGGGCTGCGTACTTTCTGGTGAAGTAGAGAGCCAGGGCGGGTATGTCTTCGGCACGATCCCGCAAGGCAGGGGTGACGATGGGGAAGACCATGAGCCGGTAGTAAAGATCGGCACGGAAGAGCTTGTCTTTCATCATCTGCAGAAGATCGCGGTTAGTAGCCGCCACCAGACGGACATTGATGGGGATGGTGCGGGAGCCACCCAGTCTCTCGAAAGACTTCTCCTGTAAGGCACGGAGCAGCTTGGGCTGAAGATGCAACGGAATATCGCCCACCTCATCCAGAAACAAAGTCCCGTTGTTTGCCATTTCAAAGCGGCCGATTTTTTGTGACATGGCGCCGGTGAAGGCGCCCCGTTCATAGCCGAAGAGTTCGCTTTCAAGCAGGCCGCTGGGAATGGCGGCGCAGTTGAGGCTTACGAAGGGTCGATTGCCGCGACGGCTCAGGCTGTGCAGGGCGCGCGCCACCAATTCCTTGCCTGTGCCGGTTTCGCCCAGAATCAACACCGTGGCGTCAGTTGGCGCCACTACCTTCACGTGCTCCATCACTTTTTTCAGCGCCGCGCCGCTGCCGATCATACCTTCGAAGGTTTCCGTAGCCCCGGCAAGCTTGCGGTCGATATTCACGCTGCGGTCGCGCGCCGATGCAGCCTGTTCGAGATCGGTAATATCTTCAATGGACAACAGGATGCGCGCTGCCGGACTTTCCTCGCGACGGAGCGAGCGAACATCGAGCGACATCACCCGCCGTCCGAGCGACCTGAAAATCTTCGTGACTTCCAGGCTGCCGGCTGCGTCTTCAGTGCGCAGAACGTTTTCGAGCAGCGCGTGCAATTCCGGAATGTCCCACTCTCCGTTGCCAAGCTCGTGGAGAAGGCAACCTTCCACGGCATCCTGCTCCAGCTGAAAAGTCCGATAGAAGGAGCGGCTGGCGGACCGGACACGCAGGTCGCCATCGAGAACCAGGAGAGGCTCCTTCACGGTGGCGAAGGCGCTCTTCCATGTCAGGGTTTCGGACAGCGTGAGCCAGGCCGCCGCCGCAAACTCACTCAGCGTGGTGAGGACTCGCGCGTCTTCGGAATCGAACCGCCGAATCTCATCGTTATGCGAGATGACCCACATAGTGCCGACCGCTTTGCCGTCCACATGAAACGGAACCAGCAGGGCTTCGGCGATGCGAGGCACCACCTGGGCGAAGTAGGTAAAGTGGCGATCGAGATGCGACATCAGCTGAAGCCGATCGGTATCGAGGACCGTTCCGCACGGGCTGAATTCGCGTGGCGTGGTGCCCCAAAGATGGGCGGCGTACTCGCCCGCAACGCCGTGCCAGCGAAAAATCTTCTTGCCGTTTTCTTCCTCGAGCAGGCTCAGCCCTGCCGACTGCGCCCGACACAGCGTCAGCGCGGTGTCGACAAGTTGCTGCAGGATCTTCGCGGGCGAATTGGCGAGAGTCCGTGCCAGGGTCAACAAAGCGCCGTTCAGTGCTTCGAATTCCGGTTGCCTGGCCTGGCGCCGGTCCAATTCCCGAGTGCTGATGATGGCGTCTAACGGAACGGATGAATCGGGAACGGGCGCGATTGTCTGGACCTTAGCGAGTCCCATGCGGCACCCCCGTCGATATTCCGATTATAAAAAGAGACACACACCAGTATGGGTTTTTTTCAGCCCGAAGTCTGGTCAATATTGCTCACCCGGCCGCGCGGGGGCATGATGGGGTCTTCGGGAATTAGTCGTGCAGAACCTTAGTCGTGCAGAACCTTAGTCGTGCAGAACAACGTTGAGCAGTGAACTATGAACCTCCAGGCCATCCTTGTATTCGATGAAGCCGAGTTTACGGAACTTGTTCATGAAAAAGCTGACCCGAGAGCGCGTAGTGCCGATCATTTCGGCGAGAGTTTCCTGACTGATCTGCGCGATCACCGGTTCCGGTTTGCCTTCCTTGCCGAAGTTCGCGAGGATGAGCAGCAGCCGTGCCAGCCGTTTTTCGCTGGAGTTGAAAAGCTGATCCACCAGATCCTCTTCGATGCGAATATTGCGGGCGAGAACGTAGCGCAGAAACAGATCCGCCAGTAATGGTTCTTCGAGAAGGATACGGATCATGCTTTCTTTTTCCACGCGCATGAGCGAGCCATCGGACATGCCGGAAGCCGTAGAGGTACGAACCTGCTGGCCGGACAGGCAGCCCTCGCCGAAGAACGCGCCGGGCTCGAGGATGGCTACCACCGCCTCCTTGCCTTGTTTGGAAACCACGGACAGCTTGATCTTGCCCTTTTGAATGTAGAACAGGGAATCGGCGGCTGCGCCCTGCGAGAAGACGACCTCACCCGATTTGCAGGTCTGTATTTTTCTGCCTTTCGCAACCTTGCTGAGGAACTGCTTCGGGTCGAATAGGGGAACGGGCGTCGATTTCATATCGCCGAAGCTATTCCTTCATGCAAGAGATATTACCATATCCTAGTTCTTTTACCAGTTGCGTTTTTCTTGTTGCCAGGATGCGCCTATCGCAAAAACATCCAGCGGGGATTGGCTACCAGTGTGCTTACAGAAAGCCAGCACCAAGAGCGTTTTCAAAGGAGTCGAGATATGAAATACGTTGTTGCATGGGCACTGGGCGTCCCTGGAGTTTTGGTTGTCGTTTGGTTTCTGATGAGCCACCACTAGCAGGATTGCCGGGCGGGATTCGGCGCCATCAGGGAAGATCTGAAGTTCTTACACCAAAGGAGCAGGAATATGAGCGAAATGAAAGACGAAGCGAAGAAGAAGATCGACAGCGCCGCGAAGGCGACGAAGGCCGCGGCAGATACGGTGATCGACAAGTCGAAGGACTTGGCCCACGCCGCGGGCAAGAAGCTGGAAGAGGGAGGCAAGCGGCTAAGGAGTGTATAACGCCTGGTCATGGGCGATCATGGGCCAAGCCTGATCTAAATAGATCTGCCGCGGGGGACGGGATGTCCCTCTGGTATCATCAATTTCACCCCATGGATCAGGCTGGCCGGATCATTGCCGGAATGAAGGGCACTGCTGCTGTCACTAGTGCCGAACGCATCGCCTGTGGTGCGTGGAAACGCGCGGTGGGCAAGCGTCTGGCGGTACGGACGAAGGCGCTGAAACTGGTGCGCGACCGGCTTGTGATCGAAGTGGAAGACGAAATCTGGCGCGAAAGTCTCTGGAAGTTGCGGTTTCAGATTCTGCGCAATATCGAGAAGGAAATCGGCACGGAAATCGTTTCGGATCTGCAGTTCGTGGTGGCGCCGCCGCGTCGTGAAGCGCAGAGGGAAACGGCGCCGCCTGCGTCACGGGTTCCGGACGAGTCCGACGCGATAGCAGACCCCGGGCTGCGGCGTGTTTACCGGAATTCGCGGCAACGCCTGGCATAAACCATCGACCCGCATGAGACTTACGGAAAAAGACGTTCGCTACGTCGCGGCACTCGCCAATCTGAACCTCAGCGACGAGGAAACCGGGCAGATGCTGCACGATCTGGATGGCATTCTTGCGCAGATGGATGCGTTGGCGGAGATCGATACCGAAGGGGTGGCGCCGATGTTGCAGGTGCTGTTCGGCGGCGATGACGCGGCAAACGATACAGCCAGACTGCGCGCCGACGTGGAACGGCCGACGCTCGACAACGAAGTGGCGCTCGCCAACGCGCCGATGTCGGGCGAGGGATACTTCAAAGTTCCGAAGGTGATCGAACGGTGACGCGCCATACCATCGCGTCGATCCGCGAAGGTCTGCGCGCCAAGGCATTCACGGCTGTCGAGGTGGCGCGCGAGGCGCTCGCATTCGCCGAACGCGAGAATCCGAAGACCAACGCTTATCTGCTGCTCTGTCCGGAGCGCGCGCTGGCTGCGGCTGCGGAGGTGGATCGTAAACTGGCTGCCGGTGAATATGCCGGTGCACTCGCGGGCGTGCCCATCGCGGTGAAGGACGTGATTCTGACGAAGGGCGTCCGCACCACGTGTGCGTCGAAGATGCTGGAGAATTACATCCCGCCCTACGATGCGACGGCGGTGGAGCGGGTCGAAGCGGCTGGCGGAGTGATCGTCGGCAAGACCAATTGCGATGAGTTCGCGATGGGGTCGTCGAACGAGAGCAGCTACTTCGGACCGGTGCGGAATCCGGTGGCGCTGGATCGCGTGCCCGGCGGATCGAGCGGCGGTTCGGCGGCGGTAGTGGCGCAGGGGACGGCGGTGGTTTCGCTGGGCTCCGATACGGGCGGGTCGATCCGCCAGCCGGCGTCGTTTTGCGGCGTGGTGGGTGTGACGCCGACTTACGGGAGAGTTTCGCGCTACGGGCTGGTGGCGTTTGCCAGTTCGCTCGATCACATTGGGCCGTTTGCCCGTAACGTGCGGGATTCGGCGACTGTGCTGGGCGTGATATCGGGACGCGATCCGATGGATTCGACTTCGGCGGATGCGCCGGTGCCGGATTACGCTGCGGGGCTCGACGGTGATGTGCGCGGGATGAAGATCGGGCTGCCTGTGGAGTACATGAAACATGCGACAGGAGAGACGGCTGATCGCATTCACGAGGCGGTGGAGAAGTTGCGCGCGATGGGTTGCGAAGTGCGCGACATCAGCCTGCCAGCCACGGATTATGCGATTGCGACTTACTACATCATTTGCACGGCGGAAGCGAGCGCGAATCTGGCGCGCTTCGATGGCGTTCGCTACGGGTACCGCAGCAGTGATTCGGGCACGCTGAGCGCAATGTATCGAAACACACGCGGCGAGGGTTTCGGCGCGGAGGTAAAACGCCGTATCATGTTGGGTACATACGTGCTGAGCCACGGGTACTATGACGCTTACTATTTGAAGGCGCAGAAGGTCCGTGCGCTGATTGCCCAGGACTTTACCAACGCATTTCAGACGGTGGATGCCGTGGTGGCGCCGGTGTCGCCGTTTCCGGCGTTTCGGCTTGGTGAGAAAGTGAACGATCCTGTCGAGATGTATTTGTCCGATATTTACACCATTACCGGCAGTCTGGCGGGGATCCCGTGTATGAGCGTGCCTTGCGGCATGGCTGATGGCGGACTTCCGGTGGGGTTGCAGATTCTGTGCAACCATTTTGAGGAACAGAAAATGTTCCGGCTGGCGCACGCATTCGAGAATTCTTAAGAGGAGAGAAAATATGGCTTTTACGCTTCCCGCACTTCCCTACGCAACCGACGCACTGGAACCTTACATTGACAAAATGACGATGGAGATCCATCACGGCAAGCACCACGCCGCTTACGTTACGAATCTGAACAAGGCGCTGGAATCGGCGCCGGAACTGGCGGATAAGACGCTGGATGAGTTGCTGGCGCGCAACTTGGTGATCGTGCCGGAAGGTATCCGCACTGCTGTCCGCAACAATGGCGGCGGCCACTGGAACCACTCGCTGTTCTGGACCCTGCTGGGTCAGGGCGGCAGCAAGGAACCCTCGGGCGATCTGGCGGCGGATATCGCTTCCACATTCGGCAGCTTCGATGCGTTCAAAGAGAAATTCACCGCAGCCGGGGCAACACGTTTCGGTTCGGGCTGGGCCTGGCTGACGCGGTCGAACGGCAAGCTGGAGGTTTCATCCACGCCGAATCAGGATTCGCCGATTATGGAAGGCAAATCCGCGGTGCTGGGGCTGGATGTGTGGGAGCACGCGTATTATCTGAAGTATCAGAATCGCCGGCCGGAGTACATGGCTGCGTTCTGGAATGTGGTGAACTGGGCCGAAGTTGAGAAGCGGTACGCTGCGGCGAAGTAACTTTTTCGGTAGCTTTTCGATAACGGGGCTTGACCACGCGCCATTTATTCACTATCGTTGAATAAATGGCGCGTGGCGGTTATCTGGGCGAATTCGAACTGATGGTGGTGCTGGCGCTGATCCGTCTGGGCGAAGACGCCTACGGCGTGCCGATTTCTCGCGAAATCGAGAAGCGTACTGGGCGGGAAGTCGCGATTGGCAGTGTTTATGCCGCGCTGGAACGGCTGGAAGAAAAAGGCCTGGTGGCATCGAGGCTGGGTGAACCGACGGCGGCGCGCGGCGGGCGAGCGAAGCGCTATTTCCGTATTACCAGCAACGGGTTGAACGAGGCGCGCGAGACGCAGCGGACGCTGGTTAGTCTCTGGCAGGGCCTTCCGGAGCTAAGTGGGGGCGGATTGTGAACTTCCGGCAACCACCGAAGCTTGCGGTCTGGCTGTTGAATCGACTTGGCGTGACTGCACACAACGAGCCGCTTGCCGGAGATCTGCTGGAAGAGTTTCGCAGCGGCAGGACGCCAGGATGGTATTGGCGTCAGGCGTTCATGGCCATCCTGGCTACGTTCGGCCAGAGGCTTCGGGCCTATCGGCAATACCTACTGGAGATGTTCCTTGGTTGGTCCGCGGAAACCAGCGTGGTTGTTGCGTTGTGGATTTTCCATGTACCGCTCGGGGTGCACGCTTTGGTGCTGGGAGTATCGGGACTAGCAACTATATGGGTCGTCCTGTATGTTGAGTACCGGGTCAGATTGCATCTGTGGAGGAACGACGATTCCAGCGAGGAGGAATTAGACGAACTCTGGGACCGAGTTCTCGGTGCAAGATTCGTCATTCTCGGGTATTTCGGCTACTTCGTATTGAATGACGCGATAGTTGTCCTGCTCGACTTGTTACCGGGGAGCGGCTTCAGCCCGCCTTTTATCATGATGTGCCATGGTTGTTGGCTTTGCTGGGCCACGATCGGACGGCTTCGTCGGACATCATGAAACGCCGAAATCCGCCCGCGCTTGCGGTCTGGCTGAATCGTCTCGGCGTGAGCGAGGGCAACGAACCGCTGGCGGGCGATTTGCTGGAGGAGTTCCGCAGCGGCAGGACTGCGGGTTGGTACTGGCGCCAGACGCTGATGGCAATCTGCGCCGAACCTGGCCGAAGAATTCGCCCTTGCCGACATATACTCCTGGGGGTGGTCGTCGGATCGTCTGTTGAGACTGGTGCGCTGCTGGCGGCCAGGCTCTTCGATATTCCGTGGGGGCTCGCCCTTGTTGGTGCTGTTTTGCCGGTCTGTATCCAATTGGGAATCGGATTGCTGGCGCTGCGGAATAACGATCCAGAGGCTGAAAAATCGAGTGAGCGTTTTGATCGCAGTGCAGGCCCGGGACTGGCGACACTCATCTCTTTGTGCACATTCGCTTTTTTCGATGCGTTGATCGCCTTCGCGGATAATCTGACGCAGATCCGGACAGCTCTGCTCTGGCTCTTGCTAATCCATCTATATTTGCTGTTCCTTATGGCGCTTTTCTATCTCAGGAACGCGAAGGAGGACCCAGCCTGAAATC
>Ga0302140_10000821_pt1 | contig 40908 bp, 28 predicted proteins | sample I_Bog_E1_1_FD_202095 | JGI IMG/M metagenome (GOLD analysis project Ga0302140, IMG submission 202095) | Peat permafrost microbial communities from Stordalen Mire near Abisko, Sweden - I_Bog_E1_1 | ecosystem: Environmental > Terrestrial > Soil > Wetlands > Peat | place: Sweden: Abisko, Stordalen...
CTGTTCTTAATAGCCATTCTCTAAAATCCAGTAAGAACCTTTCATTTATTTGCCGGAACCAGACTACATCTGTTTTGGCAAATTGATGCAGTTTTTTTATTGCAGTTCCCGGATTAGTACGGCTTTGAACCTTATCGATTTTTGCAATTTGTTCAGCACAGAAATCAGTAAAGGTCATATCCTCAGATTTCTTTTCAGTGAACACATAATTAATGCACTTGCCTATTGCTTCCTGTTTAATTTTTGCATCTGTTATTGGATTGTCTGTCAAAGTAAGTCCCAAAAAATCCAAGTGCCTTTTTTGGGTTGATTTAAAATAAATTTCTAAATAAAGGCTTTCGGGGTTTAAGCCATTCTTACGGCTTTTTAAAAATACCGTGCCAAAGCTTGTTTTATGTTTATATATTAAAGTATTTTTCATGGTCATTTTTTTTGTTAATAAGTTTATTGCTGACAAATATCTATACCAATTTGAAGTCTCAATAATTGGTCGCAAAACGATGAAAAAAGTCGCAAAATTGAAGCAAGAGAAAAAGATGAAGCTTGCCAGTAATGAGTGCTAAAATGCAGAAGCCATAGGCATTACGCAAGCACTTGAAAAATATATATTTGCATTTCCTTACGATTCGTTCAATACTGTTAATAACAGGGAATAATTTTTTAATGCGCTCTTATTCAGTATCTTGCAAAATTGAGAATTCCCTGTTATCTCTGTTATTTTTCATGATAGTATCCTGTTATTTTTCTGTTATTTTTTTCTGCAATTTTCGATGGTTTTTACATCTAAAACCAGGATAAATTATTATGAGGAAAGAAATAAAATCGCAGTGAAAATACGCTCTTAGCTCATCTCTTATATCTCATACCTTATAGCTATTTCATATAATCATCCCTGCACCAACTGTTTCATTGGTGGCTTCATCAATTAAAATCAGGCTGCCTGTATGGCGGTTTTTACGGTAGTTGTCGAAATAGAGTGGGTGGGTGGTATGTATTGAAATGCGGCCTATGTCGTTTAGCCCGATTTCTTTATCATCTTCAATACGATGAAGCGTATTAATATTGATTTTGTATTGCACATCCTTAATTACGCAACGGGCATCGTGCGTAGTGTGTTTAATGGCATATTTACCACCCACAACTAATTTCTTCTCATTCAGCCAGCAAATCATAATATCCATATCTCTGCCAACAGTCGGCTGGTTGTTTTCCCTTACCAGCATATCGCCCCGGCTAATATCAATAGCATCTTCCAGCAAAATGGTGACCGACATACCCGGCTCTGCTTCTTCTAATTTACCGTCAGCGGTTTCAATGGATTTTATTTTAGAAACTACGCCTGATGGCAGCGCCATAACAGAATCCCCTTTCTTAAATATGCCACCTGCAACTTTACCGGCATATCCTCTGTAGTCATGGTATTCATCAGTATGCGGACGTATAACATACTGTACCGGAAAGCGGCAATCAATCATGTTTTCATCACCGGCTACATGTATGTTTTCTAATAAATACAATAAGGTGCTGCCTTCATACCAGGCCATATTGGCCGATTTATCAACTACATTATCTCCGCCCAAAGCAGAAATAGGAATAAACTGCACATCTACAATTTGCAGCTTGGAAGAAAAAGCTTCATACTCGCTTCGTATATTTTCAAATACTTCTTTTTTGAATTCTACCAGGTCCATTTTGTTAATGCATACCACCACATGCTTTATCCCGATTAGGGAAGCAATGAGCGAATGCCTGCAAGTCTGTTCCGTAATACCATGGCGGGCATCAATAAGAATAATGGCAAGGTTAGCGGAAGATGCACCGGTAACCATGTTGCGTGTATATTGTATATGCCCCGGTGTATCTGCAATAATAAATTTACGTTGCGGTGTTGAGAAGTAGCGATAAGCCACATCAATGGTGATGCCTTGTTCTCGCTCGGCTTTTAAGCCATCTGTAAGTAAAGCAAGGTTTACCCCTTGTTCTCCTCTTTGCTCGCTGCTTTTTTTTATGGCTTCGTATTGGTCCTCAAAAATAGATTTGGTATCATAGAGCAGTCGTCCGATTAAAGTGCTTTTTCCGTCATCCACACTTCCTGCGGTAAGGAAGCGAAGCATGCTCCTTGGAGGAGTGGAGGGTTGTATATTTAATTGGTTCTTGCTCATTTTTATTTCAAAAGTATCCCACTTTTTTGCGGTCTTCCATAGCTGTTTCAGATCGTTTATCATCGGCTCTTGTACCTCTTTCCGTAAAGCGGGAAGCAGCCACTTCGGCAACAATCTCATCAATGGTTGATGCGGTTGAAAGCACCGCCCCGGTGCAGGTCATATCGCCAATGGTACGAAAACGTACTTGCATCATTTTCCCTTTTTCGCCTTCTTTCAAATTCAGATAATCGGACTTAGCCAAGAGCTGTCCGTTTCTTTCTATCACTTCTCTTTGATGGGTGAAATATAAATTGGGCAGCGGAATCTTTTCCTGTTTAATGTATTGCCATATATCAAGCTCAGTCCAGTTGCTAAGCGGGAAAACCCGGAAATTTTCTCCCATGTTTTTTTTGCCGTTGAACAAATCCCAAAGTTCGGGGCGCTGGTTTTTGGGGTTCCATTGCCCGAATTCATCCCGGTGGGAAAAAAATCGTTCTTTCGCTCTTGCTTTTTCTTCGTCTCTCCTGGCGCCTCCAATACATGCGTCTAATTTTAGTTCTTCAATAGCCTCCAGCAGGGTAATGGTTTGCAGAAGATTCCGGCTGGCATTATAACCGGTTTCTTCTTTAGCCGTTCCCTTATCTATCGAATCTTGTACATTACGAACTACCAAACGTGCATCTATTTTTTTTGCCCATTCATTACGATAAGTAAGCGTTTCCGGAAAGTTATGCCCAGTATCAATATGCATTAAAGGAAATGGAATTTTTGCCGGTGCAAAGGCCTTTTTTGCCAAATAACTCAGTACAATAGAATCTTTTCCACCTGAAAAAAGCAGTGCCGAACGTTCAAATTGGGCAGCTACTTCCCGCAAAACATAAATAGATTCTGACTCTAATTCCTTTAAATAGATATTCTTTGTTGGCATAGGTTTAGTCTGTCAAAGATAGGGAATAAGGCTAAGCCTGAATGTCTTTAATATTCAGTTCAAGAGATTTTATTCCATTCCACTCATTTTCTTTAAGGGAATAGCATATTTTAAAGGGCTTATCTGCAGATACTGTATTATAATATTCATGCATATCATATCCAATGGCGGAGAAGACGACGTCGGGATGGTTAACCTGTGCTAGAGAAAGCCGTAAATGTCCATTCCCCACAATCTGTGGAGGCCTTCGGGTAATAATATTTTCAGCCATAAAAACGGGTGTCATATTTCCGGGGCCAAAAGGTGCAAACTGCTTCAGGACAAGATTAAATTTATTGCTAATGGCGGAAAAAGGCAGGGCACTGTCAATATCAATTTCGGGATGAAGCATGTTTTCTGTTATGGTTTTACTTACCACTTCTTCAAAAAGGTCAATAAATGCAGGCAGGTTTTCTTCTTTCAGGGTAATTCCTGCTGCGTATTTATGTCCTCCGAATTGTTCCAGCAAATGCGAGCAGGATGAAATAGCCTGATAGAGATTGAAGTTTTTTACCGAGCGCGCTGAGCCTGTAACGCTTCCATTCGACTTTGTAAAGATGACGGTTGGGCGATAGAAATGTTTCTCAATAAGCCGGCTTGCTACTATGCCTATTACACCTTTGTGCCATTCCGGATTATAGAGAACGGTTGTTTTTTTGTTTTTTTGTTTTTCATTTGTAACAATCATGTTGAGCGCTTCCTGCGTAATGGTCGCATCAACATCCCTCCGTTCCACATTGGTTTTATTTACAGATTCTCCCGAAAGCATTGCTTTTTGCGGAGTGTCGGCAATCAGAAGTTCTACAGCATTCTTGCCCGTTTCAATTCTGCCGGCTGAATTAATTCTCGGTCCGAATACAAATACCAGGTCGGAAATAGTAACTTCTCTTTTCATTTGGGCCAAATCCATAATTGCTTTAAATCCTGCCCGTGGGGCAGAATTTATTCTTTTTAAGCCATGAAAAGTCAGAATGCGGTTTTCTCCCGTAATGGGAACAATATCGGCAGCAATACTGAGAGCTACCAGATCAAGATAAGGCTCAATAGTTGAAAATGGAATTTCATAATGCTGCGCAATAGCCTGCACCAGTTTAAATCCAATGCCGCATCCCGAAAGTTCTTTATAAGGATATTTGCAGTCAGATTGCTTCGGATTAAGAATGGCCTTTGCTTTTGGAATTTGGTCATCCGGTTCATGATGGTCGCAGATAATAAAGTCCATACCTTTCTTTTTGGCATGTGCTACTTTATCTTTTGATTTTATACCGCAATCCAGCGAAATAATAAGTCCGAATCCATTATCCGCGGCATAATCAACGCCTTTAAAAGAAACTCCATAGCCTTCTGCATAGCGGTCGGGGATATAGTAATCGCAATTTAATCCCAGCCAGCGTAAAAAAGTAAAAACAAGAGAAACGGCTGTGGTGCCATCAACATCATAATCTCCATAGACTAATATTTTTTCTCTTTTTTGGGTGGCCTCCACAATCCGCTGCACTGCTTTTTTCATGTCCTTCATAAGGAATGGATCATGAAGTGACTCTAATTCCGGACGGAAAAAATCCTTGGCCTGCTCGTACGTTTCAATTCCTCGTTGAACGAGTAAATTCCCTATTACATCATTTACTTTAATAGCCTCAGACAAACGCTTCACCTTTTCCGCAGGTGCCTGTTCTTTTACATTCCATCTTTTTTTCATTAATAAAACATTGTTTGCAGATTGCTTCATACGTTCGCAATTACGATTTATAAGTATACGTCGCTGCGAACAATGAAGCAGTCTCGATTAAAGTGCTTCCTAATTTCAAAATCCTAATTCCCAAGTAACATCAGCCGGCTTTTGCTGCCGATTCTGTATATTCATTAAAACATTTTTCACTGCAAAAGCTTTTCATTTCTGTTGCGCATTTTTCACATTGGATAATCAGTACATGACAAGCAAGGTTTTCACAATTCACCTGCCTGTCGCTCGATGCTCCGCAGCTATGGCATTTGGCAATTATATCCGGTGTAATACGTTCGCCCATGCGCTCGTCAAATACAAAATTCTTTCCAATAAACTTCGATTCCATTCCAATTCGTTTCATCTCTCTGGCATATTGAATAATGCCCCCGTCAAGCTGATAAACATTCTTAAACCCATGATGTTTAAAATAAGCGCTTGCTTTTTCACAACGTATGCCTCCGGTGCAATATAGCATCAGGTTTTGGTCTTTCTTATCTTCTATCTCTTTTAAGATTTTGGGCAATGATTCACGAAAAGTCCTAACATCGGGACAGATGGCATTTTTAAAATGTCCCACTTCGCTTTCGTAGTTATTACGCATATCTACAAGCACAACGCCGGGTTCTTCCATCTTATTGTGGAATATAACAGCATCTAACCGTGTGCCTGTATTGCTTGCATCAAAACTATTATCCCTTAATCCGTCGGCTACTATTTTAGGTTTTACTTTCATTTTAAGTGCAAAGAACGATTTGCTGTCGTCTTCCACAGCCTGTTTTATAGGAACATCTTTAAAAAGCGGATTCTTATATAAATGGTTGATAAAGTCCATTACAAAATGCTCGGGTACATTCAATTGGGCATTAATACCTTCGTGGGCTATATATATTCTGCCATATACCTTGAGGCTATCCCAATACGCATATAATTCATCCCGTAGTTTTTCGGGTTGATCAATATGTACATAGCGGTAGAATGACATCGTAATCCGGCGGAATGGCTCGGCTGCGACTTTTTTTCTGAGTTCTTTTTTATTAACGCGATTGTAGAGAAACATCTCTTATGGAATTCCTATCTGCAGGCAAAGATATAAAATAGATATTATATCCCAAGCATATCCTTCATCCCAAACACCCCTTTTTTATCGACGAGCCAGATAGCTGCGTGTACTGCTCCTTCGGCAAAGCCCTTTCGGCTGTAGGCTTCATGGCTTATTTTTATTTCATCTACTTTGGATGTATAAGATATCATGTGGGTTCCGGGTACTTCCCCCTCTCTTTTACTATTAATAGGCAGTTCCCCCGGATTTGCTTTTTCTCCCAATACCCATTTGTTTAATCCGCCGTGTTCTTTTAATATGCCTTCCGCCAGTGATATACCTGTTCCGCTGGGTTCATCTTTTTTATGGATATGGTGTATTTCTTCCATCGATGCAAAATATTCAGGGTGGTCCTTCATTAACCTTGCTAGGTATACATTCAGCCTGAAAAATAAATTCACCCCAATGCTGAAATTAGAAGCATAAAAAAAAGCTTGATTCTTCTCAACACAAATCTTTTTTATTTCTTCCAATTTGTCGAGCCATCCTGTAGTTCCCACTACAACAGGCACATTAGCTTCGAAGCATTTTAAGATATTGGCTACAGCCGATTTGGGTGTCGTAAACTCAATGGCCACGTCTGCTTTTTTTAGGTTTTCAAGGGTAAGCTCATGCAAATTGGAATCATCAATTTTCAGGATGACTTCGTGTTTCAGGGCAAGCGCAATCTGTTCTATTTCCTTACCCATTTTACCGTATCCTAGCAGCGCTATTTTCATATTTTTTCAGATTAGGCATCAAAGATATATTTAAAAAATGATGTATGTTTTCTACGGTCAAAAATGTCATCCTGTGTCTTTGGCACGATAATTGACAGGATTTTTATACTATTGCCGATTATTTGGCGTAAATTTGCACCTATGAATGACTCTCCAGAGAAGAAAGACAGCTTGTTACATATCCTGAATTTAGATAACCTGAATGACGATGAGCATGAGTTTATTCCCATCCTTACCAATGAGGAAGAGAAGAAGCTGAATGCCGAAGAAGTTCCTGCGGAAATACCTATACTTCCGCTTAAAAATACCGTTCTATTCCCCGGCGTGGTTATACCTATAACTGTTGGCAGGGATAAGTCCATAAAGCTTATTAAAGATGCCTATTCAGGAAATAAAACCATAGGGGTTATAGCCCAGAAAAGCGATTCCGTGGAGGATCCTTCTTTTGAGGATATTCATAATATTGGCACCATTGCTTTTATTCTTAAAACAATTAAAATGCCCGATGGCAGTATTACTGCTATTATACAAGGTAAAAGAAGGTTTGAAGTTACCGAGCTAACCCAAAAGGAACCTTACCTGAAGGCTAAAGTCAGCGCCTTTGAAGAAATACTCCCCGAAAAAGGTGATGAAGAATTTGATGCTTTCGTCTCTTCACTGAAGGATGTGGCTTTTCAAATTATAAAGCTTTCGCCCAATATTCCCTCTGAAACGGCTATTGCCTTAAAAAATATTGAGAGCAGTAATTTCCTTATCAATTTCATATCTTCCAACATGAGCGCTCAGGTGGCGGATAAGCAGAAGATTTTGGAAATGCCCGATCTTAAAAAGCGTGCTGCACTTTTATTAATTACTCTCAATAAGGAGGTACAGGTGTTGCAGCTTAAAAATCAGATTCAGTCAAGAGTTAGAGAAGACCTGGACAAACAACAAAGGGAATACTTTTTGCACCAGCAACTTAAAACCATACAGGAAGAATTAGGCGGCGATACATACGGACAGCTTATTAAAGATTATCGCAAAAAAGCAAAGACCAAGAAGTGGGGCAAAAATATAAAAGAGGTTTTTGATAAGGAACTCCAGAAGCTGGAACGTATGAACCCCAATGCAGCCGAATACTCTGTACAAAGCAATTACCTGGAACTTTTACTGGAACTTCCCTGGAATGAATATACAAAAGATAATTTTGACCTGAAGGCTGCCGAAGACATCTTAAATCATGACCACTATGGGCTTGAAAAGGTGAAAGAACGCATCATCTCATACCTGGCTGTTTTGCAACTGAAAGGTAATATGAAGGCCCCGATTTTATGTTTGGCAGGGCCTCCCGGAGTGGGTAAAACATCGCTGGGGAAGTCTATGGCAGCTGCTTTGGGAAGAAAATATATACGTGTTTCATTAGGCGGAATGCATGACGAAGCTGAAATACGCGGACACCGGAAAACATATATCGGCGCCATGCCCGGACGCATTATTCAAAGTTTGAAAAAGGCCAAATCATCTAATCCGGTTTTTGTGTTGGATGAGATCGATAAAATAGGAAGGGACTTTCACGGCGACCCTGCTTCGGCGCTTCTGGAGGTGCTCGACCCGGAACAAAATAAGGATTTTCACGATAACTTTATTGAGGTGGAGTATGACTTGTCTAAAGTTTTATTTATAGCCACCGCCAATAATCTCGAAGCCATTAATCCGGCTCTGCTTGATAGGATGGAGGTAATTGACATCAGCGGGTATACGGTAGAAGAAAAAACACAAATAGCCAAGCAACATCTTATCCCCAAACAATTGAAGGAGCATGGCGTAAAAAAATCACAGATTAAATTGAGCGATGAGTTAATTGAAGCCATTGTAGATAATTATACCCGCGAATCAGGCGTTAGGAATCTCGAGAAAAAGATAGCCCAGGTAATACGCTCCGTGGCTAAATCAATTGCAATGAGCGAGAAATATAATTCGGAAATTAAAGTCGAGCAATTAGATAAAATACTTTCACCGGCTCATCCCAGGGAACGTTATCAGGGTAATGATACAGCCGGTGTGGTGACCGGCCTTGCCTGGACCCCTTCAGGTGGTGAGATTCTCTTTATTGAAGTAAGTCTTAGCCGTGGCAAAGGGGGCCTAACGCTCACCGGAAATTTGGGTGATGTGATGAAAGAATCTGCTACCATTGCGCTGGAATACCTCAAATCGCGGGCAGAAGATCTCTTCATTTCCTATAAAGCTTTTGAAAAATGGAACATTCATATTCATGTTCCTGAAGGTGCTACGCCTAAAGATGGTCCATCGGCGGGTGTATCTATGCTTACAGCCCTTGCTTCCGCTTTTACACAACGCAAAGTCCGTAAAAATTTGGCTATGACAGGTGAAATAACCCTGCGGGGAAATGTCCTTCCTGTAGGCGGAATAAAAGAAAAAATATTGGCAGCGAAAAGAGCCGGAATTAAGGAAATTATATTACCCCGGGATAATAAAAGAGACATTGATGATATTGACCCTAAATACCTGGCTGACCTTAAGTTTACCTATGTAGATAAAATGAAAGATTTACTGGACTATGCTTTGATGGATGAGTTTGTGAAAAACCCATTGCGCCTCGATGTAGCCTATGCCGAAGATACGGAAAGACATAATTAATTAAATTTGCAATCCCAATGATGTACGTCACCCGGCGTGAATATTTTAACGCTGCACATAAAATCTATAATCCGGAATGGGATGAGGCCAAGAACCTGGAAGTGTTTGGTGGATGCGCCAATCCTAATTGGCACGGACATAACTATATTCTTTATGTAACCGTGAAAGGTGATATAAGTAAGGAAACAGGCTTTGTGGTCGACCTTAAAAAATTAAGCCAGCTAATCCGTAAAAGTGTTATTGAAAAAGTAGACCATAAAAATTTTAACCTGGATGTCCCTTTTTTGAAAGACATACTTCCGAGTACCGAAAATATAGCCAAAGCTTTTTGGAACATTTTGGAAGTACAGGTTGCCGGTATGGGATGCAGACTACATGCCATTAAACTGCATGAAACAGAAAATAATTACGTGGAGTATTTCGGAGAATAATAAAAATTGAATTTTGGGAAGAAAAAATCACATTGAAAAAGGCTTGGAGGAACTTACCGGCGAGGACAGAATGCCTTTAGATGAAATATATAATGTTCATCATGCCAAAAATTTGGCAAGGGACTATGAAAATATTTTAAAAGAAGTAGGAGAAGATCCCTCTCGGGAAGGGTTGTTAAAAACCCCTTTGCGTGCTGCCGGCTCTATGCAATTTTTAACGCAAGGCTATAAACTGAATCCAGAAGCGATGCTGCGTAAAGCTATTTTTAAAGAAAAATACAGCCAAATGGTTATTGTAAAAGATATTGAACTGTATTCCCTTTGTGAACATCATATACTGCCTTTTTTTGGTAAGGCCCACGTTGCCTATATTCCTGATGGTAGGGTAGTGGGGCTTAGTAAAATACCCCGTATTGTAGATGCATATGCCCGCAGATTGCAAATACAAGAACGCCTTACAGACCAGATAAGAGATTGCATTCAAAACACATTAGAACCTCTGGGTGTGGCAGTGGTTATTGAGGCACAACATTTGTGCATGCAGATGCGGGGAGTACAAAAACAACATTCTATTACCACTACATCCGCCTTTACAGGCGAATTCCTGAAAAATGAAAAGACAAGGCAGGAGTTTATTAGTTTGGTAAGGGCGCCCAGGCATTAATCAATTTTTATAAATAGATTGTCGTACCCGTTATAAACAGGTAGAAATATCTCTTTTTAACAATAAATACAACTTTTTGGTGTTTATCAGATTAGTACAGTAGTATTTATTCCCTATATTTGTGACTACCTGAGAAATGATTAAAAAAGTAATACTCTTTAGCGGACTGGTTTTGTCCATAAGCAAGCTTTATTCACAAAGCGCTCCAAAATACAGTAACGATTTTTTAGAAATTGGCGTGGGTGCAAATGCCCTCGCTATGGCGAATTCAGTGGTGGCAAGTGTAAATGATGTTACGTCCGGATACTGGAACCCGGCAGGATTGATGGGAGTGAAAAGCGATATTGAGGTAGCCTTAATGCACGATGAATATTTTGCAGGTATTGCGCAAGACGATTATTTGGCCCTAAGTTACAGGTACGATAGCAATAGTGTTTTTGGATTGACTATTATCCGCTTTGGCGTTGATAATATACCCAACACGCTTAATTTGGTTGACGCTACAGGGAACGTAAATTACAATAACATAACCACTTTTTCTGTTGACGACTATGCCTTTCTTTTTAGCTATGCACGCAGCTTTAAGCAGTTGCCCGGTTTATCTGTTGGCGGAAATGTAAAGGTAATAAGGTCCATAGTCGGTGATTTTGGAGGATCCTGGGGTTTTGGCCTCGATGCCGGCGCGCAGTATAAATATAAAGATTGGTTATTTGGCGCTATGGCCAGAGATATTACCTCTACCTTTAATGCCTGGAGCTACACCCTTAGTCCTGCCGATATAGCGGTGTTTGAGCAAACCGGGAATGAGATTCCGGAAAACGGGCTTGAAATAACGCTACCCAGCTTGCAACTTGGCGTTGCACGCACTTTTAAATATTTTCATGATAAGCTTTCCATTATGCCTGAATTAGGAGCTGATATTACATTTGACGGAAGACGAAATACTATTATAAGTACTAACCCTGTTAGTGTTGACCCACATTTGGGAGTTCAGGCAGGCTATAAGGATATTGTGTTTTTGCGTTTAGGAGTTGGCAATGTGCAAACATCTTCCGATCCAACAGGTGCCGCAGCCACCTATTTTAGCCCTGATTTTGGAGTGGGAATAAAGATAAAAGCTTTTACACTGGACTATGCGCTTACAGACAATACTACAGCGGGTTTATATTCTAACATTTTTTCTGTTAAATTTGATATTAATAAGAAGCCTGCGAAATGAAAAAAATATACTTTGTATTTTTTCTTTCGGTTATCATGCCGTTGTTTTTGACAGCGCAACAAAAACCTGTCAGCCCTCCACAAACGCCTGTTCAAAAAAGTATATTGCCTGCCCCCAAGGCAACACAACCTAAACAAACTAAACAAGCTTCTTCTGAAAAACAACCTATGGCGGCGCCAGCCGGAAAAGGTAAACCTGCCCCCAAGCGCAGAATTAAACATGGCCCGGTTACATACGGTGACGAATGGATTAACTATTCCCAGTTTTACTACAAGATAAAAGTAGGCCAGAATGGCATTTACCGGATTGATTCATTAACCCTTGCAAGAGCGGGAATTACTGTTGGTGGAATTGATACCAACCAGTACGAGCTTTTTTTTCGGGGGCAGCAACAATATATTTATGTGAGATCGCATACTGCTGCGTTGAGTGAGAAGAATGGGGATTATATTGAATTTTACGGCCAATATAACGATGCTACCGAAGATTCATTAACGTATTATAATATACAATTTCTACCCAACCCTTACTTTAGTTTATTTACCGATACATCTACCTATTATCTTACATGGAATCTTGTTTCCAATTCTCATAACAACCGCATGAAAGAGCAAACAGATACTATCTGGACGGATGGCGGTACTGCTGCCCCCTATGTAATGACCTCTACCATTATAGCGGCCAGAGCCATTTCTAATGCTCCTTCCAATAACAGAGCATCGAATATAGATTTTCAAAATCCTTACGGTCCGGCTACGAATTATTTCCCGGGCTCCTGGACACCCGATGGTGACTTTACGCCCAATGATCCCCGGTTCACACAAAACTCAGCATGGACAACAATTCCCTGGATAACGTATAATTCCGGGCAGACATTTGACCTGAATGTTAATAATACATATACAACCGGGGTCGCTCCTCCTGCCTTCCTCCGGACAGTTGTGCTTGGTGTTGATAATGGTAATTGTACTATAACCATTTCTTCCAATTTTGGAGCCATCTATAATAACATACCTTTTAATACCTATATTAATTTTTTGACTGCTGGATATTTTTTTAGGGCAATGGATACTACATATACATTTCCTGTAAGTGATATTCCAACGAAGATAGAATATTATAATAATGATGTAAGCAATACTCAAATTATTACCCCTACTTATATTTACCTGAGCTACCCACACACTCCCAATTTAAATAACGATACCTCATTTGTTATGCAGATTCCCGATAATGTTTCTGGCCCGGGAAAATCCTATCTTAATTTTAATAGTTTTTATACAAGCAATCCCTCTGATACGGTGAGGTTATATGATTTAACAAATCACAATCGCTTTTGGGTAAAAGCAGAAGGAGGAGGATTTAAGGTTGTTGTTCCCAATAATGTTCCAAGTGGTGGGGTAAAGCAATGTTACATGACTTCTGATTATGCAGTAAATAAAGTCACAAACCTCACTCCCGCGGGAACGAACTATTCGAATGGAGGCACAGGAAACGGGCTATTTACCAATTTCTCTTCCGAACCGGATAGCGCCTATATAATTATTACCCATCCTTCATTATGGTCAAGTGCCTTAAACTATAAATCCTACAGGTCAAACAGGTATAATACAGTAATTGCAAATGTGCAAGAACTTTACGATCAGTTTGGATATGGGGTTGATTATAGTCCATTAGGAATAAGGAATTTTTGCAATTATGCTATTGATAAATGGGCATCACCGCCTTCCAATCTCTTTTTAATTGGCAAGGGAATACATACTCCGCTTTTCCGCTCCGATACGGCGGTTTGGTCGCGGTCTCAATTGCTGGTACCGTCTTTCGGGTATCCATCTTCCGATATTTTATTTACCAACGGGCTTAATGGAGATTCAGCACTTGTGCCGGCCATCCCGACGGGTAGGTTAGCCGCAGCAAACAATACTGAGGTAGCTGATTATCTAAATAAAGTTAAAATATTTGAAAGCGCTCCTGCAGCAATATGGATGAAAAGAATAGCGCTTTTTGCAGGGGGGGTTACTGCATCAGAAGAAAATATTTATGCCAGTGATTTGGAGAATTATGCTGCTACCATTGCGGACACCCTGTTCGGCGCCCATGCTTACTTATTCCAAAAATCTACATCGGCTTCTATTAGCGGAACGCTTACAGATTCTATCGTTAATCTGATAGACTCGGGTGTTTCTATTATGAACTTTTTTGGACATGCGGCTGGAAGTAACTGGGATGAAAGTGTTGATTTTCCTTCTGATTATAATAACAATAACCGATATCCTTTTATGATTGCCGATGCCTGCTTTTCGGGGGATATTTTTGAACCCATTGGGGATGCGGTAACCAGTGTGAGCGAGCAATGGGTGCTTGGCCTTCCGGGAGCCATTGGGTTTCTGGCATCCGATTATTTGGGCGACCCTTCGCCCTTAAATGGTTATACGGGCTGGCTTTATCGGGATATTTCATACAGGCCTTTTTATCGTAAGCCAATGGGGCAAATAGTTCAAAATACGATTGCCAATGTTGGTGTTGTAAATCCAAATGTATTTATGACTTCCACCTGTCTTGAACTGACTTTGCATTGCGATCCTGCCATCGCACTCAACGCCATGGACTCCTTGCCCGATTATGCGGTGAATAATCAAAGTATATTTTTTACCCCTTCCAATGTTACGGTATTGCTCGATTCTTTTAAAGTGAATGTAGTCGTTTATAATTATGCGGAAGCATTAAATCAGCGTGTATCCGGCATATTAACACGCACTTTCCCAAATGGTCATGTACAACTATATCCTTTTACTGTTGCACCGCCTCCCGGAAATCACTATTTATATTATACCGATACAATTAGTATTAAGGTTCCGGTTAACGATTCAAACATAGCGCAGGGAGCAGGGTTTAATTATTTTTCACTTTCTGTTGATTTGAACCCGAATTTACCGGAAATTACGCTGACTAATAACAGTATAAACAACGTCCTGCTCTGGATAACTTCTGAAGATGTAACGCCCATTTGGCCTTACGATTATGCGATAATACCCAACGATACAGTTACACTGAAGGCAAGCACAAATGACCCTTTTGCCCCGCAGCGAACCTATATTTTTGAAATAGATACTTCCCATAGTTTTAACAGTCCCCTCTTTCGGTCCGATACAGTAACGAACAGCGGAGGCGTTATAATGGCATCTCCTTTTGCCAATTGGGGCACCACCCATTTTAATGGCTTGTATCGTGGTACACCAGGTACAAACAAAATGACGGTAAATAATACCGCAGGTAATAAAGGGGTGTTTTCGCAATCCAAGCAGAGTATTTCTACAAATGCTTCTACTTCGGTGAAAGCTGAAATGAATATTGCTCCTACTACAAGTTCCACCTTTGGCGAGATTAATAAAATGACTCCAGCACCGCAGGGTTCTTTGCCTTTAAGTAAACAACCAGTCATGGCCGGTATACCGGTTACATCATCAAGCGGTTTAGGAGGACAGAAGAACAATATTATTCCGGAAAAAGCAGGAAGAAAGCGCGGACCTATTAATGAATCTTTTAAAAATGGTTATGTTTATTATTGGAGAGTGAGGCGTGATACGGCCGATTCTACCGGAATATATAACTGGGTAAATACCTCGTTCCAATATATTCAAGGTAAAAATGGCTGGGGGCAGTCAAACTTTTATCAATATGACAACGATGAAATAACAAATGATAACAATAATTTCATCACCTATAATAACCCTCCAAGAGGCTGGGCTTTTAATCCAAACGGCCATACCCTCCAATGCACTACCTATGGGATGTTAAATTTGTGTGAAAATTGCATTTTTTCAACCAATTATACCATCGATAATTCCGGGGGGTCCTACGGTGGCTGCCAGTATAATTGGGGTATTTATGTGGTTGTAATAGACCCTACAACGCCTACTACTCCGTGGAGCACTGCGGCGCATAATGGTTTAGGAAATATTAATAATATTTTTAACGAATCTCCCGCCGGAGAACAATGTATTTATCCCGACTCGAAATTTATTTTTTGGGATAATAATCCGACACAAATGCAAGCTCTTGTTACCATGTTAAAAGACTCCGTCCCCAATGGAGATTATATTCTTGCCTATTCATTTTATGAAGGGGCATTTAAAGCGCCCGCACTTCAAAATGCTTCTGCTGTTGTTGCTGAGTTTGCAAGCCTGGGCGCTACACAAATGCCATACCATGCCAGCACACCCGGATTGGATTCTGTGCCCTGGATATTTTTTGTGCAGAAAGGTGTTCCCGGTACGGCTAAACAAATTTTTGGAACAACTTCCGTAACTTCAAATACTACTCCCATAGGCCCCGGACTCCAATTGTCGGTTGATTTGAAAGGCAATGGTACCAATGGCTCTATTACCACACCGCTTATTGGTCCGGCTGCCAAATACGATTCTCTTTCCTGGTTCCAGCATGCAAAAGATGCGGACAGTACCCGCCTGAATGTTATTGGTGTTGAACCCAACGGAACTGCAAAAACGCTTATGTCAGGCATTACACCTACCGTTGCCAACCTGTATATTTCATCCATCAATCCTACCTTATTTCCATGCATACAATTAATGTTGTACACTAAGGATGTTGTTGGCCATCCTCCCACACCTGCTCAAATGAATTGGTGGAGGGTATTTTATCAACCTGTTCCCGAAATAGCCATGAATCCGAATATATATACCTATTACCATGCCGACACCGTACAATATGGTGATGTGCTTAAATTTCAAACTACGGTGCAAAACGTCAGCGACTGGCCTATTGCCAGCACACAGTTGCTTACCTGGACTGCCAATCAAACGAACGCCGTTACTTATTACAACCCCGGACAAATGGTGAAGGCGTTGAATCCGGGTGATACAGCGAAAATATCCTTTTCATTGACTGATCCCAATGCAAGTATCAATACCATGCAGAGTGTTTGGTTCGAAATAAACCCGGAAGATTATCCCAATACAAGGCTTGAACAATATCATTTTAACGATTATGCCGAAAAAACTTTTTATTCCTATGGAGATAAAATAAATCCGGTAATGGATGTTACCTTTAACGGGATACACATTCTCAATAATGATATCGTATCGGCCCAGCCCAGCATACTTATAACGTTTATGGATGAGAACAAGTTCCTGGCCCTGAATAATGCGAATAATTTTAAAGTGTATTTAAATCCTATCGGTGGCACACCTACCTTAATTCCATTTGGGCCTACCCTTTCTTTCACTCCGGCGGTGTTGCCCCAAAACCATTGCAGTTTGCTTTTAACACCCACTTTGCCCGATGGTAACTACCAGCTTACGATTCAGGGAACGGATATATCGGGCAATCTTTCGGGCAGTAATAGTTACACTATCGATTTCCAGGTTATCAATAAATCTATGATTACCGAGGTGCTGAACTATCCCAATCCATTCTCCACTTCTACCCGTTTTGTTTTTATACTTACCGGATCGGAGATACCCTCTGTTTTCAAAATTCAGATAATGACGGTTACGGGAAAAGTAATCCGTGAAATAAATGAAGATGAAATTGGCCCCATCCACATTGGCAGAAATATTACTCAATATGCCTGGGATGGAACTGACAAATATGGCAGCAGGCTTGCAAACGGTGTATATTTGTATAGGGTGATAACATCCATTAATGGGCAAGGCATAGATGAATACCAGCAGGGATATCAGGGAGCTAATGTCGATCAATATTTTACCAAGGGTTGGGGCAAAATGTACCTGATGAGATAGCCGGAAGCCTTCAACCAATAAAATACAAGTGTGAGTAAACAAGGAAAAGAATCTGTACAAAAGGAAATTAATATTAAGAACCGCAAAGCGTCTTTTGAATATGCTTTGTTGGATAAGTATATAGCGGGGATTCAACTGAAAGGAACGGAAATAAAATCGATACGGGAAGGAAAAGCTTCTATTGCCGAAGCCTTTTGTTTTTTTGAAAAAGGAGAATTGTTTGTTAAGGGTCTGCAGATTACCGAATATAACAAAGCCAGCAATTACTATAATCACGATCCCTTGCGGAACCGTAAATTGCTTTTGCATAAACGGGAAATGATAAAGCTATCTAATAAAATGGACGATAATACAACAATAGTTCCTTTGCAATTGTTTATTAATAAAGGAGGCTGGGCCAAACTGGAAATTGCATTGGCAAAAGGTAAAAAGCTTTATGACAAGCGCGATACTATTAAGAAAAGGGAATTGCAAAGAACATTAGGAAGAAAGATAAAATAGCCGTGCATTGTGGCTACGCAATAATTGATTTTTAAAATAAAAAAAACCCGGACTGTTTAGCCCGGGTTTTTATAAAATAACTAAGCTTCAACTAGAAGTGGAAGTTTATATATAATGAACCTGTACCGCTACCAAAAGCTTGGTTTAAGCCATTATCAAGGGAGAAACTTGAATTGCTGGAAGTGTTATAGGTATCTGTTTGGTCAAGGCCAGTCTTTGGATTAATTTCTTCCCTAGAATAAGTACCTTGAGAGGTAGATTGGAAGCCTAAGCCCCAGGTATATTCTCCACCAATCGAAATTTTAGGTGCGAAGAAATATTCAAAACCAATAAATCCTACTAAGCCAACACCAAAGGTTGAACCGGGAGTATTTTTGGTTTCTCTTGGAAGACCATTAAGAGTTCCTGATCCTGCGTTCCAGTTGTAGTGGCTAGGATTAGGATCTTGGGTAGCGCTATAGGAGTTTCCATAAGTATAGCTGGTATCGCTACCGGAAATAGAGAACATAATTTCCGCGCCATAATAGCCTTGCAGACGGGTACTTCCTCTTCTTTTTTCCATACCGGCACCAATGCCAACAAAATGGCTTGATACACTTCTTGAATCTTGAACTTGTGATTGTGGAAAGTTCGTATCGCTAACGGAACTTCCGGTAATTTGCTGGTTTTGAGTATAGGAGTTGATACCAATGCGTATTAAAGCACGATATGCTGTATGGTCATCTACAAAATACTTACCGAGAATGGTGTTATTACCATTTAAAAACGCAGCGGTAGGAGGGCTTGTAGTATTGTTGCCATGAAAAAAATTGCCAAAATAAGTAAGCCATGGTGTGGCATCCATGCTAATGGCCCAGTCTCCTGCCTGAGGAAGATACATTTCGCCTTTTTTGTCAGTAAGAGTGCCTCCGGAAGAAGGTGCGGTTCCGCCTTGTGCAAACATTCCTGTTGCAGTTAAGGTCATACCCATGATAAAGAGAGCTTTTTTCATATTCATGTGAAATTGGTTTTGGTTAATTAGTGTCAAAGATAAATCATATTTGCTATTTAGAAGATTACAAAACAGCATTATTTATTGACCAAAGGTTGTTGGTAAGTTGTTTATATTATTGACAATCAATTTGTATCGCCCAGAAGAGGAACGAAGGAAAAATCGCCAAATTCCTTTGTATCATACTCATTATCACTTATTTTTCGTATTTTCTTCATCAATTGCTTGCCTTCTGCACCCACCGGAATTACTAATATCCCCCTTGGCTTAAGTTGATGTAAAAGAGGCTCAGGTATATAGGGGGCTGCTGCTGTAACCAGTATGCGGTCGTAAGGGGCAAACTCGGGAATTCCTTTATATCCGTCTCCATAAAAGCATTTTACACTGCACTTTAACGTTTCAAGCATAATTTTAGCTTTTTCATGAAGCTTTTTTTGCCTTTCGATAGAATATACTTCGGCTCCGAGAGTGCTTAAAATGGTAGACTGATAACCTGAACCTGTTCCAATCTCAAGGATTTTGTCACCTTTTCTTACCTCAAGTAATTCCGTTTGGCGTGCAACCGTATATGGCTGCGAAATAGTTTGCCCTTCACCAATCTGAAATGCCACATCGTCATATGCAAACTGCAGAAAGGCGCTATTGAAAAAGAAGTGCCTAGGAATTTTTTCCATGGCTTGCAGCACTTTAAAATCTTTTATACCGCTCTTTTTTAAATACAGGATTAATTTTTTCCGTAAGGCCTGATGTTTGAACGAATCTTCCATCGGGCAAAGGTAGTTATTCGTGCTCAGTTGGCACGTATCAGTTGTCAGCAATGAAATGTTGATAGAAACTGACTAATGAGCACAGATTACTGGTAACTAATTTTTAATTTTGCCAATCTATTGAAAATAATTAAATGCTTAAAATAGGAGTACTTGGTGCGGGCCATTTGGGTAAAATTCACTTAAAACAAATCAGGGAGATACCCCAATACCAGCTTGTAGGTTTTTTTGATTCGGATCCCGAAATGGCTAAACGCGTGAGCGAAGAGTTGAATATCACCGCGTTTCCTTCGGCCATTGAGTTGATAAAAAATGTAGATGTGGTGGATGTAGTTGTCCCCACCCTGGCACATTATGAATATGCCACCATAGCCCTACGCCAGTTTAAGCATGTTTTTATTGAAAAGCCGCTGGCTGCCAGCATTGAAGAAGCTAAAGCTTTAGTAGCATTGGCCCGGGAGGCCAATGTAAAAACACAGGTAGGCCATGTAGAGCGGTTTAATCCTGCCTTTCTGGCTGTTAAGGATCGCTGCGATAGCCCTATGTTTATTGAAGCCCATCGTTTGGCACAATTCAACCCCAGGGGGACAGATGTATCCGTGATTCTTGATTTAATGATTCATGACATCGATATCATTCTTAGTCTTGTAAAGTCCGACGTGAAACGGATAAGCGCAAGCGGTGTGGCTGTTGTTAGCGACACTCCGGATATCGCCAATGCGAGAATAGAATTCGATAATGGCTGCGTAGCTAATCTTACCTCCAGCCGGATTAGCCTTAAAAACATGCGAAAAATACGTATGTTCCAGAAAGATGCCTATATTTCGATAGATTTACTTTCACATAAAACCGAAGTGGTAAAGATTAAAGAAATGGGACTGGATGATGATGAAGGCATGTTTTCTATGGTAATAGACCAAGGTCCCGGCAAACCCAAAAAACAGATTACCATGGAAAATACACCTGTAATACCTAACAATGCCATCCGCATGGAACTATCTGAATTTGCCGATGCTATTATTCATAACAAGCCTACTATAGTTACTATTGAGGACGGAGCCAAAGCCCTTGAAACGGCTACCAGGATTATTGAAAGAATAAATTTCATACAACCTGAATAAAATATCGTTCACAAGATATACAATAATGTAATTTTCCTACCGTTTTTTATGCTATGTTAAAATTAAACTATCGGACACTCTTTTTAATATTCCCCTTAGTGCTTCCAATTTGCATTTCATCATGCAGTACTTTCGACCCGCCCGAAATGGTACCTGCCTATGGGCATATTGACAGCATACATTTTACTATGCCTGCTGACAGCGTTGCTCTTATGGGTAGTCCTTCTGCCAACATTCCTTATGCATGGGTGTACCTGGATGATAATCCGGTAGGCGCTTTTCAAATGCCTTGTACTTTTCCTATGATTGCCGCTAACGGATCACATAATATTAAAATTTATCCCGGAGTAACTCCCGTAGGTATAAATTCACCGGCCGCCATTTATCCTTTTTACCAGTTTTATTCTTTTAATATTAACTTACAACAAGGCTCTACGTATAAATTTCATCCCACATCTCTTTATTACACATGGGCTAAATTCCCATTCCTTGAAAACTTTGAAAGTGGTGGTGAAATTGCAGGTCAACCATCTATTAGAATCATCAATTATCATGGAGGAGGCAGTGCTACCGGTGCAAGCACTACATCTATGTATGTTATCCAAAATCCAAACCTAGTATATGGTAGAAGCGGTAACTCGGGGATGGTTGTTGTTAATCAAAGTACTCCATATTATTGTGGGGTCACTTTCTTTGGTAAGGACTCGCTTCCTAATTCCAATACTCCAGTATATATTGAATTAAATTACCGATGTACGGCAGATTTTAGCATAGGGTTATTTGAAAGTAATATAGGAGGTGATACAGCTTCGCAAGCATCTCCCACTGCTATTGTTTACCCTGCTTCCAAATGGACTAAAATGTACGTTTGCCTGAATACTACTTTGCAACAATTCTCATCAACAAGCTATAATCATCAGCTCTATTTTACCATGCAATGGCAACAAGGGGATCCGAATGATACCTTGCTTTTAGATAATATTAAAATATTGTATTAGCCCTTTGAATCGCCGCAAGGAAATATCGAAATATATTCTAGCAGACTACCTGTGTTCCGCTTTAACATGGGCTGCATTCTGGATTTTTAGAAAGCAATTCATTGAATCGAAAAAATTCGGAATTCAAATGGCCTTGGCCTTTGATACCAAGTTTTTTCTTGTCGCTCTTCTTGCCATTCCCTGCTTTTGGATTTTTCTTTATTTGCTTTCCGGCTTATACGCCAATGTTTATCGCAAATCAAGGATAGCGGAGATAAAGCAATTGTTTATTACCTGCGTTATAGGGGTCCTGATTTTATTCTTCACCATTTTATTGAAAAACGTTATTATAAATTACAAAACCTATTACTTCTCTATTTCGGTGCTTTTCTGCATGCAATTTGTTTTAACCTCCCTTGCGCATATATTTATAACCACCAAAACAAACCGGAAGATTCATAGCCGGGAAATCGGTTTCAATACCATTCTTATTGGAAGCAATAGCAGGGCAATACAGCTATATGATGATTTGCAAAGTCAGTATTCATCATCGGGAAATAATGTTGTGGGATTTGTTCATGTAGATTCCGGCAACGGGTTGTCATCAGAATTAAATAACCGGCTCAAACATCTCGGTGAATTTGAAAATATTCATTCTATTATTAAACAGGAAAATGCAGAAGAGGTGATAATTGCCATTGAGTCTTCGGAGCATAAATATATAGAAACTATCCTGAATAAATTGAGCGATACCAATATGATGATAAAGGTTATTCCCGATATGTATGATATTCTTACAGGTTCAGTAAAACTTTCTTCCATCAATGATGCGCCACTGATAATTGTTTCAAAAGATGTTTTAGAACCCAAGCAGGTTATTCTTAAACGCACTTTTGATATCGTTGTTTCTTTGTGCTGTTTAATTCTTCTTTCTCCCGTTTATCTTGTTATTGCCCTTATTATAAAGCTAACATCCAAAGGTCCGGTTTTTTATTCCCAGGAAAGGATTGGGTTGCATGCCAGGCCATTTACTATTTATAAATTCCGCTCCATGTATCAAGGGGCGGAGAAGAATGGTCCGGCTCTGGCCAGCAAAGATGACACCCGTATTACCAGGGTTGGAAAATTTCTCCGCAAAAGCCGCATGGACGAATTGCCCCAGTTTTTTAATGTATTGATCGGAACTATGTCTCTGGTGGGACCGCGTCCGGAACGTCGCTTTTTTATTGACCAGATTATCCAGCGCAATCCGCAGTATACCTACCTTCATAAAATAAAGCCTGGCATAACATCCTGGGGGCAGGTAAAATATGGGTATGCCGAAAATGTAGAACAAATGGTGCGCCGGATGAAGTACGATATCCTTTATATTGAAAACATGTCCTTCCTGCTGGATTTGCGTATTATTATCTATACCGTGCTTATTGTGTTCCAGGGAAGAGGCAAGTAACGTTTTTTCGGTTACTTTTGCATTTGAAATTTAACATAAGATGAATTCCATTAAATTTGGCACCGACGGATGGAGAGCCATTATTGCGCAAGATTATACCGTTGATAACGTTATAAGGGTATCGGAAGCAACTGCTGTATGGCTCCGGAAAAATTACAAAAAACCTATTGCACTTATAGGCTATGATTGCCGCTTTGGAGGTAAAATGTTTGCGGAGACAGTCGCAAAGGTATTTGCAAGTAATGGAATTAAAACATTGCTTTCAACCGGAATTGCTTCTACACCCATGGTTTCACTGGGTACTGTAAAACATAAGGCAAATGTTGGGGTTGTTATTACAGCCAGTCATAATCCGCCCGACTACAACGGGTTTAAACTGAAAGGCGAATACGGTGGTCCGCTTTTGGAAAACAAAGTAAAGGAAATCGAAAACCTGATTCCGGCTTTGCCGACGGTTGATACTGCGAAATTAAACCTGGATGATTATATAAAAAAAGGATTGGTTGAATATACCGACCTCGAAACCCTCTATTGTAAGCATGTTGAGAAGAACTTCGATATAAAGCTCATTAAAAAATCGGGCGTACATATCGCATACGATTCTATGTACGGAGCAGGACAGAATGTGATGAAAAGGCTTTTCCCCGATGCAACCCTTTTGCATTGCGTTCATAATCCCGGTTTCGGCGGAACAGCCCCAGAACCTATTGACCGCAATTTGGGAGAATTGCGCGCATATATCAAGAAAAATAAAACCATTGACGTGGGACTTGCAACAGACGGCGATGCTGACCGCATTGGACTTTATAACAGTAATGCAGAGTTTGTAGATTCCCATCTCATCATATTAATATTGATAAACTACCTCACCCAATATAAAAAGATGAGCGGTATGGTCTGCGTGGCGTTTTCTGTTACCGAGAAAGTGAAGAAAATATGCGCGTATTATAAGCTGCCTTTAAAGGTTGTGAAAGTGGGCTTTAAATATGTTTGCGATGTAATGATTAACAACGATACCCTGCTCGGTGGAGAAGAATCGGGCGGTATTGCCATTAAGGGCCACATTCCGGAAAGAGACGGTATTTGGATTGGCCTTACTATAATTGAATACATGGCGCGTACCGGCAAAACATTGGATGAGCTGGTAAAAGAAGCACTTAAGATAACAGGCAAATTTGCATACCGTCGTATTGATTTACATTTGACCGAAGCCATTAAGCAGCAAGTTTTGAAAAATTGCATCGGGAATAAGTACAGCACTTTTGGAAAATATAAAGTAAAAAGGGTGGAGACAATCGACGGCTTCAAATTCTTCTTTAATGATGATTCCTGGCTGATGATTCGCGCTTCGGGAACCGAGCCCGTGTTGCGCACTTATGCCGAAGCACCTACTGTCGCAATTGCCGACGATATACTTGCCGAAGCAGGCAAACTAATAACTAAAAACTAAGAGCTAAGGGTGAAAAGTATTTGTTCTGTGCTCTTAGCTCTATGCTCTTAACTAAAATAGAATGGCTGATTCGAACTTTGTAGATTATGTAAAAATATGTTGCCGCACCGGTAAGGGCGGAGCAGGTTCGGTTCACTTTTACCGCGATAAAAAGGTTGCTAAAGGCGGGCCCGATGGGGGAGATGGAGGCAGGGGAGGAGATGTCATTCTGCGGGGTAACAAACAACTCTGGACTCTCATCCATTTAAAATATCGTAAACATATTATTGCCACCGATGGCGAAAATGGCTCATATCAAAATATGAAAGGAGCCGATGGTAAAGATGAAATTCTTGATGTACCTATTGGAACCATTATACGAGATGATATAACAGGAGAGCAGGAGCATGAAATTACACGCGACGGTGAAGAAATTATTATTGTAAAAGGCGGCAGGGGAGGACTTGGCAATAGCCATTTTGCCAGCCCCACCAATCAAAGTCCGCGCCATGCGCAACCCGGGGAGCCCGGCAAAGAGCAATGGAAAGTTCTTGAACTTAAAATACTGGCCGATGTTGGCTTAGTAGGGTTTCCGAATGCAGGAAAATCTACCTTGCTGTCGGTTGTGTCGGCGGCAAAGCCCGAGATAGCCAATTACCCCTTCACTACCCTTGTTCCCAACCTAGGTATTGTAAGATACCGTGGAGCACAAAGTTTTGTTATGGCCGATATACCCGGAATTATTGAAGGAGCCTCCGAAGGCAAAGGCCTTGGATTGCGCTTCCTCAGGCATATTGAACGTAACTCCGTGCTACTTTTTATGGTGCCTGCAGATGCTGCCGATATTACCGCCGAATATCTTATCCTCCTTTCGGAGCTGGAGAAATACAACCCTACCCTCATCGACAAAGCCCGCATATTGGCTATATCTAAGTGCGATTTGGCCGATGACGAACTGTTGGAAGGATTTAAAAAGGAATTAAAAGCCAATGCGAAAAAGCTTAAAAAGGTTCCGGTGGTTTTCTTTTCTTCAGCTACCGGAAAAGGTGTACCGGAATTGCTTGATGTTCTTTGGAAGGCGATTAACGATTAATTACCCTTCCTTTCAATCTGAAGGGAGTTGAAAATCTTTTTTCTATCACCATTCTTTATTGTATTAAGCTATAAGATATTTGCGGTTATCTCTTTTAGTTTATTGTTGTTTAATGGGGGGCGGCGTAGGTTGATGCGCCGGTTCAATAATGGTGCGCGATTTCATGGAATTAGGTGGAGGTGCAAGCGGTGGGGGATTGGCTGCTGGGGGCGGAGCTATTTGCTGTTGTAGAGGCCCTGTTGTATAGGGTGTTGTTGAGCCGCCGGTAGGGTTGCTGTAAGGTGCATCCGGGGCGCCTGTGGGTGTGATAGTATATGTATAGGTAGGTGTAATAATAGGATTGGGGTAAGGCCGTGTTTGCTGTGCCGAAGCAGTCATCTTAAGCATTATAAATAGGACTGCCGGTAAACCTGGTATTTTTGTTTTCATAGCAAAAATTATATGGATGCAAACCTACGTACAAAGATGCCCATGGACTTTACATGCTAAAAAGATTATATTGCATAGTTCACAGTATATTGCTATAAGCGGAGAACTTTGCCTTTTAATTATATCTCATATCTTTTAGCTGTATTACTGTATCTTTGTAAATATGAAAAAGCCCAAAGCACAACGCAGAGCCCTGAGGGCAAAAAAATACGAACAAAAGCTTATTAGCAAGTTAAGTTTTACCGATTTAGCCGAGGCTACCACTTCACACGCTCATAAACTGGAAAAGATTAAAGCCAGTAAAAAGGGCAGGAGTTGGAGATAAAATAAAATGGGTGCATAGATAATTCTAAGGGTAAAAAACATAATACTCCCATGTCCTAAATAAAGTATAATTTGTAGGAAATTATATTTCGATGATTGAGGCACCGATATTAGAGCAATGCATATACTGTAAGCTCTTTTTCGATAAAAATAAGGTGGATAGAATAGATATATATCATTCACCTGTTAATTTTTATACTTGTGATGATTGCTTAAAGATTAACCCGCTCGTGAAAATACATCCCCAACTTCATATAGAATCTTCCCACTAGTGTAAATGGGTGTTTATTGCCCAGATAAGATTTGTCATCTTCTCCAAATTCAATAGGTTTTTGTCTTTTGGTTCATAATCAAGGTGAAATGACATTATATAGCATAAAATTCATTGACTTTTGTTGCCTTTCGCAACGCATTTCATATTCATTCATTTATAGTCTTATGAATGATAAAAGCGAATCGCCCTACCCTGACGGAGCTTGAGGTATGCCTGAAGCTTTAAATAGGATTAGTTGGACAATTACAAAAAAAGGCTAATTTTGAGGCTCACAATAAAAATCTATGAGCATACTAGTAAGCAAGAAATCGAAAGTAATAGTACAAGGATTCACGGGTAGTGAAGGTACCTTTCATGCCCAGCAAATGATAGACTACGGAACAAATATAGTGGGAGGGGTAACTCCCGGCAAAGGAGGCACTAAGCATCTCGATCGTCCGGTATTCAATACCGTAGCTGATGCTGTAAAATTAGCCGGAGCCGATGTTTCCATTATTTTTGTACCTCCACCGTTTGCAGCCGATGCTATCATGGAAGCAGCAGAAGCGGGTATAAAGCTTATAGTCTGCATTACGGAAGGAATTCCGGTGAAAGATATGGTTCAGGTAAAATCGTACTTAACAGATAAAGATTGCCGTTTGATAGGCCCAAACTGTCCCGGAGTTATTACTCCCGGAGAAGCGAAAGTGGGAATAATGCCCGGCTTTATTCACCGTCCGGGCACCATTGGCATTGTGTCACGCTCCGGCACGTTGACATACGAAGCAGTTGACCAGGTTACCAAAGCGGGTTTGGGACAAAGCACCTGTATTGGTATTGGCGGAGATCCTATCATTGGAACCACCACCAAGCAAGCAGTGGAACTTTTAATGAACGACCCCGGAACCGACGGCATTATTATGATTGGCGAAATTGGCGGTACAATGGAAGCCGATGCAGCTTATTATATTAAAGAGCATGGCACCAAGCCGGTCGTAGGCTTTATTGCCGGACAAACAGCTCCTCCGGGGCGTACTATGGGCCATGCGGGCGCAATTGTAGGCGGAGCGGAAGATACCGCAGCAGCTAAAATGAAAATTATGCGCGAATGCGGAATTACCGTTGTGGAATCTCCGGCTATTATCGGCAAGACTATTGCAGGTATGGTGAAATCAAAAGTGTTGAATTAATTGTCTGAAAAAAGAAGCATATAAAATAAAACAGTCAACCTTCCGTTTATGGAGCAATCCTTATTGTATGCTCTTTAACAGAAGACTCTTTATTTCTTTTCTAATATTTTTTTGCGTAAAATCGGGTTTTGCACAAATTGGCGGTAGTAGCACATATAATTTCCTGGAACTACCTGTATCTGCCCGGTCTGCGGCTTTGGGTGGTACTTATGTCGGTGTTAACGACGGCGATCTGGGGCTTGCCGCTACCAACCCTTCTTTCCTCGATACCTCTGTCAATAACCACGTAATAATGAGTTATACGCCTATGTTTGCCGGCATCAATTATGGATATGTTGCTTATGCACACACATTTTCAAACATCGGCACATTTGATATCGGGATTAAGGATATTGACTACGGAACATTTACCCAGGCCGATGATGCAGGTAATATTACAGGCACTTTCACCGCAGGTGAATATATGTTTAACTTAGGATACGGGCGGGCGCTTAAAGATTCTCTTTTCTCGGCAGGAGCAAACCTGAAAATGGTTTATTCTTCTCTCGACCAATATTCTTCAGTTGGAGTTTTAGCCGATTTTGGGGTTTCGTATGTTAGTCCCGGTAAATGCTTTTTCCTCGGAGCGGTTATTCAAAATGTAGGAAGTGAGATAAAGGATTACATTCCCGGTAATTCAGAACCAATGCCCTGGGATGCCGATTTAGGTGTATCGTATAAGTTTAAACATGCACCTTTTAGAATTAATGTGGTAGCCACCCATCTGCAAGCATGGAAACTAACCTACACCGATCCAACCGATACACAAACGGTAAATCAACTAACAGGTCAGCCAATTACCACCAATAACTCCGGTTCCTTTTTAAATAATTTGGGAAGGCATCTGATTGGAAGTTTTGAATTGCTGTTTGGTAAAAATTTTGCTTTGAGGTATGGCTATAATTATGAAATGAGGCAGGAACTTGCTCTTACCAGTGCACCCGGTTTAGCCGGTATGTCGGGCGGTTTTGAAATGAAAATTTATAAATTTCATATCAGTTATGCCTTGACTAAATACAGTATTGGCGCTGCGGCAAGTACCTTTTCATTTGTTTTTGATACTTCAGAGTTTTACTAAACCGGATGCGTAAAATTACCATTGCTGTTGACGGATATTCCTCCTGCGGGAAAAGCACACTTTCAAGCGATCTTGCGCATGCCCTCAACTATGTTTATATTGACACAGGTGCTATGTATAGAGCTGTTACGCTATATTGCATGCGTAAAAATATAATTAGAGCCGATAATTTTCCTGCGGAGAAAATAGTAGCCGAACTTCCGCATATTAAACTGGAATTTGTTTTTTCCGATAAATCGGAGATATACCTGAACGGCAAAAGTGTGGAACAGGAAATACGTTCCATGGAAGTAGCATCACTGGTAAGCAGTGTTAGTGCTGTGCATGAAGTAAGGGTGCAAATGGTAAACCTTCAGCGGGAAATGGGAAAACAAGGCGGCGTTGTAATGGATGGCAGGGATATTGGCACTACCGTATTTCCTCATGCGGAACTGAAGATATTTATGACCGCTGATGAGAATGTACGTATTCAAAGACGGAAGCTGGAAATGGAAACCAAAGGAATTAAGGTAACAGAAGAAGAAGTGCGGAAGAACATCCACCAGCGCGATATAGACGATACTACCCGTAAAGAAAGCCCCTTGCGCAAAGCTGATGATGCCTTGGTATTAAATAATTCTCAGTTGACAAGAGAGCAACAGCTGGCTATTGCCTTGCAATGGGCGAAAGAGCGTATGTCAGGTTCAAAATAAAAAACGGCACTAAAATGCTGCTCAAACTAGCGTATCAATTGAACAAAGCCTTGCTTCTTGTAAGTATTGTTCTGGCAGGTGCCGTCTATTATGTAATAATATACTCCGGCGGGTGCTTGTCCTCCGCTTTCGGTATTGCCATTCCATGATATATCCGGATTAGTCGATTTGAACATTTCCTTACCCCAACGGTCATATATAAGTATTGACCATGAACTAATATCGGAAGTTTTAATGTAGAAGAGATTATCTAATCCCAACACTCCCGGATTGGTTGGCGTAAATACATTAGGTACTGTAAAATTGAAGCAAGGTGTTTCAACTACTATCGTAACCGTTCTGGATGTTTCACATCCTTGTTTATCTCTACCCGTTACAGTGTAGGTGGTAGTTACTGTAGGTGTAGCAATAACAGTGGCACATGTATCGCAATTTAAATCGGAGTTGGGTGACCATTGGTATGTTGTGATTCCTGTACCAACTGCCGAAATGGTAGTATCGTTTCCAATATTAATTGTTGTATTGCAACAAGCTGAAAGGGCAGGGAAATATGGGATTATTGTAACTTTTTTTGTAATGGGACAACCATTGGAAATTATAACCGTAAGAGTAGTTGTATCGGGAACAGTTACAATTACAGTATCGTATGTGCCGCCGGTAGACCACTGGTAGGTAAATGGCGGGGTACCCAAAGCATTAGCTGTAATGGTATCCGGGTTAGATCCGCATTCGGGATTGTATTTAACGGTAGCAGTCGGATAGGCTTTTTCTGTAATATGAAAGGTATCCGTAACCGGGCAACCCAGGCTATTTTCTGCTGTTACGAATATGGTTGAATCGGCATTGATATCGCCGGTAATGATGGAAGTAGAGGTACTGCCATTGCTCCAAACATAGGTAGTTGGATTAATGGAACTAGTAACGGTAAGGGTATCTTTTAATCCTTTACATTTCAATAGTGTTCCGCTAATTACAGGGTTCGCAAGTGGAACAACCGTAATAGTTACTGTGTCTTTCACTGTATTGCAAGCTCCTGTAACAGTTGCAATATACTTAGTAGTAACGGTTGGAGAAACATTTATTGTGGATGTTGTCGCTCCTGTACTCCAATGGTATGTTACTTGCCCACCCGCACCTGTTACGGTGAGTGTGGTGGTTGTAGTGGGGCAAATAGTATCTTTTGAAGCACTTGCAGAAGCTGTTATTAAAGGGGTTAGTTTAACGGTTACCTCAGCCGAGTCTGAACAGGTAATAGATCCGTGGGCATATAAGGTATAGGTTGTATTTATTATTGGGCTTACCCATATGCTCGATGTGGTTTTTCCGGTACTCCATTTATAGGTTGTGCCGCCGCTTCCCGAAAGTAATACACTGTCTCCTTTGCAAATAGAATCATTAGCTGGAACAGATGTAATAGACGCCACCGGTAGCGCTGATACATGAACAGTAAACGTAGTATCTTTACTACAGCGCCCATTACTAACAGCCAGTGTATAAGTTGTAGTTATGGTTGGAGTTACTTTTATACTGCTGGTTGTTTGGCTATTACTCCATAAATAGGTTCCTCCGCCACTTCCGATTAGTAAAGCGGTGTCGCCCCTGCAAATACTATCCGTGCCATGTATTCCGGCAAAGGCAGGTAATACGGTTACTTTTACATAACTGGTATCAATAATACATCCGTTATTAATGATTACATAATAATTGGTTGTGACACTCGGTTTAACGGTAATACTATCAGTGGTTTTTCCATTGCTCCACGTATAGGTTGTTCCCACTATCGAAATAACCCTAAGTCGAATGCTGTCGCCTAAGCATATTGAGTCATTATTGTTATTACTATTAGAAATAATGGCAGGAATAACGGCAAACTTACTCAGGAAGCTGGTGGCGTTGGATAAGTACCTGTTAACAGTATCGTTTCCTATAACAAGTGTTGCCGGGTCATCCAATTCTGTTACAAATAATGCTTTAGAAAGACTGTCAACTGCCAGGTAATTGGAAAATGAATTAAGATTTTGGTTTGCAAGCGCAGCACCGGCAACAGCAGTGCCATTGGAATCCATTTGAATAACATAGGCGAAGGGCGTGCTTTGATTAATTGATCCTCCGGGTACAGTAACTTTTACCGGCCCCACTCCAAATGTATCGGAGCAGAGTCCCGACCAATACACATTTTTGCATCGGTCTGTCGCAACAGAAGACTCAACAATAACATCTAATTCATTTGCTGATATGCAGTCTGCACAGGTAGCCCAAATGGGAACTCCATTCCGGGTATATTTAATTAGCATAGCATTAGAAGCGCCATCTCTGGCAGTATTAGTTACTGTAGAATGATTAAAAGTAATTGATGCATTTGTAAATTGTGCTCCCAAGTAAACATTATTGCTTCTGTCAACTACAACAGGTGTTGGAAGCATTTGGCCCGGGTTCGCAGTGGTATTGAGTGCCCATTTAGCTTTTCCGGTAGAATCATATTTAGTAAGAAAAATACTCTCAGCCCCTGTAGTTAAAGAAGGTGTTAAGCCAAAAGTTACCGTCCCGGTAAAATTACCTGATACGTAAACATTGTCACTGTCGTCTGTCGCTACAGATAATCCATAAACTGATGCTCCGCCAGCTAAAACAGCTGTTTTGGCCCATAACACAGCACCTGCAGAGCTGTATTTTACTAAAAACAAATCTGTTCCGGCAGCTGCCAATGTAGTACCACCGAAATAAGCTGTGTCTTGAAAGTAACCCGTTACAAGTACATTATTCATTTTATCGGTAGATATAGTATACGCATAATTTTCACAATTGGTAGTTACAGAAGCTTTGGGTGAAGCAGCCCACAACAGGGTACCATTGGCATCATATTTTACTATATAGCTATTTTCGTTGGAGCCGACCGAATGAAGGTGATAGCTGCCAAAACCGATAGAATCATCAAAATATCCCGCTTCTATTACAGCATTATTCCGGTCCGTAGCCACCGTCATTCCGTATATCTCCGCTGAGAGATTAAGCGCTTTCGCATTCTTTGCCCATAATGGAACCCCATTCGTATTATACTTGGCTAAAAAATCCCCTTGTACGCCTGATATATCAATGCCAATGTTGTGCCCAAATGACATTCTTGTCCCCGAGCAATATCCGGTATAAACCGGATTATTCTTTCGGTCTACAGCTACCTGGCTGGCAAATTGCGAAGTACTGCTATCTGCCTGACTGGTCCAATACCACGTTTGAGCGTCTGCATTTATCGATAGTAGAGCTGTTGATAAAAAAATTAAAAATAGCAGGGTATATTTTCTCATGTTTTACAGGTATTAACTAGCTTCAAAGATACGTTTTTTTTTGAATATGGAGTATATTTTGAAGTTGTTAATAACAGGTTAACAAACTATTAACACCGGAAATTCTTCATTAACATAGCCATGAATATGATTTTGGAAGGGAAATCTGCTTAGTGTTTAAGGTAATACAAATCCCTAAGCAGCGCTTTATTTTAAGCACTGCTTAGAGGATTGACGAATAATCAGTTCGTGGTTAGCTACGTGCGCTTAAAGCCACGTAGAAAATTACCAGGACAAACATCACTAGGAAGGTGTATGTTGCCCAGTCTTTCGGATTTGATCTTACTTTAGCTTTCATGGTATTCAAGATTAAAGTATTGTTCTCCATCCTTTGAGTTTTATGCCTTTTTCCTCCTTTCGGCTTATTACGAAAGGACTATTTACAGGCTCTTTACATACATAGACGTAATATTTCGGGTAAACGTTTGGTCGGGATGCTGAAAAACAGCGCTTTTAGATGTTAAAAAAGCATAATTGGGCTAAATGGATATTGTATGGTGGGCTATGTGATTTGGGTGTTAAAAAGGGATGAAAATAATAATGAATTAATATTGAAAATACCATGAAAATAATATAGATGAATAATAAATAACCATAATTTATTATTTTAGAACTATCTGATAATAAATGCATTGTAAGAAAATCTATTATTAAATAATATAAATTAATAATAAACGGGGCAAAAAGCAAGCCTGAAATTGTTGGCAGAATATTTGTTCCCTTTTTCATATAACAAAGATAGACCACGAAAAAGTGTTTTCTTAAAAAGTCATTGACTTTGTTTAAGTAGGAATTAAAACCACCTTTTTTAACATTTCAAAATGAGACGAATTTATTTACCCTAAAAATGTGTGTGTAGCCCAAGCGCATAAAGGTTTTTAGCTGTGCGAATTTGGTAAAAGCAAAAGTCGCATTTTGAGGGTCAATGTAATAAATTAAAAAGTGATTTTGAGAAAAGTCATTGACTGGGAGTGCTGGAAACTCAAACAAAAAAAACCCTTCCATTTCTGAAAGGGTTTTACTTTATAATTTATTGGGTGAGATTGCTTCATTCCTCGCAATAACGAGAACAACTATCTGCGACCACCGCCACCTCCGCGTCTGTCTCCACCGCCTGAGCGATTGCCTCCGCCACCGGAGCGGAAACCGCTGTTCTCATCTTCGGTAGGTTCGGGCATGCCTTCAGGTCTTGGTAAAAGTGCTTTGCGAGATAATCTGTATTTACCTGTCTTAGGGTCAACGGCAAGTAGTTTTACCTTCACGGTATCACCTTCCTTAAACACACCGCTCATGCTGTCGAGGCGTTTCCAATCTACTTCCGAAATGTGCAGCAGACCTTCTTTTCCCGGCAGGAATTCAACAAATGCGCCGAATTCAACAATGCTCTTCACTTTACCTTCGTATTCTGTTCCAACTTCAGGGAGTGTGGTAATTCCTTTAATGCGAGCCAAAGCAGCGTCAATAGCATCTTTGTTAGGCGAGGAAATATCTACAATACCCATTCCGTCTTTTTCTTCAATAACAATAGTAGCGCCGGTATCGGCTTGTATACCTTGTATCACCTTTCCACCCGGACCTATTACGGCGCCAATCATATCCTTTGGTATCTTCAATTGAATGATACGGGGAGCGTATGGTTTGTAATCGGCATTCGGTTTTTCAAGTGTTTTAGCCATTTCGCCTAATATATGGAGACGGCCATTGCGGGCTTGTTCCAGGGCTTGTGCAAGCACTTCGTAAGAAAGTCCGTCAATTTTAATATCCATTTGGCAGGCGGTAATACCGTCTTTGGTACCTGTAACTTTAAAGTCCATATCACCCAGGTGATCTTCATCTCCGAGGATATCGGAAAGGATGGCGAATTTTCCGTTTTTAGGGTCTGCAATCAATCCCATTGCAATACCTGCAACAGGCTTGGTAATTTGAATACCGGCATCCATCAGGGCCAGACATCCGGCGCAAACTGTGGCCATGGAGGAGGAACCGTTCGATTCTAAAATATCGGAAACAATACGTATGGTATAAGGATTTTCTTTTGGCATAACGGCTTTTAAGGCACGCAGCGCCAGGTTACCGTGACCAATTTCACGACGTCCGGTGCCGCGCATCATCTTCGCTTCGCCTGTAGAGAAGGGAGGGAAGTTATAGTGCAGCATAAAATTGTTGGTTCCGTCAATCACCGCTCCGTCAATCAGCTGGGCATCTAATTTGCTGCCAAGGGTAACGGTAGTAAGTGATTGGGTTTCGCCACGGGTGAAGATAGCCGAACCATGCGCCATAGGCAGGTAACTTACTTCGCTCCATATCGGACGTATCTGATCGCCTTTACGGCCATCTAAACGGAGTTTTTCATTCAGCATGGCATCGCGAACGGCATCTTTTTCTACTTCGAAAAAGTACCGTTTCATCATGCCTGACTTTTCTTTTTGTTCTTCTTCGCTAAGGGTAATGCGGAATGCTTCGCGTATGGCTTCAAACCTTTCGCTGCGGACATGCTTATTGGCAATTCCTTCGGTTGCCAGAGTATAAAACTTTTCGTAACAATGCTTGCGCATATTTTCTTTCAAATTCTCATCATTCACTTCGTGAGAATATTGGCGTTTTTCAGTTGCACCAACCAACTGGGCAAGTTCTAACTGAGCCTTGCAATGGTCCTTGATAACGTCGTGAGCCAGTTTTAAAGCCTCTATCATTTCAGCTTCGCTGCATTCGCTCATTTTGCCTTCCACCATATTCAAATCGTTCATGGTTCCTGCAACAATAATATCGATGGTTGCGTTTTCAACCTCAGCAAATGTTGGGTTAACCACAAATTTGCCATCAATTTTGGCAATACGCACTTCGGATATAGGTCCGTTGAACGGAATATTAGATACCGCAATAGCAGCCGAAGCGGCTAATCCGGCCAATGAGTCAGGCATAACCTTGCCATCGGCAGAGATAAGATATACGAGCACTTGTATTTCGGCGTGATAATCGTCCGGGAACAATGGGCGCAATGACCTGTCTATAAGACGGGAAATTAAGATTTCATATTCCGAAGGACGGGCTTCTCTTTTAAAGAATCCGCCGGGGATACGTCCTGCCGATGCAAATTTTTCCTGGTAATCTACCGATAAGGGAAGGTAATCCATACCTTCTTTAGCGTCTTTATTCGATACAACGGTAGCGAGTAACATGGTATCGCCCATGCGAACCACTACGCTTCCGTCGGCTTGTTTGGCTAACTTACCTGTTTCAATGGTAATAGACCGATCCCCCTCTCCGGGAAGAGCGATTTTAATGCTTTTTATATTCATATGTTTTTTGATGTAGGAAAAAGGATTAGGGGATAAGGAATAAGGCAATTCATGCCTTTTCACTTACACCATACTACTTACTCCTTATTACTAATTAGCGACGAATATCGAGCTTCTTGATAACTGCCCTGTAACGAGCAATATCTTTGGCTTTCAGGTATTCCAATAGAGCTTTACGTTTGCCTACCAAGTTTACCAGCGACCTTTTAGTGCCCAAGTCTTTTTTGTGTTCTTGCATGTGCTTGGTAAGGAAATTGATACGTAGAGTAAAGAGCGCAATCTGGGATTCTGATGTTCCGGTTGCATTTTCAGCGCCTCCGTAGTCACGGAATATCTGCTTTTTAGCTTCTGATGTTAAGTACATTCTTTGTATTTTTTATTTAATTGGGCGCAAAGGTAATAATTTATTGGAAATGGCAAGAGTATAATAGAAAAACTACTCAATAATCAGTTTTCCCGGATTTATGAGGTTATCTCCTGAAGAATTAATTCTGTATATATAAATGCCAGGTGATAGTCCTTCTAAATTAATGGCAGTATTTCCATCATACAAATTGGCAGTATATATTTTTTCTCCCAGCAAATTGTAAATTTCAATAATGGGTTGAGTGCCCGTTGTAATTGTTCTGTTACAGACTACAGTAAACTGTCCGGTATTGGGGTTTGGGAAAACATTAACACTATCGTTGTTTATTATGGCTGGAGCGATCTTAACGGGTTGGGTAAATTCGGCAATACCATAACCGGGAGAAGCGAAACTGCCTCCGGCATAGAGGTTACTGTCGAAAACAGCTAAAGCATAAACGGTTCCATTTATTCCACCCCCCAAAGCAGACCATGAAGTTCCGTTCCAGGCGGCAATATTGTTTACAGGTACGCCTCCGGCACTGTCAAAGCTACCTCCGGCAACAATAAGGTTATTATAAGAAACCAGTGCATTAACCGTGCCATGAATACCTTTGCCTAAAGCAGACCATTTTTTGCCATTCCACATGGCAATGTTGTTTACCGTATCTTTTACAGGGTGCGGTGTATAGGTGTTTTCAAAGTATAGAAAGGAACCGCCCATGTAAAGGTTTGTGTCGACTTGACAAAAGGCATTCATGTACATAGTACCATTGGTAGGTGAATATGAATAAAAATAATCATTCCCTAAGTCAGTAATAACTCTATTTTTTGATGATTCCACTGGAAGGTTTCCTTCAGGTCCAAACCCAAGTAGTAAAGAATTTTTGTAGGTAGTAAGTATAGAGATATTGTACCAATAATAGGGGAACACAGAATCAACTTTTTTTTCATCCCAGGTTACAAGCCCTGAGGGGCGCTTATGATTTATGGAATCGAATCGCCCTCCGATATAGAGCAAGCTATCATATGTATGAATAATACTGACCTGTCCACCTTCAATATTAAATGGGAGGCTTGAGAAATCTTTTCCATCCCACTTAGCCAAACAACTGGCCGAATGTCCCCCTGCTTGCGTAAACCATCCCCCTATATAAATAGTATCCTTATACAGTCCTATAACATAAACTTGATTGTTTATGCCCGAACTTAAACTGCTCCAAGTGCTATTGCCATTCAATTGTGCAATGTTATTCCCCGGTGATGAGAATAAACCTCCAACATACATTACCGAATCATGTACAAATAAAGTATTTACATTTCCTCCGGGTGATAAACCGTTGCCCACAGGAGTCCATGTTTGGGCATTTAAAAAGCAAGTAAATAGAACTAAGGAAAATAGGGAAAGTTTTTTTTTCAACGCGACTACATTTAATTACAGTTCAAATGTAAGGAAAAAGGATTTAAAGATGTGAATTTAAATGAAAGGATGTATATATTTGTAATTGATAAATCAGGAATTGATGAAAAAGTTATTACTGTTTTTGGGTTTACTGTGTTTCATATCTGTAAATCTGTTTGCCCAATATAATTGGGTGGTTTATCCGAATACACCTAATACTCCCTTTAGGTTTGATGATGTTTACTTTATAAATCCTAATCAAGGATGGCTTGTTGAGCCCATAGTATTAATCACGGATATTCCGCTTACTGCTTCACCGTTTGGAAGGGTTTATGAAACAAGAAATGGAGGAGTTTCTTGGACATTAGTTCATGATAGTATGCCATCATACTTGCGTTCTGTTGGGTTTATTGATTCTCTTCATGGCTTTATAGGAAACCTAGCGGATAAAACTGTTACAGCTGATACTGTTCCTATGTATTATACGAGTGATGGAGGTAAAACGCTTACTCCTGTTAGTTTTCCTTCACCACGCCCGGGCGGAATATGTGGTATTTCAGTAGTAACAGATTCTGTGGTATATGCTTATGGCAGATATTATGGTCCACCTGTGTTGGCGAAAACTACTGATGCAGGCAAAACATGGAAAACATATGATATGAGTCCCTATGCTTCTATAGGGCTTATTGACGGCTGGTTCTGGAGTAAGGATACCGGTTTTATTACGGGACAGAATGGAGCAAATTCTGTTATTCTTCATACGAATGACGGAGGTGCAACATGGCAGACGGTCTATACTGCAACCCGCAATGACACAGACCACGTTTGGAAAATATTTTTTCCTTCCCGTAACATAGGCTATGGAAGTATTGAATATACAGGGCATTTTAATTCTTCCCCGGGAAGCTATAATACCTATTTTGTTAAAACAACCGATGGTGGTAAAACATGGGTAGAGTATCCATTTATTCCGAATTACGATGAGGAAGGTTGCGGATTCATTAACGATACAGTTGGTTGGATAGGCGGTTGGTCTGGACTATCTTACAAAACTATAAACGGCGGCAACTCTTGGTCTTTAGACAGTAGTTTCGGTATTTCCTCAATTCCGGAAACTCAACCTTTACCTTTCATAAACCGTTTCCGCAAGTTTGGCGATTCGCTTTTTTATGCCAGTGGAAATACCATATATAAATTGATGTTGAATAATTCCGCAAATACAATACCGACTGCGCAAACTATAAACACGTCACTTACTAACTTCCCGAATCCATATAACACTCAAACCACTATTTTGTATACGATTCCCCGCACAAGCAGCTTTGTAGCTTTTGAGGTTTACGATGTTACAGGAAGAAAGCTTTTTACTCAAAGTTTAGGCGCACAAACAGCAGGAACCCATGAAATGACCTACAGCCAACCACTGGCTCCGGGCGAGTATTATTACACAATCACCACCGACAATTTCAAAGGCACCCGGAAAATGGTGGTGGAGAAGTAAAAAAAAGCAGGTCTGTAAGCCGGATTCTGTCTACCCCTCATGACTGAGGCTGATTCTATCATTTATCTCATTCCGCATTGCTGCGGAATAGGGCATTGCATTGCTGCGTTGCTCCTGCAACCTACCCACCTGGATCGGGCGAGCCACCCTCAAGCCCAGGCTTATTTGGTTTTGCAACTCCCGGGGTTTTTCCCTCCGGCAAGTTACCTTGCCGAATCGTGAGCTCTTACCTCGCGTTTTCACCCTTACCCCACATTGCTGTAAGGCGGTTATTTCCTGTGACACTGTCTATCACAAGGTATTTACTACCAAGTGTCCCCCGTATTCCGGGGGCGGGATGCTCATTGTTGTCCGGACTTTCCTCTCCGCATTGCTGCGAAGCGATAGAACGACCTGCTGGGCGCAAAGATAGCAGTTTTATACTTACCCGCTTCCGCTCGTCACTACAGCAATGACGACAGTGTTATTCAAACCTCTATATTTGCAAATTCAGAAAAGAAACAAGAATGAAATTGAGGGTTGGAATTATTTTTGGAGGTTTTTCCCGTGAACGGGAGGTCTCTTTTGCAGGCGGACGAACGGTGTATGACAACCTCGATAAATTGCTATTTGAAGCGGTTCCTATTTTTGCAGACAGTTTTGGCAATTTCACCTTATTAGATTGGAAATACATTTACAAAGGCAGCATACGCGATTTTTATCCCCCGGTGGAATATTTGCCGGCTTCTCCCAATAACTTCCAGGTATATGCAGAGTCAGTAGTCAGTAGCCAGCCTTCAGTAATGAGTGAAGGAGAGAATATTGCTGTAGAGATGCTGGACAAGATTGGAACGCACATAAAATCGGACGATTTAAGAAAACATATTGACTTTGCTTTCCTTTGTCTGCATGGAGCGGGAGGAGAGGATGGCAGCATACAAGGGGTATTAGAGTATTTAAAAATTCCCTATTCCGGTTCGGGTGTAATGTCTTCTGCATTGGGTATGGATAAAGCTTTGCAGCGCCAATGGATGAAAAGCTACGGCTATGCAACGCCCGATTATATCACCCTGAAAAGAAATGATATTTCTGATTCCACACTAAAAAAAATACATGCTCAATTAAAAAAGAAAATTGGCATCCCTTGTGTTATTAAACCATCGCACCAGGGTTCATCCATTGGTGCTACGGTACTTACCAAATCCGATTATGCTTCTTTTCAGAAAGCCGTTTTCAGAAGCTTTTTTATGCAAAAAATTGCGAATGCGGAGTGGAAGTCATTTACCAAAGAGCATCAAATTTCCTTTATACGGGAAATGTCCGATATCCGTGAAGGTAT